>Ga0180430_10000033_pt1 | contig 175429 bp, 150 predicted proteins | sample SS_ome_9_FD_132999 | JGI IMG/M metagenome (GOLD analysis project Ga0180430, IMG submission 132999) | Hypersaline lake sediment archaeal communities from the Salton Sea, California, USA - SS_1_S_2 metaG | ecosystem: Environmental > Aquatic > Non-marine Saline and Alkaline > Hypersaline >...
AACCTTCCTGAAACCGATTCCTCCGCAACGATTCGCAACAGAACGCAAATGGGCGGGCATCAGGCCAGGGAACAGCCGAATGTTCCCAGGCGAGCGTTGCCTGAGATTCTCAACAGGCTGCTAAGCGTAACATTGCGGCACCTGCAGTTCGCACGAATCTACTGTGTCCGAGTAGTCGCATCGACCGCTGAGGCACCGCTTTTTCAACTCGCGCCGGTGGGCACGAATTAAGCACGTTCTGCCTCGCACAGGAAGAGTGATTCTGGCTAGTTGAAACAGGAATAGTTGAGGACCCAACTATTCGTGTTTCCACCATCGTGCAACCTTGACGCAATCTGCGGCTGACATTCAGGTTGCGTCGACATCGGTTCTGTCCGGCATCGGCAAACGTCGCTTCGCATGCCCGATTCGACAGCAGATCTTTGCTCAAACCGTCCTATTCGGCTCCCGGTTCGCCGGAAATGACCGCCACTGGCAAGGGGTATTCTGTCAGTCGCAGATCCGCTGGAGAAGTCCAAATCGGTCAGATTCAATCCCTGCTCGAATCGGCCCCGAAGTGTACCAGGTCGATGCGTCCGAGGCAGGTTCGTACATCGTGCTGACGCCCCGGATCACGGGGACCGAGGAGTTGACTGTGATTTCAGGACCGACTGCGCCGAGGTCTCCCGTGCATCCGATTGTTCGTCCGCTCTTTGGTTCGGATTTAGCATCGGCGTCATTCGCCCCTCTCGTACAACGAATAGATGGCAGTCAGACAAACCTTTTCGCATCCGATCGACGTCTTCATGCGTTAATTCGCAGTCTTCAATAGCGATTCCCACCCAGCCTCGCATCTGGTTGGCAATTCCCAGCTCTGCCAATTGCTCCGCATTGGGAACCGCGGTCAAGATGATTCGATATTCAGTCCCGACCGGCCAAACCGGAATCGACCCGTTACGCCCACCAATTCGCGAAACCGCGTTTGAGAGCAGCTTTTCTTTCCGCGTTACATTCCGGTAGTCGAAAGCGAGTGCAACAGCCGCCAATACGACGACGCCGAAAGCGACCTTTGCAAATCGAGTCATCGTTTTCTCATGCCGCGATGAGCGACACCAGGTTGCGGACGAACGTCGACCATCACCGGATTGTGGCGAGTGACTTCCATTTGGAAAAATCCGGGCGGCCCACAATTCCGGTGCATGGCATTGTTATGTGGCCGTTTTGCGGTTGACGGTCAACAACCAATCGTACGGGCACTCCAATCGCCAGCGCTGGGTTTGCGAGCCGTGACACAACAACAGTTTGCTCTGACTACGGAAACGTACCACTAACTGGTCTTGAATTGTGGACCGACGTACGTGTTTTGTCTATTGGCGTTGGGCAAAACGGATTGTCATGCGCGAATTAGCCGAGCAATCTCGGGGACGCGATCCGTTGCCCGAACTGAGTCGACGATTTCTGCGATGGTCACGACGCCACCAATCGCCTCGAGCCGATGCCGACTGTGGAGATATTCCGCGAGAGTGACGGCATCGACGGACCCACGGTTATCGATTGCACTATCCAGAATTGCTTCGTGGATTTCCGCGTGAAGGTCATCGTCGTAGTGAGTTGCCTTGACGCCCGAGCGCACGGTAGCAGCAATGTGTGAATCGCTGAGCAACATGAGCCCAAGTAGTCGGCGTTCGATGGACTGGTCTGCCACGTCACCTTTGCCACATAACTTGTTATTCATCTGCACCGGGAAAAACCTGCGCGCAGTATATTACCGCCTGACGGACGGCACTCCCAGTGTTTCAACGGCATCTCTGATCGCTAACCTGCGCGTCGAAGCGTCAGGCGGGAAGATCCGCCATCGTCTCCTGAACGGCTGTGCATGTGGCGGCTGCCCAGCCCCACTTTGGCGGGGCCGCCGACAGACGCGCCAACTGCGCTCGGTTGTCCCGACCGAACGTACGTCAGCTCGATGTGACCAGTGCCCCGGACGCATTTGCCGGCTCGGCAGTCGTCTGTAAAGACGCTGGATCTCGTCGCAGGGGATTGCGCAGAGGTGACAATCATGACAGACTCAAGAGTCACTCAGTCAGGCGGCTTTGCGACCGGCGACTTGTGAGATGTGGGCCGGGACTTCCTCGGACACCTTCAGATGGCTGACAACCTGAACTCCCGCTGCGGAGTACAGCAGTTGTTCTGTAGGTGAACATGGAAACAACCACTTAGAAAGTGGAGTCATCAACGGGGGCGGGTCACCAGGCCGTACCAGGCCATTGCCGGTGTTACTCGAAGATCTCTTTTGTGACTGGTTCGCCTTTGAGCTTTTTCTTCGTAATGGTGTGCCAGGGCCACGTATAGACAATCATTCCACCAGCGATCAGAGCACTCGTCGTCAGAAGCAAAACTTGCCACACCGGAACATTGTTGGATTCAACCATCTGCCTCGCCATCTCACTGATGCAGCCACCGCCAACTGCAGCAACGACTGACTGAGCCAGACGCGACTGCCGCGGCACACGACGTTCCGACTGAGAATCTGACATTTGAAAACCTGCCTTCAACAGAACGGTGAATCGTTTTCTGGTTTTCGACATTAGAGTTCTGTACAGACTGAAATCACCGAGGAGCGATTCAGGGGTTAAATGCGACACTCCCATCGGCAGCAACCCTCACCACCGCGCCGGAAGCATATGGCCCAAATTCATGCTCATCGATAATGATGCCTTCTTTGGTTAGAACACAGGTCTCACCGTCGGGCAAAGTGACAACGGTGTCTCCACCCTCATGTGTTGATTTCGAGACACTTCGGCCAGGAAAGAAATAGACGACGCCTTCGTTGTCGACTGCGCTGCTTCCTGTTCCTGTCGACTCGCGGACAGCGCCATTGACGACCACGGATTCGTCTAATGGGAATTGCACTTCATCGCCGGGCTTCACTTCGCCATAGTCCCGGCCCATGACCACCAGACGACCGTCTCTCAGCTCGCCCCACCAGCCTTCAATCTCAAAGATGACTCCGTTCTCGACCTGCTCAGATCTCATGGCGTAGTCATTGGGGTGCGAGAAGACCACTTCCCCCAGCGAGATACTCGTGAAGTCTTGGTTTTCGTGATTGTTGCAGCCCGCCAGAAAAACAGTGCAGCAGGTGAGGGTGGCCAGAAATGGATTGAAATTCATGTTGAATCCTTGTTCGATTGGCGACGACACATCAGCCTGAGGAGTTTTCCCTGGCTGGTGCTGCCGGATAAGCATAATGACAACGGTGATTGTAGCCCCGGTATCTGCGGCCGCATGGAGAAGACCTTTGCAGTCAGAATCTGTGTGCCAGTCTTCATTGAGGTCTGCGACGCTCCACATTCGAACTTCGCCTGACCGCGTGAAGTCTCCGCAACCGGCAAATCGCCGTCGGGACTAAAAGTGAGGGCATTGACTTTGGGCACATCAAAACGTAGAGATGCAAGTTGCTTCCCGCTTTCGGTAGACCAAAAACGCACCGTTTGATCGCGCCCACCTGACGCAAGGAACTGACCGTCCGGGCTGAATGTTACACGGCGAACTGTCTTGCGATGCCCTTTCAGTTTCTCACTGACTTGTCTGGTCGCAATATCCCAGGTCCAGACATCGCCGTCCGAGCAGGCAATGCCTTGCCTATCCGTTGTCAGTGATCCGTGAATGAGGAAGCAAGAGTACGCTGTCCGCCTACGGCTCAATCGACCTCAGCACACCTCCCGGATCTGACCCCTTCGGCTGACCGCTCGCGTGGAAACGATCAGTTCCCGACCAGACGGAAAGGTTGCCGTCGCGGCACAGAGTGACAATGTGGCGACCGTCCGGGCTCCATGACAATTTCATAACCGGACTTCCGTTCGGGACGCGAAGGGCAAGCAGTTCACGCCCCGTGGCAGAATCCCACACGCGAACAGTCCCGTCCTGCGACGACGATACCAACCGTTGGCCGTCAGGCGACCAGACGACGTCGGTTGCCGGGGCTGAGTGTCCGTGGAGAACCATAAATCGCTTCGGCTCGGTCGTATAGAGCTCGATCCCCCCTCCTGTCGTCGCCGCGGCGATTACTTCATCGTCCGTACTCCAAGACAAGGCTGCGAAACCCTCGGCATCGCTGTACGTGGCGGACCGTCGCGACCTCCATGTGTCCCGATCGACGATCCAGAGCCGTTTGTTGCTGGCAATGGCGAATGCTTTGCCGGCACGATTCCAGCACGCTGAGTTGAAAATGAACTGGATCGCAGTCGAGTTCACCACGACGTCGGACGTGTTGTCAACGACGTTGACAGTGTTCCGGTTCGCCAGCTTGATCCGATATCGTCCGTCGGGGCTCCGCCAAGAGCCACCAAAGTTCGGCGGTGGCTCTTGGCCGTCTCGCTCCGTAATACGACCGGTTTCGATTTCCCATATCCAGTCCCTCCCGCTTGCCGTGCGGAACACGACCGAACGATCGTCCACTCCCCAGCCCGAAACGGTGACCTTGTCGCTGTCGGGCGCCTTCAAGGTCCAGTGTCGCGACGGATCATCAGCATCCCAAACTCGCAATGTGAGTGTCGAGGGCATTCCATCGACGAGAACCGACGCCGTCCCGAGGAGACGGTTTCGACGGGGCGACCAGTTGAGCGAATTCGGACTCACCGTAACTGCCGGCAACTCGACGGCGACACTTGGTTGCAAATCGAGTGAGAGGAGTCGAATCCGTTCATTCAAACCTGCCGTTAAGAGAATCTTTCGATCGGGGCTGACCGAGACGAAGTAGGCTGGTGCGGAATGCAGTCGAATTGTCTGCGTCGCGTCTTCCTCGCCGATCCTCCAGGAACGAACCGTTTGGTCGAACGAAGCAGACCAGACATGGTCGTCGTCCCGCCAGGCGATCCGCGCGACACGATTCTGATGCCCACGGAATGTTTGCACGAGGGTGCCCTCGGCGTCGAGGACGAGGATGTCGTCTCGACCAACCGCGAGTCGGTTCCCGGAAGGGTTCCATGCAATGGACCAGAGCAGATCGCGTCCGAGCGGGTGCGACCAGACGACATCACCGGTTTCGACTTTTCGAAGTTCAATGTGTCCTCGCCGGATCATCGCAAACCGATCGCCATCGGAATGCCAGGCAATGCCGCCAAGGCTGGCCCTGCCCTCGGAAGCGAACAGAGTACGGATCGACTCACCACTCTCGGTGTCCCAGAGAACCGCTGACCCCTTCCAGTCGGATGTGATAATTTGCTTGCCGTCGGGACTGAACTCTGTGCCAGTGATCCAGCCGCCGTGGGGATGCCGGAGTTCGACTAATGTCTCACCAGTTTTTGCATCGAGAATGGGCACAACACCGGATGTTTGGCCATAGGCGATCCGACGTCCGTCCGGCGACCAGTCCAGTGCCGTGTTAACGATCGCCTTCTGCACTTCGTGGGACAGGGTGCGCGCGACTTCCCGCCTGCGCGTGTCCCAGATCTGTATACGACCATCGGCCAGTACAGCAAACTCGTCACCGCTCGGGCTCCAGGCCGCGGTGGCACGATATTCGTGCTCGCCGGGCAGCGTGAAAATGCTCTGCCGAGCCTGATTCCGCAAGTAGCTCCATTCCCAGCAGCGGAGGTCCGGACCTTCCTCGGAGGGTTGCATCTCGTCGAGGATGCGGTCGAGGTGCCCGAGTTCTCCCTTTTGCCACGCGTCGCCAGCCTGCAAAAGCCGGACTCCGTACAGGTTCCGCCGCGCCTCAAGTTCGTTTCGTTCTGCCAGTTCACGCGCTGCTTCGGCCTGCATGCGTTGTTCCGCCTCCGCCTTGCTGGCCCGTTCGGCGATCTGTCGCTGCTCGTCCGCACGAACGCTGGCCAGTTCCGCACGCTCGCGTTCGGCTTCAGCCTCCTCTCGTAGGTGTTGCTCACGCTCTAGGGCCGCAGCCTTTTCGACGAGTGCGTTTTCGGCTCGCCCACGTTCAACATCCGCCGTCTTCTTCGCGGCATCGGCAATCAGGCGTTGCTCGTGTTCGGCCACCCCGTAGTAGGTCGAGACGACAGTGCCTGTCGTCATCAGCACGGCCACGAGGGCGAGAAGGCAGGCCACAATCGGATTGCGCCTGCACCAGCGAGTCGTTTTGCTGATCAGGCCGACCGGCCGGGCGACGACAGGGCGGCCTTCCAGAAACCGATTCAGATCGTCGGCCAGTTCCTGCGCCGTGCCGTATCGCTTATGCGGCTCCTTTGTCAGGCACTTCAGGCAGATCGTCTCCAGGTCCCCAGGCACAGACGGGTTGAGTTCCCGGGGCGGAACCGGTTCTTTCTCCATTACCTGAATCAGTGTGTCGACCGGCGAGTCGGCGACAAACGGAGCGCGTCCGGTCAAGCAGGCATAAAGAATTGCTCCCAGTGAGTAGATGTCTGAGGCGGGTCCAACCAGTTCCTGCTTCCCGGCCGCCTGCTCAGGTGACATGTAACTGGGTGTCCCCAGAATCTGGCCGGAGGCTGTCAATTCGGCGCGAGATTCTTCATCAACAGACTCCAGGATTTTGGCCAGACCAAAATCGGTGATCTGCGGCTTGTTGTTCGCGTCGAGGAGTATATTGGCTGGTTTCAGGTCGCGGTGCACTGTGCCTTGTTCATGTGCATACTGCACTGCCACGGCAGCCGCGCGAACGAGTTCTGCAGCCGCGCGTGGTGCCACTGTCTCTTCACGGATCGCCCCGGCCAGACTACGGCCGTCGACAAAGTCCATCGTGAAGTAGTGCCGCCCGCCGTGCTCGCCAATTTCATGAACAGGGACAATGGCGGGGTGCTTCAGTCGTGCGGCCGCCTGAGCCTCACGGTGGAAACGCTCTACGTCGACGGCATCCGCAAGCCTTCCTGCGAGGATCATTTTTAGCGCAACGATGCGTTGTAGCTTCTGCTGGCGGGCCTTGAACACAACCCCCATTCCACCGCGTGCAATCTCTTCGAGAATCTCGTACTCACCGATGTATCGGATGGTTTCCCCGATGGAGAAATCGTCAGTACTCGGTTTTGGTGCGATCCTTTTCTCGCAGGCCGATGTAGCGACAGGTGATGGCTCGACGTCCCGCAATCCGGAAGCCACCTGTCCCAATAGCTGCCGGTCGCTGAGAAACTTACCAATCTCGTCCGCATACTTAGGAAAGTCAGTTGCGAGTGCGTTACGATCGATGGTTTGGCCACGTTGCAACGATTCCAGGCAGGCGACCAGCAATGACTGGAATTCAGGATCATCAATAAATACTGATTCGTAGGCATCAGTCATCCACATCACCCTGTTCTGTGGTCAAGAGTTCGCGTAGTCTTGATGTGCCTCGGAAAATCAAAGCCGCAACAGCCCCCTTCGACTTTTTCATTCGCTTTCCGATGCGGTCCAGCGACCAACCCTGCAGATGATGCAGTTCAACCGCCTGTCGCTGAGGGGCTGGTAAGCACTCCATCGCCTTCGCCAGCCGCAGCTGTTCTTCGGCCTCGACAGCTTTCTGGGTTGGCGTGGAATGCTCGCTGCGCAACCAGTGGTCCAGCTTCGACGCGGATTGCTCTATAGCCTGTTCAATGGAACGCTCCCGTCTTACGTCACGGGCCTCCGTGCGAAATCTTCGAATCTCATCCAGCAGATTGTTTGCAAAAATACGCCGCAGCCATGGGAGCAGCTCGGCTTCCGGGAACTTCTCCCACCCATTATTGCTTGCCTCCAGCAGCGTCAGTTGAACGACACCGGACACGTCCACTTTCCCAGCCAACTGTTCGTCAATTTGCATGCGCCCAAGTAGCCCGAGATACTCGCGGTGCTTCTCCAATTTTGCAGCGGTATTTTCCTGCATGTTGCCCTCTATTGCATTCAGCGTGGTGGCCACCAAGAGATTACGGCCAATTCCGCAATATGTTGCGAAATTCGTCGACAAAGGGGTTTGGGCACCGGAGCGGTTACGCAGACGCCCGGCTTCACCGACCCGCAACGGTCAAGATTCGGCCTCCTTACCACTCTGCTCAAACCGTACCAGGTTGTCCCGACCGACGCAGTTACGATCTGAACCAGGCTTAGGCATCCGCCCCCCATTCGCCCTGCGGCCTCCGGGCTGACCGGCTGGCCTCCTGATCCGACCGCGATTGCACTATATCTCGGTTTCTGAGACCGGGTCATGCGGCACTGCTTGGCGGTGAGAGAACATGAGGCGACTTTTTCGGTCCACAGGGCAGAGACCGCAGGTTATCATGCATCGGAAGTTGGCATTCCGAGTGTGCTGACGTCATCTGTTCATACTTCCACACTCCGCATCATTCGATTAGTGAATAGTCCCTGTGAATGCATCAGATCGGAACTCTGAAGAGTCAGCGTCTTTATTCGAATCTGAAACACTCGCAACTATTCTCGAAAGCCTGAAGTCAGTCGGCATCGAGGGACAATGCACCGATGAACCAGAGCCCGCCGCGAGGCTGTCTGGTTCGGTTGATCGTTATCAGCTGCAGAACCAGCTTGGTGGTGGAGCTTTCGGAGTCGTCTTTCGCGCGTATGACTCAGATCTTCAACGCGACGTTGCGATCAAGATCCCGGCTCGCTCCCGAACGCCATCCGTGCAGGCCAGAACTCTGTGGCTCTCTGAAGCTCAGTCACTCGCCGCACTCGATCATGAGGGAATCGTACCGGTCTATGACTTTGGGCAGTCCGATGACGGCCTGTGTTACCTCGTGTCAAAATTCGTGGATGGTCGCAGTCTGAGTGACACGATGGAGTTGGGGTATCTCACCAGGCAAGACGCACTTCGCGTAATTGTCGGTGTTGCAGAAGCTCTGCATCACGCGCACAAGCGAGGGTTGGTGCATTGTGACGTAAAGCCCGACAATATCTTGTTGAATGAAGACCTTCGGCCAGTGGTTGTCGATTTTGGTCTGGCTGTTCACGAAGACCAGCAGAGGCAACAGGCGGGACAGGTCATGGGAACACCGCGGTATATGGCTCCAGAACAGATCCGGGGAGAGGTGCACCGCTTTGACGGCCGGACTGATATCTGGAGTCTCGGAGTTATCCTGTATGAGCTGCTCACCGGACGACGGCCGTTTGGCGGCGAAACACAGGTTCAGTTGTTTGATGAAATTCTTCATCGCGACCCGAAACCATTGCGAATGATCGACGACACGATCCCTCTGGAGGTGGAACGGATTACATTGAAATGCTTATCAAAGGCTCCTTCCGACCGTTACGGAGCTGCTGCCGATATTGCATCGGAACTGCGATCATATCTTTCATCCGGGGGACATCAGAAGGTTCAGCGCGGGCAGCTTCTGGTCAGTGCTGTCGTGCTTGGGTTACTGGCTGCTGGCGGCGCGGGATTTCTGCTGATGCGCACACTGGTGACACCCCCCAACGATGGAGCAACCTCCGCTGGTCCGCAGACCCACTTGGCAGACGCTCTCACAGTTTCTGAGCCATTGACCGGAGATATCGACATCCGAATCTGGGCGCCGGATGATGAACGACGGCGAGGACTGTCACTATCGGAGCCTGGGTCTCTTCCATTGCGTGAACATGATCAGATCCGCATTGAAGCAAGCGTCAGCAAGCCGAGCTACGTGTACATGGTCTGGATCGGCACGGATGGCGTGGCACTGCCCGTCTATCCCTGGACACCAGGCAGTTGGGATCCACGTCCTGAAAACGAGCAGCCGACGAGCCGAATTTCACTACCTCCTCAGATCGACACGGGTTGGCCTGTCGAAGGCAGCGTCGGGATGGAGACATTGTTGATGCTGGTACGTGACTCTCCGCTGCCACATGACATTCACATTGAGCAGCTGGTCAGTGGACTTCCTCATCAGAGTCTGCAGGACGAACAGGCGATCGTCTGGCTTGATGGAGGTCAGGTCACGGCCAACCTGACGCGGGCTCCAAGATTCTTTGATCCCTCAAGCATCGACGACCCCGTCCTAATCACTCAGCGTCTGCTGACAGAGCGACTGAGTCCGCACTTCTCACTGATTCAGGCCGTCAGTTTTGCCAACCGCGGAGAACAAAAGTGAAACAAGTCCGCCGAACCCGTCCATTGCCCCTGTGGACTGCTGTTGGCCCGGTTCTGATCTTCCTGTTTGTGCCCCCGGCGCTCGCGCAAGCTCAGACATCCGATAGCACTCCGGCTCTTCGAACCCGGAGCGCGGCCCGTGAGGATTCGGCTGCTGAAGCCGACCAGTCGGTGCCTCTTCAGGTTTCGATGCAGATGGCACTGCTGGAACGTCTGGGGCACACGGAACAGGGCGTTGCTGCAGCCAAGTCGGCTATTCGCGTTATTGGTGCCCTGTTCGGGGAAAATCATCCGTACACCGCATTTCCCATGGCAAGTCTGGGACACACGTACAGAGTCCAGGGCAAGTACGACCTTGCTCTGCCCGTGCTACTCAGGGCTGTTGAGATTAACCGAGAGTATCCGGCGGAGCAGGTGGCCTACGGCAGCCGTATTCTGGCGTTCAGTCTGGATGAACTGGGTGGCTTGTATGCCGATACGGGGCGGTACGCCGAGGCAGAGCCGCTCCTGCGCGAGACATTCGAGATCCGCCGAAAGTTGATCAGCAGTGAACATCGTGAATACCGCGTGAGCCTGAAAGATCTGGCGAGTCTGTACCGACAGATGGCAGAGTATCCGAAGTCTGAAAAACTGTTTTTACAGGTCACTGACATTGAGAAACGGGCGCTTGGCGAAGACAACCCGGACTACGCTATCGGCCTGGGTGAACTTGCCAGCCTTTACCGTGAGATGGCTGAGTACTCCAAGGCCGAACAGCTTTATTTGCAGGCAATCGAAATCAGAACGCAGGTGTTTGGTGAGAATGATCTGGTCCGCGCCACCTGCGTCAACAATCTCGCCCTGCTGTATGACATCGTGGGAGAGCGAGAAAAGACTGTTTCGCTCTATCAGCAAAACAACGTAATTGTCCGGCAGCTTCTCGGCGAGGACCACCGCGACTACGCGACGTGCCTCTGCAATCTGGGTGATGTGTACAGGCGCATGAATGAGTATTCAAAAGCAGAAATGCTGATTCGCAGTGCGCTCGACATTGAGCGACGAGTGCTTGGTGAAGCTCATCCGAATTATGCGCGAGACATAAATAACCTGGCCCGTCTGTATCAGGACATGGGCGAGTACGACCGGGCGGAACCACTGATGCTGCAGGCACTGGACATCCGAAAGCAGGTGTTCGGCAGAAATCATCCGGACTACGTCATCGGACTCAGTCATCTGACGGACCTGTGTCGACAGATGCAGCAGGAGCAGCGGGCTGCATCAATCTGTGAGCAACTGCTTGAGTCTGAGCTGAACCTTGTCGATGAGGTTCTTCCTTCGCTCTCTGAGGCGGCTGCGATGGCATTCCTCACCAATCATTCACCGAGTCTCGCCGACTATCTTTCGATCCAGCAGACGCTGCGTGCGGCGAAGACCGAAGACATCTACCGGACCGTATGGAAGACACGAGCACTCCTGACGCGAATGCTGTCCCAACGCCGACAACTGTTGCTGGAGTCACCAGACGCTGTCACAGTTCAGCAGGATCTCCAGCAGACTCAGACTCAACTGGCCCAACTGACGCTCGCGCAGGTTGCACCTGAAGACGCTGAAGGTCGCATTGATCAACTTGCCGGCCTGAATACTCGAAAGGAATCCCTGGAACGTCAGCTGGCCGCGATGAGTGAACCGTTTCGTCGTTCTCTGCAGGTTCGAGAAGCAGATGTGGCCGATCTGGCCGCCCTCATGCCTCCGCACAGTGCTCTGGTTGACGTGGTCCGTGAACGAAACTGGACGCCGTCAACGGAGAAGCCCGGTGAGTGGGAGTCACAATGGCAGTATCAGGCCTTCGTGATCCGGCCTGCTGAGAATGACGCAGGATTCACCGTTCGCTGGATTCATCTCGGCGACGCTGAGTCGATCGATGGTTTCGTTGAGACATGGCTGGATAAGATTCGCGGCAGAAAGACAGATTTGCCGGACAGTTCAGCCGACCGATTGCGTCAGATACTGTGGGACCCGATCGAACAACATCTGACGGGCTGCACCACACTGTTCCTCGTTCCGGATGGCGCTCTGCACCGCATGCCCTGGGTGGCACTTCCCGGCAGACAGCCCGGATCCGTGCTGCTGGAGGACTACTTCCTCGCGACAGTGGGAAACGGTCAACAGCTCTATGAACTGCTAAGTCATCCGGCTGAGTTGAATCAGCGGCTCTTGCTTGTGGGAAGTGTCAACTACGACTCGCGTGACTCGGCTGCCGAGCAACCGGCGGCCTTGATTGCTGCAGTCGAATCGTCAGCCAGATCCGGTAGTCGGTCGGCCGCTCAATCTCAGAGAGAGAGGCTGGTCTGGCCGGCCTTGCCTGGGACATCGGCCGAACTCGATGAACTGCAACAGTTGTGGGCAGATCCTCCTTCCGCAGATGTTTTGACCGGACCAAAAGCGAGCGAGCACAATCTGCGCCGCCTGATGCCGAAGGCACGTTGTGTCCATCTGGCAACTCATGGGTTCTTTGCGGATGAGACATTTCGTTCGATGTTCCGAATGTCCGACGACGGTGAACGGCTGCTGCAGAAAACCTCACGAAGCCTGGTCACTGCCGGTCGGGCCACTGTGACCGCGCGCAATCCACTGATACTCTCAGGACTTGTCGTTGCGGGGGCAAATCTGCAACCTGCCGTTGACGAGCTGGATCTTCCGACGGGCGACGACGGAATTATGACGGCCGAAGAGGTCGTCAACCTCGATCTGCTGGGAACAGAACTGGTGGTTCTTTCCGCATGTGAAACAGGATTGGGAAAAACAGCAGGCGGTGAGGGAGTGCTCGGACTGCAGAGAGCATTTCATCTGGCAGGAGCTCGAAACGTTGTGGCCAGCCTCTGGAAAGTCGATGATCGGGCGACAGCCGCGCTGATGAAACTGCTTTACCATAAGCTGTGGGTAGAGAAGAAACCGGTACTGGGGGCTCTTCGGGAGGCTCAACTCTCGATCTATCATCACCCCGAGCAAATCAGTGAACTGGCTGAGACACGAGGCCCCAGATTCGACAAAGTCGTGCAACTGGTTGACGGTGGTCGGACGGCAACTCAGCGGAAACGGACACCAATCCATTTGTGGGCTGCATTTACCCTGTCAGGACCCGGAAGCTGACACGGACGGCTTGATCCTCGGCAACGAGATCTTTGCCGGGGCTCATTTGTGGGAAACCGTGGAGAACGCGCCGGTGGACTCGATGTTCTGACCTTGCGCCTTGAACCGGATCCAGCAGTTAGAAGGTAAACTGTCTGCGGAGTCCCTGTTCAGAGGGCTGGGTCAATGCGACTTGGCAAGGGTTTGCTTTCTCTCGAATGCAGCTCAACAGCTCGGACACAACAGTCCGGACTGACGATCTGTCACGTCTCAGAGGGCTGATCGCATTCGGCCGGGGGTGAACTCCGTCGTAACGTCAAGCGACGCTGGAAAACTTCTGAGCCACTCATTCGTCGTTACAGAGCCGGTTTGGTTCAGGTGTCGCTCAATGACTCCATGCAGCCACTCAGCATCCCGCTGTCCTCAGGTTGCTGCGGCTCAACAGAATCGCTGTTGCAGTTCTGTAGCAGCGACTCTGAGTTGTCAACGACATAGCCAGTGCCACCCGTCATGCCGGTATCGAAGTTGCGACCAGCCCGTGGTTGGCGTGCCGGTGCGTTGCTCTTGTTGGCCTGTTCAGACATGCGAACCCCCCTGTTGGTGTCGACCTCTGTCGTGACTGTCGTTCAAATGTGAGTCAACGGCCGCGTTATGCTGTCGGCAGCTCTCCGCATTCACAAAGGCAACATCGATGCTGCACGTAGTGTGCGAAGTTCGAATTCGGACACTGCACTCCAGCCATTTCCACTTTGCTCTGTGACAGTTTATGCACCGTCTTGTGCACGCAGCAGATCTATCTCTGCCTTCAGTCGTTCGGCTTTCGCCGATAAATGATCAACGAGAGACCCGATACCGATGTCGTGCTTTGCCTTGGCTTCCGCTTCCATCCTCTGAAGGCTGGTGACTCGTCGTTCAAAGATGGCACACTTCTCATCGTGGGTTTGCGCAAGTTCCACTTCCGCATCAAGGAGCACGTTCTGAGCACGAAGGAACTGATCCAGTGGCTTTGCCCCAAACCTCACTTCAGTTTCAACACCATTTGCACATTCACGTGCGACATCTCGTCTCTCAATCAAGAGTTGCCGGATGTGATCACCTGCCTTCCGAGGTGTTTCCTGAGAACGAACTGAATTGTTGAGTACAGTCACACAAATACTGATCGGTACGAGAATCATCAACAGCAGCAAGCTTGACTTCATCGGAATCTCCCGTCGCTGGAATGGAAATAGCAATGGCATTCTTAGAGTATCAGGACTGGAGCCACTCCAGTTCATCGAGTGTGCTCTCTGTCGGGACTCGACCTGAGCCCGATCTGCTATCACCAGTCTCAGCACAAGCTGGAGGACTGACCTTTGAGTAACGGCAAAAGCCCCAAAGCACGCTTCAGGCTCCTGGCTTTTGTTGAGGTTAGGCTCAGCAGGTCATTGCGTCATGTTGATCTCGCGATCAGATCCTCTGCTTCGGGTTGCGCTCGCGAATTCCATTGGCGTCCGGTTGTCCTGTGAACTGCGTGGCGGACCCGGTACGTCCTGCCAGTTTACCGCATGAGTGCGGAGTGACATGACTGCGCTATCTTCCAGGTCGTTTACGCAAATTCGCTGACGGATAGCCTCCGCCAGTGTGCCACGAACCGTAGCTTCAGCCAATTCATGATAATCCCACGCTCGAGTAATCCGTACCGCGCTCAGGAACAGGGCATCCGTTGGAAAGCGATTGGGATCAAAGAGTTCTTCGTTGGATTCGACTCCCAGCAGCCAATGCACAAGACAGCCGGAATGTCGGCCATCGATCGCAATCCTGATATAGGTATTCCTTGCCACCAGCCCCGACTCAAGTTGTGAGCTCAATAGAGCCAATTGAACCAACGGCACCAGGGCGTAAACCGCGTGCAGGTCGCGAACCAGGTCAGATTCCTGTTGAGCAACGAGTTTGTCGATCATCCTTCTGTTCTTTGCTCCGCCCCGATAGGCTTCCCGCAAAGAGCGTCGCAGACCATTATAGTGCTCCGTCGCCGTTCCGATTCTCCTTGCGCCGTCCCCGTGAGTGACGATCGGTGTTGACATGTTTCACTCTCCACATTGAAAGCGTTCAGTAAGCCGGACACAGTGTCCGAATGAGACGCCTGTTCGTGCCTTTACAAACTTCGATACGCAATGTCGTCACATGTTCCGGGGTAGCCAGCCGGATAAACATCGACGCTTCCGGTGGGGTGTTGAATCCGCGGGCGTTTTGAAACGCTTGCACAGCTTTCTTTGCAGAACATCGGACGGAACTGCGTATTTGAGTGCAACGCAGAAGACTGCGTCTAATCGCTGCTTTGCAACGGGGCGGATCAACGGCCCGATGTCTGCATCGAGTTTCATTTCAATGCCGCAATGATTCCAGCAGACGGCGGCGCGTCAGACATTCTCCGTACTGGTATCCGAAACACGTGGTTACCGGCTTTCAATGCCACCGAAGCATCTCCAGTTGCAATTGAAGGACTGACGTTAGAATGGCACTTCCGTCGACGGTACTTCTTCTTCTGTTTGCGGCCGAACACGGCATCGCCTGCGTTGCTCCTGCCATAGTGCATAGTTTCTGAGTTCGGGCCCGGTAAACCGTTCCCAGTCTGAGTATTCACAGGCACCGGGCTCAACGATTCTTGCCGCGCGGCTCTCCTGCCAGTCGATCACACGCGACCAGTCCATCAGGTAGCGGTCTCTGTCGGCAGAATGTTCCCGAATAAAACGAGCACGAGCTCTTGCGCGAGTGGAGACATCCGGGACAAACGGGTCCGGCTCGTCGCCGGGATACACCTGAGGTGCGACGCGATGTTCGAGCAGCCCATTCCGTTCGAGCACGCAGAACACAGAATCGTCACTGCAGAAGTCGTGGTAGCTGTGGTCAAGCAGAGCAAGTTCCGCGAAGAGAGCGGGGTGACCCGGCAGTTCGCGCCATGACAGGCCTTCATCCTGCAGGACGGCCGAGTAGAACTCATACTTTGCGAACGTATCGAGTCTCGCGGCCAGCCACGGTCGATTCAGACTGTCCATCGCGGAAAGTGTGTCCTCCCAGTCCTGCAGGAGTCTGCTGATCCAGCCAGGTATCTCGTCGAGCGATTCCACATACCGGCGCGCTGAATCGAGATAGATCCGCTGCGTTTCCATGATGAGCGGCTGAATGCGCAACTCCTGACCGGGTTCCTGCAGCACATTCAGACGATTCAGTGTGGCGACCCAGTCTTTTCTTGCCCACCTTTTGCTTTTTGCCAGATCCCGTTTCAGCTGGCGATCGTGACACACGGCTTTGATCGCCAGGGCCGTCGCCCCGAACTGCAGCGACGTGTTGAATTGCGACCGGTGACCGTCACCCCCGATCGAGTGATAGCGAAACCGATGGGGACGGTGCCCCATATGGTGTTCCTCGCGACAGGTGCTTTGAATTGCGCGATCGTGCGTCGTCTGGCCTCCGCGGGAGCCTATGTCCAACATGAATCGGAAGAGCCTCCGGAGCGCCTGGCTCCGGATAACGTTCCTGTCAACGATTCCTGGAACACGCTGCGAGTCATGCGCGATGGCGACAATCTGCAGGTACTCCTGAACGACAAGCCACTGACGACGGTTGCCATGGAACGCAACGCGCGTTTTGGAATCGTTCGTCCGTTTGAAAGAGACGTCCGCATCCAATCGATCACGCTCACCGGAGACTGGCCAACAGAACTGCCCGAAGATCTGATGGAACCGGTGTCGGCCGCGGGCCCGTGAATAAGCAACCTGTATTTGATGGAGTCGTTCAGGTTCGTGTGGAAGTTTGCTTGCCCAGTTCTCTCATTCTTACCGCAGCGCCAGTCAGTGTTCCGACGTTTGTAGTTGATTCAATGGACCTTGCTGAGCGCGCGGTGTGTGCGAATGTTGCACAGGGGCTGGCGAAGGAATTGAGTCTGGTGCATACGGTGAGCGCCTGTGTGATTTGGCACGTGATCTGCATGATGGAAGCGTAGGCTGGTCGTCAACAGACAGTTTCGATCGCGTGACGAACCACGTCGTATGGGGAACTCGACATGATTGATCTCAAGCGGATTCTTGTCCCGACGGACCTCAGTGCCTGCAGTATTCCGGCGACAGTGCAGGCGCGACAACTGGCGGCGAAGTTCGGTGCGGAAGTTCATGTGCTTTTCGTGTTGAATGATTCCAGCTCGATGATTGCGGAGCCAATGGCTGTCGCTGGTCTGCCGGACATTGCGACACTGCGGGAATCGATGAAGGAATCACTCGATACCTGGGTGGATCAGCACTTCGGCGAATCCAGCGGAGCTGTTTGCGTCTTCAGAACAGGGAAAGACTCAACGGAGATCATTGAGTACGCAGATGAGGCGAAGATTGATCTGATTGTGATCGGCACTCATGGTTCGTCCGGGCTGGAACATGCCCTGCTTGGAAGCGTCGCCGAACGAGTCGTCCGACGGTCGCCGTGTCCGGTACTGACAGTGCGGCCACATGCCCGCGCAGGCGGGCAAAGCGAGTAGGTGTGGTCGGTCCACGGAACTCCTCAGGCGAGGGCTCAGCGATGGCGGGTGATCGCAATGATGCTCGAATGGACCGCCGCCGAATCTACTCCTGGGCAATGTATGACTGGGCCAACAGTGCCTGGTCGACAATTCTCATCACTGTCATGGTTTCCTATCTGCAGGATGATGTCTTTCCCGGGAACGTTGGCATCCTCGTGTACGGCTGGGGTATTGGATTCACCATGTTCCTGTCCGCGATTCTGCTCCCGATTCTGGGCGCGGTGGCGGATGCTCATGCAAATAAGCGGCACTGGCTGATTGGAACGGCTTTTGGGGGTTCCGCCTGTTTAGTCGGCCTGGCTCTTGTACCGATGCAGTTCACCTGGTTGATCGGCATGCTGTTTCTCATGACCTGCCTGTGTTTTGAGGTATCGTTTGGATTCTACAACGGATTTCTTCCTGAGCTGTCTGATGAGGAACACATGGGGCGTGTTTCGGCATTAGGTTATGCGCTGGGATACCTTGGAGGCGGCCTGATGTTACTGCTTGGAATTGTGATCCTGATGAAAGGGGAATCCTTTGGACTTCCGCCGGACATCGCTGATCGCAAGCGAGTGGTCCTGGGGCTGACGGGCGCGTGGTGGGCTGTCTTTACGTTACCGGTTGTTTTGTTTCTTCAGGATTCTGTAACTCGGTCCAGTACATCGCAGTCATTTGTCGATGCGGCCAGGCATGGGATCCACGAAGTCGCGACAACGCTTCGGAACGTTGGCAACTATCGCGTTCTTGCGATGTTTCTGCTGGGGTTCCTGCTCTACAACGACGGAGTGCAGACCATGATCAGTCAGGCGTCCGTCTTTGCGATTCAGGTCTTGCAGATGGAAGCCGCGGAACTCGGACAGGTGATCCTCATGATTCAGTTCATCGCATTGCCATCAGCATTCGTTGTCGGCTGGATGGGAGATCATTACGGTCAGAAGAAGACGCTTGTGGGCTGCCTGGTCATCTGGACGTTGCTCAGTGTGTCTGGCTGGTTCATCACAACCAGGACGCAGTTTTGGGTGATGGCCGTTGTGGCAGCGCTTGTCATGGGGGGAACGCAAACCGTCAGCCGAGCAATCATGGGCCTGATGACTCCGAAGAATCACACAGCCGAGTTCTTTGGATTCTTTGGCTTGTCAGGTCGCATGACAAGTATGCTGGGACCTGTCTTCTTCTCGACGATTCTGGCCACAACAGGTAGCCCTCATCTGGCCATTGCGAGTCTGGTTATCTTCTTCCTGCTGGGTTTCACCATCGTTCTGCCGGTGGATATTGATCGTGGACGCATGCAGGCCAAGCGCGATTCAAAGAGCTGACCGTCACGACGAAAAGGTGTGCGGTCCGGTGGGTGCCGTGCAAACTCGCACAGAATGTGGCGGTGTCGTGTTAAAAAGCTGAAGATTTCGGCCTGACAATTCCGGCATGCTTTTTGAGTAGTTGGCAGGTAAAGGAGCGTGAGTCATGGTTTCGTTTCGACGCATACTGGTTCCTGTCGACTTTAGTCCGTCCAGCGAACGTGCTTTGGAGGTGGGGTGTACCCTTGCCTGTCAGTTTCACGCCGAACTGCACTTGCTGTACGTGCGAGAAGACTTCCACTACGTGTTTCCCGAACCCGGCATGCCGGCGTATGGAACGGGTGAGTTTCTTTCTCGTCAAAATGCAATTGCCGCTGCAAAGCTGGATGCTCTGCCTCTTGATCCATGCTGTTCGGCAATTCATGTCAGTCGATCAGAACGCGATGGGACGCCTTATGCGGAGATCGTGAACTACGCAACTCAGGAGAACATCGACCTGATCGTCATGGGGACCCATGGCCGAAGTGGCCTTAGTCACCTGGTGCTGGGAAGTGTGGCCGAACATGTTGTGCGTCTCGCCCCCTGTCCGGTACTGACGGTTCGCGGAACAAATGTGACTCCACAAGACATTCCTGAAGGAACTGAAAATGAACATCGTACAGTTTCTGAATGAACAGGCCGTTGAGTACGAATCTCTGCCGCATCGCACGACGTTCACTGCGTCTCACCTGGCGGATGCGCTCCACGAACCCGGGGACTACGTTGCGAAGACCGTCGTGCTGAAGGCAGATGGGGAGTATCTCCTGGCGGTTCTTCCGGCGAGCTATAATCTGGAGCTGCTTCTGGCGCGATCAGAGATTGGCTGTGAGCTACTTGAGATTGCTCATGAAGACGACCTGGCATCGTTGTTCCCGGATTGCGAGCTTGGCGCGATTCCACCGTTTGGATCCCTGTACGGTCTGCAGACATGGGTGGATTCCCGGCTGGCGGAAGATGATCACATCGTCTTCGATGGCCAGTCGCACAATGAGGCTCTTCGCATGAGCTATGCCAGCTATGAGGCACTCGAATCACCACTGGTCGGCGATCTTTCCCATCATCCCTGATCAGTTCAGGCGACAGCCAGGTACACCAGTCATTCGTCAGCCAGGCTCATCATTCCGCGGGCGAAGACGTGTCGGCTGGAGGGAACGAATCCGTGGTCGTTGTCGAAGTACAGATAATGCGTGATTGTCATTCGGGCTGAGTCGATGTCGATGACGTTCAGACTGTTCTTCTCGCGTTCGCGGCCTCGACCTCGACGTGATGTGGTGGTTCCGGACTGGACGACCACGATTCCTCGCTCGCGGTGAATTCCCGGATAGACGTCCAGCGTGTTTCCGATGTAGGCTCGGTGCAGATGCCCACCAAGGATCATGTCGACGTCGTCTTCGACAAATCGCATGATGGCTCGTTTCGCTTTTGGCATCGTGCGGTCGTAGAGCGTATCCGGTGCAGGAGCGAAGTGATGATGTGCCACCACGATACGTGCCGCTCCCAGTGGCGCATCAGCGAAGATTTCTTCTGCAATGTCCAGTTGCCACTGATGAATGCGCCCGTTGCTGATGGTGCGTCGTGGAGCGGTGGAATCCAGTCCGATGATGACCGCGTTCTTCAGTTCGAGGACGGGATTCAGAGCATCCGAAATGAATTCGCGATAGAGTGAATGCGGTGCGAGGAAGCGTTCTCCGATTCGGTACAGTGGCACATCATGGTTGCCGGGAACGCATAGCTGAGGGATGTCTGGCAAGGTGCTCAGGAAGTCAGCGGCGGCGCGAAACTGATCCCGCTGAGCTCGTTCGGTGAGGTCTCCGCTGATCACCACAGCGTCAGCGTTGAGTGTTGGCGCGAGCTGCAGAACGGCGTTGCCGACATCCGGCACATACGGTGCGCCAAAATGCAGATCGGACAGATGCAGAATTCGAGTGTGATCATTGGAACGTTGCATTTGCAGTCAATCCTGAAGGCAGGTTAGACAGTGTCATGCACTGTTCGTGCCAATCTGCTCAGAGGTCGTGACCGGAGCGCGGCAGAAGCTGCCGGACGCATCAACGCGAGGTTGTGCACTCAGCCAAATGCGCGCGGCGCGCCAGTTCGCACGATTCCGACGCCATAGATTTGGAATTCTGTGTGGCATGAGATCTGCGAATACCTTCCCGCATGTTTGGGCTGGCAAAGAGACTACTGATTCCGACCGTGATTGTCCTGTTGCTTATTTGCATCGGGCTCACAGCAAGCCACTACACATCGCTCGACGTGCTGGTGGAATCCGACGCATCGTTGCGGCAGACCATTCGAAATCAGCCAGTCACTTCGTCCGTCATTGGCTTCATTGCGTATGTGCTTGTTTCGCTGATCCCGGGGACGGCGGGCAAGTCCATTGTTCTCGGCTGGTTCTTTGGGTTGCTGGCCGGGGTCGTGATTGTCAACGTGGCCCTCGTGCTGGCCGCAATCATGACGTTCGTGGTCATAAGGAGCTGTTTTCGCGAAGTAGTACGAAAGCGCCTGGGGAGGCAACTCAAGCCGCTGCGTGACCGGATGGAGCATGACGGAGGGTTCTATCTGATTACTCTGCGGATGGCTCATGCACCGTTTACGATTGTGAATTACACCACCGCCGCCGGGACCGATGTTTCGTTGGGGACGTTCTGGTGGACGACCCAGTTGGGGTTGTTGCCGGCCAATATCGTGTTCGTGTTTGCCGGGACTCGGCTGCCGACACTGGAAGAGCTGATCGTGGCCGGGCCGTTGGGGGTACTCGATGGACCGATGATTGTGGCGCTGTTAAGCACAGTCTTTGTTCCGTGGCTGATTCGAAGGTTGTTTCACATTGTGATTCCAAAACAGAAACCGGCACAGCAGTTGCGTTGATTTCAGGAGTGCTGACATCTGACAGACTCAGGGATAAGCCATCGTGGGCAGTCTTAATTGCAATCTCGTTTGGATGCTGGGCGGCGTTTTTGCGGCGCTGATCACTGGCAGTATTGCCCGCATGGTTGCTCTGAGGAACTCCGATCCGGACCTGGTGGCCCAGCGGATCGGCAGCCTGAAGGTGTGGTGGACCCTGGCCGTGCTGCTGGCTCTGGCAGTCGTGTTTGGAATCGTTGGAGCGGCGTTGATTCTGGCTGTCGCAGGGATTCTCGGGCTGCGTGAGTTTCTGAATCTGTTCAGTCAGCGCCGTATTGGTCGAGCGGCTAGTGTACTGGCGTTTACTGCTGTTCCGCTGCAGTATTCGTTCATCGTGTTGGACCGGACGAGCGACGCTCAAATGGTTCTGCCGATCGCTGCGCTGCTGGCAATCAGCACGGCTCGTCTGTTACGGGGAGGAACACGCGATTTCATCCGTCTGACAGCAGGGACGTTCTGGGGCGTGATGATTCTGGTCTACGCTCTGTCCCATGCGGCCCTGCTGTTTTCCGTTGAAACGATCGGCGAACCACTGGTCGGTCCGGCTGGCTGGTTTCTGTTTGTTGTAATCATCACAGAAATGGATGATATCGCGCAGGCACTGGTGGGGCGGCGAATCGGACGACACAAGATCACTCCTCACATATCTCCCAACAAAACATGGGAAGGCTTTGCTGGCGGCGTGGCGACATCCGTTCTGCTATCGCTGCTGCTGGCACCGTGGCTGACGACGTTTCCTCCACTTTCGACTTTCCAGGGCATTATCACTGCTGTTGGATCGGGATTGCTCATTGTGTTGGCTGCATTCCTGGGCGACATCAACATGTCGGCGATCAAACGTGATGTGGGTGTGAAGGACGGCAGTCAGATTCTGCCAGGAATGGGTGGCATCATCGACCGAGTCGACAGCCTCACGTTTACAGCTCCTGTGTTCTACTACTTTCTTCTGTGGACAACCTGAGAGGTCAGGTGAAATGATGAACTCAGCAGAACAACTTGCGTCTCCCGCAACCGATCAGCGAAACACAGTCGGCAATGAACCGGAACATCCCTACAAAGATCGTTATCTGACGATTCCGAACGTCATTTGCATTGTTCGGGTGCTGGGATCACTTTGCCTCATCGCAGTCGCTGCGGCCGGTTATGCGAAAGTGTTTGTTGTGTCGTTCGTGCTTCTCAGTTTGTCCGACTGGATCGACGGGAAACTCGCTCGATGGCTGAACCAGCGTTCTGACTTTGGTGCTCGACTCGACAGCGCGTCTGATTCAATTCTGTACGCCTGTCTGCTGGTCGGCAGCCTTCTTCTGAAGTGGGATGTATTGCGGCATGAACTCGTGTGGATTGCAGTCGGCCTTGCCAGCTATGCAGTGACAACGGGATACGGTTTGTGGAAATATGGACGTGTTCCCAGCTACCACACTTATGGAGCCAAGATGACTCAATGGCTGGTGCTGATTGGAGCCGTCGCCATGCTGTTAGACGTTTCGATCTGGCCTCTGCGACTTGCCATCGTGGCTGCCGTGTTCACGAATCTCGAAGCAACGGCGATGACATACTGTCTGCCGGTCTGGACAGCGGATGTGCTGTCGATTCGCCACGTGAAGGAAGTCCGAAATCGTCAGCAACAGACCGAATCAACAGATCCGGGGGAGTAGGGCTCCGGTGGGTTCATCCACCGGTTGTTCTGACCCGAGAAGCCGTTGGATTGTCACAGCTGCGATTCCAGCGCTTTGGACAGTGCCGATCTTTGCGGCCAGAGCGGTCTGAGGCACGGACCGAAGCGCAGCGAGTGTTTGTTCTTCGGCGGACGGATCAACCGCGATTAACATCGTGCCTTCATTCGCGGAATGCAGCGGATCGATGCCCAGAAGTTCACAGGCTCCACGCACTTCATCGTTTACGGGGATGGCCGATTCTTCCAGTGTCATCGTGAGTCCGCAGTCTGCTGACCATTCATGAAGAACAGCGGAGACGCCACCGCGTGTTGCGTCGCGCATCGCTCGAATGGATTCGCCGGCTTGCTCTTTCAACTCCGCGACAACTTCGTGCAGCGGTGCTGAGTCACTGCGCGGGGCTGGTTCCAGAGCAAGTTCCTCCCGCGCAGCCAGCACGGCTAGTCCATGGCTGCCTATGGGGCCGCTGACAAGCAGCACATCGCCACAGCGAATGCTCTCCGGTCCTGGCGGTGGCGTCGTCAGAAACTCGCCAATTCCGGTCGTGTTGATGAACACACCGTCAGCCGCTCCACGCGGCACAACTTTGGTATCGCCAGTGACCACCGAGATATTACAGCGATCGGTTGCAGCAACGATGCTTTCAAGGATCTCATCGAGCGTCGCGAGCGGCACTCCTTCTTCAATGATCAGTGAAAGACTCAACCAGCGTGGAACAGCACCCGCCACGGCCAGATCGTTGACCGTGCCATAGACTGCAAGCGATCCAATGTCTCCACCGGGAAAGAACAGCGGTGATACGACGAAGCTGTCTGTCGTGAAAGCAATCTGATTGTTGCTGAGTGACAGGCAGGCCGCGTCGGGCGTTCCGGTGACATGTGGGTTTGCAAAGCGATTCAGAATGCGGTTGGTGATGAGATCACGGGTGGCGCGCGTTCCTTCACTGTGGGCCAGCGTCACGCAGTCTCCGGCATCGACAGCAACGGGGCACTGGATAATGCCGGTGATGTCTTTCATTCGTCATGTTCCCATTGGTGTTTCGCGTGCAAATCGGTAGTAGGCCGCACAGGCTCCTTCTGTTGAAACCATTGGAGCACCGAGTGGAGATTCAGGACGGCATGATTCGCCAAAAGCCGCACATTCACTGGGACGAATTCGACCGGTGAGGACATCGGTGGCTCGGCATTGGCAATCGTCCGCCGCATTGTCGCCAAACGGTTCGCTGAGTTCCCGGAATCGCAGCGATGCATCAAACTGTGACCACTCTGGTCGCAACACCAGGCCGCCCGCAGGAATGACGCCGAGCCCTCGCCATGGCCGACTGCTGACTGTGAATACTCGATCGACAATCGCCTGCGCGTCCACGTTTCCGGTTTCACTCACCGCACGAGCGTAACGGTTTTCGACTCGATGCTGCCCCGATTCCAGTTGAGTGGCGCAGTCGAGTATCCCTGTGAGCAGGTCGAGAGGTTCGAAGCCAGTAACAACAATGGGTGTCTGAGACTGATTCGCGAGGTCGTGGTACCTGTCGAATCCGGTCACCGCGCAGACATGTCCGGCCGCGAGAAACCCCTGCACTCGATTGTCTGGCGATTCAAGAATGGCCTTCATTGCCGGCAGAACGCACACATGTGCTGCAAGCAGCGAGAAGTTACTCAGGCCAAGTTCATGAGCCTGCAGGACTGCCAGTGCAGTGGCCGGAACGGTGGTTTCGAAACCGACAGCGAAGAACACAAATTGTTCGTCGGGATTGTCTCGAGCCAGTTGAACAGCATCCAGTGGTGAGTAGACCACTTTGGTGCTGGCGCCAGAGCGTGTCGCGTCCAGAAGTGAGCGTGTTGATCCGGGGACTCGCAGCATGTCGCCGAAGCTCACCAGAGTTGTGCCGGGTTGTTCTGCAATGGCTTGAGCGTGATCGATGGCAGCGGCAGGAGTCACACAAACGGGGCAGCCGGGCCCGTGGATCAGTTCCAGATCGTCCTGAAGTTCCTGGGCGATTCCATTTCTGAGCAACGAATGAGTCTGGCCTCCGCAGACTTCCATGAGCACCCAACGCCGAGTCAGCGTTGATCGAATCTCATCGATGATCTGCCTCGCTTTGCGGGCGTCTCGGTATTCGTCGATATGTTTCATTGTCGTCATTGGGGTTCTCGGCAGTCCGGTTGAAACTGTTTCATCTGTTCCAGTTCTTCTGCCAGTTCCATCTCGTGAAAATCTTTCAGTGTCTGCTTCGCAGCCGCTTCGTCGATTCGGCTGATGGCGATTCCCGCGTGAACGACGACGTAGTCTCCTGTCTGAGCGCCCGGCACACAGGCCATGCTGCAGACGCGCGTCAGTCCCGCAAACTCAATGCGGGCCGCTGCGAAAACGGGATCGGTATTGACCCATTCGATCACTTTGCCAGGAACACCCAGGCACATTAGTGCATCCCCTTCTGTAATTGTGCCGCAGCGACAGCCAACTGACCGGCGGCCAGACCACCGTCATTAGGTGGAATGAGTCCGTGGCAGCCAATCAGTCGTTCCTGTTTCTGGAGCACCTCTCGTGTTCTCTGCGTGAGGACTGCGTTTTGAAAACATCCACCGGACAGGATTACAGGGTGGTTGGGAAAATGGTTGCAAACGTCGGCGACGGCCTGAGCCACGCTGCGAGTGAACTTCGTGCTGATTTTCTCTGGCGGTACGCCGTCGTTCTGGTCGTCCAGGATCTCACGAATCATCGGTCTCCAGTCGATTTCAATCAGCTCAACTTCTGCGGTCTTCGGAACTGTGACATCGCACTGATACTGATCGGTCGCCGACTCATCGCAGGCTGCTTCCAGTCGCATCGCTGGTTCACCTTCCCAGGATGCGTGAGTGATGCCGAATATCAGTGCGGCCACGCCGTCGAACAATCGTCCCGCACTGGAGGTGTATATAAATGGTGATGAGTCACTGCTGCGGTTCAGCAGTTGCAGCAGTTGTCTTGCCTGTTGAGGTTCTTTCGGGAAGCTTCGCGACAGTTGCTGCGAAGCGTCGTGCGGACCAACGGCCTGCTGCATGAGTGCCAGGGCGACGCGCCATGGATTCCGAATGGCTTCGTCACCACCGGGCAGTGGGAACGGTCGCAATCGAGCGATTCGGCGGAATCCTGTCGTCGTACACAACAGGAATTCACCTCCCCAGATTGTTCCGTCCGTTCCATAACCTGTCCCGTCGAACGCGATTCCAAGAACTTCGCGGTCCAGCCAGTGATTCTCCACCATCCCTGAAACAATATGAGCGTGATGATGCTGGACCGAGATCGTTTGAAACCCCTGTTCGAGCGCCCATCGTGTCGTGAACAAATCGGGATGGAGGTCGTGGACGATGTACTGTGCCGATGACCGATACAGCTGTTGGATCTCAGCAACCTGTTCCACAAAACGCTTTCGCGACGCAATCGATTCCATGTCACCTATGTGTGGTCCAAGTATCGTCTGGCAACCGTTCGAAAGCGCTATCGCGACCTTCTGGTGCGCGCCGACCGCCAAAATGGAATGTGGCGTATCAATGCTCACTTGTTGCGGTGCGAGTCCCCGGGCGCAGCGCAATGTGACGGGGCGTTCGGAAATGATCCGAACCACACTGTCGTCAACCGGCCGCAGAATCTTACGGTTGTGAGTCAGCCATGCGTCTGCGATCTCCTGCAGCTTGTTCTGTGCGTCACTGTCCCGATACTGAAGTGGTTCGCCGTTCACGTTGCCGCTCGTCACCACACACGGTCGGCCAGCGGCTCGTATCAGCAGCAGATGCAATGGTGATGATGGGAGCATGATTCCGATCTGTTTCAGATTCGGATGAATGGGCTCCACTGAAACCGGCGAATCCGAACGAGCGTGAAGCAGCACAATTGGATTAGCGGGAGAACATAGTTCACGGCGTGCCGTGTCGTTCAAGTGGGCCAGACGTCCGGCGTCTTCGATGTTGGACACCATGACTGCAAACGGTTTGCGTGGCCGCCGTTTTCGGTGACGCAGTAATTCGACGGCAGTCACAGAAGTAGCATCGCACACGAGCTGATAGCCGCCGATTCCTTTGACTGCGACGATCTTCCCGGCGCGAATTGCCGCCGCACAGGCCGCTACCGCATCGTTGCCGTGAACAGTGCTTCCGGTGACTTGATCGTAGAAGCGAGTTTGCGGGCCACAGGAACTACAGGTGTTTGTCTGAGCGTGAAATCGTCGATCGTCCGGTTGTTCGTATTCGATTTGGCAGTGCGAGCAAAGAGGGAACTCCGACATCGCCGTGCTGTCACGATCCCACGGAACGGATTGTGTCAACGAGTACCGAGGGCCGCAGGCTGTGCAGCTTGCAAACGGATATCCAAACCGACGATCAGACGGATCCAGCACGTCACGCTGGCAGTGTTCGCAAATGGCAATGTCGAGTGGAACAACCGTCTGGATACTCGATTTGTCAACTCGGCTGTCTTCGATAAAAAACGCCGCAGCGCCTAACAACGGTGCCTTTAACGTTTGATGCGATTCGACGATGGCTTCTGTGGGGATGCGATCCGGCAGAAGCAGTCCGAACTGTTCCACTTCTTGTGAATGTCCTTCAACGACAATCTCAACACCACTTCGCGAATTGCGCACGCAGCCACTGAGGTTCAGTTCCTGGGCGAGTCGAGCGATCGCCGGGCGCATTCCGACGCCTTGAACCAGCCCTGACAGCTGATGTCGAGCGGCCACCAGGGGTGTTAAGACTTCAGTGCCGGAACCGGTCATGATTCGGACGCCTGCATCGCGTGGCTAAGAAGTTCGCGCCGCGATTGTTCGAGGTACTCACACCACTCTTCAATTCCTTCATTGGTTGTGGAAGCAACAGACAGGCACTTGAGTTGCGGCTGAATGTTGTGGGCATCGTCGAAAGCCGCATCAACCGAGAACGGAACATACGGCAGCAGATCTGTCTTGCTGATGACGATCGCATCACTCGTGCGAAACATCTTCGGATACTTGCCCGGTTTGTCGTCGCCTTCGGTGGTGCTCAGCAGGGCAACTCGCAGGTGTTCGGCCAGGTCGTGCGAGGCCGGGCAGACGAGATTGCCAATGTTCTCGATGAACAGGAATTCAAAGTTCTCTGCCGGTAACCTGGCCAGCCCTGTCTCAACCAGCGACAGCTCCAAATGGCAGGCTCCTCCGGTTGTTAATTGTTCGACTGGAACCAGCGGGCGCAGGCGTTCGGCATCACGTTCGGTGGCAAGGTCTCCGACAAGGACCGCCATTGAACGCTGCCCGGTCCAGTGTCGGGCGGTGGCTTCCAAAAGACTTGTTTTGCCGGCTCCCGGTGAAGAGACGAGATTCACCACCAGCGTGCCCCGCTGAGTCAGCTCATCCCGCAACTCGGCCGCCCGTCGCTTCTTTTCCGAAAGAACATCGCGATCAACGTGTACGGTTCGGGATGACGTTGTTGCAGTCACGATCATTCTCCATCGGTGGTAACGGGTACCTGCATGGCGACATCGATGAGTCGGAATTCATCGCCGCGAACGATGTGAACTCGGGACGACGCACATTCCGGACACTTCAATGATAACTCGGACACGGACGATTCGCGCCCACATGATCGACAGCGAATCTGCAGGGGAACCAGATCAATGTGCAGCAGGGGACAGTTGGTAAAGTGTTCGGCAGCCAGTTCATCGAATGCTTCGCGAACAAGTTCTGCTTCGACCCCGGACAGCGGGCCGATCTCAACGGTCACAGAATCGACAGTTTCCGCATCATGTTGATTGCTGAGTTGTTTAACCTGCGTCAGCAGCGAATGCACCAGTGATCGTTCGTGCATTGACCAGTTCCTTTGCAATGATTTCGCTCACGTGTGGCAACACGGCAGCGACAGTTGGTGACAGTTCTTCTGATCCTGTCCAGCGCTCACCCTGAATTCCCCAGATCGTGACAGATTGTGGCAGTCGCCCCAGACGGCGCGCCAGTTCCAGCACAGACACAACATCGAAGTCGTGGGTTCCGGTTCCTCTGAGAACAAACGAAGTGGAACGGGCGGACGTGCCCGGTTGCCAGTCCCATCGATACAGGTGGCCCGAAGTTTCGTCCCCGTCGCACGCATCGACGATGTGCAGCTCGGTCGAAGCAGTGATCCAGTCAAGTAGATCCAGCGGAACCGACGTCAATCGGGTATGTACCTCATCGCCCCAGCGATCGTGAATCAGTTCGGCAACGGCCCAGCCTGCACGATCGTCTCCCAGCGCGCTACCGACACCAACCAGCAGTGGTTGTTGTTCTCCGGGATGAGTTTCGGATGCGGGTTCGGTTGTCATTGCCTGTCGATCTTCAGCTTCAAAAAGTGAGTCGAACAGCTGATACAGGGGTCATACGACCGGATCAAACGTTCACAGGCCATTGCGGTATCGTTGTCATCAGGTGAAATAATCTGAGGCAGAAAATCTCGCAGATCGTCTTCCATCTGACGCTGGTTTTGCGACGTCGGCGGAATAATGTTCGCCGCAATGACTTTTCCGTCGTCATTCACTTCATAACGATGGAAGATCAATCCTCGCGGCGCTTCCGTGGCTGCTGATCCAGCGCCGTTCTGGTAGTCGTAGTGAATGCGAGACGGTTTGCAGGTGTCGTAGCCTCGAAGGATCGAGAGTCCTTCCTCATACGCATGAATCACTTCCAGACCCCGCGCGATGATTGCTTTGAACGGGTTCATACATGGCGTCGTAAAATCGATTGCGTCGGCCACGCGTCTGGCTTCATCGGATAGTTGGTCTCGATTCAGATTGACTCGTGCCAGTGGTCCAACGTGGTACCAGCCTCCGTTGTTTTCTGTTTCTGCAGAGTCGGCATCGTCCAGCTGCCGCGATTGCAGTGCCGTGCTGTGACTGACCTGGTATTCCTGGAAGTGCTGTTCGTAGTCATCCACGCTGATATCCAGCCCGGATGTCGAACGAATGCGGCCTTCGTTCATCGGGTATTCATCGGGGTGCGACAGGGCCACCATTTCATAGTCGCGTTCAAAGTCGGGGAATTCAAACCCTGCCACCCATTGAGTGGCTTCGATAGCCGCCTGCAGGCCCCATTCGAAAGACGGAATCAACGTCTGCAGTTCCTGCCGTTTGGGTGCTCTGAAGAACCCACCGACCGACACGTTGATCGGATGAATCGCTCGCCCGCCCAGCACTTCCAGCATCCCGTTGCCGTGCTTCTTAAGTTGCAGGCCTCGATTGACTTCGTCCGGAAACCGACTGGCCAGATCAATCCCGCTGTGTTCACCGAAGAAGTCGGGTGCGTGCAGCAGATGCATGTGGAGGGCGTGACTTTCGATCCACTCACCGCAGTACAGCAATCTTCGCAGCCGTCGGATATCGGAAGTGATTTCGATCCCCAAAGCAGCTTCCATCGCATGAACGCAGCTCATCTGATAAGCGACAGGGCAGATGCCGCAGATACGAGCGGTAATGTCGGGAACGTCTTCGAGTGGTCGGTCACACAGCAGAGCTTCAAAGAATCGAGGCGGTTCGTAAATCTGTAGCTGGACGTCTTCGACGACATCGCCGTTCATGCGAACGGACAGCCCGCCTTCTCCTTCGACTCGTGTCAGAGCTTTGACTTTGATGTGTCGTGTTTCGCTCATGACGGCATTTCCAGCTCAACCAATGCGTCACTTTGCTGCTGAAACTCGACCGCCGCCGCATTGAAGTTGCGAAACAGCGTCACGAGGCGTTCTGTTGATGTTCCGTGGTCCGTCAGAGTTACTGACAGACTGTCACAATTGGGCTGTGCTGCCGGGCCGAAACATCCGTAGCATCCTCGATCATAAGCCGGACACAGGGCACCGCAACCGGAGTGAGTGACCGGGCCCAGACAGGGAATCCCCTGAGCAATTTCCACACACACGGTGCCACGTCGCTTACAGTCCAGACACACGCTGTGGCGGGGAATTCGGGGAGTCTGTCCACCAATCAGCGACGTCAGGATCTCCAGCAACTGAAAGCGATTGATGGGACAGCCGCGCAGTTCGTAATCAACAGGAATGTGTTCGGCGATAGCTGTGGATGTCGCCAAAGTAGAGATGAATTCCGGCTGAGCGTAAACACACTTCAGGAAGTCTTTGTGATCTGCCCAGTTCTTCAGGGACTGAATTCCACCAGCGGTGGCGCAGGCTCCAATTGTCACGACCAGACCGGAATTCCTGCGGATGCGCTGAATGCGTTCTTCGTCTTCGTGCGTCGTGATGGATCCTTCCACCAGAGCGATGTCCCACGGACCTTCATCAAATCGGCTGGACGCTTCCAGAAAATAGGCGATTTCTACCTGTCCGGCGAGATGCAGCAGTTCGTCCTCGCACGCCAGCAGGGACAACTGACATCCGTCGCACGAAGCAAACTTGAACACAGCAAGTTTCTTCAGCTGACGCTGATCGGGTCCTGTCGTTGGATGGGAATTCAAAGCGTGTTCACCTTGAGGAACGGTGCAACTCGATCGTATCGGAGTACCGGTCCGTCTTTACACACGAAGTCCGGTCCCAGCTGGCAGTGCCCGCAGAATCCGACGGCGCAGTTCATATTACGTTCCATTGACAGCCAGCACGATGTCTTCGGAACATCGCGAGACAGACCCCCGCGAATCGTATATCGCATCATGACTTCCGGCCCGCACGTCATGAGAATCGTGTCTTGAGGACGTGGAATATCCATGCGTTCCAGCAGCGATGTGACGACACCCACGTGTCCCTGCCAGTTGTCTTCTGCCCGATCGACCGTCTGCTGCACATCGATTTGCGATTTCCAGTTCGACCATTCATCGGGATATAGCAGGCCATCTGGTGTCCGAGCTCCCATCAGCAGTGTGATGTTGCCGAAACGGTGTCGGTCAGCCAGCATGGTGTAAACAACCGGTCGCAAAGGGGCCATTCCTATTCCACCCGCCACCAGAATAACGTCATTTCCTTCGCATTCATCAATGGGCCAGCCTGTGCCGAATGGCCCACGCAACCCGATGGCTGCCGAAGAGCCCATTCGGGCAAGTGCCTGAGTTACATTGCCGGCTTCGCGAATCGTGTGAGCCAGAGGGCCTTGTTTTCCCGGGTCGCCACTGATGGAGATAGCGGCTTCTCCGATGCCGGGCACGTACAGCATGTTGAACTGGCCAGGACGAAACGGAAACTGGTCCGCGACACGACTGTCTTCCACGACAATGTCATAAGTGGCGACACCTGGTGATTCCGGGGTTGTCGAGACAACGGTGGCGTTCCAGGTCAGCCACGGGTTATGCGCTGTGGGGACCGTTTCGATTGTCATCGTTCGGTCTCCTGAAGTGCGACATTCGGCTGGACCGAATCGCGAATCGCAGCGACCTCTTCGGTGAGATCAATTCCCGGCGGGCACCAAGTGATGCACCGTCCGCAGCCCACGCATCCGGATTGCCCGAACTGATCATGCCAGGAAGCCAGTTTGTGAGTGAGCCACTGCCGATAGCGACTTCGGACGTCATTCCGCACGACACCGCCGTTCATGTAGCTGAAATCGATATTGAAGCAGGAATCCCATTCCCTTTGCCGATCCACATGATCCCCCGTCATGTCGGGGACATCTTTCACCGTCGAACAGAAACACGTCGGGCAGACCATTGTGCAGTTGGTGCATGACAGACACCTTGTAGCCACTTCGTCCCAACGAGCGTGGTCGAGGTTGCCCAGCAGCAGGTCGCGGATGTCGGTTGTGTCAAGTTGCCTGGAAATCTGATCGACGGTCTGCTGACGAGCGGCCTCGCCATCAGCGAGCTGTGCCTCAGAGGCAGGTACTGTGTCGAGTGCGTCAAGAATCGCGCTTCCTGTGACACTCCCGGATTCGATCACGAATCCATCGGCAAGTTCCGTGATGGCCAGATCAAACCCGGACTTACATCGAGGACCGGTATTCATGGACGTACAGAAGCAGGTTGGGGCCGCCTGAGTGCAGTTCACGGCGATGATGAGGGATGCATCCCGCCGAGCCTTGTAGATGGGGTCTTCCCAGCCTCCTTCCAAAAACACTCGATCCTGAATCCGAATGGCTGCCAGCTCGCACGCTCGGACTCCCAGAAACGCATAGCGAGGAGGATCTTCCATGGGTGTATCCATTGTCCAGCCGTCGGTGGTTTTGTCTGCTGTGGCGACGGTGGCGACGGGAGGAAACAGAAACTGCTTCCACGAATGAGGCCCAACAACATATCCGAAACAGGCGTCATCGTTTCGAGACTTCAGGCGGTACGCTCCGGGCATTTGGTCGTCGGTCCAGCCGCGCGGCAAATCATCCACTGAGGTGATTTCACTGTATACAATCGCCTGTTGTTCGATGGTGGGACCAACGATTGTTCGGCGGTCTGCGATGAGCACATCCAGCAGCGACTGCAGTTGATCGTACTGAAGAAAACGCTCTCCACGGCTGTGATCTGAATCTTCCAGGGCAGCATCGCTCATGACGCCGCCTTTCCGGACTTCGCGTCTGCGAACAGGTCCAGCAGCTGAAGTCTTGTTTCCTGCAGACGACGTGCCAGCGTTTGTGCGACGTGGTGCAGGACAGCCCGACCGAAGCTGGCGTCTTCGTCACAAAGCTGAATCAGATTCGTTGCGGCAAGCCGAATCAATTCAGCATCCTGAAGCACGGTTGCCGTTGCAGACATGTGCCCATCACCGACGATCGCCGACCAGCCCAGCACATCGCCCGGGCCGAGCGTCAGGATTCGGACAGATCCGCGCGGTGGAACATGCATGTCAAGTGCGACACTTCCCGATGCAATAACGCGCAGGGAGTCAGCCGTGTCTCCTTCTGTAAAAAGTGTTGTGGATGCCGACAGCGATTCAAATGTGGCGCAACCGGCCAGTTGTTTCACCTGCGAGTCATCCAGTGACTTGCCCAGTGGGGATGTGGCAAGCAGATGTAGCGCAGAATCGGGTGCATCCATTATCGACATTCCGCTGGTTCTGCCGATTCAATGGCATCATCAAACACTTCGTGCAGCTCAGCCAACGCCCCGCGCTCATCGCGGGAGACAGATCCGATGCCCAGGAACCCTCCTGTAGCTTTGGCAACTTCCTCCGCACGGTTTAGAGAAGCATCTCGAAGCTCCCGAAATGACCGATCGGAAATCGTTGCTCTGATTGCGTGAATGAAGTCCTTCCACGCTCCCGCAAGTTCAACGGTTGGCCGTTTCGAAAGCCAGTGTTCCAGCAATTCGTACGACGGAGAATCGACATCGATTCCCTGCCCCTTCGCAGCCTTCAGAATGGCTTTACGTTCGGCGGATTCCACATGTCCGTCCGCCCATGCGACGAACACAGCGGGAAACATCGAAAACGCAGCCAGGGATCGCGGCGTAATCTCAGCGACGCGAAGCTCTTCCAGCACATGCTGGTCGACGATGCCTGTTGATTCCTGAAGCGATTGCTCGACCGCCCGTTGTTTGTGGTGCTCTTCGAGTTTTGCGATGAGCTTCTGGTCGACATGATAGAAGAACTCATCTTCGAGCGCCGTGCCACGTTGCTGAAAGATACTCCTGGCCATGATGATGCCCTCGCAGGATTCGCGTGATTCACTGGCAGACCAGCGGCCTGCCAACAGTGTCTTCCGCAATCTCCATGCCGAATCAGCAGCGTGGTAGAACCATGCAGTTTCGTTCACCCGCCAGACTTCAAAATGTGCGGGCGTGCGATACCGCACAGGAGCCTGTTGGTTTCGGCAGTGTTCGGTCGTTGGCCATGGAAGACTGCTATTCCCTCAACACACGTAACCACGACGATTCGCGAGCCACACACGGCCGAGCAGCGCGATATCAGTCCGCGATTCTATGGTCATTCCGGTCCGAGTCGGTATGACAATGCCGAGCACAAACGCGCGGAGCCGCTGAGGAACTGGCTGCACTCTGCGGTGTCGAAACTGGCGAGTCAGCGTCAGCAATTCGTGATCGGAATCACTCCCAGGGATCCAGGCTCAGACGTTCTCCGACTTCAATCTGTGCGGGATCAAGCACGGCGTGTTTGATGCGCTGACGCTGCCATGTCCAGGTCATGTGGACCATCCCGTCGATTGTCTGGATGATCGCCGGATAGCTGAACTCGGCCTTTTCTTCCTGTTCCAGGACGCCCACCTTGTGCCACTCCAGACCGTCTTCAGAAATCGCCAGGTTCAGGAGTCCTCGACGTCCCCAGCCGGTCTTTCCGCTGCCCAGATGGTTGTAGATCATCAAATGACGACCATCGGTCAGTGTGACAACTTCGATTCCGGAATTCGGATTCGGGAGATCGATCGGTTTGAGTGCCGACCAGGTCGCTCCGTTGTCGGTCGATAAACTGCTCACGATCACACTTTCTTTGGTCCGACATAGTACCTGCAGCCCTCCGTCGGCGTGTTGCAGAAACGTCGGCTGGATGGCACTGTATTCCTTGCCATCGTTGATGGGGCCGATTCGCTTCCATGTGCCGGTCGGCTGGCCGTTGACGAGCTGTGTCGATTCAAAGTGAACACGCCAGCCGTCATGTTCGGTCGATGATCCACACAACAGTGTCTTGCCGTCGGACAACAGGATGGGCTTGCAGCGCACCGGACCATCAATGCCTTCCGGAAGACGGCGACGTTCGCGGAACGTGCGGCCTCCGTCGTAGCTCACCATCATCTCACCCCACCACGCGTTCGCGCGAGGCCCCACCTTGAAGAACAGCAGAGTGGGGGCATCTCCCGGTGATTGGTAAAGCACGGGATTCCAGCACGGGTACCTCAAGCCGTCGTGCTGGACGCCATTGGCAATCTCTGTTGGAGAGGACCACTTTGTTCCGTCGTGATAACTGGTCCAGATCCCGACGTCTTTGTTTCGTTCCTTTGTTCCTCCAAACCACGCTGCGACCAGACCTCGGCTCGTTTCGCAAATTGTCGACGCGTGACATTGTGGGAAACTGGCTTTCGTATAGACGAACTCGTCTTTGACAAAGCCAGGAAACTTTGGCGGCGTGGGTGGGTTTGGCTCTGCGGCTTTCAGCTGTTCCGGAGAGAAAGCGATGCAGTCGTCGTGAGCCACGTAATAAAGTCGGCCGTTCTCCGCACCGACCAGGAGATCGGGTTTGCCATCCTGGTTGAAATCGCAAGCCGCAGGACTGGATGTATGACCGGCAACATTACGTTTGGCCAGGTTGCCGATCTTCTTCAGTACCACCTTGCCATCGCGGTCTTCGCAGTTGCGATACCAGGTCGCATTCTGTGAATTCACCAGGACGTCCAGGCGAGAATCTCCATCCCAGTCGACGACGGCCAGTTTCATGCGTCCGGACCCACCGCAGGAGCGCGAATTCAATCGCAGCGGTTCATTGTCTTCGTCGATGAAGATTCGCTGAGCTTCCCCGCCAGCGGAACGCAGCGTGAGATAGCCTTCCTGGTCGAGCAAGACCAGGTCCAGCTTGCCGTCAGCGTCGAAGTCGACGGCGACCGGAGTGGTGCGCCACTGAGTCAACGTAGAGCCGGCCAGAGTTTTCCACCAGTACCATTTAGGTGGCGCTTCGGTAAGGCCGGTCGAAAATGCGGTATCCACGAGCGTGCCGCCATCGTTCTGCAGGATGCCCAGTCGAGAAAGAATGGAGTTGTAGATGATGTCGGGATCGTCGTCATTGTCCCAGTCGGCGACAGAAAGGGTTGTATAACCCCATTTGGCTTCACATGGTCCCTGGATTGATCCGCCACTACCTGCGAGCACTCGAAACGGCCGAGTCTCGGTATCGCTTTCGCTGCACCTGGCATTCAGCAGTGTCGGCGCCGACCATTTTGGTAGTCCTTCTTCGGCAGGGCCAAGGTTCTCAAAGAAACCGATGTAACCTGCCGTGTTGCCGCACAGAATGTCTTCGTCGCCATCTCCGTCCCAGTCGTAGGCAAACGGAGTGGCCAGTGCTCCGAACTTGAGCGTGTCGGCTTCCTGCTGAAAGTAGACGGGAGCAAGAAACACCGGTCGCCGATCTGCAAAGGCCCCGGTGTTCTCGACAAAGGCGACTCGGCCATCTTCATCGCCGACAATCAAATCGATGTCGCCGTCGGCATCCCAGTCAATGGCCGTGGGAGTGATCATTTGCAGATCCATCACCAGCGGCTGGCCAAGGTTGTCGTTGAGTTTCAATCCGGCTGCGTAAACCGGCTCTTCGCGCGTACCCACATTCTTGAAATAAGAGAATCCATCGAGGAATTCGCCGCACAGCAAATCAAGGTCGCCATCGTTATCAAAATCGGCGAAGTTGGGCGACGGCCAGCCGTAGACATCGATGTCTCCTCCGGCTGCCTGAATCCGTTGTGGTGTGTCTGAGTAATCCGGCTTGTCATCTGTTCCATCGTTCGTAATCAGATACACATATCCGTGAAGCGGTCCGTTGTGCCAGATTCCCTTGCGGTCATAGGCGTTGTCCCATCCATAGTCTGTCCAGTCGCCAGCTCCTACGATCAAGTCATGATCGCCGTCGCCGTCGTAGTCCACATGCCGCCACATGTTGGCTCGTACACGGTTCTCATGGATATTTGTCCGAGGATAGATCTTCTTTGGGTGAGCAAAGTCAAACCGTCCGGTGGCTGGATTTCGCAACACTTCATGCGCGGATCGAGTGATTCGAGGTTGCCCGTTCGCGTAACTCACCTGCATGTTGTGAGACGTCTGTCCCAGTCGAACGCCCGGCTTGAACACCGGGAGCTTTACTGAAGGATCCTGTGAAGGATTCTCAAAGAAGTAGACTCCGTTTGATGGTTTGTCCGGACAGGAGACCAGCAGGTCCATGTCGCCATCGCCGTCATAGTCCATCGGCAACGGCCACGCCCAGAGCCCGACACCCAGGTCGACTTTCAGGCCTGGGTTGTTGTACTTCAGGGGCAGCAGCTTCCAGTTGGCTTCATCTGCTGCATGGACCGCATCGGCAAGTATGGAAATGACCAGAGCTGCGAGGATCAGGCTGGGTTGTTTCGTCATTGAAAGTTGGCAGATTCTGGTGGGTGTGTGGGCAGCTCGTCCAGCTGGATTCATAGGCGACTGGTGTCTGAGAGTCATTGCTCTCTGCAGTGTCCTCAGACGATAGCAATGTGAACACCCAACGTAACCAACTTTTCCGGAACAACATCCGCACAGTGGTGTTCGTTCGGAAACAGGAGATATTCAGACAGCTGAAGGATTGATTCCGGGTGGTTGTTGGGCCCGGAACCATGCCGAATGTTGGTCGTGTCGTATCAGCAGTCCAACCTACGGATGGATGAACTCGTGCTCTGGATCGCGGACGGTCAGCACAGGGCAGTGGGCTTTGCGGATGACCTTTTCTGCGACGCTGCCCAGCATCATATGGGCGATTGCACCTCGGCCATGAGTGCCCATGATGATCAGGTCGGCGTCGGACTTTTTGGCGTGCCGTACGATCTCCACAAACGGGTGGCCATCGACGACAATCTTCTGAACCGGAAAGCTGTAGTCACTCCATTCTGTGTGGAGCTTGTCCATTTCTTCCTCGGCATGAGCCTTCATGCTGGCCTGAAGTTCATCAAGAGGCCGATAGCTCAGCATCGCTCCTGCAGGCACAGCCTGAATAACATGAAACAGATCAACGGAAGAACCGAACTGGTCTGCGAACTCAACCGCATATCGTAACGCCGTTCGGCCCGGCTCACTGAAATCAGTTGGGACGAGGATTTTCTTGATGTTTATCATCGATCGGCTCCTTTGAAGGTTGAGTGGGTTCGGTCATGCATCGTCAGTGCTCGCAGCTCGGACAGAGAGAACAGGACATTTGGCTCGTCGAACGACGGCTTCACAGACACTGCCCATCAGAGCGTGCTTCATACCGGTCCAGCCATGAGTGCCCAGCACGAGCAAGTCTGCATGGACCTCGTCTGCATATCTCGGAATGTCGGCAACAGGAAAACCGCTGCGGGCCACGCGCGTTACATTTGATAATGGGGCCACGTCGATGCTGCTGAGTGTCTTTTCGGCGGATTCCGCCTGCTGTTCTTCGTACTCATCAAACGTGCGACAGAAATCCTCGTGACATGCTTTCGCAAACTCAGCGTATGGATAGTGGACAATGTGAAGCAAGTGGACCTCGGCACCAAACTGACGGGCCAGATCACAGCCGTATCGAACGGCCTGCAGGCTGTTGTCGCTCAGGTCTGTGGCGATCACGATTTGCTTCGGTCTGGTCATCGTGTTGCGCTTTCGGGTTGGAACGGTCGCAGGTCGACATCAATGTCCGCGATCAGCGTGTTGCGGACCCATTCGTGACATTCGATGCAATTGAGTGTCACGTCCATCCACGCGAGTGCGACTCCATCCAGGGAGTGATCCTTCGCCTTCTTCTGAAGCTTCTTCACGCTGTCACGAAATTCGCGACTGTGTTGCAGGTACAGCATGTCGTTGGAGGCTCGCCAGTGCTCTTCGACACTCATCTCCAACAGCATTCGGGCACCGGTGGTGACCTTCTTCATGTCGTCGACGACGAGGCCTTCCAGAATATGGTTTGACGCCTGCAGCTTGAGTCGCATGAAGCCCCGAAGCGGTGCAGGATCAGACCGGGCAGGCTGTTTTTCCGTCTGAGTTTCCTGTGCCTGTGGCTTGGTCGCTTGCGTGAAACCTCCAGCGACACCAACAACGATGATGATTCCAATGGAAGCACAAATGAGCTTTCTCATGGTTGCCTTTCGATCAATTGATTGAACGCAGCGGGATCATTGTCTGCTGAGCTGTGTCGCAAACCTCGTTCCAAAGGTTCGCGGGAATAAGTGCCAGGCAGCCGACGCTACGCAAGGGGCTTTGGTTCTTTTCGAGGAGGCGACCTGGGCAGGGCTGAAGCCACGACGTCTTGCGCGTTCTTCGCATTCTCCGGCCCACCCTTCAATCTCATGCGATGATCCAGGAATAGAGCCGTCACAGACCGATCATCAGTACGATGGACATATCAGCGGGATTTGCGCGCCACACCTGGAGGCCGCCGCACACGTTATGTGCAGATCCGCGCACTTCGGGCTGTTGTGCACGGTGAAGCAAAGTTGTGAGATTGGTCGTACTCACACGGGTGACGAAAATTACGGGAGCAGCGTAATCAGTGCTATTCCCACAGCGGCAATGATGGTGAACAGAAACACCGTTCGTTTCAGGAGTTGGCGATGCCCCAGTACGGCGATGATTCCCGCTTTGAAGCCAAGATTCGCCATCGCTGCGATCACGATGACTCGCCAGCCGATATCCGCCGACAAGCGATCGGCCGTTACCAGCCTCGACGTGGAAAGGGTGATAGCGTCCATATCCGTCAGACCGGACAGGACTGCAACAACATACAATCCATGTTGCTGAAAGTTCTCTCGCGTGGCGGCAACGGCAAACAGGATACCAGCGTAGAGCGCACCGAAGATGAGCGCTGATCGCAATTCGGTCGGGTTGTCCTGTTCCGGGATCTTCTCACTGGAGTTTCTTGCTGTGAGCCAAACGGCTGCGCTCAGAAGAAGGGACGTGCCGGCCATGAGTGACATCGGGAGTGCAGCTTCGAGCAGAAATACGGGTCCCACGACGGCCATCTCAATCATCACGCGAACCAGGCTGATCGCGGTGGCAATCATAATCACGGTCGACGCGGCGGCGGTTGATGACGCGACGTGTTTGGAACGACGTGAGAAACTGACAGTTGTGGCTGTGCTGGAAATCGTTCCTCCAAGGATTCCTCCAGCGACGATCCCGGCATCCTGCCCGAAGAAACGCCAAACGAGGTAACCTCCCAGACTAATCCCCACGACCAGTACCACCATCAGCCAGATTTCGCGGGGGTTGACGACGTCATACCAATCGACTGTGGTGTTCGGCAGTACGGGCAGGATGATGAATGAAATCAGGACAAACTGCATGATAGCTTTGATGTCGCTGTCACTCAGGCGGGCCACGATTCCGTGGAGTTCCAGTTTCAGCTGAAGCAGGATGGCGACAGCCGCTCCAATCGCAACAGCGACAGCCCACGGACCGACCGGGATGTACGCTCCGACTGCGAACATCAACAGCATTGCTGCGGCCGTCGTAATGCCGGCTGCTTCATCCGATTCAGCCACGGCAGTGATTCGGCCGGCGACAACCGCTGCGATGACTCCCGCTAATCCGACAGCCACGACCCAGCCGCCATAACTTCCGGCGAGCAGTCCGCAGAGTGTTCCGAACACAGTGATGAGCGGGAAAGTGCGGACACCGCCGAGCGGAGCGTCGACATGTTCCCGCTGGATTCCAACAAGCAGCCCCAGCGTCAGAGCAATGCCGAGATTCTGAAAGATCGGAAGTGATTCCATAGAGTTGATGTCACGTGTTGGTGAGGCAGAACCGAAGTGGGAGTTGCTTGGAACCGATGATGCCCTACGGCTTTCCTGACTCAAGGGCTTCGAATCCGGTGACCACGTCGAGCAGTTCTTCTGTAATGGCTGTCTGACGAGTTTGCGCGTACTCTGTTCGCAAGTGTTGCAAACGCTCTCTGATGTTGCGTTCGGCAGACTGCATCGAGGCAATTCGACTTGCGTTTTCTCCCGCCTGTGATTCGGCGCATGCGCGAAACAGTGAAACAAACAGGAACTGGCGAACCAGATCAGAGAACAATCGGTCAGGGTCCATCGTCCAGTACGGCAGGCTAACACCGGCCGATTCGGACTTCTTTCCGGAAGTTCTTTGAAGATGCGCCAGGTCGATTGGCAGTAGCTGAAAAGCGTGTGGCTTCCATGTCGATGCTGTTTGCCGACGATTGTGGACCACCATGATTCGTCCGACATCATAAGCCATCCGCCATTGATCGATCACCGGTAACAGTTCGTGGACCAGTGATGTCATTCCATCAGCGGAACCCGGCAGTGCAGAGACCTGATCCACCGAGATGCCCGCAGCTCTCAATGAGTCCGCTGCCCGACTTCCAATACAGATGACGGGTGGCCCGGTCTGCGACAGTTCCGGAAACGTTTCGACGGTGAACTGAGCAATCTGCTGGTTGAACTGGCCACACATTCCCTGGTCGGATCCGAAGACAATGACTCCAGGCTGTGAACCGGCGACAACGCGACCGGTTAGATTCTCCGTGCTGTGGCGCATGAGCATCTTTATGCCCGTTCGGATGGTGTGGTTGTATTCCCGGAGTGATTCAACCGCCGCCTCGTACTGCCGAATGTTGACGGCAGCGAGCGTCTTCATCGTTCGCGCAACAGCTCCCAGGTCTTCCGCGCTGCGGATGCTGTTCTTGAGTGATTCCACATCGTTCATGGGATGATTTCAGCGAGACCGACAACCTGTGTGTCGGATGACGCGTGGCATTCTGGCAATGGTTCAGGGGGCGGAGGTGCGGTAGGGTTCCAGAGTTCGGTTCATCAAATTACAGAGTTGCTCTCGGTGTTGATCCGACAGGTCAGTACCGTCGGAGATCTGCCGGCAGATGTCGCGAAGCTGAGATGTGACCGCCTGCCGAGCGGACGATTGTGCGGCGGGAATCTGTGAAAGCTGTACGTCGTCCAGCAATCCTTCGGTGACGGCCAGCAGAGAGGCGAGCTGTTCGGAAACAGAAAGTGTTTCGTACTGGGTCTGCTTCAGGATAGCGCGAACTCTTCGGCCTCGTTCGAGTGCTGCCAGTGTGGCCGGATCCAGCCGGCTGCTAAATCGCGAAAACGCTTCGAGTTCCTCGAACTGGGCGTATGACAATCGCAGATCTCCGGAAACAGACCGATAAGCAGGACGCTGCGTCTTGCCTCCCACACGCGACACGGAGCGACCCACGTCGACGGCAGGAAGCTGGCCTTTTTGAAACAGGTCAGGCGACAGATAGATTTGACCATCGGTGATGGAAATCAGATTCGTTGGGATATAGCCGGACAGGTTCTGACCGCTGGTTTCCGCGATTGCCAGCGCTGTCAGTGATCCTCCTCCACGGTGTTCGTTTAGATGAGTCGATCGTTCCAGCATCCGCGAGTGGAGATAGAAGATGTCGCCCGGAAAGGCTTCTCGCCCCGGCGGGCGTCGCAGCAGCAGTGAAAGTTCCCGGTAGGCGCGCGCGTGAGCAGTTAAGTCATCGTACACAATCAGGACGTCGCGGCCCTGTTCCATGAATCTTTCTGCGATGGTGGTTGCTGCAAAGGGAGCAACATACTGCAGGCCAGGAGACGAATCTCCGGCTGCCACAACGACCACGGTGTAGTCCATCGCACCATATGTTCGAAGATCATTGATGGCAGAAGCGACTGCTGTCGTGCGTTGTCCGACAGCACAGTAGACACAGACGACACCCGATGTTCGCTGGTTGAGTATTGTATCGAGGGCAATCGCGGTCTTCCCGGTTTGTCGATCTCCAACGATCAGTTCTCTCTGTCCACGTCCGATGGGGACCAGTGCATCGATCACTTTGATTCCCGTCTGAAGCGGTTCGGTGACGGGCAGCCGGTCCAGAATATCGGGCGCGTCCTTTTCGCAGATGTCTCGCGCTGTGGCAGTGAGCGGTCCTCGCTGATCGAGTGGCCGGCCGAGTGGATCCAGGACGCGCCCCGTCAGTTCGTCACCCACCGGAACACTCAGCAGCCGGCCGGATCTTCGTGCTTCGTCGCCGACCGACAGGCCACCCTGATTTCCCAGCATCACGACGCCGATTTCATCGGGTTCCAGGCTGAAAGCGATGCCCATCTGGTTGCTCGGAAACAGGACAATCTCTTCCGACTGGATGTGTTGCAGGCCGGTGACGCGAGCGACACCGCGAGACACACTGAGCACCTTACCAACTTCGGTCGCCCGGAGTTCAGACGAGTGTTCCTTAAGAACTCGTCCGAAGACTGTTGCAGTGCCGGCACGAATATCGTGAGCAAACGAACCGGTCATGACGTGGCGGCCTCCGCGTCAAGCTGTTCATGTTGGAGGTCAGCATCCGGCTTTGCCGGCAGTCTGTCTTCGAGTGCATCAATCAGGTCTGATTCGACTTCAGCCAGAGTCTCCTGAAAGCTCCATGTGAGTCTGCTGTCAGGAGACTGCAGTTCGATGCCACAGATCAAACGAGGGTTGATGTCGAAATCGATCGGCTGATCCAGCGACGACAGCGCTTCCAGGATGAGGTTTCGGTCCGAATCGGACAGCTCGTGAGATGATACAACAGCCACCCGTCTGTCGGATGAGCCGTCTGTTGTCGACCGGATGCTGTTGAGGTCGATATCGTTCAGTCGACTGATGAAGCGTTCCACCAGGCATGATACAAGCGGCTGGTCTGACAACTCCTGCAAAACATGTCGGCCCAGCTCAACGGCATGTTGTGTCACATCCAGCTTCAACTCCTGGAGTAGTATCTGTTTGTCGCGATGAAGTTCCTGCTGCCAGTGTTGCCGGGCGGCTTTGACTTCCGTTTTGGCTTCTGTCAGTTGTGCGGCCTTCCACTGATCTACTTCCTGACTGGCCTGAGCGATCAGTGTTTCCTTCGTTTGGGCCAGTTCGTTGAGCCTGTCTTCGTATTCCCGCTGCTTCGAAGCAGCATCAGTCTGAGCATCTGCTGCGGACGCAAACTGTTGGTCGATGTAGTTCTGGCGTTCTGTCATCGCTCGAACGACGGGAGTGTAGAGGAACCGCTGAAGCAGCCAGATCAGGATCAGGAAGTTGACGACCTGAGCCGCAAATGTAAACCAGTCAATGGACATGGTACGACTCTCTAACTGAACGACACGGGCGTGTCGGAACGACCCGTTTCACGAATTCATGTATGGATTGGCAAACAGCAGAATCATGGCGACAACGAAGCAGTAGATCGCTGTGGATTCCACCATTGCCAGTCCAACGAAGAGTGTGCGGGTAATGGTATTGGCCTCGTCAGGCTGCTGGGCGATGGCAGCGAGTGCCTGAGCCAGCGCGCGTCCTTCCCCCAGTGCCGGCCCAATGGAGCCAATCGAAATGGTAAGCCCGGCAGTCACGATTGATGCGACAGCAAGCAGCGTTTGTTGGTCCATGTTGTGGTTTCCGGTGAAGTGTTGGGATGGAGCTCTTCTAATTCTGAACGCGTGTCGCAGAGGCGATGTACACCATCGCCAACACGGAAAAGATGTAGGCCTGAATCATCCCGGTGAGTAATCCAAACAACTGCATCAGTACCGGAACGAACAGAGGGACAAATCCCAGGAGGATGGCAGCAATCACTGTGCCGCTCATCATGTTTCCATACAGACGAACGGCCAGTGCAAGAGTTCGAGACAGCTCACCGATGATGTTGAAGGGCAACATGAAGATCGATGGCTGACGATACTGTTTCAGGTAATCAAAGAAACCCTTTCGCCGGATCCCGTACATTGGGACTGCCACAAAGACACAAGTGGCGAGGGCAGCGGATGTGGACAAGGAAGCGGTGGGCACCTGAAAACCGGGAACAATCGCCAGCAGATTGGCTGTAGCGAGGAACAGGAATATCGTTCCGACAAATCCCAGAAAGGGATCCGGATCGTCTTCGCTGATTTCACGGATCTGAGTCCGCAGGCCGGAGACCATCACCTCAAGCAGATTCTGAGCACCAGACAGCAGCGACGACTTTCGGCAAGCAGGTTGCGCGTTTGGGTCGTCCTGGTCGGTCTGTTGAGACGGAACGGTCTGCAGTCGGCGCGTGAGAATCCATGACACGATTGTGAGTACCAGCATCACAATCCAGGTGAACACGAGTGTTCGGTTGACGAGAACGGGTCCCCATTGCCAGAGAGGTTCGTCCGGAGAAATCTGGATTTCACTCATTTGACGGAATCCCCGTGTGTGTCTCGCGGAGCTACGAGACCTTGACGCACAGCGATCGCCTGCATTGCAACAAATCCGCCCAATCCACACACGATGCCGAGTGGGTCGCCGTTCGAGAAGAACCAGATCCCGCACACCACGACAGCAGTGCGAATCAGCCCGCTCAGCGGAAACAGTAGATAAGGACTCGGGCTCGCCGGCAATCGCCTGAGTGTCATCCACAGTCCGCCAAAGAAGACGGTTCCCAGCGCCATGCCGACTGTCACCATTTTCAGGACCATAAAGATGGAGTCATTCATGAGGTCTCTCACTTTCATTTCGTAACCATCGCCAGGCATTCAGGCATCCAATCAGCACTCCGCCTATCAACAGAGTCAAAGTCCACGATGTGGAATTCGGAAACCGTCGGTCCAGCCAGACGCCCGTGGCGGCTCCGATGAGCGTTGGGATGGCGACGGACCAGCCCACCAGGCCAAACATGCCCAGTCCAAACCAGATCGCCTGCCGCCGTTGGGTCCGCGCATTGATCCGTCGATCGGCTTTGCGTCCAATTCGCTGGTCCAGGTCCGGGTGTGTGTCCTTGCGCTGGGATTCCCTGTCATTCGGTTCAGGCATGGCGAGGTTTCTCCAGTTCCATGAACCGTCGAACAAAGTCGGATTCCAGGCGAGTGACTGCTGACAGAGCCTGTCGTTCGCTTTCGTCAACCGTCTCGAAATAGTCCGCCACGGCGTGCCGAAGATTCGTCAGGTCATCGCCGAGCACACCAAACTGCACGGACACACGGACGTTGTGTCCTGACTTTACGAGCACGCCTTCCGCGATTCCTGCGTAGTTTTCCTGACCCTCGGCATCCAGCCACGTCAGAACACCCGGGGCCAGAGAAGTAACCATGTTGACGTGTCGTGGAAGCAGGCAGAAGAAACCGTCTTTGGCTTCTGCAACGATCTTTTGCGCGGGTTGTTCGACGAGAACTCGTGTGGGCAGAAAGACCTGTAATCGCATCATCAGGCAGCCTCCTCGTTTGCTTCGTCCACTGCTCCAATCATGTAAAGAGCCTGTTCTGGCACATTATGGAATTCATCCTGCAGGATCCGTTCGCAGCCGGAGATCGTGTCCTGCAGTGAGACAGACCGACCTGTGTAGCTTGTGAATTGTTCCGTCGTGTAGAATGGCTGAGTCAGAAAACGTTCCAGTCGTCGGGCTCGGTTCACGATTCTTCGGTCCTCGCGAGACAGCTCTTCCAGACCCAGAATTGCGATGATGTCTTTCAGGTCTTCATATTGTGCGAGTGTTCGCCGAACGTCCTGACTCACCTGATAGTGATGATCGCCAACGATTGGCGGCATCAGCATTTTTGAGCTGGACTCAAGAGGAGCGATCGCCGGATAGAGACCCTCAGCGGCCCGCCGTCGAGACAACACCACGCTGGATGTCAGGTGCGAGAATGTGTGGACAGCGGCGGGGTCAGTGAAGTCATCCGCCGGCACATACACGGCCTGTACGGATGTGATCGCCGCTTTGGAGGTCGTGCAGATCCTTTCCTCCAGTTCGGCCAGATCCGATGCCAGTGTCGGCTGATATCCAACGCGTGACGGGAGTTCTCCCAGCAGCCCGGATACTTCCATTCCGGCCTGAATGAATCGAAAGATATTATCGATGAGCAACAGCACGTCCTGGCTGCAGTCGTCGCGAAAGTACTCCGCCATTGTCAGCGCCGCATGTCCGACTCGATAGCGTGCTCCCGGGGGTTCACTCATCTGTCCGAAGACCATGACAGTTTTGTCGAGGACTCCGGCCTGGCTCATTTCACGATACAATTCCTCAGCTTCACGACATCGTTCTCCAATTCCACAGAACAGGCTGACTCCGTGGTGATGTCCGACAACGTTGTTGATGAGTTCTGTAATCAGGACCGTCTTGCCAACCCCGGCTCCGCCAAACAGTCCCGCCTTTCCACCTCGTTCCAGCGGGGCCAGCAGGTCAATGGCTTTAATGCCCGTTTCGAAGATACCTGCATCGGCCGTGCGATCTGCAAGAGCCGGTGCCCTTGCATGCAGTGATCTCAACGGAAGTGCTTCGACCGGCTGGTGGTCAATCGGCTGGCCGAAAACATTCAACATTCGTCCCAGCAGCTGCTGGCCAACGGGCACGCGCAGAGGATGCCGAGTGCTGGTAATCGTTGAGCCGCGACTGAGACCTCGCGTCGATGTCAGAGCAATTCCGCGTACGGTCTCGTGGTCAATCTGCGCAAGGACTTCCACGATGATTTTGTCATTGTGTCCCGTGTGGAGTTCTGTTCCCAGGGACGGCAGTGGATGAGCAAAGCGAGCATCCACGACACTCCCACGCACGGCGACGACGGTGCCGATGGATGTTTCAGGATCGTTTGTGGTTGTTGAGCATCGCATGGTTGTTGACCGTCACTGCTGCCGCTCGCCTAACCGTCACGGAGGTCAAAGTGCATTCCGATTCGCCCGATCGGGCAAATTGTTATTCCGTCTCATCTCGATGCAGAACGAGTACCGGACAGGTGGCGTGACGAATCACGCGTTCAGCAACGGACCCCAGCATGGCTCGTTTGACTCCGGAATGTCCGTGGGATGGGATTACGATCAGGCTTGCGTCGTGCTTCAAGGCATATTCGTTGATTTGATGCGCAGGCTGTCCGATTTCGACAGCGGTGACCACGTCAGCAATGTCGTGGCTGGCCACGTATGTATCGAGATAGCGATGTGCCTTCTCTGCACACTGCTGTTCAGCGTCCTTGTCTCCCCAGACCCCGATGGGTGAGACCGGGCTGAGAGATGGGTTGACGTAGATGACGTGCACGTTCGCGGGAGAACCTGCCAGCTCAACAGCCGTGCGTATCGCATCGACCGAACTCACGGAGAAGTCAATGGGAGCAATCACGATACTTCTGGGTAGAAATGACATGGGTGTGCCCTTCGATTCCGGACGCATACGGGAGACGAATCAGCTCTTACCCATTGCATCTCTTGTACCACACGACCGTCATCAGGTGGCCATATCGAGTCGTAGGTGAATCAGTGACCGGGCTGCTCTGCGGTGATACCAGCCTCGAATGCGGATAGCGATCGCAGGAACGGAGGTCGCCCGCAATAAGTGGGTGCGTGCGATAGTGGCGCACACGCTCACGTGATCGTGCGAATTGGCACGTCGGGTAGAGGATGTCCATCATCACCGCAGCGGTACGCAAAGTGCATTTGATAGGGAGATGAATTCAGACTCATTCCGCGAATCACTTAGTTCGGCGTGTTCAGGGATCGCTGGGCGATTCAGGTCAGAAAGGTCACGCGTTGCGATGGACGATGTCATGGATCAATTCGTCGCCGGAATGATGAATCCGGCCATCTATCCCTATCCGTGTGACAGGGTGCAGTTGATCGAAACACACATTTCGTGGGTGTTTCTGACAGGTCTGCGTGCGTGGAAGGTCAAGAAGCCCGTTGATTTTGGCTTCATTGATCTCCGAACTCTGGAACAGCGTCGCCAGAGTTGTCTGGAAGAATTGAGATTGAATCGTCGGCTGGCTCCCGAGTTGTATCTCGACGTGGTGCCGATCACCGGGACGTTCGCGAATCCCAGACTGGGAGGATCCGGTCCGGTGCTGGACTACGCTGTCTGCATGGTCCAGTTTGATCAGAAGCACTTGTTGAGTCGGCTGACGCCAGGCTTACTCACAAAGCAGCATGTGGTTCATCTTGCAGATACCTGCGCGGATTTTCATCAGGAAGCAGCGGTTGCTTCAGGGTCAGCGTTTGGGTCAGCGCCTAGCGTCCGCGCGGCCGTGGAAGACAACTTTCATATTCTTGGCAAGGCGGACGATCGACTTGCTACGGAGGTTGATGAACTCAGCCTGCTTGCCGTCGGACAGGCGGAAAGCCTGTGTGATGTCTTTGCGGAACGGATCCATGCTGGTCGCATTCGTGAATGTCACGGCGACCTGCATCTGGGCAATATGTTTCTGCAGAATGGTCGCGTGACCGTATTTGACGGGATCGACTTCAATGATGATCTTCGCTGGATCGACGTGATCAGCGATATTGCGTTTCTCATCATGGATCTGGACGACCGCGGAAATCACGGGCTGGCCAACCGATTCCTGAATCGATGGCTGGAACGGACAGGAGACTATGCCGGCCTGGCTGTCTTGCGATTCTACTGCGGGTATCGAGCCGCCGTACGCGCGAAGATCGACGTACTGCGGATGCATCAGGCCAATATGTCTTTTTGTGAACAGCGCGGTTTGGCGAACGACTGTCGACGCTATCTGGATCTGGCCAGACAGTACAATCAGGATCTGCAGCCGAGTCTGACGATCATGATGGGGCCGTCAGGAAGTGGCAAAACGACCGTCGCCCAGCGACTGATTGACTCCAGTGATGTCATTCGGCTGCGTTCCGATGTGGAGCGGAAGCGTCTGTTCGGTCTTGGGGCAGAAGACACATCGCAGGGAACGCTCCGACAGAGTATGTACTCGGCCGATGGTGACAGAGCAACCTATTCGCGACTGGCGGAACTCACAGACGTGGTTCTGGACGCGGGCTATCCGGTGGTCGTTGATGCGGCATTCCTGCGGCGAGCAGACCGGGAACGGTTTGCTCAGCTGGCTCTAAGGCACGGTGTGTCGTTCCGGATCGTTAAATGTACCGCCGACGAACACCAGCTTCAGCACCGAGTGGAGGCTCGTCGTCGCCACGGAGGCGATGCGTCGGAAGCCGATGAGCAGGTGCTGGCCATGCAGCTGGAAAATTATGACGGCCTTGTTCCCGATGAAGAACGAGTTGCCGTGCGTGCGGATGAGATTCGCTAACGATTGTTGTTGAACGCAAAAGGATCGCAGAGTTTCAGGGTGATTGCGAAGCACGCGGTTCGGTCAGTTCCGTTTCTGAGCCTTCGGGACGTGTTCGAGGCAACTGCACAGGAATAAGTGCGCCGCCATTATCCGACGATGAGGCTCGGATCATTCCCCTATGAGCTTCGACAAAGCGCTGGCTGATTGCCATTCCAAAACCGGTTCCCTTCTGCTTCGTCGTATAGAATGGCTGGAAGATTCCGGAAATTGCCTGAGCCTGACGACCGTCTGTGACATCTTCCGTCACAGCAACAAGATGCGTGACATCTCCGTGTGACGACGGAATGGGTGCAAACGAGATTTCACTCCAGAAAACGTCCCCGTTCCTCTGAGTGAATTCCAGTGTCACGCGACAGCCGACTCGATCTGGGTAGCTCACCAGCTATCAGGCCTTGTGCGAATCACGGACCAATTGAATTTGTACTGTCGTCTTGTTTCCGTGTCTGGTGTGCCTGCGGTTCATGTGCAGATTTGCGCGGTTGTGCGATCCTGCACGCGTGCAGACGATCTCAAACAAGGTGTATGAGCATCTTCTGGAATGTTGTGATTGGCACATCAAGTGCAGTGAGATGTTCGCGGCCTCAGAGAAGGCACACCGATTGTGGGTCACGAGGAAGATTTGCGCGTCTGTTCGAGATCACAGGAGAATGCCATGTTTGATCCGGAGCATCTGAGGGTTGTCGAATGCGGCGCGGCACGAATCGCGGAGTGGCAGGAAGCAAATCCTTACAACGCTTTGAATCTGGAGGGTGCCGACCTGCGAGATTGTGATCTGCGGGGCACAGACCTCTCGGAAGCTCGGCTGGTCGGCAGTCAGATGGACAACGTTGACCTCAGTCATGCAACGTTAACGCACGCGCTGTTGTCGTATGCGTCCCTCCGATGTTCCAACCTCTCCTCGTCGAAGATGGCGGGTGTCGAAGCTGATCACTGCGACCTGACGGGTGCCAGCCTGCAGTATGCCCGGCTTGAAAAAGCAGATTTGAGCTGGTCCACAATGATTGGAGTTCAGGCAAACGATGCTGAGTTCCGTGGAACTGAGCTGGTGAGTGTGAATCTATCCAATGCCAATCTGATGAACGCCAATTTGACAAATGCGGTATTAATCAAGGCAAAGCTGACGGGCGCCAACGCAGCAGATGCTTCGTTCCGTGGAGCCGATCTGGTGGACGCGACGCTGCGTAGCGCCGATCTCAGCCGGTGTAGCTTTGTTGAATCACGGCTGATTCACGCCAATCTGGGCGAAGCGAACCTTAACGGTGCCGTTCTCGGCGACGTGGAACTCAGCGATCTCAGTCATTCCAATCTCTCCGAAGCAAATCTGGAGGATTCGCGTGTTGTGGATTCGAATTTTTTCGATGCGGACCTGCATTCTGCGAATCTGATTCGAGCTGATCTGCGCGGTGCGGACCTGCGCGGCGCCGATCTCACAGACGCTATCCTGACGGGAGCGAACCTGATCGGGGCCAGTCTGACCGATGTGCATGTGGGTCGACCGGACTACTGGATGTACCTTGCCGAACAGCGAATTCACCCTCAACACATCAAAGAGCTTGCTGACGAATGGCCGGTGTTGGCCAATTCGAATCTCTACGGTCATCCAACCTATGTGCTGCACAAACAGCGAGCAGCTGCGGGCCACGGAGACAGGCAGTATGCCTGATGCCGTCGACGCATCAACAACTGAAGCAGCGAACAGCTAGTCCGGACGCGCGACGGCGTGCGCATACCCGGCTGAGCCTGTGGCAATGGCCAGCAGAACGTAGTGAATATGTTCCGTGCCCAGCAGTCCGGCAACTGCCGTCACTGCCACCGCTGCCAGAAAGTTGGCGATTCCGCGAGCGGATTCACCCAAATACCACAATCCAGCTCCCGGCAGAATGGCGTTAAGTAACGGTGCAATGACAGTCGGTTTCATTTTGAGTGACTCGAATGTTGGGGCAGGGAAGTCCATCCGTTGAAGAGTCTTTACACACTTGCTCGAAGAGATTGATCGCAAATCAGGTGCCAGTGAAGACGATTCACACGGGTTGATCCGATCCCGGCAGGGGCTCATACGGAAGTACCGGCAATGGCCCGCGGTTCCTTCGTACATCAGCTCGTAGTGGAACAGGCTTTGCGATTAGTTTGACGTGAAGGTGTTGTCTGCTCATTTCATTCTTCAGGGGACAGCCATGACGAATCAATCGGGTTTGACGGACGATGTTGTCATCATCGGTGGCGGGTTTTCGGGGCTTGCCATCGCTGCCCTGCTGTCGCACCGGAGTATTCCAGTGACATTGCTGGAGGCTGCCGATCTTGGAATGCAGGCATCCACACTGAATCAGGGCTGGCTCTACAGTGGAGCGTGGTTCGCGCCCAGACAGCGGGCCCTGGCAGAAATGTGCTATAGGTCATTTGAACAGACGATTCGGTTTTGCCCCGATTGCCTTGAACCGGGACACACCGGGATGCTGTTTGGTCTGACGGGGGATTCCGATGTAGAACGTTGGACCGAATCCTGGACAGCCGCCGGAATTCCCTGGGAGGCGGTTCCTGGGGATCGGATGACAGCTGTGATGCCTCAGGCATCTGAACAATTTAGCGATGTGTTTCGGTTACCTGACCGCTCAATGCGTCCTCAGATCCTGCTGAAGCGACTTGCTGACTATGCTCAGGAGCACGGAGCACGGATTCATACAGGCGTCCTTGCCCGCAGGCTCAACTGCCACGATGGAAGCGTTGATTCTGTTACGACGGCGACAGGCGAAGATGTCCGTGCGTCCATGGTCATCGTGGCGACAGGTGCAAGCGAACACGATCTGAGTCGGTACCTGGCGGACCATGTGCCAGGCGATGAAAGCCTCTATACACGTGTGACGCTGCAGGCTCATCTGGTGTCCGTGCCCTGCGTTTCCATGCAGCCTTTCTGTCTACCGGACTTCGAAGGATTCAATCATGTTGGCCATCTGAATCAGAGTGGCGAGCGTGTTTCGGTGTTTGGTGTCGATCGATGGCGTGCAGTGGCTCCATTGGAGAGTCATCCGCCCTGTGACGACGAATGCAGCATCCTCCGCGACTATGTGGCTCGGTTCTTCCCGGACCTCGATCCTGAAGGGCCGAACGTGAACAGCTGGAGTGGTACGACAGTTCAGGCAATGCATGCGGAACAGACTGAGCCTGGACAGGTACCGCTTCCAACGGTGATCGATCATTCGAACGAATGCCCTTCTGTCGACAACCTGCTGAGCGTTTATCCGGGGCGCGCGTCGTTGTGGAGCCAGTTGGCGGAAGATGCGGCCGACATTGTCACGCAGCGGCGGAAGCCCGCATGGAGCAAAGCGGCCACTCCACCGTGGGCGTGAAAGCTGTTGTTGCGTTAGTCAGATGGCCTTGTTAGTCACGAGGGCGGATGCACACGTGAGCGATGCCGCACGCTGACATTGCGCGGTCCAAACAATCGACGCAGTATTTTTGCAGTGAAACATGATTGTGCGGCGAACGGCACAATCTCTGCGAGTTCAACAGGCTGTTGAGCCATCTTATCTGTAACAGGAGACTCGCGATGACCAGTTACCAACCTCATCCCATTCTCGTGCCGTCGGATCTCTCATCCTCATCTGCGGAAGCTGTGCGTGTTGCCCGGCAGATCGCTCGCGATGACGAGCAGGTGACTGTCGTATACGTGGCGCTTGACCACGACCTCATCGCACCAGGAAACATCTGGGGAATGGATGATGTTGTTCAGGAAACCGCTGAGGAATGCAAAGAACGCCTCAGCAGGTGGATTGCGGACAACAACCTGGGCAGCGTACGGCAGGAAATTCGACGTGGTGATCCCGGCATGGAGATTTGCAAGCTGGCGAACGACCTGTCGTGCCCTTTGATCGTAGTTCCATCGCACGGACGCAAAGGACTGTCTCGCATTCTGCTGGGTTCTGTAGCCGAACGGATCATCCGTCATGCAGACTGCTCAGTTCTCGTTGTCCGACGCGACGGAACCGAAGAAGAGTCAATATCGGATTGGCAGCCGCGTCAGCGAGTTGTTGTTCCCATCGATCTCTCGGAATCCTCTGCGCTTGCTGTGGACACAGCGTTGCAACTGGTCGCCGAACCACAGCATGTGGACGTCATCAATGTCGTGTATACGATGAATGATACGCTGGCTGCCGGATCGATTGCGGTGACTCAGGAAGACCTGGAAAAGAATCGCAGTGAATGCCTGCAGCGATTTCTGCACGATCACGGCTGGACTTCCCTGAGCTCACATATTCTGTTTGGCGAGCCTGGAATGAGCATTGCCGACTATGCGGATGACACGATGGCGGAGCTTGTTGTGATGCCATCGCATGGATTCCACGGGTTCAACCGGCTGTTGCTGGGGTCCACCACCGAACGCGTACTTCGGCATACCAAGGCCCCGGTTCTTGTTCTTCGTCGGCTGGATGCGGAACCACACAACGGCTGACCGGCCAGTCGCGAATGTGCGGACGACACTTCAGGCAGAATTGCGAGTTCAGGCATAGATTTCTTAGACATCGAAAGGCAGTAGCAATGTTCAGATTACATACAGCCTTATGGGCTTTGATGTTCCTGTTGACGGTCACCGTTGCAGGCTGTACTCCCAAACCTACGTCGGGAAAAGGATTCACACTGCCAACCGGAGATGCAGAGCAGGGGAAGGTGGTGTTCACCCAGCACAATTGCCATCAGTGTCATCGAGTGTCCGGCATAGAACCGCCGCCCGAAGACGAAAGAGAAATGAACATTGCACTGGGAGGAGAAGTCAGACGTATCAGCACCTATGGCGAGCTGGTGACATCCGTCATCAATCCTTCCCACAAACTGGCACGAGGGTACGGGGATGATGATGTTGCTGATGAGGGGCAATCCAGGATGGCGAATTACAATGATGTGCTGACCGTCAGTGAACTCATTGATCTTGTCGCGTTCCTGCAGTCAAAGTACTCGATTCGCCCTCCGGAAATCACAGACTATCCCATGTACTATTAGGCTGTCTGTCCAACGCACGAATAGCTGTTGTGGGAGAGCCGGACTTATAGGTTACCTGGATGCTGCGTTTATACGTGAGCGCCATTCGTTGTGCCACATCGGCTGAGAGTGATCGATGGCTCAGAGTGCTGACAGCTCCGATGGCTCTTTGTGGAATAGTCAGTGGTCAAACGCCACGTTACTGGTTGGCCTGGGGATTCCTGTCATCGTTTGGATGCTGGCGCTGTTTGGCAACCGACTCTCAGCTCTTATGACACAAATCGCGATGCCTGTGTTGGTCGTCGCAATGCTGGTGTATCCTCTGGCAACTCGACGACGCGTCAGTGGCGGCATTCTCGCTGTTCCCGGATTCAAACAGCTGGCACGTGAAATTGTGCCGGCTCTGCTTGTGGCAGCTGGATGTCTGTTGCTGAATCTCCTGGTGATGGTGGTCTCCCGGTGGCTGTGGCCGGATGTTGGGTATGCCCCTGATCGCCTCCATCGCGCAGCGCGGTCAAGTCTGACTGCGTGGTTTGTGATGATTGCAGTTTACAGCACGTTCTTCACTCCACTCGCAGAAGAAGTGTTCTTTCGCGGCTTCCTGTTGAGCGCCCTGCGTCGTCGCCTGCCCGCGTTCGCAGCCGTCCTGATCCAGGCAGTGGGCTTTGGAGTGATGCACGCCTACAGCATTGGTGCCACCATTTCCACGGTCTTAGTGGGTGCGGCGTTTGGAGTGTTCTACTGCCGAAGGCAATCGGTTCTTGCTCCGTATCTGGCTCACGCTGCCTACAACGCTGTCGGTTTCGCTGTGATTATCTCCGGAATGCTGGCCAGCGGTGGTCAGGCGACGTTGGGTGTGATCCCCGACATGAACTCAGCACGTTGTGTCGTCAGTGCCATTGTTCTGAATTCTCCAGCAGAGCGCGCCGGACTGAACGCCGGAGACATCATTCTGAAGATCAACGAGCATCCGATTACCACCAGTAAGGATTTGCTGTCCCGCGTTTCTGGTTTCAAACCGGGAACGACCATCACGGTGCAGTTCACCCGCAACGACAACGCTCTGACTCAACAGATCCAGTTGGTGAGGAGAGACCAAACCGGGCGGAAAAACACGGGGGCAGAAGGTAGTAAAAACTGACAGCGCCTTAGCTCCTGTCAGTGGCGCCGCGTCCGGGGAACGTACGACAGATCTCAAGATGCCTATTCGTCCGTTGGAAACACCAGCTGGAACAGCCATTCGGCGACCATGGCGGGTTTGTCGACATCTTCGACTTCGATTGTGTATTCCGTTTTGACCAGGTAGCGACCGTTGCCTTTATCCTGCACGTCTATCAGACGCATGTGGCAGCGGATGCGGCTGTCGACGGGAACGGGGGACATCAGGCGGACTCGATCAAAGCCGTAGTTGAGTCCGTAGAGGGCGTCGCCGGGATACGGTCGCTGCATGATCTGACGACCGAAGTACGTCATCATCGACACCGTCCAGAAGCCGAAGGCAATCGTGCCGCCGAACGGGCTGTCACGTTTCGCACGTTCAGGGTCCGTGTGCATCCAGTCTGAATCGGCGGTGGCTTCGCCGAACTTATCGATCATGGACTGTTCGACCAGAAACCAGTCAGAAGTGCGGGGACTGTCGCCGTAGAAGCTGGTGATGGATTCGATGGGGTTGCTGATGGTGGTGCTTTCGTGTGAGTGTGTGGACTGTATTATTATGACGTGTGACCGGCTGGGAATATGCATTGACGAACTGACGCGCACTGGCGAAGCCAGTGGCACACATCGTGGATCGACGAAGGGACTGCGATTACGTCGCATCCCAGCCGTTTTTGTTTCTCAGCTCAGCGACTTCTTGTGTGGCCAGTTCTGTCAGCTGAAGATAGTCGGTCTTGGCGACTCGATTGAGCGGGAACGTTCCGTTTTCCAGCAACACATAATGAAGGGGTCTCATGTATCCTGCGATGCCCTTTGCGTGAGCGTCCAGTTCTTCGCGCGTGAGCGTGGCACCGGATTTCAGTTCCACGAACAGCACGATGCCTTCACTGAATACGTCATGAGGCACTCCGACAGCTCCGCAGGTGGCCACCTGATCGCTGAGTTCCGCGAAATGACTTTCGATCTGTCCGGGATGAACCTGGTATCCCTTTGGTTTGATGACCAGCTTGGAACGACCGGAGAAGGCAAGGCCGCGATCGCTCACGTAGCCCAGATCGCCGGTGTAGCACACTCCATCGGTGGAGACAGTCTTACGATAGGCTTCCGGATTGTTGACATAGTCAATGAAGACCTGCGGTCCGCTGAAACAGATTTCCCCCGCTTCACCGTCCGGCAAAACGTCGCCGGCGGATCCGTCTTCCTTCATTGGTTTACGAATGGTCAGCGGGGTAATGGGAGCCCACCAGCCGACAGTATCCAGCAGTTGATCAATCTGGTCCGTCATTCCTGTGTAGGTCACGAATCCCGCCATTTCACTCAGGCCCAGACCGGTTCCCACTGTGGGAAAGTTCTCGTAGAGCTTGCGAATGAACTCATTACTGACCTGCTGCCCGCCATACAACACGCGCTGGACGGACGACAGGTCGTAGTCGGCAAAATTCGGCAGCCGATACTGCATGTTAAACATCGCAGGAATCTGGCCGAAACTATCGACATTCTCGCTTTCAATCGCCTGAAGCGTCTTCTCCGCATCAAACACATGCAGAATGACGGCCGTCTTGCCGGAAAAGAACGTCGTCATCAGCTGTTCGCCCTGACAGCCAACGTGCGACGGTGGCAGGTTGACCAGCATTGAAGGCGAATCGCCCAGTCCGAAGCCGGCGGCAAGGCACATATTCTGAGCAGTGATGTTTCGGTGCGACAGCAACGCTGGTTTGGGAAGTCCCGTGGAACCGGTCGTATAGATCACCTGAGCCCCGTCCGTCGCTTTGACAGATTGGGTGGCTGCTGCAAACTGTTTCCACAAGTTGGAGTCACGGTCTTCGGCCAGCGTTTTCGCGCTGGCTGCGAATGCTGCGAATGAATCTGCGCCGTCGATTGTTTCTTCCGGGGCTGAGAACTGCAGCAGATGTTCGATAAACGAACATTCGGCCTGAACGGCTTTTCCGACTTCGCGAAAATCGGCGACTGGTGTTTCGCCCAGGAACGCGAATCCTCGGGCGTTGACCAGTCCCAGTGATCGGATGATTTCCGGCACCTTGAGTCGCAGGTCGAGCGGAACATGGATGACGCCGATTCGGAAGCAGGCATATTCCAGCAGAATATGTTCGGGCAGCAGAGGCAGCATCGTGGCGAGAAAATCGCCGTGGCGATAGCCGGCTTCGAGCAGCTTCAGTGCCAGAGCGGCAGTGGATTCTTCCATTTCCCGGTAGGTGAATCGACGGCCGGATTCGAAGTCCACGATGGCGACCTGGTCGGGAGTTTCTTTCGCCCACTTTGAGATTGCGCCATGCAAAAGGTGACGGTCGGCAAACTCCGTGTCGTATCGTTCCTGTGTGCAGGTCTGCAAAACTGGTCGAATATCACCGGTCATTGGGTACTCCGGGAGGAAGATATGAATCGCCTGGTTGGTTCAAACTCAGAAAGATTACCGAATCAGGAAGCAGGCCGGTAGCATTGGCTTTCGGGATATGAAAACGAGTACCGGTTGTCCGCTTCATGGTGTGATTTGTTCGGCTGGCAGCACTTCCTGCAAAACACTCGCCGGGACAACAAGCACAGTTCCATGGCGCATCTGCTTCGCTGGCAATGACATTTCCGCAGATCGATTTGTCCATGTCGTGAGATCAGGGCTGGTCGCCAGGCAGTAGGAAAACCGGCTGTTGGGGGCGTCCCAGTACAGGTACCAGGTGGAGTCTCTCTTGAAGAGTGACGGTCCTTCGCCCATTTCGTCGACGATTCCAGTGCCGGCGCCGACGATGGGAGGTCCGAGTGTCGTGTCGTAGGGGCCCTGCATTTGTCGGCTGAATGTCAGTCGCAGGTTTTTGCCTCCCTGACCTGCCGCCAATTCGTTCTTGATGACCATCACCCATCGGTCGTCAGAAACGTCAGGTGTGTTGCGATCATCGTGAGCCAGGAACGGATCAATGACGCTGTATTCGGGTTTGGGTGAGAAGAACAGTTCAGGTTTTGTCCATTCTTTGAAGTCTGTCGTGCGTGCGATGTACGTTCGATGGTCGTGACCATGGACATCGGCTGAACCATCGTTGTCGTTGAGTTCCCGCAGGGTCGTGCTGCTCCAGATGACGATGTATTCCTGTTCTTCCGGATCCCAGTGCAGTTCCGGAGCCCAGGTGTTGTTTACGTCCGTTCGGTTCTTCCAGATGTTGATCCGTTGCGGACGGGCCCATGTCTTCAGGTCTGTTGATGATGAATATCCGATCGTGCGAGACTTCCAGCTTGTGGTCCAAACCATGTGGAAGGCTCCGTCGTGAAACAGGATGGAAGGGTCTCGTGTGAGGCTTTCGTCTTTCCATTCCGGTGCCGGCATCACAACCTTGGCATCGTTCAACCATTCGAAGTGCAGGCCATCGCGGCTGTAGGCAAAATAGATGCCCGTTTCACCGTTGCCCAGGAAGTAGGGAAGGATGAAGACGTCGTCATTGATCGATTCGGAAGACGAAAGTGGTTCCTGCGCAATCCGGCTTCTGAGCCACGAATAGATGGTTGTGCCTATTTGCTCGTAACCGGTTTTGTTCGGATGGACGCCATTGTTTACCGGATAGCCCTCGACTGGATCCAGGTTCAGCTGAGTGGGAATGATGCTGATCCGCGAGTCCTGTTTCGATTGCACATATTCGATTTGTCGCTGCACCTGACGGTGCTGGATTCGTTTCCATCCCCAGCGGGTGTATTGATCTTTGTAATTGGCTTCGAAGGCTGACTGACGGGAATTCGGTGGCGTTGTCAGACAAATGCCAATCTGTGCCTGAGGAGCCGCCTGTTGAATCGCATCCAATAGCTGATCTGCGTGACGGAACACGGTGTCAACATGAACGTCTGTGGCGGCGACATTATCGACGGGAGCACGAAAGCAGTCGTTGATTCCCAGCATAATGGTGATGTAGTCGGGCGGAACACCGCCGCAGTGCTGATCGAAATACTCTTGTACGTTGAGCTCAGGTTGGTTGTTCTCATTGAGGAACACAAATGGACTGCTGCGCTTGCGGTGGGTCCCGTCGGGCTGCGGTTCGTAGTGATTTGCGAACCTCGCCCACGTCCAGCCGCCGTATCCTTCGTGGGCAACTCCTTCGGCTGCACTCTTCGGGCGATGAGTCCCCAGTAGTTCGATGGCTGAATGGCCCGGTTGAGAAAACAGGCGTGCGATTTTATTGGGGTAAGCAGATGCATGCGTCAGGCTGTCGCCAATGATGAGCAGCCGTACGACATCCGTTGTTGCAGCGGCGTCTGATGGTTCCACTTGCAGGATCGATTTCTTTGAATCCAGCAGCGTTCCGTCTGAAGAGCGAACGTTGATGGTGATCGGACGGCTGCCAGCGTCTTCGTCTTCGGGTGTCCAGGTCCAGCGATCGCGATGCGTGGTTCCTGCATCACAGACAACGTCAAACTGATAATCCAGCGGCGTTTTGCTCAGGACGATGTTGTCGAAGTAAATGCTTGTGGGGATTCCTGCCGTGGCGTAAATCGTCGGCGGCAGCGTGAGTTGAAGATCGACTGCGGGTGTGTCGGCCGCCAGAGCGCAACGAAGAAATGTCACTGCTACGATGAAAGGCAGGAAGTTGAGGGACATCATGTTTGTTCCGGGGGCAGGGCACACCACGGCCATTAATGGCGTGCTTTGCAGGAAATGATCGCGGGAAAATGTTCAGTACCAGACTTCCGTGTGGTTCGTATCATACACGGATCAAATGAGTTGCAGCAGGAGGCTGCAGCGGCACCATCAAAGCGTCTTGTTCGACCAAAGGACACCCTCATGACGACCGAAAACGCAGTACAGCAGGCAACGGTACTGGCTGTGCAGGGCGTGACGAAGGTTTATCAAATGGGGGAGGTTGAGGTTCACGCTTTGCGCGGGGTTTCCACGGAACTCTACGAAGGCGAATTTGTCGTGCTGCTCGGACCGTCTGGGAGCGGAAAATCAACACTGCTCAACGTTCTTGGCGGGCTGGATGTGCCGACAGCCGGAGACGTTCATTTTCGCGATCAGAACCTGACACGTGCGACTGATCGCGAACTCACCCTGTTCCGACGAGATCATGTGGGATTTGTGTTTCAGTTTTACAACCTGATTCCCAGTCTGACAGCTCGCGAGAACGTGGCGCTGGTGACGGAAATTTCACGAGATCCGCTGCGCCCCGAAGAAGCTCTGGAAATGGTTGGACTGTGGGAACGAGTCGACCATTTTCCGTCGCAATTGTCAGGCGGTGAACAGCAGCGCGTCGCGATTGCTCGGGCGATTGCCAAACGGCCGCAGGTGTTGTTGTGTGACGAGCCCACCGGCGCACTGGATGCGACAACAGGAATCGTTGTGCTGGATGTGATCGAACGGGTCAATCGTGAGCTGGGAACGACAACGGCGGTGATTACTCACAATGCCGTGATCGCCGACATGGCCGATCGAGTCATCTCCTTATCTGACGGTCAGGTTTCATTGGTGCATCAGAATGACAATCGCAAACCGGTTTCGGAGATTGCGTGGTAGCATGAAAGCGATTCATCGGAAGCTGCTGCGCAATCTGGGAACGATGAAGGCTCAGGCGTTCGCCATCGCCCTGGTGATCGGATGTGGCGTTGCCATGTCTGTGATGTCGCTCAGCACGCTGCAGTCTCTCTACGAAACACGCAGCACCTACTACGATCGTTTCCGATTTGCTGATGTGTTTGCTGCATTCAAGCGCGGACCGCTGTCAGTTGTCGATCGTGTGGAAGCCATTCCGGGAGTCGCACAGGTTGATGCTCGCATTGTTCACAACGTCAATCTGATCGTGGATGGTCTGAGAGAACCTGCGGTGGGACGTCTGATTTCCATCCCCGACTATGAGCAGCCTCGACTGAATCGCGTTTATCTGCGCCGAGGGCGAATGCCGGTTCCGGGGCGATCAGAGGTCGTTGTTGGTGAATCATTTGCGAACGCTCACGAGTTTCAGCCGGGCGATACCGTTCAGGCCATCATGAACGGACGACTGCGAACGCTGCGAATGGTTGGCATTGTGCTGTCCCCGGAATACATCATGGAGATGAATCCGGGCGACATATTGCCGGATTTCGAACGCTTCGGTGTCTTCTGGATGCCCCGAACCGAAATCGAAGCGGCGTTTGACATGGACGGTGCCTGCAATGATCTGTCGCTCAAACTGATGCGAGGTGCCAGTCGTGCAGACGTCATGCGGCAACTGGATAACGTGCTGGATCAGTGGGGCGGAGTCGGCAGTTATGATCGCGACAATCAGATTTCACACCGCTTTATTTCCGATGAGATGCGGCAACTGGAAGCGATGGGTATTGTGGCTCCGACAATGTTCATGATGGTGGCGGGCTTCCTGCTGAACATTGTCATGACGCGCGTCATTGCGATGCAGCGAGAACAGATTGCTGCACTGAAAGCGTTCGGCTACAGCAATGGCGAAGTGGCCAAACACTACCTTGGTTTCGTGATGCTGATTGTGACCGTTGGCGTTGCCGGGGGAGCTGCCTTTGGAATCTGGATGGGACACGGTCTAACGAAGCTGTACGCTCAGTTTTATCACTTTCCCGTGTTTGCATTCCAGTTCGACTGGTTCACGACGCTGTTGACGGCGCTGCTGTGTACGGCTGCCGGAGCGTTGGGCACATTCACGGCGTTGCGAGCCGTGATGAAGCTTGCTCCGGCAGAAGCCATGCGTCCGAAGTCGCCGGGAGAGTACCGGGCAACACTTCTCGATCATCCACGCCTGCGAGCCTGGATGCCTCAAACCTGGCGCATGGTATTGCGAGAGATTCGTCGGCGACCGATCAAGTGCCTGATGTCCGTCAGCGGTATTGCGATGGCAGCGTCGATTGTGGTTGTAGGTAACTTTGCCAGTGATGCGATGGACTTCCTTGTCGACTTTCAGTTTCGACAGAGCCAGCGGCAGGATCTGTGGGTCAATCTGAACGAACCGACATCCGAATCAGTGATCCATGATTTCCAGCACATGACGGGCGTGCGGCGTGTGGAATCGTTTCGGTCGTTACCCGTACGAATTCACTCCGGAGCACGTTCGCATCGCACTGCGATCATGGGACTGGAATCGAAACGAGAGCTGTATCGGATCCTCGATCAGAACGGCCACGCGCCGGAACTCGCCGAAGACGGACTGGTGATTTCCACGATGCTGGCAAAGATGCTGCAACTGAAAGCGGGAGACACCGCAACGGTTGACGTGATGGAAGGGCGGCGGCCCACACTTCAGATCAGGATCAGCGGAACCGTGGATGATCTGTCCGGTTCGAATGCCTACGCGCCTCGCGCATTTGTGAATCGTCTGGTTCAGGAAGGCCCGCAGGTGTCCGGAGCGTGGCTGACCGTGGATGATGATCGAATAGACGAACTCTACAGCGAACTTAAGTCGACACCTTATGTTGTGGGCGTTTCCGCCACGGCGGTCTCGATTGAAAGTTTCATGAATACGGTAGGCGAAAGTCAGCTGCAGATGCAGAGTTTTATCGTCGGATTTGCAGTCGTGATTGCGGCCGGAGTCGTCTACAACACGGCGCGCGTGACTCTGTCGGAGCGAGATCGGGAACTGGCAACCATGCGAGTGCTTGGATTTACAGTTGCCGAGATTTCGATGGTCCTGCTGGGCGAACTGGCCGTTCTGACTCTTGTCGCGATCCCTTTTGGGATGCTCATCGGGTATGGATTGTCCTGGATGATGTCGCTGTCACTGGAGACCGACCTGTTTCGGATTCCTCTGATTGTGTATCCATCGACATTCGGCTGGGCAGCCATCGTCGTCATCGTGTCAGCAGTGGTGTCGGGGTTTCTGGTTCGGCAACGGTTGAACCATCTGGACCTGTTCGCCGTGTTGAAGGGTAAGGAGTAGCGAAGTAGACCTTATGGCATCTTTTCCACAGCGTATCCTGATTATCTTTGTGTGTCTGTGCATCGTGGCTGCAATTGTTCTGGCGATGCAGCCACGTCCGGTGGCGGTTGATCTGGCGGAAATCGGACGAGCACCGCTGGTTGTCACGATCACCGACGACGGCCAGACGCGCATTCGGGAACGCTATGTTGTGTCTGCTCCGCTAGGTGGGCGGCTGGTGCGAATTGAGTTCGATCCGGGCGACGAAGTGGTGGCTCAGGAAACGCTGCTGACTTCACTGGAACCGACTGACCCTTCGTTGCTGGATCCTCGAGCGATCGCCGAAGCGCAGGCGCGTGTGCGGGCAGCAGAGGCTCGTGTCAGCCGAGCTAAACCGCGTCTGGAATCCGCAAAGGTCGCGCTTGATCTGCTTGAGACAGAGATGGGTCGTCTGCTGCATTTATCGGAACACAGCGCGAGTGCTCAACAGGATCTGGATCAGAAGAAGGCTGCCTTTCGACGGGCCGGCTACGACCTGGAAGCTTCCAGAAGTGAACTGCAAATCTCCGAGTTTGAACTGGATGTGGCACGAGCAGCACTGACACGAACGGATGAGACATCGCCGAGCGGTGAGAATTCCTGGAGCTTTCCGATTAAGTCGCCCATCTCCGGTCGAGTACTCAGGGTTTTTCAGGAAAGTTCAACGGTTGTACAGGCGGGCGCTCGGATTCTGGAAGTCGGAGATCCTGCCGATCTGGAGGTTGTTGCCGATCTGTTATCGACCGACGCCGTACGGATCGAACCGGGAGATCGTGTGTCGTTGCATCAATGGGGTGGTGATGAACCGCTGCCGGGTGTGGTTCGTCTGGTGGAGCCGTCTGCATTTACCAAAGTGTCGGCCCTGGGGATCGAAGAACAGCGAGTCAACGTCCTGATCGATTTTACTGATGATGCAGAAGCACGCCCACCTCTGGGAGATGGTTTTCGAGTGGAAGTATCAGTTGTTGAATGGGAATCCGATGACGTGATGACAGTTCCCTCCGGCGCTCTTTTTCGTCACGGAGACAATTGGGCCGTCTTCGTGGCGCGAGCTGACCGGGCTGTGACGACGCCAATCCAACTGGGCCACCGAAACGATGATGCAGCCGAGGTGCTGGAGGGGCTCAGTGCCGGCGACCAGGTGATTCTCTATCCGGGTGATCGCGTGGCAGAGGGCGATCGAATTGAGAAACGGCGTGAGTAAGTCCGTCCAGAAAACGAAACAAGTCAGGCGAGCAGCGCGACGTCAGTCCGCTGTTGTGGGCTCATCTGCGGACTCACGTTGCGCAGCGCGCCGGTGCATTTCTGGAGGTGTAGATAGGTGGGGAACTGTCTGCAACACCTTCAATCAGGAATCCGATCAATAGTCGAACAGGCGGTCGAAGTCTCTGGCAGCGTAGACGACTCGCATGATTTCGACGGCGTCGTCCTGGACGCGATAGAAGATGGCGTAATTCTTTCTGACCGGGAACACGCGGACACCGGGCAGCAGATCGTCACGTCTATTTCCAATGTGCGGAATAAGTCGCACGCTTCCTCTATCGCATCGACCAGCCGGGCTGCTGCTGCAGGATTGTCCGCACCAATGTAGTCGCGTATCCCTTTAAGATCCGTGAGTGCAGCTGTAGAAAAACAGACGTCCCGCATCACTCAGTCGTTGGCAGGGCACGGCGCAATGCTTTAATCGCTTCTGCTGCGGGGATGCGTTCACCAGCGTCAAGCAGGTCTGCCCCGACCTGTAGCATGCCTCGCAATTGGTCACGTTGGCGCAGCAGTTCCAGGGCTTCATCCAACACGGCTTGTTCCGTTGAATACTTACCTGATGAAAGTAAGGCAGAAACGACCTGTTGCTGATCTGGTGTCACTTCAGCCGACATGGAGATGTCCTCTGGGTTCACAAGAGGAGAAGGTGCTACGCAGAAATCATATCATGGCGCAAGAAAGACATCCAGAAATTGTTCCGTAGTCCTGTCGGCTTTGGAGTGCTACGATAGTGGCAGCGAAGTGGTCGGTTTTCGATATCTTTGGCACAGGAGTCAAAAGGAACAATGTCGAAACAGGACTCAAACTGGCAACCGATCGGCATCCGATGGGGCCTGATTGGTGACGCGTACTATTTTGTCTCGCCCAGAACCGCACAGCCGGAACTCTCGCGATACATGACAGAGAAGCCTCCGGCGGACGAAGTCTTTGAAGAACCTCCGCCACCCGCTGTGATTCCTCAAGTGCCGAGTTCTCTTCCCGAAATGCCGCCACCTCTGCCGGTCGAAGCGCCAAAGAAACGCGTCCGCATGCGGCGTTAAAGCATCTGTTCACTCGGGGCGATTACTCTTCCGGTGTATCCTGCAGCGTTTCCAGATAGGCAATCAGGTTGCGGACGTCATCGACCGAAAGCAGATTTGCCAGCGTAGGCATCGTGGAGACTTCGGATGTGATTCGTTCGTCGATGTCTTCCTTCTTGACGCGAGTTTGATTCTTCGCGTCAGCAATCACGACTTCGTATTCGTCTTCCGACTGCACGGTGCCTGTGATAATGCGCCCATCCATGTCGACGATTGACTGAGTTTCGAAACCTTTCACGATCTTAGCGCTTGGCATCACAATGGATTCAAGCAGATAGTCTCGTTTGGTGCGTTTGCCGACGTCACTCAAATTGGGACCAACGGTTCCTCCTTCGCTGCCCACGCGATGGCAGGTGATGCACTTTTGTCCTTTGTGGAAGATCTCTCGACCCAGCTTTGCATCTCCCTGTCCGTCGCCCGCATCTTTGTAGGCTTTCATGGGATTACGGGCCGCTTCCGCCAACGCTTCGTCGACCTCCATTTCTGTGATCCACTGCCGTATCAGTTCGACACCTGCATGATGGACTGTACTGCGTCCCAGTGGAGGCATCATCACGCCTAATTCAGTGGAGTCGATGCGTCGCACCAGGAACGATTCATCGGGACGCTGAGGCAGGATGCTGAACTTCAGGCCCTGAGACCCTCGACCGGCTGCGACGGGTGGTTTGAAGACCCCAAACCGTACGGGCTGATCCTGCTGAAAGGTGAGATCCAGGCCCGATGTACTGGCGGCACCTCGGGGGTTATGGCAGTGCGAACAGTTTACATCGAGCCATGATCGCGCTCGCCGTTCGACGGTCGCGGTTGTTGAATCCTGCCAGTCGGGAATCTGAGGAACGTTCGCAAGGTCGTCCGGAAGACCGGTCAGCAAACCCTGCTGTTGCCAGTGGACCAGCTGGTTCACCTGGTTCCCGTTCACTTCAATGTTGCGGTTCAGGTTCGCCGCCGTCACGCCGATGGGATACATGACATCTTCGTTCACATGACAGCGTTTGCATTCATTCATGTTCGGTGTCAGGAATGTGAATTGAAGTTCTTCGCCGTCGTGCCGCACCGTGCTGATTTCCGTCTTTTCGCCGATCACGGACCGATCAGCATCCGTTCCGTCTTCATTCCACACGTACGGCACAGCGGTCCAGCCGTGCGCCATGTGAATCAGGAGGCGTGTTTCGACCAGCCGACTTCCCTGACAGGTGTCGCGCTGATCCCCAGGAAACCGAATGTTCTGACCGAGGATGGTGCCGACGGGAAACTCAAAAGCATTGTCGGACTGGTACTCAGCGCTCGTGCCAGCGGGAATGTAAAGAAAACTGTCCTGAATGGCGTGGTCCAGATAGCTATGTGAATTCAACTCGTAGGGAATCACAGCAACGTCGGGAATCAGCTTGCTCAGATCCTCAAACAGACCGTAGTCGGACAGCAGCATCGGCGGTCGACGCGCATCGACATCGACCGTCACCGCGGATTTCGGAACGTCAATCGATTCCGGCGTCTCTTCGACTTGCGTGACATCCACGGGCGCAGTCGGTTCTGGAGTCGAAGTGGAATCCTGCTGGCAGCCGGAACTGATCAGCAGACCCAGCGTGGCGACTCCCGACATGATCCAGGCGGTGAGGCGACTCATGCTATTCGTCCCGGCCTGAGATGATTGCCGCCGTATTGCGTTGCAGACTGGAACGTTGGTCCACCCTGCGTTGCCGTTCGATCAGTTCGGGATAATCCATTTCTTCGATCCATTGTCGGATCAATGCGACGCCTTCTTCGTGTGCGATGCTACGTCCAACAACCGGCATGCGGATTCCAGGGTCTGTGGAGTTCAGTCGAAAGAGCAGGATTGACCTGTCGGGATGACCCGGTTCGATGACGAATCGACCGTTACCGGCTCCCCGACCAGCGGCCACGGGAGCCTTGAAGACACCGAACTTTATCGGTTCGCGCTGGTCGTATCTCAGGTCCAGTCCGGATGTAAATCCGATGCCCCCTTTGCGATGACAACTGGAACAGTTCATGTCCAGATAAGCGCGCGCCCGTGAATCCAGGTCGCCGGTGGAAGGGTCATTCCATACGGCCATGCGAGGAACCGCGTCGGGATCGTCCGGCAGGCCATTCAGGTAACCGGCCTGTGCCCAGCGTTCCAGTTGGTTCAGGGGGCCATCGTGGTAGGCGTAGTCTTTGTTGAGGTACTTCGCGTGGATTGGTCCCAGAGGAATCAGTTCGTCGCTGATCTCGTGGCACTGGACGCACTGATTTCGGTTCGGCACCCGAAACGTGTGATGCTGCGGCTGCCCATCGGAATGAATCCACGACACGTCGATCTTTTCACCGGCGACCGCCAGTTCTGCTTCCGTCGTGTCATCATTCCAGGCGTACTGAGCACCTATCCACTTGTCGGCGCGTCTCATCCACAGTCGTGTTTCCACGATATGCTCGCCGATTGATGGGTCACGCAGGTCGGACTGGTACCCCATTGTAATGACAAGCACCGACCCAACGGGAAACTCGATCTCTCCATGAGGTCCGTATTGACAACTGCGCCCTTCAGGCATCCAGACGAACCGATGTAGCGTGGCGTAGTCGGCGAAGTGAGGCGTATTGAGGTCGTAGGGAATCACGCCTTCATTCGGGATCTGGCGTTTGGCATCCTGAAACAGATTGTAACTGGACAGAAACTGAGCCGGGTCTGCTTCGACGTCGATATCGACGACTGCAGACTCTGCCGGAGAAGCGAACAGCAAAACGATCGATGCTACCTTCCAGCTCACAGACAGAAAGGCCTCCCGCATCGGTGAAAATGCAGGAGGCTTCTTGCTGTTTGATCCGGTAGCGTGGTTCATCTTTTTTGAAGAACCGTTCCACCTCATTATTCAACTCCGGCAATCGTCACAGGTTCCACAGATGGAAGTGGTTCTCGGTGAGGTTCCAGGTCGCGACTTGGTTTTGCGTTAGCGGGATCCATGAGTGATGGCAGTCCACCCAGATTTCCAAAGGTGACTTCGCCGTCTTCCTTTGTGTTGTCGTGAATTGAGATTCCAAGTTCCTTCGGTAGCACACCATCGACCAGTTTCTCCTGATTCACGACACCGTCCCAGATGATATCCGGAAGCGGAGTTCCGAGAATAGCGGCCATCAACTTGCCGCCGTCGTTATCCGGCTTGTCGCCACCCGCACTGAACTTGTTGTGGTGGATGTGAACTCCTTCAGCGTACGGATAGTAGTTGGGGTCTTTGATGTCCTTGCCGGACGCCAGATAGCTAACGATCAACACGTTCATGGTCCCATGGCCCAGGATCTCGTTCTCAAAGACTTCGACGTTGCTGTTCGCCATGATCTGCACACCGGTTCCGGCGGGGACCGTTCCGACGATATTTCCTTCGGGGGCGAAGTTACCCGTGTTGTTACCGTGAACACGATTCTTATAGATGCGCACGTTGTGGCCACGTTGCTGAGGCAAGTCCGGCAGATCGAATACCAGAATGCCTCCTGTGTTGTTGGTGGCTTCGCAGTTGAAGACTTCTGCTTCGTAGCAGTTCTCAATTTCAATTCCTGCGACGTTGTATTCGGCTCGACAGTTCTTCACGATCACGTTGATCGACTGACCGACGTAGATTCCCGCATCGGAGGCTCCGATGGCCACGCATCCGTCGACGGTCACATTCTTTGAACTCACCGGATACAGGCCATAAGCGCCGTTGGTGGACAGAGGCCCGCCGGTCCATTCGGTACGTACGTTTCGGTAGACAATGTTGTCTGCCTTCAGCGATTTGATCGCGTTCCCTTTGGTGTCCTCAATTGCAATGTCTTCCACCACCACGTTGTTGCTGGTGATGTACAGGCCTTCCGCTCCTGCTTCCTGGTTCTTGAAACTCAGGATTGTCTTGTCCATCCCGCGGCCGCGAATCGTCACGTTGTCTTCTGCCAACGATAGTCCATCAGTGAATTCGAACGTGCCTTCTTCAAACTGAAAGACCGTGCCTGGCGTTGCCAGGATCAGTTCTTCCAGAATCTTCTTCTGTGCGTCCGGACCTGGCGAAAAGGTGACAACATTCGTGTCAACTTCGGGTTCGGCGGCAGGTTCATCCTTTGGCTCCGCAGCTGGCGCTGGATCTTCCGTTGTGGCAGTCGCTTCTTCAGTGTCAGTTGTATCTTCGGCTGTCGCGGCAGCGGATTCAGGTTTCTCAGCAGCAGCTTTTGTTTCAACGCTGGCGGTTGCGTCCGGATCTGCCGTTTGAGTTGTTTCAGTCGACGAGTCCGCACACCCTGCGGCAACCATCACGCCTGTCAGGCCGAACATCAGAAAACAGTTGCGAAGGTTCATTCTCAGTCTTTCTGTAGGTGAGATCAGGGGCAATTCTGACTTAGTTCTCGAACATCAGATGTGTTGCTGCTGGTACGTATTTTCGTGATAAATTGAGGGCAAAAAATATCTTTCCATGCCACTCGAGCCAGGCAATCCTAGCGTGACACGTACTCGAGTTAATGGTCCTCCCGCAGATCATTCATGCTGGAAACGTATTTTCCCCTCGGCGAGAGAATTTCAAGTAGTATTCTGTGCGGATTTACATGTGCAGTTCACCGACATGGTCGGAAATACTTACGGCAGTGTCTTTTCCCAGGATAATGTGGTCCAGAACCTGAATACCGACGACTTCGCCGGCGGACTCCAGACGTCTGGTAACAGCGATGTCTTCTCTGCTGGGCGTGGGATCACCGGACGGATGGTTGTGGAGCAGAATGACCGACGCGGCCGCATCCTTAATTGCCGGGCGAAAGACTTCGCGAGGGTGGACGAGGCTGGCGTCCAGCGTGCCGACCGTGATTGGGTGAGTTGCAATCACCTGGTTCTTCGTGTCCAGAGTGACGATATGAAACTCTTCCTGTTTGCTGTCCTGAGCCAGTCGAGCGAATCGATCCAGGCACCAGGCTTTGGCGTCTGTCGATGATGTGATCTTTCTTGATAAGCGGTCATCACTGACAGAGGCGACTCGTCGTCCGAGTTCGATGCCGGCCATGATCTGGCACCACGCAGTCTTTTCAACAGCCTCAGAGATCGCTTTCAACTCCCCACGTCCAGCGTGAGACAGTTCGTTCAGTCTTCCGGCAAATCGCTTCGCCAGTTTTGCCCCGGCCATCACGGCGGATTCTCCCGGCCGGCCGCTCCGAATCAGAATCGCTAGGAGCTCTGCGTCTGTTAACGACTCAGCACCTTCCGCTAAAAGCCTTTCGCGTGGTCGAGCCTGTTCGGGTGACGCTTTGATCTGCACGCCAAACAGTTTGTCGTCCAGCCATCGCGTCGCAGAGAAGTCGCCTCGGTCGGGGTTCCATCGATAAGATTCGTGTGTCTCCTCCGATTCGCGAACAATCCAGCCTTCGCGAACGAGATCGTTAATGACCCGGCTCACAAAGATCGGCTTCTCCGGGGAACAGTCGTCCTGGACCTCGCCGACATCAAACACGCTCTGGCGGACAATTCGATCGACGACCATCTTGTACCGCTCATAGCGCTGAGTCGAAGCGCTCTTTTTTCCGCCGGAGTGTTCATGAATGCCTCGATTTGTGTTGGTCATCCTTTATCGTGGTCATACCCGCGCCGATCTGCAAGGCGATGATTCGACTGTGCACCCGATTCGGCCAGCTTCCTCCCTGAGCCATGCCATGCCAATCCAGTATTCCGAACGCAGTCCGCTGCTTCAGCCGGCTTCGATGTTTCTGATCGCACTTTCTCTTTCGATCGGCTGGGGCATCCGAGGCAACTTTGGGCATGAAGCGGGAGCCATGATCGCCGGTGCTCTTTCAGCGATTGCCGTTGCGCTGTTGTCCGGGCGGGAAGACTGGCGACAGCGAGTGATGTACTTTGGATTCTTTGGAGGGCTTGGCTGGGGCTTTGGCGGTTCGATCGCTTACATGTATCCCATGTCGTTCACGGAATCCGGCCACACGGCGACGACCTACTACGGTTACTTTTCGACCTTTCTGGAAGGTGGTTTGTGGTGCGGCATGGGAGCAGCCGGAACCGCCTTTGCCGCCTGCATGCCGATGAACCGGCTGACACGATTCTTTATTCCACTGTTGTTTGTTCTTGCTGCGCTGGGGCTGAGGCATCATGTCGAAGTTCCTCTGGCTGAGTTTCTGGCTCCATCGGGAGGAGAAACCGGTGATGGAACCTGGCATCGGCACAAGAGTCCTCTTTACTGGTTTGATGCCGACTGGCTGCAGGCGGTGATGGCGCTCATCGGGGTATGTGTTTATGACCTCTACGATCGTTTTCATCAGGACCGTAAGAGCCTGCTGGATCATCCGGCTATGTTGATTCCGTTTCTCGTCGGTGGAGCTGCACTGGGTTACGGTGTCCAGGAGATTCTCGCCAGCAATGGACTGGATGTTGCTGTCCGCGATGCACTCACTGTGCCGCTTGGTGACTTGTTCTACGTGAATCCGGAAACCGGCGGTAGCTTTGCTCCCGATCAGCTGCTGACCAACTGGCCCCAGTTCTTTGGCGATTTCGCGGAGCATCTCGGGTGGGGATTGGGTTCGGTTGTCGGTGGTGCCGTCTATTTTCTGTTGACCGGTCGTTTTCGTAACGATTCGTCGTTGCTGCTGGCTCTGTCGCTTGGCTGGCTGATTGCGTTTGTTGCCATGCCGACGCTCGGTAGTCTTTTCCTGATGGACTACGGTGGCTTTCGAGTGATGCCGCCTCGCAGTGACGACTGGGCTGGTATCCTGGGTGTCTTTGCAGGAGGTCTGCTGTGGTTTCGATCTCATCAACTGGTTTCGGTCGCTCAGGTGATGACACGAGGTTTTATCCTCGGCGGGATTTCATTCGCGTCAGTTCCCATGATTCGGTACTTCCTGCGCTACCCCGGACATCCGTGGCGATTTGGCGGTCAGGCCCCGGACGAATGGGCTCACTATCAGTCGGCCAACTGGCACAGCATTCTGGAGCAGTCTCACGGCTTCGGCCACGGGCTGGCAATTGCCATCGCGATGGCGATGTTATGGAAGAGGCAGCCCGTCGAAGAACATCAGGCAAACGATCGACGTTGGACGATCGGGTTTTCCGCGGCCTTTGTGTTGTTCGGTTTCGGGTTTCTCAACCTGCACAAGCTGGTCCACACATGGATCAGCAACGAATCGGTACCGAAGACACTGAAAGCTCCGCTGGTCGACTTCATTGAGTACTCTCCCAACACCTGGTTTCGGATTGTCTGGTACTCAGCAACAGCGGTGGGTGCGATCCTGTTGCTTGTTCATCTGCGCCGCCGGCTGGACATCATTCCGACATCATCGACCGGTAAAGGTCAGCTGCTTTATGTGCTGTTTCTATGGATGATGGTGATCGGGAACCTCATGCGCGCTGTACCCGGTTTCGGTCACGGCCGCATGGTCACGGAGTGGGTGATCTTTATGAACGCCTGCCTGGCGACGCTGCTGGTTGTTTTGTTGCCTCGACCGTCGGTTACCGAAACCACGTCCGGCAACTGTTTGCAATGGCCGACACTCACGGTGACCTGGATCCGGGGACTTGTCGCGACATCAGTGCTGATGACAGCATATGGATTCATGACGCTGACGTTGTATCAGGAACACCTGGAAGGTAAGGACTGGGCGAACCACAAGCGATTCGGACCGGAAGCGACGTGGCGAATTCGGCCCATTCTGAAACACGGCGATCATCCGTGAATCGTTGTCGTTGTGCATCAGAGCTGGGATGAAGTTGTCCTGTGATGTTGATAGGCTTCCCCTGGGAGTGGATCGTCTGCAGATCTTCCGTGTTTGAACAAGTCGCCGACAATGGATGCACTTGCCGTTTCTTCCATCAGTGAATTGTCCGGGTTTCACACGATCGATTGGGTGATCGTCGCGTGTTACCTGTCTGTGTCACTGGTTATTGGCATACTGGTCACTCGCTACGCGACGAGTATGACGGCGTACATCGGAGCCGGTCGCAGCGTCGGACCATGGCTGGGAGTCGCGACCATGACGGGTACCGAAATGGGTTTAATCACCGTCATGTACATGGCTCAAAGTGGTTTCGCCGGAGGTTTTGCCGCTTTCCACATGGGACTCATCGCCGGGTTGGGCACGCTGCTTGTCGGATTGACCGGGTTCATTGTTGTTCCGCTGCGACGACTCAAGGTGCTGACAATTCCGGAGTTCTACGAACGACGTTTCGGACGTGACGTGCGAGTGCTGGGTGGCATCATTCTGGCGACTGCCGGGATCCTCAACATGGGGCTGTTTTTACAGGTCGGCGCGAAGTTCATCGTCGGGGCGACAGGACTGGAACTCGGCGGCAGCGGGCTGATTGTTGTGATGACAGGGCTCCTCATCCTGGTTCTTGTTTACACCGTGCTGGGAGGAATGATCTCTGTGATCCTCACCGACTACACGCAGTTTGTCGTGCTGTCGGTTGGAGTCGTCATCACCAGCGCGCTGGCAATGTCAGAAATCGGTGTGGATGAGATGTACATTGCCGTCAGAGACAGCATGGGAGAAGCGGGATTCAATCCCACAGCCGAAGGCAGCACGTTCGGATTGTCGTACGTGCTGTATCAATTCTTCGCGGCAGGCATCGTTGGGTGTGCCGTCTGGCCGACCGCTGTGGCTCGGTCACTGGCGATGGAATCTCCGGCGGCTGTCAAAAAGCAGTTGTCAGTTTCTGCCGTGTCATTCGTGATGCGTTTTCTGATTCCTATGTTCTGGGGAATCGCGGCGTTTACCTGGTTCGCACGCATCCATCCAGAGTTGTCGGGCACCTTCATTGGCGATTCAAAGATTGAAGATGCCGGACTATACGCGATGCCCGTATTTCTGAGTCAGATTCTGCCGACCGGGATCCTGGGACTGGTGGTCGCCGCGATGATTGCCGCCTTTATGTCGACTCACGACAGTTACCTGCTTTGCTGGAGCAGCGTGCTGACTCAGGATGTGGTGGCTCCTCTGAGGAAGAACAGCCTGAGCAACCCTTCGCGCATCCTACTGACGCGTGTGTTCATTGTACTCATCGGAGCGTTCATCTGGGGCTGGGGACTGTTCTACAAGGGCAGTGATCGCATCTGGGATTACATGGTGATTACAGGGTCGATCTACTTCACTGGAGCGTTCGTGGTGATGGTTGGAGGTCTGTACTGGAAAGGAGCCAGTCGGATCGGAGCGGTTGCCGGACTCTTGGCAGGAGCCAGCGCGGTTCTCGGTCTGGAACCGGTACGAATCGCCTGCGTGACTTTTGTTTGCAGCGTAACCGGGCACGACAGCCAGCAGTGGCTTGCCTTGATTACGTCTTCTGTCGTCGGACTCTGCAGCCTGGGTCTTACGGTTGTGATGTTCGTTGTCGTATCGTTAATGACGCCTGACAAATCCCATCTGTACACCGGAGGCACTGGAAATGATTAGCCCACCGGACGAGTATCAGGCCTGGTTCACTTTCTGGGTTAACCTGTTGTACGGATCGTTGAGTTTGTTTGTGCTGGTGGCTCTCGTGGTGACCGTCAAGGGCTGGCAGGAGATCAAGGTGATGCTGTCGCGGCTGAAGGAAGATGCTGACGAGCAGAATGCGATTCAGGATTGACGCTTCAGCGAACAACGGAAAACGCAAATGGACTTTGTTGTCGTGGTCCGGTCAATCTTCTGCAGCAGGTAGCTCATTGAAATGAACATCCACTCCGTTGGAAATGCGATTGAAGCCGGCGTGTGGTTTGTTCTTGCGGTCGCCGTCTTTGTGGCGGGATTGCGAAACGGCGACGTCAGACGGGTCGCCTGGTCAGCGAGCGGAACGCTGGCACTGTTTGGTCTGTCAGATCTGGTCGAAATCACGACCGGCGCCTGGTGGCGTCCGTGGTGGCTTCTTGTGTGGAAAGGTCTGTGTATCATTGCGCTCGTTGCGTTGCTGTGGCAGGAGCTGAAACGTCGCAGGACGGACAGGGCAATACTGGACGACGAACCGCTCGTGTCTGATGATGATCCGGGTGAGTGATTCTGAAGCACCCGGATAAGCGTTTTTGCCATGGCCACTCGCCGCACAAAGACATCCGCCGTGATCGCAGCCGAACGAGCTCGTTCAATCTGGTTGCATGCGCAGCGACTCAGTCGCCGAAGTCCTTTTGGTAAAGGACCACAGGCGGTTCGTGCGGCGATTGAGCAACTAGGCTATGTGCAAATCGATACGATCAACGTCATCGAACGCTGTCACCACCATATTCTGTTCAACCGCATTCCGAGCTATTCATGTGATGATCTGGCCGATGCTCAATCAATCAGCAAGTCGGTGTTTGAATACTGGACTCATGCTCTGAGTTATGTACCGATCAGCGATTTTCGATACTACGTAGCCACCATGAAGCGTCATCGGACAGAACCGGTCGGCTGGTTCTCCTCCGTCGAACCCGAAGAACTGCAGGGGATTGTGAAGCGGGTCAGAAAGGAAGGCCCGCTGAGCATTGCAGATATCAAGGATGACAAGCTGCAAACAAAGAAGCATCTGTGGGGAAGTCGGAAGCCGTCCAAACGAACGTTACAGGCAGGGTTTTACAGCGGCCATCTTGTCATCAGCAAAAGAGACGGAATGCTCAAGACGTATGAACTCACCAAACGCCATTTTGGATGGAGAACGTTTCCGAGGCCGGCCACACAGAATCAGACCAATCAGTATCTGCTCAATCGAGCACTCCGAGCGCAGGGAATCGTCAGTCTGGATTCCGTGTGCTACCTCCAGCCAAAACAGAAGCCCGCCATTTCTGCCCTGATTGAGAAACGTGTCCGTTCAGGGCAGCTTGTCCCGGTTGCTGTCAGTGGTGTCGAAAAGATCCAGCACTGGGCCAGTCCGGAAACTCTGGAGAACCGAACTCCAGCGCCATCGCAGACTCACATTCTGTCTCCATTCGATCCATTGATGATCCAGCGCAAACGCACGGAGCAGTTTTTCGACTACGCTCACTTGTTTGAGGCATACATACCGAAAGCAAAACGCAAACTCGGGTATTTCACGTTACCTGTGCTCGCCGACAATGAGATCGTTGCCGCACTGGATCTGAAGACAGATCGTCAGGCCGACAAAATGCTCATCCAAAGCTGGCACTGGGTCGGCACGGGTAATGCCAGAGCTCACAAACCGCGCATTGAAGAAGCTCTGGACAATTTCGAACGATTCCAGCTTGGGAGAACAGGCGCCTGAACAAACCAGAGTGTCCAATCATTGGTTTGCTGCTGTTGTACGGAACGAATAGACGATGGGTGTCAGTGGCACTCCCCATTTGCTTTGGAAGTTGTTGTGGCTCAGGCTGTTCAGTCCCAGTCTGTAGTCGTGATTGGGATTCAAAGAAACAGGCAGTGTGCAGGTGAGGGCGTCTTTGGACCATGAAGCTCGTTTGCCTGGAAGGCTCTCGGGGAACTTGTCGCCGCCGCCGGTCCATGACATCCCTCGCCCCATCGGCATGTTGAATGTCACTCGAAGCTCTTTCGTCTCAGGAGATACATCCATGCTGTCGTTGGCGGGTTCGAGTTTGACGATCTGCGGCATGAGAACTCTGTTTTTCTGATCCTGGCTGGCACCCTTTGTGGTGAAGAAGAGGGCCGTTGGCGGAGTGGGGGTGCCGTCCGCGCTCCTGAAGTTCTGATAGCTCTTTGAATTGATTCCGAGTCGATAATAGCTGCGCCGCTTGAGCTTCACCGGCAGGATACAGGTCCGATCATCGATCCATCTCGCTTTCCTGGATCGGTCCACCGGAGGGAACTCGGGGCCTCCACCTGTCCAGCTCATTCCCTTGCTCATCGCCCGGTCGAACTTGACTCGAATTGCCGCCAGTTTGGGATCGACGTCAGTTGAACCGGCGGCCGGTTCCATGCTGACGATCTGCGGATAGGGCGTCTTCTCGGGTGGCGAAGGAGCCGCATCATTCGTTGCGGTTGCCGACGTGGCTGTTTGAGCTGGTTCTGATGCTGCCGCAGCGCGTGAGGTGCCATCGGATTCCCACGGAGCCATAGGCAGGAACATCAAAGCGAGGATGACGACGGCAATTTGAGGAACGATTCCGGACGTCTTTCGGATTGTGTCGAACTGCATGATCTTCTCCAGTCGTCTTTGAATACGGTCGCCGCGTTCGAATACACCGACGAGCCCGCTTGCCACTATGGAACGCCCGCGTGCTAGCGACACCACGCGTGAGAACAGCGTCTTGACCGTCTCAAATACTCAGGTCGAATTGGCAGGCCGAGAGGTGAAGTCGTTGTGGGCCCCAAGGTTTGAACTCACCACCGTAACCTTGCCGGAACAGGCTCATCACTCACAGATGTGTCCAATAGGCTACATCTGCAATCAATTGTCAAGTGGTAGGGCAGGATGAGGCTGTCGTTGCCTTATTCTCCCGGAGCCGCGAAGCCTCCGAGGTAGGCCAGGGCTCGGGCCTGGACGTTGGCCTGCCAGAAGGATGTGAGGGCGCCCAGACGGCCGTCCAGATCTCGCCCGCGAAGACTGCTGCCCACCTGGCAGAAGAAGACGCTGGACATTGGTTCTACTTCGTGGTCTCGCAATACCTGAATGTTGCGGCGGACCTGGTCTTCACTGAAATCCAGCATGTACTTGAGCGGTGACTCACTCAGGATTCCGTTGATGTTGCCATCATCGTCGTGCGTCACTCCCAGCGAGTAGTAATCAGACAGCAGTCGTGAGGCCATCACGTAGATCTGAAGAGAACTTCCCAGATGCGCGTAGATCAGTGCCGGGTCTTTGTCGAGCGCCTTCAGCAGTTTGGGGAGCGCGTGGTCAATGGAGAAACGAGTCACCAGATAGATCTTGTCCTGCTGCATCATCGCAGCCTGCATTTGTTCGAATGAGGTTCCCGCGGCGCTAGCGCGCCCGTTTACAATCACCTGTTCGAACTGATTCAGGTTGGCAATCGCTGCTTTCTTCAGGAACATGGTGGTGGAATAATACGGAGCATCGTCATCAAGCGCGCGTCCTGTGACCGCCCCGGCAATGTCCAGAACTTGCGCGATGTTTTCGTAGTTCTTCTGCGCGACCTGGATGTACGCCGTTGACAGCAGGATAGCCACGACATCTTTTTGGGCCTGCGAACTTTCCATCGGGATAGAAAGACGCCCGTCCAGAAACTGTTCGCCGATTTCCTGACACGCCATTCCCTGTAGCAGTGTCGAATAGCCGTGGATCAGAACACCCACGCCGCTGAGTGTCTGTGGCTGGTACTGTCGCAGGCTGTCGACCGCAGACTTCCACTGGTCTTCAATGTTGGCCTTGCGGACGTGTGCTTTGCCGGCGCTGAAGCCTCGCCGATCCAGCACCTGCAGCGTTCGATTCAGTTCGATGGCTACGGCAGCTGCTTCGGCTGCTTCCATCGCATCCTGAAACGCGGTCGGTGCCAGTCCTTCATTGAGCAACGGTGTTACGCGACCTGCGGCCGTATGCGCCTGATTCATCAGTGTATTGCCATCTTCGGTGTGGTACCGAGCTGGCAGCGTCTTCCACGTGGCTGCAAGCGATTCATACTGTTTGTATCGATCAATCACTTTATGGACGACACGCTTGTACATATCCACATCAAGCTGAGGTGCACGAGCCGGTTCTGCTCGTGGAAGTTTGACTCCGGTGACCAGTTCATACGCGGAGTAGAGGTCTCCGACAGGGTAAACCTTCAGGCCCAGTTCGCGGCCGCGTTCAAACAAGTCAACGTGTTTGTCGGTGTTGCCGTCCTTTTCATATCGTTTTCCAAACGGCGTGAGGAAGACCTTCTTGCCGGCTGCAGCCGCTCCTTCGAGTTTATGCGGGATGCCTTCAACTGGTCCAATCGTGCCGTCCGGATTGATGATGCCCGTCATGGCGACATCCTGCCGTACCGGGTCACCTCGGAGTGTCGCCAGAACTCCGACCGTCATGAGTCCGCCAGCGCTGGGGCCGTCGATGTTCTGGCTGGTTTCAAAGTTCACCTGAGTCGCCAGTGGGTTGAGTCCGACGACATCTGCTGCCAGAACTGTGGCCATCAATCCGGCAGCTCGCCAGGTACTGCCGGCCTGAGACAGAGAGAAAGCTGTTTCGATCGTCTGCGTAGGATTCTTGTCCACGGTGACTCTAACTGGGAAGCACACGCCGATTGATTTTCCATTCTGTTCCCCGTACGCCACGGCGTGAATCGTACTGCTGCGCGGCAAGGGCTGGAGAGCTGTTGGAGTTGGTGTTGTCTTGTCCGAACGCGTGAACGTGAACGTTTCAGATTCCAGGTCGCTGTATGAAGTGATGTAACCCGTTTCCGGAACCAGCACGTAGTCTTTATCTCGATAGGCGACGTACTCCAGGCCGGATTCAAGTCCCAGTGCCCAGATCCGAAATCGACTTCCATGAATGACCGCATCGTCGTGGTTGAGCGCTTCGTTTTCGTCAGGCACGAATTCGTACACGGCCGCCATTCTCTCTTCATTCATCGCTCCTTCGGGCTTCCAGTCATTCGTGAAGTACTGCACCCAGACTCTCAGGTTTTCACCCGTTGAGTTGGCGATGCGCAGGTACTTGTATGCCGCCATGCGGTAGAGGTCGGGTGCCAGGGCAATGGCCTGAGCGTAGTCCTTTGCGGCTGCGTCGGCGTCACCGGCCTGTTCCCACGCTTTGCCACGGAGTGCGTACGAATCGGCATCCTGTTCGTCCAGCCGGAGTGACTGTGTCAAATCGCTGATGGCGTTTTCCGACATCTTACTCAGAAAGTGCAGTTCGCCTCGGTTGTACCAGAAGATGGCGTTCTGGTCGTCCAGTTGCAGAGCGATGTTTAGTTCGTTGATGCCCGCGTTGAGTTCACCGGCAGCCGCATACACGAGGCCCAGATTGTTGTGTGAAACGGAATTGTTGGGATCAATCGTGACCGCCTGTTTGAGGTCGTTGATGGCGCTGTCCAGGTCGCCGTTGGCCTGATGAACTCGAGCGCGCTTCTGGTGATAGTCAATGTTCTCCGCGTCCAGCAGAATGGCATCGGTGTAGGCCTTGATCGCTGCTTCGATCGCTCCGGAATCTTCCAGGGCGGCACCAAGCAGGCCATGAAGTTCGGCGATTTCAGAATCGAGTTCGATCGCCCGACGAAGGGAGCCAATAGCTTCTTCATAGCTGCCCTGATCGGTCAGCACGCTTCCGCGATTCGCGTGAGACCACACGTACTCGGGATCTTTGGAGATGGCTCGATCAAAATCGCGCAGCGCCTTGTCAGTATTCCCTGACCACAGCGACGCTCGACCGCGTTCCGTGTAGAGTTCTGCCAGTTCCGTTTTGTCAGTCGCGTGGCGAATGGCGTGAGTGAAGTTGAGGATTGCGTCAGACCAGTTCTCCGCGTCATTGTGAATGGTCGCTCGGCCCCAATACGCATGCACCAGAGTGGAATCGTTGGTGAGTGCTTCGTCGAATTCGAGTAGCGCGGTGTCCGGGTCATCCTGCTGGTAGAAGACCCAGCCTCGATTGGACATGTATTCAGCATTCTTCGGATCCAGTCTGAGCGCCTGATTGAAATCAGCGATTGCTTCGTCAAACCGTTCGGCGTTGTAGTGTTCTTCGCCGCGCGTGTTGAATTCATCGGCTGTCTTTGGGTCCGTGATCGTCGGTGGGTTGACTTGCTTTGGCGACATCTGTTGCTTCGCCGGCTTCTCCGCCATTGTTGGATTGGTCCGAGGCGGCGTCTTTGACACAGTGAGCCTGCGTCGTGCGACGACCTCGTCATTGATCGTCAGCACGACTTCGTGATCGCCTTCCGGCCAGTCTCCTTTCGGAAGAAACGAGAAGGCCATGGCGGTATCAGTTGCGTTTTCCTGGAACGTCAGTGAACGAGTTCCCTCATCATCTGCTTTGCCGTTCACGTGCCATTCCGCCTGAACCCACGTGGCCACTCCGACGTCGGCTCGGACTGACAGGTAGACGGTGTCGCCTGGCTGAAATGCCTGCGTTTCGTGGACTGGATTGAAGTCGTCGTCAATTCCACCAGCCAGAGTGGCGGAACCAAGCTTGCTGGGGCCTGCGCCAGTCGGCGGGACAACGTGAAACGGATAGCTTCCGAGTTTTTTTCCATCAGCAAAAAGCTCAGTCCGAAAATGTTTGCTGACTGGAAAGGGGTTTTCGTGTTCCAGGTGGAAACCAACATTGGTGGACTGTCCGAAGCTAAACAGCAGTCCTTTGTTGACTGTGGCAAAGTCGATTTCAGCGTCGGAAATCAACTGTTCCCGGTAGAAGAAGCGGCACTTGAGTTTTCCGGACGCAGGCCGTCCTTTGACAACCGCCGACAGGTAAATGGTGGCATCCGGGGCAAACTTGTTTCCCGGATTGATGGCTTCCATCTGTTCGCCCAGTTCCTGTGCGAAGACGACCTCTTTGAGTTCAACGGCGGTCGCTGAGCCGGTGAGCGATATCAGAAGAATTGAGGAAACAGCTGATGGAAGAGCAAGACGTTTCATGGTGGTCTCAGCGTCAGAGAGGTTGTTCTGTTCTTCAGATGTGCGCGAGGCATTCACCTGGAAATGCGGTCACTGGAGGTTGACCCGGCAGGCTGCAAACTTGTTGTATCCCATACGGGAAAGACAGTGCAGGTGGTCGGCATCTATCCTGGAACAGAGGGGATTCGCCGGCCGCAGACGCCTGTTCATGCCGTATCAGGCAACTCTAACCTCCCGCTGCAAAAGAGCCACAACGTTCTGCTGACAACGGGTCTCTGTCGCGACTGCCTGGCGTTCAATGCTGATTGACTGTCGCCATCGATCCGGACGTCATATCTTCGTTACTTTGCCGGAGCGTTATCAGTCTTCCGGGTGGCCATTGAGAGTGACGAACAGGTGCCCTGTTTGGAGGAGATCCGTCTCATCGTGCCGCTTCTTCAGGTCAGGAAAACCTGAACGTGCTGAAAGACGGAATGAATCATCCGCCCGGTCGTTTTTCGAAACAGATCGGTCTTCATCGCAGCTGGATGGTGTATGACGGACGTTCCTGCATCATCAGTGCGGCATGACTGTAGAACGGATACACGCTCCATTCCACGCAGGCAATCAGATCGGGTTTGCCGTCTCCATCGAAGTCACCGCACCACGGATGAGGGCCGTGATTCGTGACTCGTATCGGCTCTCCAAAACAACACATGGTCCTGGGTGAAGCGAAGACCGGATCTGTTCTTGAGCCGACATTGATGAGCAGATAGATGCTGCCGTTGTCTTTTGTTCCGTTGTGAGCGCCGGAAACACTGTAAATCAGATCCTGCAGTCCGTCGGCATTCCAGTCGATCGTCCGAAACGATTCTGTCCAGTGAGCGCGGCGCTCGACGATTTGATCGTCAATGAAACGACCATCCGTGAGCTTCAGCGGCCGCTCTTTTCGCAGTCGCACGTTGCCGTTGTGATCACGATACTGAACGAACAGCGTGGCCACACGTGAATGCCCGTCGTGGGTGACAAGGTCCATCAGTGTGTCGCCGTTGAAGTCCGCAATGCCGATCCCGGTGCGCCACATGAAAGGACGTCCTTCTTCCAGTGGATACACGCCGTTGTTGGACTTCGGATCGTTGGCCCGCTGATTCGACACGCTGCGCAGTTTCGGAGAGTCGGCGTATCCGTCACACAGGATCTGCCGCCGCTCTTGAAATCGAGGTGCCTTTTTTGTTCCGGTATTCGGATACCAGAAGATGCGATTTGTCTCGTTGGGACACACAAGATCTTTCAACCCATCGGAATTCCAGTCCACGAACACCGGATAGCAATAGCCCATGTTATGATTGTTGGGTGGCTCGCCAAGAATCTCGTTGCGCAAAAAGCGAATTGGTTTATCTCCAGACAGGATTCTGGCAGGTTCACAAAAAGCAGGGCGTTCGCTCGTGCCGTCATTGATGACGATCCTCAGCCAGCCGTAGCCTCCTCCGATCAGCAGATCCAGATCGCCGTCATTGTCCCAGTCGCAAAGATGCGGCCATGCCTGGTCGCTGAGTGACATCACAGGGGAAACCGATTGGGCTCGACCCCGGTTCGTCAGTGGTCTGCGACCTGTACTGCCTGCCTGCCGCGTTGTTGCTGGCTTCGACTCAAGTTCGTAAATCGCAATCTTCTGAAATGCGTTGTACTGGACAATCAGCCCGGAACGATCGTCATTGTTCCAGACTGAGACTGAAGAGATCTCCGGTTCAATGATTTCTGACAGGAGCCGTTCGTTCCCAAATGTCGGCTGAGTTCCTCCACGATTTCGACGCCATGCCACTTGAAAGAAGTCGGGCTGGTCAGTTCTTCCGCTCTGAAGGCAAACGGCATCGAGGAAACCATCTTTGTCAAGGTCGAGGAAATCCGGCCTTTGTCCGGCATTCAGATCGACTGACGCGCCGGGCTGCAATGGCCAGCCGTCTGGATTGTCGTTTCGGATATACCGACCATCGACAACAAGGTCGATCGCGCCATCGTTGTTCATGTCCACGGCGCGACATGCCTGCCATCCATCGATGGGGATAGAATGTGCGGCTTTGAACTGAGGGAATCCGGAGACTTCTCGTTGGCCCGTGTTCAGGAAGAATGTTGCTGACTTTGTGCTGTTCTGTGTCGCAACTACGTCCAGACGATCGTCTCCATTGAAATCTGCGAAGTCGACGCCCATGTAGGTGCCGCTGAAGAAACTCGGCGCCCCATTTTCACCCGACAAATGCCTCAGGCGAATCAGGTCGCCAAATACGAATTTCTCGGGATGCCTCCGCGGGTGAACGATCGCGCCATCCCACGGATAGCCGGGACGATGTGCGTAGTTCCACGCTCCGGTCAGATCCATCCATCCATCACCATTCAGGTCATGCAGCCCAGGTGAATACGGGATGGCAATCGGTCGTAGTTCGGCTGCATTATAGCGGAGCAGATCACCGAGGCCGATTTGCGGGATGAATTCGGATGAATGTCGGGGGAGGCGACTACTGACGACTCCGAAGCGAATTTCGTACTCCGTATGCGCAGGATCAGCGATCACAAACTCCACCTTCGCCTGATCTCCGTAGTAAATGTCTTCTGATAGCGCATGTGGGATGATTCGGCGCCCTGCAATGTCCCATACCTGAATGGAATCAGGATCGACAACACCTTCGTGTCCGGCCTCGCGTATGAGTTCTGCGAAGTCTATGAGCGGGTCAAATGGAGTGTTGGAGTACTCCAGCGGTGACGTGATTTTCAGCTGGAAGTGAACAGGTGGAAGCGTGGCGGGAGTCTCAGCGGCTGCTGCCAGCGGCGTTGAAACCAGCAACAGGGCAGCAGCAACGTGACGAGAAACGCAGCGAGTCAATGGATTCGGCATGGCGGGTGGCTTACTTGGGCTCGTCGTTCTTCAGGTAGTGTTGAAAGAAACCGTAGACGACGGCGTTGGATTCTTCGTTCGGGGAGTGTTCCGGACGATTTGTCATGCCAACCCTGTGCTGATAGCCCAGCAGCCTGTTGATCTTTACGAGGTGATTGAGTGCTCGCCAGCGGTCAGAAGGATCGACCGCTCCTCCTGACACAAGAAATGGTCGAGGTGCCAGCAACGCGTGTAGTTCATGCAGGTCGCGGTTCTGTTTTAGTAGTTTCGGGTAGAGCCCTTTTGCAGGGTTCTCGTCGGTAATGACGCCTCGCTTGCGCCACGGGCGAGGATGCCAGCCCAGATACCAGGGTTCCCAGTAGTTTACGCTCGGGTGTTCGTCGAACATGATACCGGGATCCGACACGGCAACGGCGGCAAATCGGTCGAACAGACAGCCGGCAAACATGGCCCACTTTCCACCGAACGAGTGGCCGACAATCCCAATGCGTTCTTCGTCGACTTCCGGGCGACTGGCCAGAACGTGCCATGCGTTGGCCGCCGCATAACCAAGCATCGACAACGGCTGCACGGTGGCGTTGTCGATGTCCGGATAGTAGAGCGCGTATGTGTTCGCCTCGGATGCCTCGGTTGTTCCGATGGAAAGTGTCACGAATCCGCGTCGTGCCAGCTGTAGTGCGAAGTCCCGATAGGGTCTGTTGAATCCGATTGCCGTTTCCGGTTCGTAGAACACACTGAGGACCGCCGGACGTTTTCCGCTGCCGTCCGGAATCAGCAGGTAGCCGGTTGTCAATTCGCCAGGTATCCATTCGAAGCGAACCTGGTGCTGGACGAACTTCTCGCGCCGTTTGGATTCGAGGATCTCAACCTTCGGCTGAGTGATCAGAGGAGGCCATTCGCCAAGCAATTTCGTCCATTGTTTGAGTATCTCCGCTCGGCGATGTTTCCAGTCATCCCGAGTGCGAACATCCGATCCGTCATTGAAGATAAGTGGAGAGCGGTATAGTCCAAAGTCCTCGACGAATTCGGTGGGAGGTTCAAAGTGATTCTGTATTTGCTTCCACAATTCGGCGGCCGGTGGCACGTGTGACTGTTTCTGAAGATTGTGGGCTGCGCCGCTCGACGACATTGCCATGAACAGGAGAATCGAAACAGCATGTTGGACAAGGAATGCGTTCATCGAAATTCCAGCAAAGGGTAGATTGGTGCTACTGGGGAAGTCTGGCTCAGAACGCACCGAACATGCTTCCCATTACGATGACAGAAACTGTGGCGATCGCCGGGGCAACCACAGCAACCATGAAGATGTCGGCATAGGAGTCACGGTGAGTCAGGTTCGTGATTGCAAACAAAGTAATCACTGCACCGTTGTGTGGTAGCGTGTCGAATGCTCCCGCTGACATGGAGGCCACTCGATGAAGCAGGTCAGGATTGATGCCGTTCACCGTTGCCAGTTCGACAAACGTCTCTCCCAGTGTACTCAATGCGATGCTGAGTCCGCCCGAAGCGGAACCGGTAATCCCGGCCAGTGTGGTGACAGCCAGTGCTTCGGAGATCAGCGGATTGTCGGGTGACAGGTTCACGATGAAATCGCGAACGACAACGAATGCGGCCAATGAAGCGATCACGGTCCCATAGCCGACTTCTGAAGCGGTATTGAAGACCGGTAGCAGCGAATCCACTGTTCCTCGGTTCACGGATTCCTTGACGTTCTGCAGACGGTGCCAGTGAATTACAATCAGGCTCAGGATCGCAATCACCAAGGCGCAAATGATCGACCAGATTCCGAGGACCGATTTGAGTTCCGTTTCGCCGTATAGTTCTTCTGCAAGATAGGACGTATCCCAATTGGGAATGACAAATCGGCTGAACACATAATTGCCAGCGATCACCAGGACAATTGGAGCCACTGCCAGCAGGAATCCGGGAGCCGGTTGTTCTGGCTTCGGAGTGTCCGCTTCTTCTGCGTGTTGTCCGTATCCTTCGTCTGCTCTGATCGCTCGAGCGGATTGAAAGTGCAACCACGCCAAGCCTCCAACGACCATGATGAGCCCGCCGATGGCACCAAGCCCCGGAGCCGCGAAGGCTGTAGTCCCGAAGAACGGCATTGGGATCGCGTTCTGAATCGCTGGAGTGCCCGGCAGGGCGGTCATGGTGAACGTAAACGATCCGACTGCGATGGATCCTGGAATCAACCTTTTGGGAGTGTTCGAGGCTCGAAACAACGCCGACGCAATGGGGTACACGGCAAAAGCAACGACGAACAGTGATACTCCGCCATAAGTCAGGATGGCACACGACAGCACGACGGCCGGGATGACTCGCTGCTGCCCAAGACGAGTCACGATGAACTGAGAAATTGACCGAGCGCAACCGGAATCGTCCATCAGTCGCCCAAAGATGGCACCCAGCATGAACAGAGGGAAATACTTCACCAGATACCCGCCCAGGCTCTGCATGAAGACCTGCGTATACGTTGCGAGCAGCGGCAGGCCACCTCCCATCACAACTGCGAGCAACGACAAAAGGGGCGCAAGAACCAGCACGTTGATGCCACGGTAGGCGAGGTACATCAACAGGGTGAGCGACAGGAGGATTCCCAAGACACCGAGCATTTGGCTTCCCTATGAGCCAGAGTCGAAAGCTGTTCGAATCGCTTCCACGCGTGTTTTGTTCGCTCCCAGGTCGGAGTAGCCGGTGCGTGAAGCGGAACGGACCTGAATCGTGTTGTCGTCCTCGTTGACTTGAAACTCCACATCGTCCGTGTAGCGAAAAATCAAGGTCGTGAACTCGGCGTGGAGGTATGATTCGTCAGCGGAAACGATGTTCGTCCGGGGCATGGATTCAATGATATTCTTCAGTCTCGCCATTGCTTCAGTGGCCGTTCCGGCGAACGTCAGAGGCGCGATCAAGTGTTCGTCATCCGTTGCTTCTGTTGAGACACAGTTGGGGGAATTCGGACAACCCGCCAGTCGGCCGTCTTTCGCGCCGAGGTTGTCCGGTCGGCGCGACATGATGCTCTTGCTGGCCAGAAAGAGCACGGGGATCAAACCAATGACAATCAGCGTGATAATCACTCGACGTCCCCAGGACCCTTTGCGTGCGGGTTGGTGTTCTTCATCCATTGGAATCTCATGTTCTCGTAGTTGTTGCGCGAGTGACTATCGGGTTGGTTTTTCAAACTTCACCGGCAAAGGATAACCGAGCGTGTCGTTGTTCGGCTGGAAGCCGTCGCCGTTGACATCCACAAAGACAGGATTGGTCAACGCAGTCGGCTTTTGGCCTCCCCACATCGGTCCCATGACATCGCCTAGCTTCTGCACAGTATGCCCGGTCACCACGATCAGGTGACTATCTTCTTTGAGCTGCAGGTCCAGTCGGTGCCGGAACTTGATAGTTTGGTCCTGAAACAGTTCAGGGTGGGTGGTTCGAGTGAACATATGCTGATCGGATGCTTTGCCGTTGACCAGGACAAAGACCGTGTTGATATCAAACCAGTTTGGGCACTGGACCTGCACGTCCACTGTGATGTTGCCACTCTTTGCTGTGAGATCCTCGCCGCTGACGTATCGCCGCCCTCTGCCTTTGGCCTGAAATGTGGTTTCAAGATATGGCCCGTTCGACATGATCAGCCGTCCCTGCTCGGCCGCTTCTCGCATGTCCTCAGGATCAATTCGCTCCGGAGCGTCCGTATCCGACTGAATCCAGTTTCGCAGGCCACCTGATCCGTGAAAGTTGTAGTGAGCGTCCGTGTTGACGACTCCGTAAATCCGAAAGCCCTGATTCAACAACTGCAGCCAGTTGAGAATTCGGTGGTTGCCGGACAGTTTCCCGTTCCATGATTCAAACTGTTCAATCTTCAGCGCGCGATCGATCGGGTGGATTTCGATGACGTCAATCAGGTTAAACGATCGTTCGTGTCCTCCATCAGGTTTGCCGTCGCCATTCTTGTCGTAGAACAACCAGCCAAGATCCGGATGATTCTGCACGATGAGTTTCTCGCTGCCGGCATCCCAGGCCGCCAGGCGTTCGATTTGAGTTTCCGGACTGCTGTCGTTGGACGGGCCACCACCATCCTGAGTGCGAGGGCGGTGTACCATGGGAAACACGTTCTGATGATTCAGCGGCAGAGGCTGGCCAGTGAGTTCCATTCCGGAAACCGTTGCCAGATCAGATTTCAAACCCAGTGACTTGATGTGGTCGTCATAGGTACTGACTCGGTTGTGTTCGGTGCAGGGCGCGAACTCGATGTGTTCGGCCGCCAGATTGAGCACTCGACCAAGCTGGCTTCCTGTGTTGTCACCGGACGGAGTACTATGGCTGTGGAAATCTGAACTGACCCAGCCGGAAGTCTTGACGGTTCGTTTGAGTCGCGCATTGAGCTTCGTTGTGCGACCTTTGGTCACACTTACCGTTGTGAACACGGCATCGTACTCCGGACCATGGCTAACGATAACGTCGTAGTCGCCGGCGAGGATCGGTACGCTGAACTTTCCATTCGCGGTGTAAGCCAGATTACCGACGAAGTGCTCTGCCGTGTGCGGTCCCCAGTCGGGAGTTTGTCTGGGGTCGCTGCCGATGAACTGCACCTTGGCTGGAATCAGTTTGCCTCGACCGTCGGTAATCCTTGCAGTCACTGAGCCGAACTCTGCGGTGGACTGAATCGTGAGCGTGTTCCTGCCCGAATTCACAGCCACGGACTGCTGACCCGATTCCGGTAACTCAATCCCGGCAACTGTCGCAGTGATCTTCCATTGGCCTTCCGGCAACCTCAACGCTGCCATGCCATGATCGTCCGTCACCGAAGTTCCTCGCGACTGCGTCCCGGATTCCAATGTCAGTCGAGCGTCCACGATGGGTTCACCGCTGGAGTCGATCACTTCGATGGCGACGGGATGAGTGGCAGCACGGCCTGTGAGTTCATCATGAATCGCCCACACTTCGGGGAGATCTTGCGCAGCAATAATCCGGCGAGTGAAAGTCCAGGTTTCTCCTGGTGCCAGCTTGAGGTCGCGTCCGTCTTCAGGCTGGTATTTCAGGACAGTTTCACGATCGTTTCCGTCGATCCTCAGGTCAAAGCCTTCGGCGAGAATCCCATACGCTTGTTGCCAGTACACATCTTCGATCCAAAACATGGCTTCGACTCCCGGGGTCGAACGCGACATGTCTTCGTTCACGCCATCGATGCGCAGATCATCTTCGGGGCGGATGGTGAAATCACGGTTCGTTGTATTCCTCCAGGTGGAAGTGACGTTGATGACAGGCTGCCCAGGTTCCATGTGGTAGCGCGTCTCGTACTCCGGACGCTTGTCGGTTCCTTTGGCGAGTACGACAACAGATCCATCCGGTCCGGCCTGCATCGTCCGCAGCGGGAACCTCCGACGGCCTGGAAAAAAGGCGCTCAGCATGTCGCCTTCGTGGGCGCGGGTTGTGAAGTCGATGAGGCAACCGCTCACATTCTGAACGGTCATATTGGCCTTTCGACCGGGAGTTGTCGCCGCAATGATGGCTCGAGCGTGTGTGTTGCCGATCGGCACGTCTCCGTAGATCGCATCGACTTCTTTTCCGGAGGGAACATATTGATCCCAGTTTGCAGGTGTGAGTTCGATAAATTGACCGAACGCTGGTAGAGGGACCAGCCAAAGTCCTGTAAGCCAAATGGTGCGCATGAATCTCTCGCTGATGTTGATCTTGCTGAAAGCAACAGACCACAACCTAAGCGGACAGACAGGCGATAACCAGCCCGCGACTGCCGGAATGTTCACAGCTGGTGAACGTTGAATTCTTAGACACTACGTGTATGAGATGCCATGCGAAAGGAATGATCCGATTTGAAGATAAGATGCGTCCGGCAATCGAAGCGTTGACCCCGGCGGCATTACCAAATCGTCGCGACATCCTTCGGATTTATCCCGACAAAGACGAAATGGACGCGCGGCTTGACACCGACGAACAGCGATTCCTGACCGCGATGGAGCAGGCTCTTGGGGCACCCCAGAAAGAGGAGCCTCTGACTCGCGTGTCGCGCAACTATCGGGATCATGCGTTGTCACTGGAACAGGCAGCAGCGGAACTGGGGCTGGAATCAGCCGCAGGGCTGGAGCGTATCTTCGCGTTGCCTCAATTCACGCGCCTTGGGCTGGCCGGCCTGACATCCGGAGGCGTGATCCGGCGCGACAGCTGGGAAGACTATTTTGACCTGATCATCGGTCACCTTGGCCTGGGGCTTCCGATTGCTCCTGTCGATGGGCTTACTCGCCCGGATCATCTGGCAGACAGCCATTCCTTTGGTCTCGAATTGAAGACCAACAAACGCAGCAACATCTTTTCACCTGGCGAGAAGATGGCGATCACGGTGGAGAACAGGACTGGTGTGGATTTATTCATCGAAGTGATCGGTACGGACGCCCGCGGCAGGATTGTGGAACTGACAAACGGCGTGATTCCGCTGCAGGGTGATACCGCGTGGCGGTTTCCCGAAAGCGGCAGTATTAGAATCGAGCCTCAACTGGGACAGGAAACGATCACTGTGTACGCGAGCCCTGTACCGTTCAGACAAGGTGTTCTGCTTCGAGGAAGACACATCACAGATCGTTTCATTCATTCGTTCTACGGGTACGAACGCCGCGACGGACAAGGTCGGCTCACGCGAAACCCTTCCGGATTGATCAAGAAAACTCTGAAGATTGAAACGAAGTAATCGTTGTCCATGTCGGAACAACATCTACCTCGTCAGCGAGCTCTGCAATGACACTCAAATCTCTTCGAAAATGCGTGGCAATTCCCATCGCGAGTGGATTAGCGCTGATGTACAGCCACGTTTATGCCGCCGGAGTACCACAACAGATCCAGCGACACATTCCACAGGTCATCGACTATCTGAACGAAAACGGATTTCGGAACGTTGGAGTGCTGAGGTTTCGTGTGAAGAAGCCTGGTCAACAAACAAGTTCCAGTGTTGGTTCTTTGAACTCGCTGCTGGCCGACCGTCTGGAAATCGGCCTCATTCTGGCGAATCCATTCCAGGAGCATCGCCAGCTGAACATTTTGAAGGAAGCCAGTGCTCAGGCAGCTGCAATTGATGGGGCGACTCACTTGACCGCGGAAGGCCGGGCCGTTTTTTTTTTGAGCATCAGTACGAACTTGCCTGGGGGAGTCAAACGGTCGCAGCAGATGCCTTTCTGACGGGTGTCGTTCAGGTTCATGAGGACAATCAGCGTGTCACGGTTGGAATTCTGTGCTTCGATAAGAATGCCGGCGAGCTGCAGAGAATCGGTGATGTTTTTGAAGCCGATCTGGATGCAACCATGTTGAGCGAGCTGGGTGAGAGTTTCGTTTTGCGAGGAGCATTTGACAACGGCACAGCGAAACTGACATTTGAAGATTCCCAGGTGAAGAAGCAACAGGAGGCGGTGAAGGAAGCCGCGCGCGTCAAGACGCAGCTCGCGAAGTTTCCGCACGTGGATCAGTCCGCACCGGTTCGTCTGGAAGTGACCTACGACGGTCAGCCGGTCCAGGTTGAAATGCGAAACGGCGAGGCATATTTGGCAGAACCGATGGAAGGGCAGGTTGTTCAAATGGCGTTGGTTCGAGGTGCAGCTGCGAACGGTCGGCTTGGAGTTGTCCTGAAAGTCAACGGTCAGAATACTCTGTTTCGGCAGACAAGGCGCGACTTCGACTGCAACAAATGGATTCTGTCGGCCGACCACCCTCGCATTGTCGTGCGTGGATTTCAGAAAGAGAACGGCAAGACGGTCGAACAGTTCAGGATCCTGTCGCAGAAGGAGTCCGCTCGACGAGCGATGGACTACGGTCGCTATGTCGGTCAGATTCAGTTGACCGTCTACAAGGAACTCACAGGGTCGAAACCAAAACCGGCACTTCTAAGCGAAGACGATGAAGATCTGGTCGCAATGTTGCGGGGCGTTCATCCGCCGGAACAGCCTCGCAATCTGAATGCGCTCAAGGGGCAATTGCGACGAGCAGGACGGGATGGGGGATCGTTGCGTGGCATTATCGAAGGTGGAAACGAAATCCGTGGTAAGATTCGCACGGTCACGTTCACGGCCGATCCGACTCCCGTGATGGCGATGGCAATCAAGTATTATGAACCGTGAGCCAGGAAGTGATTGTATGTGCAGGTTGTCACGGAGTGTTCTTATCCTTCTCTCCACAACACCTCTTGCAATATCACAGGCCGCAGAACCCCTTGAACTCGTAACCCTCGTCGGGACGGGGGAGCCAGGGTATTCCAGCGATGGAGAGTCGGGGTCCGAAGCGCAGATCAATCTACCGTTCGGTGTGGAAGTGGGGCCAGACGGTCATCTGTACCTTTGTGACACCGGAAATCATGTGATTCGTCGGTACGACCGCCAGACGAGGCAGGTCGTGACAATCGCCGGTCAGGGCGAGATGAGTGGATATTCGGGCGATGGGGGCCTGGCAACCGAGGCCCGATTGTTTGAACCGTACGAAGTTCGCTTCGACGCAGCCGGCAACATGTTCTTCGTGGAAATGAGAAACCACCTCGTCCGTCGTGTGGATGCGCAGACCGGTGTCATATCGACGATCGCGGGTTGCGGAAGGAAAGGGTTCTCTGGTGACGGTGGTCCGGCGATTGAAGCAGAGTTACATCGTCCGCACAGCATCGTGATGGATGCGTCCGGTGATCTGTATATTTGTGACATCGGCAATCATCGCATTCGGCGGGTTGATATGCGGTCTGGAATCATCTCAACCTGGTGCGGGACCGGTCAGGCGACGGGGCCTGAAGACGGCGCAAGGATTTCCCCAAAAACATCACTCAAGGGACCGCGTGCTCTGGCAGTGGATGCGGACGGCAACTTATGGCTGGCACTACGCGAAGGGAACCGGGTTGTGAAGTTTGATCGGATTAAGGGCACGATTCACCACGTGGCCGGAACAGGTGCAAAAGGATTCACCGGAAATGGCGGACCGGCAGCGCAGGCGACTCTGTCCGGCCCCAAAGGCATTGTGGTTGATGATCTGCGCAAGCTCGTTTACCTGGCAGACACCGAAAGCCACACATTGCGAGCCATCGACCTGAATACCACTCCGCCAATGATGCAGCTCGTCGCCGGAACAGGAAACAAAGGCGATGGAGCAGACGGCGACCCACTGAAGTGCGACATGGCGCGGCTTCACGGCGTGGGACTGGATCCTTCCACAGGAGAAGTCTTCATCGGCGACAGCGAAGCACACAAGGTGCGCGTGTTGAGAACGATTCATTAGCCCGTTCCGTCGTCGATGGTCATTACATCGGAGTCCGTGTGAACCTGTTCGATGCCCACTCCTTCGCCCCGATCGGGGCAGAGGCGGTAGACTCGATCGGCGTGGCGGAGGAAGTTGGAGACGTCGTGGTGGCTGACCATCAGTACCTGGAATCCGAGGGCCAATCCTGCTTCTCGAACGATCCGAGCGAGTTTTGGCACGAGATCCGGATGCAGCCAGCAGTCCTGTTCGTCCAGGACCAGAAAACTGCGGTGCCGGCGTTCGTCCAGTGTGGTGATGGCAAACATGCGCAAACCGACGGAAACGATATTCGCTACAGAGCCTCCCTGGCCTCGCATAATGTCTTCAGGATTGCCGTCGCGTTCGATTGAGAATTCGACACTGGCAGCGTCGCGTTTGAACGAAGCATGGGCTTTGAAGACCACCGGCTGGTCAAGGACTTCCTGAAGGGCTTTCGTCAGCGTGGATTCGATGACTGAAAGCTCGCGTTGAAACACATCGTTGCTGAGTTGTTCCAATGCGCTGGTGACGGAATCGGCGATCGCGAGATACGCGGTCGCATCATTGAGCTGTTCGTCCACCGACTGGAGCTGTGTTCCGAGTTCCTCGCGTTTGCCCTGGAGCCGATCCAGACGTCGTCGGACGCCATCCAGTGCTTCTCGATCGTCGCGGATCACTGGTTCAGGCGTCATCAGATAGTTCCGTTTCGGTGGATTCCTGTTCGACCTTCTCCAGATCGCTGGCGATGCCTTCCAGCAGTTCCTGATATTCCTGTCTTCGCTTTTCGTTTTCGGATTCCATCTGTTCCAGCTTCGCCTGGAGTTGTTCGACGTCGCTGGTACCGAATTCTTCCTCCGCTTCCTTCTGCAATTCCTTGAGTCGATTGGTGGCCTCGTTCAGCTGAGTTTGGGCCTCAATTCTGCGTTCGTTGAGGCGCTTGTATTCGTTCGTCAGCTCGTCAATTGACCTGGCCGAGCTGTCTGTCTTCTTTTTCTTTACCATGGCTGTTCCTTGTTCATCAGTCACGATTCGGCATCGTGATGGTTTGTTTCCTGAGAAGTGACTTGTGCCGCGAGACGCTGAATTTCGGTCGCGACGGCGGGTTCAAACTGATCCAGATGCTGCCTGAGAAACTCATTCAATCCGGCTCCGGAATCCGTTCGGCGTGCGGTGAGTTCACGCAGATCGGCGATGAATCCGGAACCTTGTTCTTCATCGTCGCTGCCGGTTTCCATTTCCGGATGGAAGACGTCGTCGAAAGGTTCATGCGGGACGGGAATCCATTGAACCAGCCAGCGGTGCCCGTTCGTTGACTCAAAGCTGAATTCAGCAATTGCGTCGCGTGAGTTGTCTGTGTCTGCAGGAAACAGGCAGGGCACGGCCGGAATGTGTTCACGGGAAGCATCACTGCGGGCTCGTCTGGTGATGTTACCGGCGGTGATCCAGTGCGTGTTGCCCTTTGTGACGGGAGCCAATCGACGATGAACGTGCCCGTTGATAATCAGATCGATGCCCGGCATGTCCCGCGGTCGAATCCGGCCTGCTTCTTCGTAGCCTGGAATGAAGATGTCATGATGGGTCACCCAGACGGTCAGGGCGTGTTCCGGATCTGCTGTTTCAAACTGTTTCGGAAGGTGTTCACCCCAGACAGTGCCTCCGACGACGACTCGTTTCCCTCCGACCATTCCACTCCAGGGTGCTTCTTCGGACAGCCTTTGAAGGTGCCCGCCTGCAAACAGGATATGAATGGAGTCGTTGGGTTTGAGTGAATTCTCACGAACGTCATGATTGCCATAGATGGCGGGCAGCGGTTCTTCAATGGATTCGATGATGGATGACAGCAGCCAGTTGGGATTGTCCTGAGGCAGTTGGAACAGATCTCCCAGAAGAATCGGCTGCAGTTGATGCTGACGGGCGTAACTCAGGCACCAGCGAAATTTTTGCAAAGCGACCTGTGGGTAATCGTCCTTACGGAATCCGGGGATTCGAGCTTCCAGGTGCGGATCTCCGATAAACATCAGTCCCTGCACATCTTGTAACTGCGGCGAGTTCATCCCGAGACGCTCCTGACAGAGTCATCGCAATCCGCAGCGTCGGGTGATGAATGATGATGCAGATTCGGAACGTTCGAAAGAAGCGTATCGGGATTGATGTCAGCTCCACACATCGCGCACTTCGGATTGGCGGCCACAAAGCTCCTTATCTTCTCTTCGCAGTCTGAGGCTTCCCAAATGGCCATGTCCGCTCGCGCGCTGGTGGATTCTGTTTCTTTGAGGGAGGTGGCCAGGCGTTTGATCGTATTGGCGAGGAGTGCAGAGTCGACCGGTTCCTGCGGTGGAGTCAGTGGATCAAGCATCGTCACGGTGAGAGCAAGTCGCGATGTTGTTTCCATTCTCTGCTGAAGTTCGCTGACAATCTGTCGCACTCGACCGGTCGCGTGCTGAGCAGGAGGTACCTTCAGTGGTTCGACAGCGTCACAGACAGACCGGACTGCATGCGTCCTGGTGTGGGCGGCCTTCAGCTTTCTGATATGAATCTCGAGGTTGGATGTGTGGGTGAAATCGGGGACGGACTGCAGAGGGGCGAGTCCCTTGCTGAGATGACCGAAGTGCGACTGTCGGGTGGCTTCATTCCGCAGAGCATCGAGCAGTCGTCGACAGGATTCGGCGGGTTCCATTGGGGGAGGAGCCGTCAGATCGTTCAGACATTTGGCCAGCTTCTCATACAGATTGCGTTGATGCAGGTATTCAGACAAATGGCTGATTGTTGATCGCAGCTGGCCGCTGGTTGACTGCGCCTGCTGCAATTCATCTGGTGTCGTGGTGGCGGTATTCAGACGATCGAGCAGCTGCAGCTGGAGTTGGTATCTCCCCCTCTGTTGCTGACGGTTTTGTAGAGACGTCGAAAGCTCCTTCAGACGTTGTCGCTGGTTGTTAGCACTATCTAACTGCTCCAGCAGATTGGTGGCTTGATCGACTCGCTGGGAGATCTCGGACAGCGGCTGATAGTGTTCCAGGCGTTGTGAATAGACCTGCTGCCTGTCCTGCAGGCGTTTCGCTTCGGACTTTTGTTCTCTTACGTTCTTCCGATGCAGGTGCTGCATTTCCACCAGGCGAGACGCATCGGAAGATGATGCAAAGAAAGACGCTGCGCGGCCCCCCGGCTGATCCAGGAGGAAGACCGGTGATTTCTGTTCGCCAAAATGGATGTCGTATTCGTGCTCTGTCTTTCCGACTTTGGCTTCAACCGGATTCAGTCGCAGGACATCCTGTACTGAGTCGGGAACAGAGGCCCCCACACGGTGAATATCTTCTCCGTCCAGCGTGTACTTGACGACCGTCTTTTTCCGTTCCCAACAGATCACGTGTCCGTCGTCTGCTTCCACGGTAATGCGACACTTTTTCTCGCCATGGCGCATCACGTGGTTGGATTTGCCGTTTGTCGCGATGATCTGCAGAGCGGCGACGACAGCCGACTTGCCGCAGTTGTTGGGACCGGTGAGAACGGTGAGGCCATCGGCCAGGTCGATTTCGGTCCGACCGTGCGACATGAAGTTTTCGAGGATGATTCGTCGCAGCATGACGTGGTGTCAGTGGCGGGCTTGGAAACAGGGGCCGGTTCGACTGCTCCCGAGGTTCGGTTCAGCAGGTCACTCGAACATAGAATACCAGATCAAAAGCGATGGGCGAGCAGCCAAACTATCCTGACCGAGCTACGGGACGGCTACAGGAACTGCCTTGAGTGATTTGCGAATGGCGGCTGGTCGATTGGTTGTGATGGAATCAACACCGAGCTCCTGGAATCTCCGGGCGATGTTGGGATCGTCGATGGTGTAGACGTGAAATTCAAAGCCTTCCGTGCGAAGTCGTTGTGCGAAGAATTCATCGATATGATCGGACGCCTTGCAGTCCAGGCCGGTCGCGTCAATTTTGTTAAGCGTCTCAATGATTGAATCAATGGAAGGTTTGATTTCTCCTGTGATAGCGTTTTCTTTGAAACCAGTCAGCCAGAATGCCTTCACGTCTGGCAGAGATTTTCGGCATGCAGCGATTACATTGGCATTGAACGAAATGATAATCAGTTGGTTTGGCAGGAGAGATTTTAGTGATCCTGAATCGGCTGCTTTCTGAATAAAAGGCACGATGCGGGGTGAGTCCTTGATTTCCAGCACCAGTTTTCCTTCGTGCGGTATCACGCTGCAAACCTGCGCGAGGGTTGGAATTCGTTCTCCGGCAAAACGCCCGGCCTTCCACCTGCCGACGTCCAGCGTCTGTAGACGCGCCAACGACTGTTCGCGCACATCCCAGTTGATTCCTGCAGTGCGTTCCGTCGTCTTGTCGTGCAGGGCGACAATTTGCTGGTCTTTGGTGAGGTAGAAATCCCCTTCCACAGCGTCCGCGCCCTGTTCCCATGCAAGACGAAACGCGGACAACGTGTTTTCCGGCGCGTCAGCAGAAGCTCCGCGATGAGCGACGATGAGTTGCGCCGAGGCGGCCTGATCGAGGCTCGGTAAACTAAAGGTGACCGCAAGCAGAATCAGAAAGCGAGAGTAGGTGGACATGGTGTTCTTTTGATGTGGGGTGTGCAGTATTGGCTCTGCGTGAGATTCGACAGGCCATTGTTAGATGCCGGGCGGAGCGAATGCAATTCGCGAATCAACGACTCGAGGAGTGTCCGGGGACTTCAGCTGTGCATTCGCGGCAGGTCGGAACCTTCGGATATGATTCCTGCTTCTGACGCTGCCAGCTCTTCCAGTCGGCTGCGGATTTCTTCGGCATCACCAAAAAACTGTGCCAAGCGCACGTACGTGGCATGATGCCGGGCTTCTGATTCACATAAATCGCCGTAGAACTGGCTGAGTTCCGCGTCGTTCACATGATCGCGCAGCAGGATGAATCGTTCGCAGCTGCGGGCTTCAAATAATCCGGCGATCAGCAGGCGGTCGATGGCCTTGTGGGGTTCCTGGCGGCGGACGAGGTCTTTGAGTCGTCGGCCATACGGTCCCGGTTTAAGTTTGTGAAATCGAATCGAGCGGCGTTTGAGAATCTCCCGGACCATGTGAAAGTGTTCGAGTTCTTCGTTGATGATTTCCGTCATCTCCCGACATAGTTCCTGATTTTCCACGTAGTCGAACATCAGATCCATCGCTGCGACAGCCGCCTTCTGTTCGCAGTGGGCGTGGTCGATCAGGATTTCGTCCAGACTGTTGCGGACCTGTTCCAGCCAGCGGTCGGATGATGTTGAATGTAGGTGCAGCATGAATTCGGCGGAGGAAGTCGCGAAAGGATTCAGTTTGACAAAGCTTACACGTCCTTCTTTGCCACGCTACTGCTCAGGATGTCTGAAACATCTTTCTGGTCATCAGTCCATGCATCCAATTGAACGATCTTTTGCCAGATCTTGCGGCTGAGTCCGGTGGTGAGCGTTTCGATATCGTTAACCGCTGCAACGACCACACTGTCCGGAAGGCTCTGGGCATACAGTGCGGCCAGTTTGCCGACAATGGACAGCAGTTCTGAGCAGTAGTCCAGATACCGTGTCAGCTGAAATGCTGTCATGGTCCGCTTGGGAGAAGATTCGGTCGTCAGGCTCGATGCTCCGATGACGCGAGTGGCATCTTTCGTCAGTTGATGCATATCGATTACGTGTGCGATGGCTCGCAGTTCGTGCAGGATGCGTAGTGCGCGAGTCCGTTTGATGCGGGCTTCGATTCCAAACAGGAAAATAAACGCGGCGCCCACGACCAACAGTTCATTGGAGACGCCATCAAGCAGAGCGACAAGGTTAGAACCTTTCAACCCCTCATCGTCGATGTCGTTCACGATCATCACAGCGCTGTAGACGATGATGGCACCCATCAAAATCAGGAAGAGACCAACAAAGATGCGCGTCGGGTAGTGAGGTCGGGAGATCCAGATCACACGTTCGCGCGTCTCTCCCGCAGCGGTGTGCAGATCACTGGCCACTCCGGCGAGACCCGATTCAGGGAAACGCTCGGAGATGCGGTTCACCAGTTGCTTCAGTGTCTCGATCGTTCGATCGACGTCCAGTTGACGATACACGGTAGAAATCCTGCCTCCTGATGACTCAATGATGTTGAAGAGCTGAGAAATTCGGGAGCTTTCCGGCGTCGACTCCCGGCATGGCGGAATCCAGCTTGGGGCCGTCAAAATCGATCAGTTGTGCTGCCTCAAACGGGTGATCAGTCATCGCGGATGAATCAAAGTACAATTCGGCCATCAAGAGGGATTCGATCAGCAACTGTGATTCGGGAAGTTCGACTGTATGGCCGAGTGACCGGTCCAGCCAGACAGCCGGAGCCAACCCCGGCGGAATGACCGTGGGGCTGGCTCGGCCGGAGAGGTGAAATGCCACAGTGACGTCTTCAGGCGTCCATTCAGGTTGTGTCGAGGCCAGACGAACGATGGCCTCGCCCGGCGTCAGAACGCTGTCTCCGCAATCCAGTTCGATCGAGGCCGGACCATGTGGCTCCATTGAGGCAACGTCCATAAAACTCTGGCCTCCGACCTGCGTCACGTGTTCCGCATGAAGTCGGATGCGGTTGTCGTGATGAGTGTCACACCGCCAGGCGGTTCGGGTGTGCTGAAACAATGTGTTGCGGCAGACGAAGCGATCAGGAGGGCGAGTCGTGTGGACCGCCTGACGTCCGAAGGCGAAGATTGTGTTCTCGAGTTGAATGACTGTGGACCCGGCATTTGATGGAGTCCATCGAAGTCCCGTACCCTGACCGGATTCAGTTCGATCGATCAGACAATCTGTGGCAGAAAGAATTCGGCAACGAACATCCATCAGATGTCTGCTCGTGTTAGTCCCCGAAGAGTTCCTGATGTGGATTCCGCTGAGCTGAATCTGGTCGGCAGAAAGTGTCCAGCCGGATCTGTCTTCCACTTCGATGACGGCAGCGTCGGTGTCGCTGTTGAAGATCTGAACGTTGCCGGGATGTGAGACCGGCGATGCCAGGTAAACCTGGCCTGAGACCAGTTCGATTTTCCCATCCGGGTCGGGGATGGGCAAAGGCAACCGGTCCGGTACGGGCTCAGCCTGAGCCTGCTCGGGCGGAGCTTCTTCGCTGGTCACTGTCATTCGATTCAGTGTCAGCGGCAGAGGAACAAGATTCCCGGCAAGTCCCAGTATGGCGCAACTGGCTACACCAGTTGCAACCCAGCCGGCTCGGACGAGTTTACGACGGTGAATCGATGGCTGGACAGGAGCAGTCGCGCGATTTCGATCGGGAAGACGTTTGAGTAACCGTTGAGTGGCCACTGATCGTCCACGTGTGGCGTCAGGCCAGTCGTGGAGTACATCTTCGATCGAATGAGGTCTTAGTTCCGGGCGACGACGAGTCATCAGATGAATGATGTGTGCGAGGTCGTTTGAGCAGTCTGGCACCCAGTTTCGGACATCTTCCACATCTTGTTCCCGACACTGCATCAGAAACCGAATCGGGTCTGCGGAAAGAAACGTTGGGCGAGCGGTTAGAAGTTGCCAAAGTACAGAACCCAGTGAGTACACGTCGCAGATCACGTCGTGCCGACGACCGGTTCCTGCGAGTTCCGGTGCGCAGTACTGAACATCTCTCAGTTGCATGTCTGTCCGAAAGCCCACGGCGGGCTGTAGCAATCGTTTGATAAACGGATCAACCAGCACAGCAGTGCCATCGGGACGCAGCCGGATATTGCGGAGGCAAATGTCGCCGTGAGTGAGTCCGGCGATATGAAGCTGTTGCATGCCCGTCAGCAGCGTTCGGCCAATCTCTGCGACAACCTTCCATGGAATGCGGCCGCCTCGAATGAGCAATTCATCCAGCCGCCACCCTTGAACAAACGGACTAACGATCCATGTTGTGTCGTCGCCGGATAGTCGTTCTCGTGGAAGACAGATGGCGGGCGAAATGTGTTCTCGCACCTCATCCACATGGCTGAGAATTGTCTCCGTACGGTCCTCAACGTGGCCGGAGGAAGAACCAGAATGTCGGATTTCGCTGATGACAGCGAGACGCTGTCGGTCGAGTGATTCGGCCTGCCATGTGTAGGTACCCATTGGCTCACGAAGTCGATAGCTGCCCAGCATCATCGATTCGGGATTGGCGGATTGCAGACACTGGGATTGCCAGGGAGTAACCAGGCGATGTGAGACGAGCACATCCAGCCAGCAGGAATCGAATCCTGGCAGGCCGCCGGTGAGTTTCCGGACCTCCGGTTCACAGGCCATCAGTTCCTGAGGCGTACAGAGACGGAACTCGGCGAGTGCGGCTTTGAGGTTGTCGGACGGTGACAGCATCCATGCTCACCTGAGGAAAGGAGGAACTCACCGCCAGTGCAGAGCGGTTCGTTGGCCGAAGCAGTAGTATCCTCAATTCAGCCTGGGCAGGCAATATCCGCCGAAAAAGCCTACAGATCCCCCATATTTCTCGATGTCGTTCCGATGAACCTGCCAATCCATTATTGTGATTGACTGTCGATATCAGCAGTCGGGGTGTGAGCGGGGTGGTCGGTTAGGGGTTTTCGGCCCACCGATCGCTGCAAAAGTCAATAGGTGAATTGGAGCGACTGGCCGTATTTGCCAGCTTGCAAGGGACCCCGCTGGGAGATCGTCTGATTGCCGTATATCCTGAGTGAACACCGTTGCAGGCCGCATTGTGAGCGGATGCTGATCGGCGGATTGCGTTTAGCTCACAATGCTGGCTGGAATGGACGGGTTCGACTGTTCTGTGGCAGTGCCGCAAGTTCCGTTGATGGTGATCCGCTAGCCGGACATTAAACAAGAGGCCGAATGATGGAATCAGATCCCGACGAACAAGTTGTGTGGAAATGGTTTCGCAAAGGAACTAAGGCGCTTCAGGAAGAGAAATTGCAATACGCTGCCAGCTGTTTTGGTACCTGTGTGAGAATGAAACCTGACAACGTACTGTACCGACAAGTCCTGCGTGGCGTTATTGATCGCATTGATGGTGATTTGCCGGGTGGGTGATTCTGGCGGACTGACTCCCGGTCCTCGAATCAAAAATCACAACATCCAACTGACACGGAACAAGAAAAAATATGGCCGAATCGGATCCCATGGAACGAGCTGCCCAGGAATGGTTTCGCAAAGGAACCGAGGCGCTCCAAAAAGAGAACTTCAAGTATGCGGTGGAGTGCTTCGGTACCAGCGCAAAGATGAAGCCCGACAACGTTCTGTACCGTCAAACGCGGCACGGCAGCATCGAACGGATGTATGGCAACAATGGCAGTGGTGCCAAGATGGCGTCGATGCGTTCGGTGGGAATCAAAGGCAAAATCAAAAAGGGCCGTATGAAGAAGGACTGGGCGGCAGTCGATTTGGCGGCCGAAGAAGGAATCTTCCTCAATCCGTGGGATCCTCAGATGTTCGCCGAAATCGGTGAGGCCGCAGTTGAGCGTGAATACTGGGAGGTTGCTAAGTATGCGTGGTCGAAGGCCGTCAAGTACGACATCAAGAATGACGCATACAACCGAGCTTTAGGTATGGTGCTGCGGGAACTCGGTGAGTACATGCCAGCCCGTGACTGCTTTCGTCGCATCTACGAAGCTAATCCAACGGATGCGGAAGCTCGTTCCATGATGAGTCAGCTGGATGCGGAATCCGTGATGGATCGCGGTGGCTATGAACGAGCTGAAACAACTCGTGACGTGGCTTCATCTCAGCCGGAAGCAAAAGTCAACGCCTACGAACAGGACCGGCAGGCTCGCAAGGGAAAGAAGAAAGAGGCAGAAGCACCGGGTGAATCCCGTGAAGCAGACTTACGTCATGCCATCCGCAAGGAACCGGACGACGTCAATCACTATCTGCGTTTGGCCGATCACTATCGAACGGAACGCAAGCTGGCTGAATCACTCGACTATTACGAACAGGCGCTCAAAAAGACACCGCACGACACGGATGTGCTTGAACTGAAGGAAGACGTTGAACTCGAAATCATGCGAGAGAAACTGGCTGAAGGCGAAGAGCTGTTTCGCAGAAATCCGGACAAGACAAGGCTTAAGGAAAAGGTTGTTACTGGTCGCAAAGCACTGATTGTAAGGGAGATCGAAGTGTTTGAAGATCGTATCCAGCGTCATCCTCAGGACATGAAGATGAAGTTCGATCTTGCTCAGAGGTACCGAAGAACGAAACAGTACGCTCGTGCCATTCCGCTCTACCAGCAGGCCAGTGCGGACACTCGACTGAAGGAGAGTGCGTTAGTCTGGCTGGGTGAGTGTTTCGTCCGAAACAACAAGATGGAACTGGGACGACGTCAGTTTGAACGAGCTCTTGAAGCATTGAATGCCGCCGATCAGCCCGAACCGTTCAAGCTGGCTCATTACTGGCTGGGCCGAATCTACGAGAAAGCCAAGAGGCCCAGTGAAGCCACCGACCATTACACCGAGATTCTCAGTGTTGACTACGGTTATCGGGACACTCAGGAGCGTTTGGAGGGTCTGGAGCAGGGGGATGCCGGCCTGCAGTTCGACGATGACGATGATAGTGACCCCCTGGAACCGGACGGTGAGTGAAAATCGTCTCACAAAATGGCCGTCTCATGCCGTACATTTGTGTAACCAGCACGTCGTTCAGTAAGTTGACTTTTTGAGTTGTGGGTGGCAGCAGACTTGGGGACGGATCAGGTGATGTTTGACAAAGACGAACAGGGCGGTTCAGAGCCATTCGTCCGGGGGAGCTCAGGCTCCGCGTTGGAATCAGCCGTCGCCGAATTGCCCAGAGAGGTTCAAACAACTTCCTGCGATACTTTTATTCCCGCTCGGGCGATTGCGAACGCTCATATTCAGACAGTCGTTGGCACTATTGTCACCGGGGCGTCGATGCGTGATTTCCCTCATACGGTCCACCGGCGTGTGGCCGTTTCCGATGGTGACTACGTCGTGCTGAATGATGACGAGCCGGAAGACTGGACGCGCGGAAGTCACGTTGTCCTGATGCTCCACGGATTGTCGGGATGCCGCAATAGTGGTTACATGATGCGAATCGCTCGCAAGCTGAACGAGCAGGGCGTCCGAACGTTCCGTATGGATCATCGAGGCTGCGGCGCTGCGGAGGGACTCGCCAGCTATCCATATCATGCCGGACGCATTGATGACCTGCACCGTTCCGTTGAAGCCATTGAACGGCTGTGTCCCGGGTCAGCGATTTCGGTTGTCGGTTTTTCTCTCAGCGGAAACCTGCTGCTGAGATACCTTGGCGACCACAGTTTCGATCATTCGCGAAACCTGTTTCGTGCGGTTGCCGTTTGTCCGCCGGTCGACTTAAAGCACTGCGTCAGTCAGCTGGAAAGAACTCGTGCCGGCCAGCGCTACGACTGGTACTTCACTCGTCGACTGATTGAACAGATTTCGAACGGGCCACAATGGCGAGATGACGTTCCGCTGGCAAAGACGAAACGGCTGCCGCGCCGTTTGTATGATTTTGACGATATGTACACAGCGCCGGCATCAGGATTCGACTCTGCCGATCACTACTACCAGTTTGCGTCGTCGGCGCAATGTATCGGTGCGATTCGCACGCCAACGACCGTTCTGGCAGCTACTGATGATCCACTGGTTTGTGTGAAGCCACTCCAGTCTGTGTCCCTGCCATCGTCTGTCTCGATGTGCCTCACTGAGTACGGCGGCCATTTGGGATTCATCGGACGTCCAGGCAATGACCAGGATCGCCGCTGGATGGACTGGCGCGTGATGGAATGGCTGCTGAACTGAATCAGCATATCGTCATACTGTTTGAGTTCCCCACGCTGAATGGCGGGGAACATTCCATGCTGTCGGTGCTGGAACAGTTGAGCGACGGCGATCGCCTGCGGTTTACGGTAGTGGCTCCTTCCGACGGCCCGTTGTCACAGCGACTGGGCACAATCGGGATCCCGCTTGTTCCGTTTTCTGTCCGTTTCTCATCCGGAAGCAAGCGTTCCGCGGCGGAATTGCTGACGGAACTCAACGGAATTGTGGCAAGCCTTCGACCGGATATCGTTCACGCCAACAGTCTCTCCATGAGTCGCCTGCTGGGACAGTTGTCGCGTCGGCTTTCAACACAGTGTTGCACGGGTCACATTCGTGACATCATGAAGGTGAGTCGGCAGGCAATCTCGGATCTCAACGGCTTGAATCACATCGTGGCGGTCTCCGAGGCGACCCGTCAATTTCACATCAAGCAGGGACTGGAATCAGAGCGAGTCGAAGTCGTCCGGAACGGCGTCGATATGTCACGATTTCGCACGCGACAGAAAGAGAAGCATCGGAGTGAACTGTTGCCTCAGTTGTCCTCGGACTCTGTTGTCTTGTTGAACGTGGGCCAGATCTGTTTGCGTAAGGGGCAACTTGTGCTGGCCCGTGCCGTGACGCGCGTGCTGGATTTCCGTAGGGACGTACATCTGGTTCTGGTGGGTGAACGTCACTCCGCGAAGGCGGAGAGCATCGCATATGAACAATCGATCATTGAGACATTCGCCGATGCCGGCCTGGAGGCTCATTTACATCGTCCTGGCTATTGCGAGAACACCGAGTACTGGATGAATGCGGCGGACGTACTGGTGCATACGGCTCATCAGGAGCCCCTGGGCCGAGTCATCCTGGAAGCGGCGGCCAGCGAGTTGCCTATCATTGCCACTGATGTCGGAGGCACACCCGAGATCCTGGAGCACGAACAATCAGGATTCTTTGTGTCGTCAGGAAACGTGGATGAGCTGGTCAAAGCGATCGAGGATGCAATCGATGAACCGCTTCGATTTCAGACACACGCTGCGAATGCCGTGAGAAATATCCGGCAGCAGTTCTCCGTCCAGCAGGCGAGTGACGGATTGCTGAAATTCTGGCGACGTGTCAGGCAGAGAAATGGATAGCACTATGTCAAAGACAAAACGATCGCACAGTCATTTGGCGGTTCTGTACCTGGTGATCGGCGTTTACGGAATTGGATTTGGTGCGTTGTTGGCATTTGTTGGTTTGTTTAGTGGATTGGGAATTTTCATTCCCGGGGTCATTCATTTGCTGATTGGGGCTGGGTTTGCAGCGTGTGTCGGTGGAGTCGCGCAATCGAGTCGTTTGGCGGCGAGGTGCGGAGCCGGGTTATCTTTGGTTGTCGCTGGTCTTTCCTCAGTTGCTGTCTTCGATTCGGTCAAGGAGCAGGAACCGGAATTGGTCATTATTTGGGGCTTCATGGCGGTGTTCTTCGTTCTGGTTCTGGTTGTGACGGTTCGCTCAGGATCGCCAATGGAACCGGACTCGAATGCAGACAACGCTGTATAAGCAGGTGCACGCCGGTTGGGGAACCCGCGCCCAATGTGGCTACGATTTCTTCCTGGCTTCCTGCTTTCCTAATTCAAATCGGTCAGCGCATCACACTTGATAAGGAAAGCAGGAAGACAGGAATAGCTGCGATCTGAGGCGGTGTATAAGATCGGTTTTGGTTGTCACCGCCAAAGATCCGGCGTCTCAGCCCTGATGAAATTCGTTCCAGCGTCTCCAGGCGTAAGACCATTCCATCCACATTCTCATCACCGACCACAACAGTCGCATTTGTTCGAGTTGATCGGGTTCCATGCGCGACTGAGTCGCGGTGGATTCGCGAGCTGCCATGTCCAGTCCCCAGCGTCGGGCCAGAGTGCGACATAGTCCGTCCGCGGACAGGTCGGTCGGATCATCATCATCGTCGGACAGTCCGGCGGTTCGATCATCCCGCACAAGCTGAGCACCATCGGCGGTGACGAAGAGTTCAAAAAGACGGCTGCGGTATGGGTCGATCTCAAGTGGTTTCGTCGATTCGCGTGCTTCCGTCAGCAGCGTTTCCAGGCCGTTGAGAATATCTCCTGCAACGGCCAGTTGGACGCCGGAAGTCGGTCCTTTTCGTTCTGTCATGCTTAACGAGCTTCTGTATTGAGTAACGTATGACGTCTACCAGTGTGAGACCGGCCCGTTGGGAACTTTGACAAGTGCTGTAGGTGTGTCACGCTGACGTTCGCCGTGCCGCTGGCTGACCTGCCGCACAATCTCGTCGAATTCATCGTAGCTTTCAAATCGCCTCAAACGATCTTCCAGATCTTCCGGAATTCCCAGGACGACTCCGTACCACGCAGCGAACTTACGAAACAGGATGCAGCTGTATTCAGCGTGCTGCTGAGCCATCAGGTGAAAGTGATCTACCAGGAAGGAAATCTGTTCGTCGGGCGTCGGATCCTGAGGATCCATCCTCTGTTCTGCCTGCCACAGCCGCCGAAAGATCCAGGGATCCAGCATGGCTCCTCGTCCGATGGCGATCGCACTACAGCAAGTATCAGCGAACATAGACTGAGCGTCTTCAACTGTTCGAATGTCGCCGTTGGCGATCACAGGCATCGAACGCACTGCCTGAACGGTTTCGCGAAGAGCCGCTCGATTGACGCCTCCACCGAAACCCTGTTGCCGAGTTCGTCCGTGGACCGTGACAGCTGCTGTTCCAATCTGTTCCAGAGCTTCCGCAAGCTGAGGCGCAGCAAGGTGATCGTTGTCCCAGCCGAGTCGCATTTTGACGGTCACCGGAAGAGTAACGGCGTCAATCACTCGCGCGACCATGTCCACGGCCGACTGGGTGTCACACATCAGCCGGGCACCGCCTCCGGCTCCGTTGATACGAGCCATCGGACAACCCATGTTGATATCTATTCCTTCGTAGTCGTGGTCTTCGAGCCACTTTGCGGCAAGGACAAGGTCGTCCGCATTGCCACTGAAGATCTGAACGCTGAGAGGGCGGTCGGCATCGTTTGTGGCGACCAGCTCCATAGATTTACGCGTCTCAGACAGCAGCATTCTGGCCTGCACCAGGTCCGTGGTTGCCAGGCCAACTCCACCAATTCGCCTCAGCATGATCCGAAATGCAAGATGTGTGTATCCGGCCAGTGGAGCAAGGAAATACCGCGTCGCCAGTTGCCTGCTACCGATCTGAATGCTGCCCGTGGTGTCTGAGGAGCCTGCAGTCATCCGACTGCTCCGGAAACGACAGGAACATCGTAACCAAGTTCACGCAGGGCGCGAGTGACTTCCATAACAGGCAGCCCGATGATGTTTGTCAGACTTCCCTCGATGGTCTCGACAAATGCAGCGGCAGCTCCCTGAACCGCATAGCCACCGGCTTTGCCAACGGATTCGCCGGTGGCAACGTACCAGTCGGCGAGCTTTGGAGTGATCTCACAAAACCGGACAGTCGTGCAGACGATTCCATTCTGGCTGCGAACGCCTTTGGCAACCTGCCAACCTGTCCACACTTCGTGAGCCGTTTCGGAATAGAATCGCAGCATCCAGTCACGGACCTGTTCCTGCCAGGAATTCTCAGAGGGCTGCCCCAGTACGACATGACTGCCCTGAGGATTCGTGGCAACGACAATGGTATCCGCCGTCACACAGCACGCCTCGTCAACAGGATGAGTCCTTCGCACCTGTTGTCTGACGTCGTCCATCTTCGTCTGCACAACTTGTTGCAGGCGCTGGCGAATGGAATCGATGTCGTGCAGACCTTCGAAGTCGAGTTCGTCGCTGTCTTCAGGTGGGCACACAACCAGCTGATCGCTTCCGACAATGGGTTCCAGCAATTCACGACGGCGGGGCGAACGAGATCCCAGAATGAATGGCATCTGTTGGTCTCCGCAGGTCCGCAGGACACATCTGCGGCAGATTCTGGCTCAGGACATCACAAGCCAGGGAGCGATGACGAGTGCTGTGACAGAAACGAGTTTCAGCAGAATGTTCAACGCAGGACCGGATGTGTCTTTGAACGGATCGCCGACGGTGTCTCCCACTACGGAAGCGGCATGAGCTTCAGTACCTTTTCCCAGCGTTTCGCCTTCGACTTCTGCGTTGTTTTCAATCATCTTCTTGGCATTGTCCCAGGCCCCACCGGCATTCGACTGAAAGATCGCCAGCAACACACCACTGACGGTGACTCCAGCCAGCAGGCCACCCAGCATCTCGGGGCCACCGGCGAATCCGGTAAGAATCGGGGCGACGATAGCGAGCAGTCCGGGGATAATCATTTCCCTCAAAGAGGCTTTCGTGGAGATGGCCACACACTGGTCGTACTCAACCTTGTCCATCGCATTCGCCATGGCCTGTTGGTCATCTTCCGGCCAGTCTGACTGAGCGGCACCTTCGTTGCGGCGAAGGGCTTCCAAAGCCAGTTTCAATTCGGGGATCTCGGCGAACTGGCGACGCACTTCAATAATCATCTTTTCAGCTGCGCGACCGACTGCCTGCATGGCGAGCGCTGAAAACAGAAACGGCAACATCGCTCCAAGTAGCAACCCTGCCATGACCTTGGGTTCTGCGATGTTAATTCCCTTAGCCTGGATGCCAGCGGTGGCCATGTAAGCACTAAACAGTGCCAGAGCCGTCAATGCGGCCGAGCCAATGGCGAATCCTTTGCCGATGGCGGCTGTGGTATTTCCAACAGCATCGAGTTCGTCTGTGCGTTCGCGAACTTCCTTCGGCAGGCTGCACATTTCTGCAATACCACCTGCGTTGTCTGCGATGGGACCGTAGGCATCGACCGCCAGCTGAATTCCGGTGTTGGACAACATTCCGACGGCCGCAATCGCAATTCCGTACAGGCCGGCCATTTCATAGGCACCAATAATCGCCACAGCGATCAGAATAATGGGGATGGCTGTTGAGATCATTCCGACACCCAGACCGGAAATGATGTTAGTGGCTGACCCGGTCACCGACTGCCGCACGATTTCAAGGACCGGCTTCTTACCGGTTCCTGTGTAATATTCGGTGATGAGTCCAATGAGCAGACCACAGCCCAGTCCAATGAGCGTCGCTGCGAACACACCAAGTCGACCAATCTCGCGGCCACCGTCCTGCCATGATTCCGGAAGGACCGTCATGGTGATCGCGAAGCTGCCAACCAACATAATTCCGGCAGCAATGAACTCACCGCGATTCAGAGCCTTCTGCGGATTGGAGTTGTCGTCTCCGCTGACAAAAAATGTTCCGATGACCGACGCGACCACGCCCATCGATGCGAGAAATAGGGGAAACACGACGGCTGCGAGCCCGTTGAAGTGTTCGCTGAATTCCGGGTAACTGGCAAATGTTGCACCCAGCACCATCGTGCCGATGATGGAGCCAACATAGCTTTCAAACAGGTCAGCTCCCATGCCGGCGACATCGCCCACATTGTCTCCGACGTTGTCTGCAATCGTGGCAGGGTTGAGAGGATGATCTTCCGGGATTCCAGCTTCAACTTTGCCAACCAGGTCAGCACCGACATCAGCTGCCTTGGTATAGATTCCTCCGCCCAGGCGGGCGAACAGAGCAACGGATGATGCGCCGAATGAGAACCCAGTCAGGACATTGATGGTGCGTTTGATTGAGTCCGCGTCGGCTCCGAGCTTCTCCGCAAACACAATGAACAGAACTCCCAGTCCCACGACACCCAGGCCGACCACAATGAGGCCCATCACTGAGCCACCGCTAAACGCCACTTTCAGTGCGGGGCCAAGCCCTTTTTGGGCTGCCTGAGTGGTGCAGACGTTGGCTTTAGTAGCGATCCTCATGCCGAAGAATCCGGCCAGGCCGGAGAACAGAGCTCCAACCCCAAAGGACAGAGCGATCAGCGGGTGAGAGTCGGCTCGATTGCCGGAAACAAACAGGAGCCCCCCAACGATCACCAGGAAACCGAGCAGTACGGAGTATTCAGCTTTCAGAAACGCCATTGCTCCGCGCTGAATGCGTCCTGCGATGTCCTTCATCTGGTCATTGCCGGCGTCCTGTGCGACGACCCACCAATATCGATAGGCACTGAATGCCAGACCGACCGCACCCACAACGGGCACGCAGTACACTGTCAAACCGAACATTGCCATCTCCGATGGAGGTGCCAGCGATTCGCCACGTCACCCGGCGATCAGACACCTGATTTCTCGCCTGTGTGCCGCCGGGAAATAATTCAGCGACTAATAAAAAAGGGGGCGTTTTGTTGCAGAAATTAACAATACCTTCAACACGCTGAGTCCTGAATTGTGATGTCAATCCAGGAACCATGTCCAAGACTGTTCGTGAGATCCTGAAATCGGGATGATTTGCCCCTCAGCGGGAATCAATCGACTTCATAGGAGACGATTCCGTGGTTCTGGGACCGACTGATGCGGTCGGTTGCATGCAACCCGGCCAGGACAAATTCAACGCATGAGGCGCGGACCGCCGGATCAGTCGACGCATTGACCTGAAACGCGGTTTCCCAGACGGGGGGAACACGCTTCAGCAGCTGTTCGTAGTGGCTGCTCGGAAGCATGTCGCCCACTTCGATCCGAACGCCTTTGGCGAAGATCTGACTGATTTCATCAAGTCCATGCTGCTCCACGTACTCTTCAAAGATCGTTCGGATGGCTTCTGACATCACCGAATCGAGTACCTGCTTCTCCGACATCTGATGGCTGCTCATCAGGTCCACTTCCAGTTTCCCGAGCGATGACGAGTACAGGTGTCCAAGGTCGCTGATTCGTGGGACGGTTGGATTCTCACCCAGAACGGCTGCTCGCCGTCGGGCGCTGGCGATCATCGTTTGATAGTTTGCGATGCTGAACCGAGCACTCACGCCGGACTGGTGGTCAATGTAACGGCTCTTACGAGCTGCTCGACTGATCTCTTCGACAATTTGCTTCATAAAGAAGGGGACGCTGACGGGATATTCGTCGTCCAGCGGCACGCTGCATTCCTGCTCCATGATCTGAATACCCAGATCGCGATCGACCGGATAATGAGTCTGAATCAGACTGCCGATGCGGTCCTTCAACTGAGGAATCACTTTGCCGCTGCGGTTGTAAGTGGCTGGATTGGCCGAAAACAGAATCATGACGTCCAGATCAAATGTGACGGGGTAACCTCGGATCTGCACGTCGCGTTCTTCCAGAATGTTGAACAGTCCCACCTGGACGAGTTCATCCAGTTCCGGTAGTTCGTTCATGGCAAACAGTCCTCGATGCATTCGAGGTATCAGGCCGAAATGCAGTGCGTCTTCGTGAGACATACTGCTGCCCGCCGCCAGTTTGGCCGGATCGATTTCTCCGATGATATCGGCGAACTTCGTACCGGGTGCCAGACGTTCAGAATAACGATCGTCGCGCGACCACCAGGCGATGGGAACCTGATCGGCTGGCGTCTGGTTCAGGAACTGCTGTGCAACAGAGGTAATTGGCCGATAAGGATCTTCGTGAACGGGGCAGTCGGGCAGATCAATGTATGGGATGGCTTCATCAAGAAATCGAACCATCATTCGCATCAGACGACTCTTCCCCTGACCTTTCTCTCCAAGGAGCAGCATGTCGTGACCAGCCAGCAGAGCGAGACTGATCTCAGGAATGACGGTGTTGTCGTATCCCAGAATTCCCGGAAACAGTTCCGATCCGTCAGCCAGCGCCTTCTGAAAATTGTACCGGATTTCGTCCTGCACAGATTGAGACTGCCAGCCACTGGCGCGAAGTTCTGCAAGGTTGGAGGGACGTGATGTCGACGACATGTTAATCTTTCATCGATGAATTCAGTGTCAGAGCCTGTTCAATGGTTGCCAGCATTGTTTGCTCGGCATCGGACGAATCAAAGGCAGCGGAGATTTCAACGGCATAAATCGGAGGACCACTGGCGGCGTTCTCGAGTGTGTGCAATGTCTGGATTTTGACCATATCCTTGACCGTCGTCAGCACAGCATCGACCTGATGACGTTCTGCATTGGAAATGATCGATTCCACATCCGTCGACGTATAGTGATGGTGATCCGGAAAGAACTCTTCGCAAATCACACTGGCACCGATGCTGCGACAGGTTTCGACAAAACCATCCGGATTTCCGATTGCCGTTGCGACCATGACGCACTGACCGTTGACATGGTCGACTGGCAGCGTCGTATCGCCGGTATCCAGCAGATTGTCCGCACGGAACGTGATATGAACAGGACGATGATCGTAACCAGGGGCAATGTTACGAATCCGAGTCTCAACAGCATGGAGTTCTTCGTCGGACACCTGGTCGCACCGAGTCATCAGAATCAAATCGGCGCGCCGCAGGCCGGTTACTGACTCTCTGAGAAGGCCACGTGGGAGAATGTGGTCGTAACCAAACGGGTTTGTGACATCCACCAGAACGATGTTCAGATTGCGTCCCAAACGGCGATGCTGCAGGCCATCGTCCAGAACAACCGCATTGACCTGAAATTCATCTATGATACGTCGAACTGCAGCGACGCGATCGGGGTCTTGCAGATGAGGTACTTCCGCGCAGAGTCTGGCCAGGACTTTCTTCTCGTCATTGCTGCCAGTGTCATCGGCGTGATAACCTCGACTGACGATGCCGGGGCTTCGGCCGTGCTGCTGGAGCATCCGAACAACTGTCGCCACAATCGGCGTTTTCCCTGTGCCACCCGTAGTCAGGTTTCCGACGGAGATCACAGGCACGCCAACGTCGTGAACAGTTCGCCAGCCTCTGTCGAATGCAAAGTTCCGAATCGTAGTGCCGAACAGATAAATCGATTCAAAACAAGTCAGCACGCACCGACCACAGCCGGCAAAAAAATCTCGCCGCTGTCCGCTGATGATCTCCAGATATGTCTCGCGAAACGCCATATTTGACCGTGTGTATTCGAAAGGAACGGCACACTGTCATCCTTCCGGCCGGGTTTGTCCAATGACTTATGCCACGACTGTACTACGCCTAATCTTCATTTGAGCAGTGGTACGCCAGTCTGCTGCCGGGCACACGAGAACGATGACTCATGTCGCACATCTCACTTGATGGCGGAAAGTAGTCCTCGTGGCCACGTCGTCGGCCGACTGACAAAGAAAAAGTTTGCGACACAAATTGAATCCTGCCGGAGGTCAGTATTTTGTGACGGCGATTATTCTGTACAGCGTTCCGGTTCGAGTCATTTTTCCTGTCTTTTTTGAGAGGTTTGCCGATGAACAGTGATCAGTATCTGATGATGCAGCTACTTGGAGGCGGTCTGGCCGGAATGGGCGGCGTTTGGTTGAAAGTAGTCTTTCTGGCCTTCCTCATGGCGATCCCGGTCTTCCGTCCCGAAAGAATCAAGACTCTCGGCTTATATCGACGGGCGTGTGTCTGCTTTGGAATATCAGTCATCATTCCCGGAGCTGCGTCTCTGTTGACGATTGCTGCGGTGCTTCCTGGTGCTGGACCCGGATTGAACAACGGATCCGCCACTCTATTTGGTCCAGGGCTGGTGCAGATGCTGAATGCAGGTGGTCCGATTCTCTTTGGCCTGAGTATCATCTTCGCCCTCAAGGCAATTGTCCCCGCGTTTATTCCGCCGGTGAATTACCGGCGAACCGTCCAGTTGCAGCCGGATGTGTCAGTCGACAGTGAGACTACTCCTGACGATAACGCCCAAAGATAGGTCGCAGAATGCGTTTACCGGTTATCTCTCGCGGTGTCTGCCTGCTTCTTCCGGCGTTGATCGTGCCGAGTTCAGCATCCGGGCAGGATGCAATTGAACTTAAGGTTTCCCTGTCGACTCTTACGTCCAACGCCAGATCGAACGCCCCGATCTCCCTGAAGGTGCAGCTGGAGTCATGGTCGTATGGCCTACTCGAAGGCTATCTGGAACTCACCGGCTACGACGAAAGAAATCTCCTTTACCACCATCGCAGTCCGGAACTCGTCTTGTCCGCGGGTGAACGTGTTTCGCGCACGATCCTCCCACCGTTGGCACTCAGGAAGGATCTGTCGCAGCTCACCGTTCAAGCTCGGTTCGTAACAAAAGCCATCAGCCACGATCTGGGCACATTTCAACTGCGTGTCCCTGTGCACTGGAGGCGGTCATTTGTTATCGGAGTGGTTCATCCAGACGAAACCGCGTTTCCCGACATTGGCCGCGACCTGGGTGACGTCCTGCGTATTGATCGATTCGACCGCGGCGATCTTCGAGAGATTGGGGCGTCGAGTCTTGCGTCAGTCATTGTGCCTGACGATCTGCGGGCAGATGCACTGGGACTCTTCTCGTTTGATATCCTTGCGGTTTCCGGTCAGGGATTCGCTGAACTGCGTCCGGACCAGCTCGACGCCATTGGTCAGTGGGTCGAAGCCGGTGGAAGTCTGGCCCTGGTTGTTGATCGCACTCCTTCCGGTGCTCAAGCGGAATTCCTTACAAGAATCACACATGCGAGTGACAACAGCAGTCCGGTTCCGGGCGATTCCGAACCGTGGGCTGAATCGGAGTTTACACTTCCGGTAGAGTCTCGACTGTGCAGGGCGGGACTCGGACGGGCGGTCATCTTTCCCGGTGTTCCTGAGGAGGAACCGGAGATCCGAGAGGCGGTCTCGTTCCTATGGAAGCTTCGTTCGGACCGGTTGCCCCGCTTTCTGGAAACCGGAAGGATCGACGTGCCCGAACCACCATCGCAACAGGCGACTGGCTGGCAGTGGAACAACAGCAATCCGTATCTGGAACACAGACCCTTTCGACCGGTTCGTTCGAAGGAGCTGGACCGAATGTCTGCGCTTTTGCTGCCGGAAAGCGTTCAGGGAGTTCCACTGGCTGTCGTTCTTTCGGTTCTCGCGTTGTTTCTCATCGCAATTGTACCGCTGGACTATCTGATTCTGGGCTATCTGAAGCGTCGCCGGTACACGTGGATACTGCTTCCTGTTCTGTCGCTCGGGTTTACCGGATTCACCGTGTGGCTGGGCAATTCATACCTTGGATCAACAGACTACCGTACATCGTTGGAGTTCATTGACTTGTCGACAGAGAATCACGTCTTGCGCAGTAGTCGTTTCGAGCTTCTTTTTTGTGCCACTCAAAGAGAAGTTTCTACCGAAGTGAAGCATGGACTGCACACTTCAGTTCCCACGCAGCGCATTCCGGATGAAGACGAATGGAATTCTCCATCCAACATGATGTCTGCTCAGGGTACAGCGACGGCAGCGTCAAACAGCGACGACCAGCCCGCATTCGGTGTCTTCACGTACGACGGAAACATGCCATCGGCGTTCAGTGTCCGTAAACCGATGCGACAGTGGACCCCGGAACTCAGTCGTCAAACGGCTCTGGAATCCACAACGGAGGTCCCGCCATATCCCTGGGACACCATTGGTGCAATCCTGAATGAAGAGTCAATCGACATGAAGGATGAGGCCACGCAGGCGAAGCTGCTCCAGGCGGTTCATTCGGTGACGCGTCATTCGCACGTTCTCCTTTTTAACACCGGGCAGGTCTACTACTTGTCAGGCGAACGTTCTTCCAACGGAACGATGAACGGGCCGGGGCCAGCAGATTCCAGGGAGCGTCATCTGATGGATCTTGTTCGTGTTGCGTCGGTCCGCCCGTCCACGGGCCTGTTTTCCATTGTCTCACAGCTATCACCAAACGGGGCGGCCAATCTTGAAGATCTCACCTTGCTGGATCCAAGTGAGCCCGCTCTATGGCTGATGGTTGTCGTGAATTCGGAAGGTGATGACTACGTCGTGTTCCGCCACCTGTTTCAGGGAGTGACTAATGGCATTCGTTTCCATCAATGATCTTTGGGTGACCTACGGACATGTTCACGCTGTACGAGGAATCTCATTTGAGATCCCACAAGGTGAAGTTTTTGGGTTCATTGGACCCAACGGTGCCGGGAAGACGTCGACGATTAAAGTTCTTTCGACATTGCTCACTCCCGATCACGGACAGGTCTTTATCGATGGGATCAGTGTGCCCGACAATCCCCTTGAGATTCGCAAACGCATAGGGTACATGCCGGATTTCTTTGGCGTCTATGAGGATTTGACAGCGAACGAGTATCTGCATTTCTTCGCTGCTGCCTACGACCTGCCGATTCCTCAGCGAAAGCGTACGGTCGCCGACGTGCTGTCGTTGACTGATCTGACGGATAAAGCTGATGAGCCTGTTGACGGGCTGTCCCGCGGCATGAAACAACGGCTCGCATTAGCACGTGTTTTGCTCCACGATCCGGACCTGCTGCTGCTGGACGAACCGGCAAGCGGCCTGGATCCACGTGCTCGAATTGAAATTCGAGAACTTCTGATCGCGTTGAAGAACATGGGGAAGACGATTCTGATTTCCAGTCACATTCTGCACGAACTGTCCCTGTTGTGTACTCGAATCGGAATCATTGAAGCCGGCGAACTGGTAACAGAAGGTTCTCTGGACGACATCTACAGGCGACTTGGTCTTAAGCAGTTGATTCATGTTCAGCTGGTAAACGGAGATGAGGAGATCATTGACGGTATTCGACGGATCGCTGGTGTGGAAGATGTGGAGGTTCAGACGGATCGACTGTCGATTCAGGTCAGTGCCGAACATCTGCCGCCGGAAGAGTTGCTTGATCGCATGTATGCTCTGGGTGCGCGTATCCGGATGTTCCAACCGGAGGCAATGGACATGGAAACGGTGTTCATGAAACTGACAGAAGGCAAGACGGCATGATTCGCCTGACACGCAATCTTCAGCTTCCATTATTGAAGAAGGAACTCAGCGAGCTGGCGGCGCGACGGCAAACGTACGCGATTCGTCTGGGATACGCCACGATTCTGTTCGCGGTCACGTGCATTCTGTTTTATGGAACAGTGTCCGGTAGTGTTCTGGGACGTGGGCGATCCATGTTCGTACAGCTTGTGGAGCTGCAGTTTTGTGGCATCTATGCACTGTTGCCGGCGATGGTTTGTGGCGTCATCAGTAGCGAGAAGGAACGTGATAGCCTGTGTCTGCTGACACTGTCCACGCTGAGTCCATGGCAGAGCATTTTCCAGAAGCTGTTTAGCAGACTGATTCCGATGTTCAGCTTTCTGTTCATCTCGTTTCCGCTGATGGCAATTGCATTCAGTAACGGAGGTGTGACAACCAGCCACTTATGGGTTGGAATCCTGTTGCTTGTTTTGACCTGCGTCCAGGTGGGTTCATTTGCAATCGCATGCTCGGCGTTTTTTCGGACAACCAACGAAGCATTCGTCGCGAGTTATCTGGGACTGCTGGTGCTAAATTACGTCATGCCGGCGCTGTTCGCACAGAATGCGTTTCATGCTGCCAACCGTCTTGCTGCTGGAAGAGTTCTTGCGGCTGTTATTCTGAGCGGCGGGTCGGTCGTTGTCTTCCTGGCGCTTACACGGGGATTTCTGGATTCCCGAGCGTCGGTTCCGGCACGGAATTACCTTCTGGAGTTGTTTCAGGGACTGGATCGCGTCTTTACAGATATGAACCAGGTCACGGGAGGGGTCGTACTGGCACAGGATGCGAACAAACTACCAGTATCTCAGCCGGTTGCATGGCGTGAAACATCGAAGAAGTCACTGGGGACCGTGCGATATCTGTTTCGTGTTCTGGTTGTTCTGGAGATCCCGCTGCTGTGCACGTTTCAGCTGATTAGTGGTCCGGGGTATTCCGCAACGGCCAGCAGCGTGACGACTTTGCTGTATGCTCTGTGGGGAATATCCGTCGTGCTGATCAGTGTTCATGCTGCCAGTCTGGTGTCCTCCGAACGGTCGCGCCAAACGCTGGATGTTCTGCTTACCACTCCAATTGCAGGGCGGAATATCTTCTGCAGAAATTCAAAGGTGTCAGTCGACTTGTCTACACTCTGTTCGTCCCGTTTTTCAGCATCTTCGCTTTCGAACAATGGTACAAAAGCGATCTTGGTTGGGAGTATCTCTGTTGGTCCACGTTCTGCGTCGTTGTTTACCTTCCACTTGTGGCGTGGTTCTCAATGTGGATTGGGCTTCGGTGTCGCAGCCAGGGTCGAGCGACCAGTATTGCTCTCTGCCTGATTGCCACATGGGTATTGGCTCCGGTTGCCATGCGCTACGTACTGAAGAATGCTCTAAGCGTGGCCCATCCGGTTTGGAGCGACTATCTGGTCGCTTTGAGCCCGGGCTTTCCAATCCAAGCGATCGAGTCGGGCGAAGTGCACCGGAATTCCTACCTGATCAATATGGGACTCCATTTGGCGATGATGTTGCTCTTCCGTCATCTGTCGCTGATCTCCGCAGATCAGCGACTCGGACGAGCGCGCCGAAGCATGCCAATACAAACCGTTGCCGCGCCATGATGCTCCAGTTACCTTGCTTTCTCTCAGAGACTGGCCAGCTGCTCGAAGTGAGTCCGCAGTATTGTTCGACTGGCAGCGGACTGAGGTCGCACTGTTCACCTGCTGGTGGAGTGGATAGTGCTCCGGAACCGTTTCGTCGTCGAAAGATTCATCATGGCGTATGACAAACACGTGGCCGAACGGATTCGTCAATGGGTAGGGCGCAAACGCGGTTTCGAAGAGAAGGCGATGTTTGGAGGCATCGGGTTCCTGCTGCAGGGCAACATGTGCATTGGTGTCTGGAAAGACTCAATCGTGTTGCGCATCGGCAAAGTTGTCTGGGAATCATACCTGGAGCAGGACTACGTCGGTGAATTCGATATCACAGGACGTTCGATGACCGGCTGGGTGCTTGTCGAACCGGATGGGTTCGATACGGAGGCTCAACTGGACGACCATCTGACAGTTGCAATGGAATTTGTGCAGACGCTGCCGCCGAAGTGAATCGGCAGGAACTGCATCCGGCTTCAAGCCAGATCATTCAGGAACTGAGTCATCTCACCTGCGGCATGATCGTCATTCGCGGCCTGAGCTGCCGTGATTCCGGTCTTCCACACGGAACGTGCTTCGTCCGGTTGTCCAATGGCAACATATTGCTGACCGGCCATGAGGAATGCGGGCACATACGGCGGTGTGCTGTTCATCAAATCGCCAAGAAGTGACAGGCTGCGGTCGTGGTCGCCCGTCTTTTCAAGTTCCATAGCCAGCATATACCTGAGCAGTTGGTCGTCGGGAGCTTCCGACAGCATGGCTTCCAGTTTTTGAAGGCGACTGTCTGACAACGGGAACTCCTTTTTGCAACTCGAACCAAGCGGATATCAGCACACCATGGCTCGGTTATCAACAGACGTGTGGACAGCTTGTTGATAACTCGTTGACAAAGTGTTGATGGCCGATCTGGCTGCGTCCCGAACCATCGCGGAATTCGCTGGTTGGCAACCTGACGATACTGCGGACTGAGGTCGCGCAGCTCGCCTGTCACTCAGACCAAGCGAGCGTGCCGAGTGTCGTCAGGCTGATGGCGCAATGGTCGATGTGAGTACAGTTCTTGTGCGTGCATCTGCTATCACGTCTGTTCGTAAGTGTTGTGATATAAGTCAGTTATGAAAAACCGGCAGAATGGCACAGTGATTGTTTATGGAGTGTTGTGTTGTCAGCGATGGCAACGGTGAACGAACCAGAAACAAACACTCAAGACGAACGGGAGAATCTCATGATCTGCAACCGAATCACAACACTCTGCTTTGCTGGCGTCATGACGCTGGTCACGCCCGCCAGTTTCGGAAACGACATCGTGGACTTCCTGCGGGCCGTGAATTCCGTGCAGCGTCCTGGTTACCACAGAGGATTCCATGGACCTCGATTCGACCCGATTCGTCATCGAGGATTCCGCGGGCGCCTGTATCAGCCTCGGCGTTCTGTGGCGATTCATGTCGGTCATAATTCGGCTCCCCGACGAATCGTTCGGCATCGACCGGTCGTCGTGAATCCGATGGTTCCACCAGCACCCAATCCATTGCTGATCGGTGGCCTGCCACATCAACTGGGTGAGATTGTGACCTGCAACGTCCCATTGGCGTCTCACGTCGTCGTCCGCAACGCACATGAGATTGCTCCGGGAGCTCAGCCGATTGTCGTCGCCGTCCGCGATCCACATCTGCCAGCCTGGGGTTCACACGGTTGCGTGGAACAACTGGCCTACGTTCAGGTCTTTGCACCACTCTGTCCACTTCGCAACATGACGGTCTCACCGTGCCGAACGGTTGTAGAACTGGACTACGGTGACTGGGAAATCACGCTGCGATCGTGCGGCGGAGTAATCGAAGTCGAATATGATGACTGATTGAAAATCGCCTTCTGTTTCACTTCGTTCGCCAGACAGTCGGGGCAGAAATGTCTCGGCTGTTTCTATGCGCGTCAGCAATTCATCATGGCCGGTTGAGTTCCGCTGTCCAGATGATCCGTCATTTCGCCAGCGTGGTAGCTGGATCGCACGAATGGTCCACTGGCCACCATCCGGAATCCCATGTTGCGGCATTCATCACCGATCTCGTCGAATTCTTCCGGGGGAAGGTAGCGTTCCACCGGGAGATGATCCGGCGATGGCTGCAGATACTGTCCGAGTGTGATGATGTCGCAACCCACACCTCGCAGGTCCGCACAAACATCCAGCAGTTCTTCCCTCGCTTCGCCAAGGCCCAGCATCAGACCGCTCTTGGTTGGCATGTCGGGCGCTTCTTCTTTCACCTGCTGCAGCAAATCCAGTGTTCGCTGATAGTCGGCGTTGCGCCGCACTCGGTGATAGAGACGCGGGACGGTCTCCGTGTTGTGATTGAACACGTCCGGCCGTGCTTCGATCACTCGGCTAATGGCAGACCTGTTTCCCATGAAGTCAGGTGTTAACACTTCGACCTCAGCACCGGTTCGTTCGCGCACCGCGAGGACGGTTTGATACCAGTGATCTGCGCCACCGTCAGGAAGGTCGTCGCGCGTGACGGACGTGATGACGACGTAACGTAGTCCCAGTCGTTCGGCTGCTTCGGCAACACGGGCAGGCTCATCAATCTCGAGCGGGGTTGTCTTGCCTTTCGGGACTGAACAGAACCCGCACGGACGAGTACACACATTGCCGCCAATCATGAGCGTGGCGGTGTGCTGTGACCAGCATTCGGAGCGATTGGGACACTTGGCGCTTTCGCACACGGTTTCCAGACCGAGATCCGAGATGACATCGTCAGTATACGCCATTCCGGGTTGCGGCAACGGGCGCTTGAGCCATTTCGGCAGACGACGCTGAGGTCGATCCGGCGGCTGGTTAACGATCGGCAAAGCTGTCATGAACGATCTTTCGAGTTCTCTTGAGGTAGGGGTGACCCGTGTGGATGTGGTATTCGGGGTAACCAACTTCTTCGCAGATGTTTTGAATGATTGCGCCGCGGACCTGCGACATGATCGTTGGACGAACACGTTCGGCGTTCAGTGACGAGATCCTTTGTCCCAGCAGGCCACGTCCGATGGAGCGAGCTTCGTCCAGGCGGCAGCTCACGTTCAAAAACACTCCGAAGCTGGTGACACCCTGATCGACCTGAAGCCCGAGTTCACAAACCACGCCGTGGCGTCCGAAGACTGCAAACGGATCGTCTGTCAGATGAGTCTTGACATTGGAATCCGCACAGGTCTGCATGACGGCGCGCTGTAGTCCCTGGCGATAGGCGTCAAACAAAATTCCACATTCTTCCAATGCGACCACGACGTAGGCCGCCAGTTGTCCGGGCTGGTGCAGGATCGCATGACCATCGCGTTTGACGGCGTGGACTTCGAGCAGTCGAGCGTCCAGTTCGCGCCGGTCGGTCGGTAGTTCCAGCAGGGAACTGTCCGATCCGGTCGTGATCGTTGGAGGATGCTCACAGATTAGCACAGCCGCATTGATTCGACCCTGCTGGCGAACTTCGTGAACCATCAGTTTTTGAAGAGCCAGAACAGAAGGTACGTCTACCAGTCCCAGCAACCGCACTTCGGCTGCCGTTGGTGTCTGATTATGAAATTCTTCCCAGGACTGCGACATGTGATCGTCGTATTAGGATTGAAGTACCGCTGCTGAACGTCATCAATCCTAGCAGACGTGACATGCAACCAGATAGCAGTTCGAAAGACACACTGCTACCACCTGGGCCGAGTGAAAGTGGCTGCAGCCTGCAAAAATCCGTTGAATTAGTCCGATTTGCGATGTCGATCGAACGAATTGCTGTGGAATCTTTGGTGAAATCAGGTCACTCTGGTATTCTCCAGCGTCGACTGAAGAGATTGAGCAACCGATCATTGCGATCTGAGTTTTGCTGATCTTTGAATGGCCGGGGCTCGCTGTGCCATCTCGCGAACAGATCGTTCAACTCGGTTACTGCGGAGGATTCGGCCGATGAAGGTCGTACTGGAACTGCTGGAGCAGTCTTCAAACATCCGGTGTGTCACGATCCGACACGATATCGTGATTGGCCGAGGCTCCGATTGTAACCTGCGCGTGTCAGCTCCTCAGGTCAGCCGCCGTCACTGCTTCTTAAGAATCAGCGGTGACCGTGTTTCGATCACCGATCTGGAGAGCTGCAACGGCACGTGGCTCAACGGCCAAAAGACGGTGCCCGGCAAACGCTATTTTCTTGACGACGGTATGCAGGTTGCCGTCGGACCAGTCAAGTTTGTTGCCCGAATTACAGAAACCGAGTCCGTCGCCGATTCACTGGCAGCAGCGGATGATGTGCAGGCGGTGACTCCTGATTACGCCGCGCCAATCAAGGCAGATCCGCTCGAATCAGATTCCATGAACTTTGCACTGGAACACGCGGGTGATGCAGCAGCCGAAGATGATCCCACGCGTGATTACAGATCGTCGTCGGATTCCGGCGTGATTGAAATCCGGGTGGGTGAGCAGAGCGAACAGGTCCTCGAGATTGATGAGCCGTTTGTCAGTTCAACAAACCGAGTGATTGTTGAAGTTATGCCGGACGATGACACCGTGGCTGGTCAGGTGGTTGAGGCTATTGAGGTTGACGACTTCACCGACCACGATGATGTTGACGAAGTGATCGTGCTGGAAGACGACTGATCGTGGAGCAGTTGGCTGCTCATCGTGGTAGCGACAACACTTTCCAGTGGATGAACTCTTCCATCCCTTCGGTTCCACCTTCGGCACCAATTCCGCTCTGCTTGATACCACCAAAGGGAACTTCGGCGCGAAGTGGGCGCCATTCATTGACGCCGACAATGCCGACCTCCAGGCGTTCGGCAACGGATCGCATCTGGCTGATGTCACGACCATAGACGTATCCGGCCAGTCCGTAATTTGTGTCGTTGGCACGATGCACGGCTTCGTCGATTTCGGTGTAGCTCAGCAGTGAAATCACCGGTCCAAACAGTTCTTCGCAGGCGACCGTCATGGAGTCGGTGACGTTGTTCAGAATCGTTGGAGCAAACCAACTACCGGAAGTCTGTGGTGCAGAACGGTTCTCGGCGACGATGGTTGCTCCTTCATTACAGGCTGCCTGGATCTTTGCCTCTATCGCGTCGCAAGCCTGTCGATGGATCAGAGGACCAGCGTGGATTTCCGATTCATTGCCCGGCCCGACTCGAACGTCGGCCAGACGGTCCTGCAGACAATCGATAAACATTGATTGCAGTCCTTCAGGGATGAACACGCGGTTGGCACTCACACAGACCTGTCCGGAAACCAGCAGCTTCAGTTGCAGAAGGTCATTGACGGTCTGAGAAATGTCTGCATCCGGCAGAACAATGAAAGGCGCGTTTCCGCCCAGCTCCAGCGAAACTTTTTGAAGCCGATTGGCAGCGGCTCGCATCACCGTCCGCCCCGTCCGTACAGATCCTGTCAGGCTGATGACTCGCATTCCACGATGCTGAGCGAATGCCTGACCGGCGACCGGACCCAATGCCGGGACTACCTGAATGAGCCCGTCCGGAACCCCGCAATCCTTCAGCAGCGGCCCCATGGCCAGTGCAGACAGAGGAGTCAGTTCCGATGGCTTCCAAACGGCTGCGCAGCCAGCGGCGAGGGCAGTTGCTGTCTTCTTGGCACCCAGGGCCAACGGGAAATTCCAGGGAGTGATGAGTCCGGCAACGCCCAGCGGAGTCGGCTGCAGCAGGTATTCTCGCCCGGGTTCCGGATGAGCGACAAGGCGGGATTCCTGGCGGCGAACCTGTTCGGCAAACCATTGGAAGAAGCTGGCTGCATAATGCACTTCGCCTATGGACTGGCTGAGTGGCTTGCCCTGTTCGCCAGTGATGATTTCAGCGATCTCGTTCTGATTGGCGATCAGGCGGTCACGGACCCTGAGCAGGACTTCGGCTCGGTGCGCCGCAGATGTGAGTTTCCATTCATGACCGGCGGCTTCCGCTGACGTGATAGCGTCACTGATTTGGTCGGCACTGCACAAGCCAACTTCAGCGAACGATTGTCCGCTGGCCGGGTCAATGACAGGTGTTGTGTCCGGACATACGGCGCGAGTTCCGTTGATCCATGCGTCAGTGAGTCGTGATTTCATTGAGGAGGACGTTCTACTCTGCTTGCTTTGCGATGCGTTTGTTGAGTCGGACAGACAGTGCTGTCAGCGACCGGCAGTAATCCTGGAGCGTTGATTGATCTGACTGTCGAGGAACCAGCACGTAATCGGTATTCGGCAGGTCATGCTGGCAAATCCGAAAGGCCTCCCGAAGCAATCGTTTCTTTCTGTTTCGACAAACAGCATTTCCATGTTTCTTCGAAACGCTCACACCACACCGGGAATGAGCACATTCGTTACGTGCGGCAAAAACGAGAAGGTGGCCGTCACCCGCTCGGAATCCGGAGTCGTAGCAACGTTTGAAGTCGACTGTCGACCTCAAACGATGATCGGTCGGCCGAGTGAAGCGTTTCGGAGAACTTGAGTCGTCTGTTGGAGGAAGTGTGGTCATGTCGCCTAAAGTCTAACGAAAACGCGTGATTTCGTTGAATGGCCCATCACTTGCGTCGTCGTTAGTGGTTGTGGAGACTCACGAGTTGAACAACTTACACCGCTGACATTGCTGATCCTCCTATGATTATCGATTCCCACCAACACTTTTGGCAGCTCAGTCTGCCTTTCAACTATTCCTGGCTGGAAGAAGATCAGCACACGCCGATCTGCCGGGATTTCATGCCCGAAGACCTGTTGCCTCATCTGTCGACAACCGGGGTCGACCGAACGGTTCTGGTACAGACACAGCACGATGTTCAGGAAACCCGCTGGGCATTACAGATGGCCGAAGACAATGAGTTTGTTGCCGGCGTCGTTGGCTGGATCGATCTGGCGTCTGAGTCCTGTGAAGACCAGTTACTGGAATTCAAAGACAACCCTCGATTCGTCGGAGTTCGGCACATTGTTCAGGATGAACCTGATGAGGATTTCATCGTCCGTCCCGGATTTCTGCGCGGACTGAAGGTGCTGCAAAAGCACAGGGTGCCATACGACGTCCTCACCTACACGCAACATCTGAAACACGCGGTGACTCTGGGCCAGGAATTGCCCGAACTGCCGATGGTCATCGATCACTTGTCGAAACCCAAAATCAAAGACGGATCGACTGCCGGCTGGGATGATGACATCAAAGCGGCTGCGAAGTTCCCAAACTTCGTCTGTAAACTCAGCGGCATGGTCACAGAAGCCAACTGGGATCACTGGAAGCCAGCAGATCTGAAACCCTATGTCGAAACGGTACTCGAAGCGTTTGGCCCGGAACGCTGCATGTTTGGCAGCGACTGGCCGGTGCTGGAACTGGCGGCGACGTACGAACAGGTTCACGCGGCGCTGGTTGATGTTCTGGGACCTATCTCAGAAACTGAACACGACCAGATCTTTTGCGAGACAGCCAGGTGGTTCTACTCACTTGATGTGTGAACCAAATTGCTCAGCGTGAAACCATACTTGACTTACTCAGTCGTCGCCATTTTCAGTTGCTGTAGTTCGCGGGGCAGGTTGAAGTGAACGTTTTCTTCGCGGAGCGTTTCCTCGGACAGCGTTGCGCCGAATCGCTGTTGAAGATACTCAATGCACTCCTGCACGACGACTTCCGGCGCGCTGGCTCCGGCTGTCACCACAACTGTGTTCGCATTCTCAAACCAGGATTCCTGCAGATCCTGAGCGCCATCGATCAGATGCGACTGAACGCCGCGTTGGGCTCCAATTTCCATCAGTCGTCGACTGTTCGAACTGTTCTGGCTGCCCAGCACAATCAGTACATCTGCTCTTTCCACCAGCATCTTTACCGCGTCCTGCCGGTTGGTCGTGGCGTAACAAATGTCTTCCTTCGGCGGGGATGCAATCTGCGGGTAACGATCCTTCAGCGCACAAATCACGGCGCTCGCCTCGTCCACACTTAACGTCGTCTGAGTCAGATATGCCAGCCGATCGTCGTCTGAGAAAGGCAATGCCGCCACTTCGGCAGGGGTTTCCACCAGCGTGATGCTTTCCGGAGCCTCTCCCATCGTTCCGATAACTTCGTCGTGGCCTTCGTGGCCGATCAGAACGATGTTGTAGCCGTCACGCGCGTAGCGAATCGCTTCCAGATGAACTTTGGTGACAAGTGGACAGGTGGCGTCGACGGTTTGCAGCTGGCGAGCGCGAGCGGCTTCTCGAATCTCGGGCGACACTCCATGAGCACTGAACAGCAGAATTGAGCCGTGAGGAACTTCTTCCAGAGTGTCCACAAACGTCACACCCTGTTGCGTAAACCGATCCACGACGTATTTGTTGTGGACGATTTCATGATACACGTAGATGTTGGGGCCAACGCGCCGAATAGCCTCATCAAGACACTCGATCGCCATGTTGACACCGGCACAGAATCCTCGTGGATTAGCCAGAAGAATTTTCATGTTGGTCCTGGGAAGAAGTGGTGTTGATCGGCGAACGGTCCTCGTCCAGTTCCTCTAACCGCTGAATCACCATGCGATGTAACTCGTCCATGCCTTGTCCCGTAACGGCTGATATCACATGTACGTCTCGACCGGATGTTTCACGGAGCAATTCCGCACAGGTTTCTGCGTCCGGTAGCTCGGCTTTGGTGACGCACAGGATTTCGGGACGTTCGGCAAGCAGCGGATTGTACTTTTCCAGTTCCTCACGGATCTGAGTATAGTTGTCGAGCGGATCAGACTGATCCATCGGAGCCGGTTCGACCAGATGGACGAGAACGCGGGTTCGTTCGACATGTTTGAGGAATTCATGGCCAAGTCCCGCTCCTTCGTGTGCCCCTTCGATGAGTCCCGGGATATCGGCCAGCACGTAGTCGTGATCGTATCCCACGCGGACAACGCCCAGATTCGGGAACGTCGTGGTGAACGGATAGTCGGCAATGTCGGGAGTCGCATGAGACACACGGCTCAGCAATGTCGATTTGCCGGCGTTGGGTTTTCCGACCAGGCCAACGTCGGCAATCAGCTTGAGTTCCAGGATGACTTCACGGTATTCACCCGGCTGCCCCGGTTCGCATTCACGAGGAGCCTGGTGAGTGGCTGTCGCGAATCGCTTGTTACCTCGCCCGCCATAACCGCCTTTGGCAATTACGACTCGGTCCTCATGATTCTGCAGGTCTTTGAGGAGGTGGCCGTGTTCGGCGTCGCTGACCAGTGTCCCTGGCGGCACCAGAATGATGGTGTCTTCGCCCGTGCGTCCTGTTCGCAAGGCGCCCTTTCCGTGAGCACCGCGTTCTGCATTCCAGTGACGGTGGCCACTGAGATTCGTAAGTGATCCCAGATTGCGGTCGGCCTGGAGGATCACGCTTCCGCCGTCCCCACCATCACCCCCATCCGGTCCGCCGCGCGGAACGAACTTCTCCCGCCGGAAACTGCTGCAGCCGTTTCCACCGTCCCCGGCTCGACAATAAAGCATCACGCGATCAACAAACATGGGTGGGTCACCTGTCTTCGGCCCGAAACCGGGCTCACGCACACATTGTAACCGTAGTTTAGGGAATGAGTGACACAGTTCCCGGCATTCTCGATTTGACAACAGGCTTTGGCTGGTGATGATTTGGTACAAGGCACTTGTTTTCGAAGGGGATTTCCTGGTGGGCAATACGACAGAATTCCAGACCGTTGCGAAGGACGGAGATATTCCCGACGGCCAGGGACGATGCTTTCCCGTGAACGGCACAATGGTCGGCGTGTTTCTGGAAAACGGAAAGTACTTTGCCGTCAACGATTTTTGCCCTCACATGGGGGCGTCATTGTCGGACGGCCATGTGGAAGATGGGGCTGTGATGTGTCCCTGGCACGCATGGCGGTTTCGGCTCAGCGACGGGGCCTGGATGGACAATTCAAAGAGCGGCATCTGCACAGCGACGTATGAGGTGCGTGTTGAAGCCGGCGATATCCAGGTTTGTGTGCCTCTGCCTGATAGCAAGTCGGACGCCGACGAAGCATCGTCTTCTGGCTCATCGCGTTCATCATGACAGCCAGCGATGATTCCCTGTCGCCATCATGGCCGATCACGGACGACCACATCCATCAGGTAATGGAACAGTTTCTGAATGATGGAAGCTGGGGACGTTATCACGGTCCTCACTGCGACGCACTGCGTGATACTCTCGCGGAGTATCATTCTGTAGAACACGTGCATCTCTGCAGCAGCGGTACATCGGCGATTGAGCTGTGTTTACGAGCGGCGGGTATTCAGCCCGGTGACGAAGTCATTCTCACCGCGTATGACTATAAAGCGAACTTCGCAAACGTGCTGACACTTGGAGCTCGACCTGTCCTTGTGGATACTCAGCCGGGACGGCCGGTCATGGATGTAGCGCAATTGGAAGCTGCGCTGTCGCCACATACGAAGGCCATTGTCTGCTCACACCTGCATGGATGTATGGCTTTTGTTGATGACGTGATGGCTTTCGCACGCAAGCATCGACTATCCGTCATTGAAGACGCCTGTCAGGTGCCAGGTGCGTCTATCAATGGTCGCCGAGTCGGAACAATCGGTCATGTGGGTGCTCTGAGTTTCGGGGGCAGCAAACTGCTGACAGCGGGTCGAGGCGGTGCGGTTCTAACAAACGATGCGATGTTGGCTCAACGCATTCGTCTGTACACTCAGCGCGGCAACGACGCCTATCCACTGTCAGAAATGCAGGCAGCCGTCCTGTTGCCTCAGCTTCGGCAACTGGACGAACGCAACCAGAAGCGACGGCTAGCCGTTGAGATGATTAGTAAATCACTACCGGCGACTGCACCTGTCACGTTGCTGTGGGATGCGACCGACAACGTTGATCCGGCCTGGTATAAAGTGGCATTCCTGATGAGCGGGGCGACAGCCGAGGCACGGGATGCGTTTGCTCATCAAAAACGAACAGCCGGTCTGGCACTCGATTCAGGGTTTCCGTCACTCCATTTGACGCATGCAAAAAGCCGTTTCCGGAAAGTCGGTGAGCTGCTCAACGCGGCTGTTCTGCACGATCAATTGCTGACATTGCATCACCCGATCCTGTTGTCCGATCCAACCAAACTGGTATCCGTGGCAACATTGTTGTCAGAGTAGCGTTGCGGAAAACTCGCGCTATGTCGCCGAGTCTTCGGTGGCAGGAATGTAGAGTTGAGGCTGGGCTTTGAGCAGGGTTAAATACCGCTTGTACAAGTTGTCGTAAATGTTGGCGGATTCGGAATCAGGCTGGAACGAAGTCGTAGTCTCCGGTGACAGGTCGCTGAGATACGATGGCCAGTCAGGTTCACTACCCTGCAAGATGGCCTGCCGATATCCTGCGAGGACAGCAGATCCCCACGCTGTGCCTTCTTCGGCACTTTCCAGCAATGTGACAGGAGATCGGAACACGTCTGCCAGGATCTGTGCTGTTCCGGGAGTTTTCGCCAGACCACCCGCGAGCCCCAGCTCAGTTCGCGGGTATCCCTGTCGATCGAGTTCTTCGCTGCCGTGTCGCATGTTGAACATTGCCGACAACAGGGCTGCTCGGGCGACATTGCCAGGCGTTGCATTCTCCGGATTGAGTCCCACGATTGACGCCGTACTACCCTGATCGACACCGATTCCCGGTTCGTCGTTGAGAAAAGGCAGGGCCAGCAGCCCACCGCAGTCTGTGTCAGCTTCCAGCAGCAGTTGAATGATTTCCGAAAACTCGGGCGGACGCTCGCCGGCCGCACAGAACATTTTAACAACGCAGTTCATAAACGTCGTGCCGTTCTGCAGCCAGACCATGTTGATGGGTTTACCGTCGGCCGCACAGAAATGATCGACTCCCGGACTGACACCTTCGAACGTGCGGTCGCCGACGGAGTTGGCGCAGAGTGAGGTGCCGAAACTGACCGAGACCATCCCGGCTTCGCCAATCAGGGACCCGGCCATGGAAGCCGGCTGATCGCCTTCCGCCGGCGCAACAGGAATTCCGGCGGGCAGTCCAAGCAGTTTGGCTCCAGCGCTGTTCAGAACGCCGCCGTCTTCACCCGCGCGGCGCACCTTTGGCAGCAGCGATTCCAGAGGCAGAACGTCGCATCCTTCGGTGAGCTGCTCGAACGAGGCTAGTAGTTTCTGATCGTAATCCAGCGTCGACTGATCAATCGGAAACATGCCGGAAGCTTCACCGATTCCAAGCAACCAGTCTCCGGTCAGCCGATGAGCGATCCATCCGGCAGGAGTTGTGATATGACGAGTTGCTTTGGCAGTGTCAGGTCGGTTGCGCACCGTCCAGAGCCATCGGACGGCCGTCATGCGTCGAGGCGTCTTGACACCGAAGCGGGTGGTGAGTTCAAGCCCTTCGTCGTCATTCCTCTGATCGCACCACAGGCGCGCAGGTCCCAGTGGTGTTGAGTCATCGCCAACCAGCACCTCCCCGTGCATCTGGCCTGACAATCCGATGCACAGAACTTCAAAATCCTGGTGTTCAGCAGGCAGAGACTGACGCAGGTCGTTCATGGCAACGCGCAGTGCGTCTTCCCAATCCGCAGGGGACTGTTCGTAACAGCCGTCCGGTAGTCCTGGGACCATGTCGTAAGATGAATCACCCACGCCCAGCACAGCCATTTTGTCATCCGTCAGGACGACGGACAGGCCCTGCGTGCCAACGTCGATTCCGAGGTAACCACTTGTCATCAAACTTTGCTCCTGCCGCATCGGCATCAGATTATCCGACGACTGATTTCGCGCCGCAGATCTTCACGTCGATGTTGAGTTTCTCTGCCATCGCACTTTTGACTCGCACCACGGCATCCGCTTCGTCAGCAGACTTGGCGTAAGCCACCTGTATATGGTTGCTCTGATGTTTGGCCATCAGCTGGTTCTGGTCCACATCGTGCAGGACGGCATGCATGATTGGCCACTGAAAGGTGGTTTCCTGCCAGCGTCGTTCCGTTTCTTCTTCCGGCAGCTCAACCACGTGTCCGCGACCGATATCCATCTTCAGACGATTGTCCTCAACGTAGATCCGGGACCAGACGATTTCACCTGGTTTGGAAACACCGCATACCGAACTCCCCCCGTTAGGGAAGTACATGGCAGGCTGACGGTGACCTTTGGCACCCTTCCAGCCACCGATAAAGTGTTCCGGAGGAGCCGCGCCGCTGATCAGAAACACCCAGACGTAATCTGACACAGTACCCGATGCATCGGCATCGCCCCAGCGAATGTCATGAAGTGTGGTTTCGACAGGCTGCCCCAGAGCAGCGTGGACGCGATTCGTGATTAAAGCATCCAGTCCGGCTCCTTCGTCCACCTCGTTGAAATGAATGACGGGTTCTCCGTCGAACAGAGTTCGCGAGCCGCAGCGAGACTTTACCGGTGGTCGAACAGTATTGTTCAGTGTGCCTTCAACAAGATCGCTGGCGGGCAGGAGATCCTTCAGGCCCTGCTGATACTGGATGCCGATCAGATCGCATCCGAAGTCGTCAGCGATACGTACGGCGGCAATGTACATGCGGCACTGCTGGAGGATCTGGTCGCGGGTCAGCTCGGTTGCGTGATCAGAGCCAAGCTGGAACTGCATGCCCTGTGCGACAAACCAGTCGTAGACCTCTTCCGCTTCGGCATCGGTGACCTGAGTCGATTCGTAGTAGAGTGCGGACTGGCTGAGTCGTTCCTTGAAAACTCCCGTCTGATTCAGCAGATGATCGGGCAGAATTGCATTGAACATGCCCATGCATCCCTCATCGAAAACTCCCATGATGGCCTTGTCGCTGTGCAGTTCTGTGGCGAGCTTAGTGGCGAGCTGCACTTCGCTGTCGGATGCCAGTGACGAATTGAAGTCTGTCACATGAGCTGTTTCATGAGTGCATTCACCCGTTTTGAGCCATGTTTCCAGCCGAGTCAGGAAATAGTCATCGGTGAAGTCGCTGCTCCACAGAGTGGAGTACTTCACTCCGGCTTTGGTGAGTGAGCCGTTGAGATTGAGCATCCCTACGAGACCGGGCCAGGTTCCCGACCAGTTGGCCACAGTCAGAATGGGACCCCGATGGGTCGTCAGTCCGGCCAGCACATGATGCGAGTACTGCCAAACGGCCTCTGCCACGATCAGCGGGGCGTCCGGATCGATCGTGCGAAATACCTCCAGCCCGTGTCGTTGTGATGAAATGAAGCCGTGCTGTTCTGTGTCGTCGAACTCATGAGCTCGAACGATTTCGAAACCCAGTCTCTCAACAGCGCTGGTGAGCTGCGATTCCATTTCTGCCTGAGCCGGCCAGCACATCTGGTTGGCTGACAGTCGCAGGTCACCGCTGGCGATCATCTGGACCTGACTGGATTTCAGTTTTAGCGGAGTCGCCGCAGTTTGGCTCGTCATTCTATGCTCCTGTTTGTTGATTATGTGTCGTCTGGACTTTTGGCAGATTGATTCGGAATAGCTGGCCCGCCGATGTTTATAGTGGTTCAGGCAGGCAAAGGCTGTGATTCGATGTTCTGTCCAGCAATCATTCCCGCAGCCGTGTTTCGGCGGGACATCAGGCATTCCAACCACCAGCCAGGGTCGCTTGTTTGCCGGGACCTGGCAACGTCGAATTGCGTGTACAACACATGACGACCGCGGATTTCTGTCGGGATGCGAACAAGCTATGTTAGCCTGACCACCGGCCGATTTTAACTTCGGCCGGTATTAAATTCTGCAAGAGACAACTTTGAATGTGCCCTCGCATTGAACGTCGTCGGTTCCACTACGAATGCGTGATTTCATTAACCAGCTCTGACATAGCATCAGCCATGACGAGACCTGAGGTTTCGGTGAATGGAAACTGATTGCAGTATTTTGGCGACTGGTACGCTGCGTAGGTTCGCCTTTGCACGTCATGTTTGTCCGGGACATAGCCAATCCGCCCGTTCGCATAGCAGGCAAGGGTCAGGTACGGGGTGTCAACCTGTTCTCGAACCTGCATGGCTGGTGTCGTGAAGAATTCGGATGCGTTGCTGACGATTACAAACGGGCCGATTCGCAGGGCCTGAATTTCTGTTTCCAGTGATTCCGGCCGGTCTTCAAGGTCCCGTAGAATTCGGTCTGTCCATTGCATGTTGAAGCGACACATTGCTTCGACAGCTTTCCATTCGTTACCTCCATGTCGGGCCACCATGTCATCCGGCCGATTCGTCATCACTCGTCCAATGGAGTCTCGCCAGCCGTCCGTGTCGTGATGCTGCAACCGATGTTCAGCTTCCACGCGATCGGCATCGATCTCCTGCTGCGTCCAACGACGAGTAGGCATTGCAAGAAGTTTGGACTTTGCGCGAACTTCCGTGGAATTCAGTGCTTCGCCATCTTCCAGGGCCTGAATGGCAGCACTGGCAATCTGTTCCGCCGGTTCGTATTCGTGTCGCGGGTTTGAGAATTCTCGCAGGAAGTTCACATCACCGCATGCGCCTTGAACATACAACGCAGTACAGCCGGGCAACTGGTCTTCGATCCGGTTACAAACCTCTCCCGGTATGTCTCGGCTTACCGATCGCGGGCGCAGCACTGTGCTGACGGTTGGATGACCCTGAAACCCGACTAGTACTGCCAAAGGTGAACCATCATTTCGGTCCGCTCGCAGAACTGTCAGTGTTGGGTCGATTGGGCCGTTCTCCCGTGTTCGGTTGTATGTAAGATCTGCCACGTTTGCCCGGCCGACGCGGAATGTTGCTGTCTCTTGTGATCGCCAGGCGCAGATCACAGCAGTGGAAGCCTGCTTTGCTGCCCATTCCTCATATGAAGGATCCACTTCCCCCACACCCAAAAGTCCTCCTGATGCAGGCGCGTTGTGCGTATGCGTACAGCATACGAGAATGTTGCCGGGCGCGATGCCCGTGATGTTTGAACTGAGGTCGCGCACAAGGCGTGTCAACTGGTCGCTGATGACCATGAGGTCGAGCGATACAATGGCAATCAGCGAATTCTTGTTTTCAATGACGAGGGCGGTTGCGTGCAGTGAATCATGGACATCAATCCACGTACGCTGCAGGTAGTAGCCCCATCCCGTCAGTTCAACACCCCACCATGGATTCAGGCAGGTTCTGGCAACCCCGACTTGCACAGTCATCGTTCATCCTTCATGACAGGACCAACAGAGTGGTCCGGCTGTCAGCCACTGGAGATGCAATCAATGAGAATAACTGCAATCAGAACTTTCCCGGTCCGCATCCCACTCAAGCCGGAATACCACATGGTTTCCGCACTGGGCAAGCATGATGTCTCAGAGTATCTGCTTTTGCGTGTGGAAACGGACGCCGGTATTGATGGAGCTGGCGAGGCAACCGTGACGCCACAGTGGAGTGGCGAAACCATCTGGGGTACTCAGGCCATTGTGGACCATATCTTCGCACCGTTGCTGATTGGTTGCGACCCGTATGATCTGGATACCATTCACCACCGCATGGATTCTGCTGCCACTGGTAACTGGTTTGCCAAGTCAGCCATCGACATGGCCTGCTGGGATATCCGGGGTAAGGCCGAACAGCAGCCGATCTACGCTTTACTGGGTGGCCCGGTACGTTCTCATTCGATCGAATGTCGGTTTTCGATGGGGGCGTATCCCGTGGCGCGGGCCTGCGACCGAGCGGTCGAACTGGTTAAACGCGGCTTCTCAACCATCAAGGTCAAAGTAGGAACTGGGGAACGGGAGGACGTCGATCGCGTGCTGGCTGTTCGGAACGCCATTGGGCCGTCTCCCTGTATTGTGATTGATGCGAATTGTGGATACGACACTGAGACGGCGATTCGCGTTGCACGCGAACTGGAATCGGCGTCGGTGAGTTTATTTGAACAGCCGACACCGCGTGATGACTACTACGGGCTGGCGGAGGTTCGACGCGAGATTACACCCCAGGTCATGGCTGACGACATCTGTTTTGATCTTGCGCAGGCACGGGAATGCCTCCGGCATGAAGCGTGCGATGTCATCAGTGTCTACCCTGGAAAGAATGGTGGGCTTTCAAAGTCAATGCAGATTGTCGAGCTCGCTGAAGAACATGGTGTTGCGTGTTCGATCGGATCCAATCTGGAGCTGGATGTGGGCTCAGCGGCCATGTGTCATTTGGTTCTGGCTCACTGTAACATGGATGTGGAGAATTATCCCGGCGACATCATGGGGCCGGATTACCATTCGGTGCGAGTGGTGAAAGAACCGTTGGCAATTGCGGGTCCGACAATCGCAATTACTGAGCGTCCTGGTCTTGGTATGGACGTCGACTGGGATATCGTGGCGGCTCATGCGATCGACTGATGTTACCACCAACAGGTCTCGCTGCTGCAACCAGGAATTCCTTTGCCAGGTTTGAGCTCAATGCGTCTTGGCAAAGATGAGTGCACTACACCGACATTGGTGCCTTTTGCTTGTCCTCAGCAACTCCAAGCCGGTCCGTACAGTCGATCAATAGCCAGCACACACCGGCTGCCACGTACATCGCACCAACGAGCAGGAACATCGGTGTGAAGTTCGTGTTGAGGCGTTCCTGTCCGGCGACGTTGGTGGCCGTTGTGAAGTAATCCAGTAGCGGGCCATACACGAACGGCATCACGAGCCCACCAACATTTCCTGCGGTGTTGACGACACTAAACACCGTTGCGGAGAAGCGACCACCGATGTCTGTACACGTGCCCCACACTGTTGGCTGTGTCCAGTCGGTGAAGGATTTCACGAAGAACAGCCCGACGGTAACACGTTCGGGCGAAGGCTGCGAAATCGCCACATAGAGTGCCATGGCGGCAAGGCCCTTGCCGGTCGCTCCCACAAACGACCGGCCTCGCCGGCTTCCCAGCAGTCGAATCAGCCGATCGTTCAGAAAGCCACCGGTGATTCCTCCGATCGCTCCACCGGCTAACGGGAGACTCACGATCCAGCCCAGGTCTTTGATGTCGCGAACGCCTAACGACACAAAGAAACTTCCCAGTACCAATGTGTAGACTATGTCAGCTCCGGAATTCAGAAACTGCTGAATAGCCAGCATCCGCAGATTCCGATGTTCCAGCGTATCGCGTACCGGAATCTGTTCCTGCTGATGGCCGACTTCAGATTCACCTTCGCGGATCAGTCTGCGTTCGGCTTCGTTGGTGTGCTCGTCATCTTCAGGCGTGTTGCAAAATACCAATAGCAACACCCCGGCCAACAGCACTCCAGGGATTGACAATACAAGAATTGCAGCCTGCCAGCTGAGCCCCATTCGTCCCATCAGCAGAGTGCCCATGATGACAGAGGACAGGGCTCCTCCTCCTCGGCCGAAGAAACTGGCTACCCATCCCTGGACTTGTGTCCGGCTACGGCGAGGAAACCATGATCGCGTGACCTGACTGAGTGCTGGATACGTTCCGGTTTGCGCGGCACCAAACATCAGTCGGGTTCCACTGAGAGCCCACAGATTACCGGTGACTCCGTGGAGCGGCAGTGCCAGCGACCACAGCAGGACAATGCTGACCAGCACCAGATGAGGGCCAATCAGGTCGATCACAATTCCACTGGGGATCGAACCCACGGCATAGGTGGCGTAGAAGGCGGTTCCAAGTGCTTCGAGTGTCGTGTTGCTGAGTCCGTGTTCTTCCTGCAGGGCAGGGCGGATCAGGTTCCATGTGTATCGGTGCAGATACAGCAGAAAAGAAACGGTCGACGCGAGCCAGAACACAAGAAACCGTCGATGGGTCGCGCCCGGTGAATTCAACTCAGACGTCACACGGAATCCTCCCAATGTAGGCTGCGCAGAGTGATTGCTGCAGGAGATCCTATCAGTGGGGCTCGGGTGAATCGACCGACCAATTTGATTGTTCGTGAATGCGCAGCATCAGGAAACAGAGAACCTGTTGTTGGACCGTTTCGTTATCTATCAGCAGGAATTCGCAACGACTGAATCGGGGCGAGGTTGCTTGCCGTCCACCTATTCCTTCGGAGTATTGGACTGAGTCCTGGCTCGGGTCACTTGCTCATATCCCGGCATGTCTTCCAGTCTAAGCAGTACCAGATGACTCATTGCCAATCCTTGCATACCAGCCAGGCGAGTGCGGACGTGCGGTGAGTGTCCTGTTCCGGTCAGCTTGAGGCGATGAGTTTTGCCGGCTTTGAGTTTGTGTAGATCAAACCGCGTCCACAGCCAGTCGAACGACCCTTTCTCACTGAAATCGATCGGGCCACCGATGTCTGTCCCGTTGATGGAAGGCTGAAAGATCCCACCCGTCAATCCGTAGTTCATGATTGCATTGACTTGCCAGGTCCCATCCTCTGGAACCGTGAACTCCACTTCCACGCTTCCATTCGGCAGGGGGCACAGATACCGGAGGCCTTCGTCGGACTGGGTGAACCCCAGCTTTGGTTCTGCAGTTGCAGTGAGATCCCCGACCGGGATGATTCGCCAGGGGCCAATGCGATCATCCGTCGGAGGCAGTGGTTGTGTGATCGGAGCGATCGGCCACTGATACCAGAAAGCGACTCCGCTAAAGAAATCCTGCCGGGGCAGAAACTGTCCAAGAAACTGCATCGATTCCGTAAACACGCTGCCACGAGTTTCCATCTGAACGCGCAGAGATTTTGTGAAGGGGACCGGGTCCGGAATGTGCCAGCGATAGGCGGTGACTCGGTCGCCTGGTAGATAGCCTTCCCACAGGGGCACTCCAAACCAGGGGGTTTCGAACCGTCGAAAACCCCAGGCGTCTCCAAAGTAATCTTCGGTCCCCGTGCCGCTCAACGACGGATACTCTTCGCCATCCACAAAGAACCGGTCGTCGCCTTCGCCAAACCAGCCTTGTACTGCCTGTTGGCAGGAAAGCACCGTTCCAACGTAGTGGCCTCGTCCTTTCGTCTCCAGCAGTACGAAGTCATCGGCGGTCGTCGGATTCTCCTGAACATACTGAGCATGAAAATACACCGTATCGTCAGGCAGTGCTTTGTGCTTCTGCCAGTCGACGTAGAAGTAGAAGGAATCTGTGCGGTGTGTTCCTTCGTTGGCAACGACAACGCGCGCCCGCTTGTGAAACGGCATCTTCCAGTAACAGGAACGCGCTCGACCGTGCGATGAAACGCTGGTGATGGCTGACTGATAGTCGGCTGCCGCTCCGTGTCCGACTCCAAAGAAGTCCCCCAGCGGGACACTGACACTCGGGTGTTCGTTGCCGTCGTAGTAGACTTTCAGAACATGGCTGCGACCGTGAAAAATGTCGCGCGTCGCGATTGTACACCAGATGTGATTGATGACCCCTGGTCCTTCGAGGTCAGCCAGGACAAGTTCTCCTCCAGCTGGAATCGACCGAGCGTCGCCGTTCTTCGCAAGATCCTGATTGGCACTGCTGGAACGTTTCGGGATCCAGTCGAGTTGTCGTGTCAGGTCTTCGGTCAGCATCTGTCCGTATCCCGGTGCTGCTGGCAGCAGACAGAATATGGCCAGAAGGATTGTGTTGTTCTTCAGCATACGAAATCGACTCCACGCGGGAATGCGATACATGTTTTAGTGACGGTCACTTGTCTGGTGCATCTTTCAGACTTGAGATGGCGTTGTCAATCTTTCGTTTCGATGAGCCACCTGACCAAACCGTTTAGTCAGCGGAATGCAGTGGCCACCTTCGCCCAGTCTCCTCGTCAGGCAATTTCCATCAAGGCTTCTCCCAACTGGTGACTGCGGGCCGTGGCTTCCTGCCATGGTTTGACTCGGATGTGGTCTCGTCCCTGAAACTTCACGAAATCACGTCGGTCAGGAATGCGGCCACCGGGCAGAGAACACACGAATTCTTGCGCTGGAGGAATCAGGATCGCGTTCTTCAGACTGTGGGAGGGGTTTTTGTGCCACGGGTATGAGATAATGGGAAAACCAAATTTTGGTGGCTACGTTGCATTGTTGAGCGGCCCGGCAGGCGACGAAGAAGATCACTCGTGTCAGTCGTCTCCACACTGCTCCGGACAAGATGCCCGTTATGATCATGGGCGGGGCACGGGCTCAGGTCGTTTTCTAAGGGATGTCGATCTTTGCCGCCCCCGGTTCAAGTTGGCCTCGCTCTTCTTTTTCAGTTTCTGAAGTTCGCGTTGACGAGCGAGCTGGCTGTTTAACTTCCTGTTGGAGGTCACAACGGTTGGTTGGACGTCGGTGGCAATCTGAACGTGATCGCGTCGATCTCGATTGCGGATTCTCAGTTGCTCGATGTCGTAGTATTGGGTCTTTAGACCATTTACTGCAACTTCGTGGGCGTTGACAGCGAACGAATCGACGGCTCGTGTGCCACGAAACGTCAGTGAATCTCCGTGCCCGGATCCCAGACTGATCACCAGGCCTCCTGGCAGCAGCGCTGCGTCGATCGGTGCGACGATTACCCGTTCACGATTGTGATCGGAGCCCACAACAATGACTTGCTCGATATCAACTACTGGACGGCTGCTGATTGTTTCACGGGTCCGGTTATTCACGACTTCCAGTTTGTTCCCTTTCGTTCGAATTGTGACATTGCGGGCACCGTAGTTCTCCAGATTCACAAACTCGACCTGTGCTGCATAGAAGACGTTCTCCTGCAATCCAGTGACTCCACTATTCCGCTGGATAACATCGGCCAGAGTTGTATTGCGAATGGACTCCAGCTGTTCACCGGAGAAGACATTCTCGTACCAGAATCGGTCCCCGGCTCGAATACGTTCGAACTGATCAACAATAATCGTCGAGAACAGCTCACCCATGCTGGATCCTGGAAGGTGGTCTTCGGCGAGACCACCAACCCAGACGTCAATATTGTTGACGTCTCCGTAGGTCTCTCGCAATGCTTCGGCCAGCTCCTGATTGGAAGTGATTTCGCTAAAGTCGCTCACCGGAGAAAGACCGAGATCAATGCGAGCCTGGTTGTAGTCTGGCAGACCATGGTCGCGACCGCGCTGGATGTTGAGTGATACCAGATCGAACCCGCCGGCTCCGGGTGGTCCGAACAGGAAATTGCGGACATCGTCTACGACCTGATTGTCGAGTTCCTGAGCGAGTTGAGTTGCTGCGCCCCGCAGCAGGGAATCCACACCGTGATCAATGAGTTCTGCCGGATCAAAGAAGGCTGCCTGCAGTGCCAGGTCTCCTTCTATGGCCTGATTTCCGGCTGAATCAGTTCGCTGAAGAACGGGCGACAGCAGACTGTGGCCAAATCGGTAGGCGGCGGTGGAAAAGATATTGCTGATGCCTGGGTCCACCGTTGAGTCATACCCGTTGTAGGTGCTGAGTGCGTCGAATCCCAGCAGTGCTGGCAGAAATTCATTGTAGGTGATGGCCTGAAGCTCACCTGCGACAATCGAACGTGCCTGCTGATAGAGTTCTTCGTCGGAAGCGAGTGGGTTCTCAGCAGCGAGTTCGGTGGCGATGCGATTGTGCTCGCGCACCCAGATCGTGTGCATCGATGAAAGGGCGACGTTTTCGTTGGCTCTCACATCACCCGCGAGGAACAGGCTGGCTGATGTGCCACCGGCGTTTTCAAGCCCGGTTTCGTTAAATGGCAGCCAGGTCTCCTTCACTCACTTTGAGCAAGCCCCCCGTATGCGTACGCAATTCCTCGGCTCGTTCCGCGTCAGACCCGTAAATGACTGACCCATCGAGGAAGGCCGTGATCTGATTGATCTGCTGACGGACACCTTCGACGTCGATCTCAGAACCAGATCGGTGAAAATCGATTGTCGCTGTTCCGATTCCCATCGGGTCGAAGAATGGGTCACCTGTCGGTACTTCTATGGGCAGAGGCTCGATCGGATTCCCTGATTCATCGACTGCGTTTTCTGTGAGGTCAATGTCGTGGTCAATAAACTGGCCCCAGATCCATGCGAAGTCGGTCAGGTATCGATCATTAGGGTCGGTAGTTTGTACTGCAGCAATCGCATTGCTGACCACTCTCGCGCTCGGACGATCAGATCCTGCAGGCAAGCTGACTCCATCGTCGTACTGCTGCGACACAGATCGGAGCAGAGGTGTATTGGCCGCGCCGAGGTTCGAATTTGTCTGGTTGTTCCCCAAACCGTCAACCGATGCAAATTCCTGACCGGAAATCAGTGAGATCGATGGGGTTGTTGTTCCGGAATCAATGAACGGAATGTCCGCGGCAGCTCCGCTGAGCAGTACTTTGTTCTCAAGCAGTTCCACTTGTGCGGCTGGGGCCGTGCCGGATTGCCGTCGATTTCGTGGACGCAGTCGTTTTCGAAAAGGCATGTGTCATCTCCATTCAAAATGAAGCCTGACGTTTGTCGGCGCGCAGAAGATACCTTTGTGTCTATGCGATGGGACGTCGTCCTGACCTATTCGATGTTCAGTTTGGACCGTAGCTTGCGAACACACACATACACAGCCAGACCTACACTGTTGTCGCGCAGTACGTCAGTTTCTGTTGTTGCGACACAGAAAGTGTGTCTATTCAGGAAAACGCGAAAGTCGGCTGTGACTCAAGATGGAATCACGATGAATTGAGATTATTCACTGAAGTCGCATGAACTCATGTGTAGCCATTATCTCGTGGTGGTTACATCTGCGCGAAGAATGTGCCGGCATAAAGGTTCTTCTGCCGACGGAGCTCAAAGAATCCGGAAGACATGGTTGCCATGACACAAAGACTCTGTTTCATGCGATCGGCGCCGTAATGCAGCCCGGCGCGAGACAACTGTGAACATGGCCCAGTAGATTACATGGGACAGAGCGCCGGCCCCCGAACCGAAAGTCTGAAATCTGGATGCTTCCGGTGATTCTCTTGTCAGCGGAATGGAGTGACGACCTTCGACCAATCTCCTCGTCGGGCAATTTCCATCCAGGCTTCACCAAGTTCTTCGCTGCGGACAGTGGCTTCCTGCCATTGTTTGACGCGGACATGGTCTCGGCCCTGGAACTTCAAAAAATCACGACGGTCGGGAATGCGTCCACCGGGCAGAGAACGCACGAACTCATCCGTTGGAGAAACCAGAATCACGTTTTCCATTCTGCGAGCCGGAACTTTGCGCCACGGGTAGAACTTGTCGAACCAGCATTCTGTCAGTTTCGAGTAGAAATGTGGATAGAGTACCAGGCCGTCGATGTTGTCGCTGAGATTGTCGGGGACGGGGTGATAGTCGAGTAACCCTCCGTCTCGCAGCACCAGCTTTCGATCGGACCGCCGTCCGTGATAATGCACATTGTCGTGACTGACGACGAAGGGGTTGGGATCTTCCAGCAGATGAACGGCGTTGAGATACACCGGGATCGCTCCGGAGGCGAGCAGCGCGGTACGCAGATTGTTCCGGTTGAGCGTGACGTGCAGCGTGTCGATGCCATCCTGACTGGTAACAGGAAAATCAGAATCAGCGGACTGCGCTGCATTGCTGACCGCCCCGGCAGGAGACGAAAAGATCACTCGTGTCAGTCGTCGGCGAAGTGACTTTCTGCCTTTCAGAGCCGTCCCGGCAAGCGTGGCCATCCCCAGCACCTGAACACGAGGATGAGTGGCTGCCAGTTTGCCGCTCACATGAACCGCTCCACAGTGAAACTGATAACGAGGATGTCCCAGCAGGTGTTCATCGCCATCACTTCCAAGAGCCGCATTGATGACTCCATCTGTTTCTTTTGCAACGGCTTCTGCTGTTGGTTTGCCATCGTAGTGCTGAGCAGTGTATCGCTCAGCGAATTCCGCAAACCGTGTGCGGCAATTCAGCTGAACGGCAGCGGCCAGTTTCATTGCTCCGACCGATGTGCCCATGAGCGTGACGGGCTGCTGACTTTGACTGAGCCAGTCACCGAAGATGGCGCTGTCGAGTCCGCAGATGGTCAACCACTTGGCAGCGCCGGAGGCTCCGAATACGGCGCTGATATCACCAGGTGATAGTCCGTGTTCACGTATGTGTGCCAGCGCGCGTGTGCCAGCCTGAATCTGTAATGCTGTCATCCGCTGATAATGAGTTGAAACAAGGCAGCTTTCAAGACGATCGGGCCGGCACGATCAGGGCCTGACCGAATAACTCACATGGCATCACTCGATGAGTATGAAACAGGACGCAATGTCCGTAGCAGTCAATACTACCCCGAAAGGCCAATGAAGGTTGGCATGTGGTATAGTGGGGGTTTGAAGGAAGTCAGAAGGTATCTGTTCTACAAGGTTGTCTATTGGTGGCATCCTGCCCAACAGTCTGTGAAGATTCGCGAGACACGAAGGATTCGTGCGAATCCTGTGAAAGTTGACAGCTGAACGGGATCCTTCAATCCGGCCGAGCAATTCAGCCGTTTGCTCACCAGTTGGTGGCAACGATGCGACCAATTGTGGGCGCCGGTTTCAACTGCCTTGTGATGACAGTACATGCTCTCGCCTCACTTTAGTGTTTGAAAGTTTCGCACATGTATCGCCAGTTCACCTTCACTGTCAGTCTGATAATGCTTCTGGCGATCCTCGGTTGCAAGCGGCAGCCGAGTGCGCCGGAGGATGTTTCGCTGAAAGAGACAGAAGCCGCGACAGCCGATACGAACCCTGCCGCGCCGTCCGTTGACGTTTCACCAGAAGACATCATGCGCAAGGTTGCGGACTTCTATAAAGGAGCGGGACAGATTGAGGTCCATGAAGAGAACACCATGCAAATAAAAATGCAGGGAATGAATAACAACATCACCACGGAACGCATGATGGCTGCCGACAAACCAGGTCGGTTCGCTATTCGGACGAAATCCGGGATGATGGCCTTTGATATTGTTTCAGACGGGACGACGTTGTTCAGCAGCCTGTCGCAGACCAAACAATACACCGAAGCAGATGCCCCGGAATCACTGGACGAATTGGTTATGCATCCGCTGTTGATGGCCATGGAATCCGGAGGCGGAGTGTTCACGATCCATCTGGTTGCGGATGATCCGTATGAGCGACTCATGAACGGGGTCACCTTGTCAGAATACGCAGGCGTTGAAATGCTGCAAGGGATCGAAGTACATCATCTGAGTTTCACACAGGAGGAATTGGACTGGGACATCTGGGTGGCTGCGAGCGGGGCTCCGCTGATCCATAAAGTCTCCGTCGATCTTGCCAAGACTCTGAAAGCTGCTGGCAATCAGTTTCAGGGGCAGGACGTCAGTATGATCGCTGTCAGTCGCTACACGGACTGGAGAATTGACCAGCCAATCAATGAGGAAGCTTTCGTCTTCACACCTCCGGAGGGAGCAGAGAAATCGGACAGCCTGTTTGGTGATTTCGAAATGGAAGAGGAACCTTCCTCTCTGTTGGGCATGGAAGCGCCAGCACTTGAGCTGGACCTGCTGGGTGGAGGCCACATGAATATGGCTGACCATGGAGGAACGGATATCGTGATGCTCGATTTCTGGGCCACCTGGTGCGGACCATGCGTCCAGGAGATGCCCGATCTGGCAGAAGTGGCTCAGGAATACAAAGACAAGGGCGTTGTGTTCTACGCTGTCAATCAGCAGGAAGAACCCAGGGACATCAAGGAATTCCTGGACTCACAGGAACTGGATATCACGGTCGCCCTGGATGTGGACTCTGTGGCAGCGACCAGCTATGAAGTTCAGGCGTATCCGACGCTGATGCTGATTGATAAGGCTGGGATTATTCAGACCGTCCATGTGGGATACGACCCGAATATCAAGACGGTTTTGCGGAAGGAACTTGATGATTTGCTGGCTGGGAAAGACCTGGCAGAAGAAGCCCGCAAGGAACTGGAAGCTGCGGATGCCGAAGCGGCTCGGCCGGAAGGTCTGACGCTCGTTTGGTCACAGCAGGGTCGATATCAGTCGGTTGCTGTGGCGGACACGCGGAACGAGATCTATGCATTGGCGCAGGGAGGTCAATGCTCCGTATTCAATGGAGCTGGTGAAGAGCAACGGCGTTTTGACATTGAAATCACGCCGACAATGCTGCGGATCGCAAATCTTACACCGGCAGAGCTGCCCGAGCTGCTGGGTTATGATGCATGGGGAGCGGCCGTGGCGGCGATTGGTTCAGACGGATCCACACTTTGGACAGAAGCCAGCGGTGACGGAATCGACGATGTCTGGGCGGCAGACATCAATGATGACGGTCACGACGAAGTAATAGTGGGTTACAATGGAGGGACCGGCCTGCACGTGTTCAGCAATACCGGTGTTCGACTGTGGAAAAACACAACAATTGGGAACGTGTGGCACGTTACTGCAGGCGATGTTACCGGAGATGGCAAAACCGAAATAGTGACGACATCAGCTCAGGGGCAGGTGCACTTGTTTGATGTCAATGGTGAGCGGCAGGTGGACCTGGAATCGACGACCTATGCGAGCATGGTGCGAGTGGGCCGAGTTGCCCCCGACAGTACGGCTGACTCTATCTATGTCGTTGGAAGTGGAGACGACGGTGAAGAGGTTGTGGCGCTGGATGAAACCGGTAACGAACTCTGGACTCTCAGCCTGGCCGGGGGAGACACTCACTGTGATTCTATGGCGATTGCTCCGGGTGTTCCGTGGGGTGCACTGGGTCTGCGTGGTGGAAATGTACACGTTGTTGACTTGAAAGAGGGCAGGATCATCTCAACTGCAGTCAGGCATGGGCGTACTCCTCAGGTCGGCTGGATCAGTATCGACGGTGGAACGCCACAATTGCTGGTAGCCACCGGCCGAGCGCTGAAAGCGTATGAAGTGACACCCGGTGTGAACCACGAGCTGGAGACTGACAATGCTGCCAGCGCCCGCGTTGAAACAGAGTCTGACCGCGAACCTTCTGAAGAGTCCAAAAATGATCCGACGCGGGATGGGTCTTTAAATGAGGCAGGCGAGTAGGCCAAACTGATCTACCGCCACTGGCCGCAGTCGACAGCACACTGGTGGTTACAACTCGTCAAGACCGGCAATTCATACGTGCGGGCCGGTGTAGGATGTGAGGGACTTCATGTAGTTGGAGCGCTCCAGGGCAGCGGCGTTGGGGCAGTTTTTGTAACTCATGCCACCCTTGAACTGAGAAACCGATCGATAACCGTGTTCCTGCAGCCAGTCACTTAGTTCTTCGAGCATCGTGTTTACGATGTCCGGGCCGCGCCGCAGGATGGAACTGGCAATCAACGTAGCGTCGGCACCAGCCATGAGAAGTTTGATAATGTCTCTGTGGCTGTGGATCCCGGACGTCGCACCCAGCGAACAATCAACCTGACCTCGCAGAATCGCCACCCATCTCAGCGGCAGCCGCATTTCACTGGAATGACTCAGGTCGATGCGAGCGTCAATTTCCATGGTGTCCAGGTTGATGTCCGGCTGCATGAACCGATTGAACAGGATGAGCCCATCAGCTCCAGCTTCGCTGGCGTGTTTGGCAAAGTTCGCCAGAGAACTGAAGTAGGGGCCGATCTTGACAGCGAGCGGGATACTGAGCTGCGACTTTACTTCGGAGATAAGTTCCAGGTAGTTGTTTTCGACCTGGTCTGCCGTCACATTGGCGTCTGTTGGCAGATAGTACATGTTCAATTCGAGAGCCTGGGCTCCAGCGGATTCGATCTTTTTCGCGTAGCGGGTCCACCCACCAGCGGTGACTCCATTCAGACTGCCAATGATGGGTACGTCAACAGTCTTACACGCGGTTTCCACCAGTCGCAGGTAGTCATCCGTGCCGCTGTTATAGTCGTCCATTTCAGGAAAATAGCTGGCAGCTTCGGCGAATGATTCACCACCGTAGTCCTGCAGAGAAGAAAACTGGTATTCCTCGAACTCAACCTGTTCTTCGAACAGCGATGGCATGACGACCGCCGCGATGCCGGCGGCCTCGAGGTCTTTCAGCATGTTGACGTCGGAATTAGACGGGCTTGCCGATGCGACAATCGGATTCTTCAGTTTTATTCCGAGGTAATCTGTGGAGAGATTTGGGGAATGATCCATGAATTGAATTCCGGAAGTGAGTGTGTCTCTGATTAGTGAAGCGTCGTGGGTCGATGTGATGTCCGGGGTGTTACAGTTCTCCGTTGCCTTCCACGCTGGCGATTTCACGTTCCATTCCAGCCATCTGTTCGTAGTAGTGCCACTGGTCCCTGATGTCTTCCTGAGCCAGAGCGAACAGTCGTTCGGCTTCCGCAGGATCGGTGCGGGCCAGTGCCGCGAAACGTGCTTCCTTCTGAGCAAACTCGCGGAATGACATGCGCGGTTTGCGGCTGTCGAGCCGGAAGGCTCGTTCTTCGCCATGGGCGATTCGTGGGTCGTAACGGTACAACGGCCAGTAGCCACTATTCACGGCATCCTTTTGGTGTGACATCATCTGAGTCATATCGATGCCGTGAGCGATACATGGACTGTACGCAATGATGAGAGAAGGTCCGCGGTACGATTCCGCTTCCTGAAAAGCTTTGATGACCTGGTTCGGATTCGCGCCCATGGCAACTTTCGCGACGTATACATGACCATAATCCACGGCGATCATGCCCAGGTCCTTCTTGCGCGTGGTTTTTCCTCCTGCCGCGAACTTGGCAATGGCAGCTCGTGGCGTGGACTTGGATGCCTGGCCACCCGTGTTCGAATAGACCTCGGTGTCCAGCACAAGAATGTTGACGTCATGACCTGACGACATCACATGATCCAGTCCGCCGAATCCGATGTCGTACGCCCATCCATCTCCTCCGACGATCCAGACACTTTTTCGGACCAGGTAATCCAGCGATTCGAGCAGTTCCCTGCTTTCGGGTGTGTCGAGTAAGGACAGCCGCTCTCGTACCTGTTCCACCAGTGGCCGCAGAGACTGGATGTCTGCATCCGTCTGCTGGGTTGCATTCAGGGTTTCATCGATGAGACGAACGTCGATTTGCATCCTCAGTTGCTGCAGCAGTGCTCGCACCCTGTGGTGCTGATGCTCAACGGCCAGTCTCATGCCGAGACCGAATTCGGCATTATCTTCAAACAGAGAGTTCGACCACGCCGGGCCACGTCCGTCGTTGTTCGTGGCCCAGGGAGTGGTTGGCAGATTGCCGCCGTAGATGGAGGAACAGCCGGTCGCGTTCGCGATCAGGAGACGATCACCGAACAACTGTGTCAGGAGTTTGAGGTACGGTGTCTCACCGCATCCTGCACAGGCTCCGGAATACTCAAACAGCGGTTGCAGCAGTTGTGTCCCCTTGACCTGATCATGTCGCACGGTGGCTCGATTGATCTCCGGAATCGACAGAAAGAAATCGTAGTTCTCACGCTCTCGATCGAGGTGAATCTTCTTTTCTTCCATGTTGATGGCTTTGTGCTTTGCTATCTCCTTGCTGCGTGCCGGGCACACGTCGACGCAGACGGAACAGCCTGTGCAGTCATCCGGAGCAACCTGAATGGTCATCCGAAGTCCTGGCAGATCTTTGCCACTCGCCTCCAGCGACTGAAACGCCGACGGGGCTTCGACAACCGCTGACGGCTCAAATGCCTTGGAACGAATGGCGGCGTGCGGACAGACGAAGGCACACAGACCGCACTGGATGCAGATATCTGGATCCCAGATAGGAATTGTCTGGGCGATGCTCCGCCTTTCGTATTGAGACGTGGCCGTCATAAACGTGCCGTCGACTGGCATGGCGCTGACAGGGAGTCGGTCTCCCAGTCCAGCCAGAATGACTCCAGTGATCTTCGTAACGAAGTCCGGCGCATCAGCCGGAACAGCCAGTTGACGTTCGGTTGTCGATGTAACGCTGCCTGGGACGTAAACCTCCTGAAGTGCTTCCAGAGTGCGATCGACAGCATCACAGTTCTTGCGAATCAGACTCTCGCCACGTTTGCCGTATGATTTCTGAATTGCGTCCTTGATTCGGTCGATAGCTTCTTCCTTTGGAAGAATATCAGCCAGCGCGAAGAAGCATGTCTGCATGACGGTGTTGATGCGTCCTCCCAGTCCTGCATCTCGAGCCAGCCGATAGGCGTCAACCACATAGAACTTCAGTTCCTTCTCAAGGATCTGCTGTTGAGCTTCTTTCGTAAGATGTTCCCAGACTTCGTCGGCATCGAAGCTGCTGTTGAGCAGGAAGGTTGCTCCATGATCGGCAATCGCAAGGACATCGCGCGACCTCATGAACTGGAACTGATGGCACGCGACGAAGTCAGCCTTCTGGATGAGGTAAGTTGCGTCGATGGGGCGAGGGCTGAATCGCAGGTGAGACACCGTGATCGCACCGGCCTTCTTCGAGTCGTAGACGAAGTAGCCCTGGGCATGCAGTGATGTGTTTTCGCCCACGATCTTGACGGAGTTCTTGTTGGCTCCAACGGTTCCGTCACTGCCCAATCCGAAGAAGACGGCTCGGTGCACATCGTCTGGTTCGGAGAATCGATCATCATCGACCTTGAGACTCAGGTGAGTCACGTCATCTGTGATGCCGACCGTAAAGTGGTGCTTCGGAGATTCCTGCCTGAGTTCGTCGAAGACGGCGGCTGCCATAGCCGGAGTGAATTCTTTGGACGACAGGCCATAGCGCCCGCCGATGACGCGTGGGATCGGGGTGTCTGTACCTTTGCCCGAATGCCAGCACTCAGCGAGTGCGGTTGTGACATCCTGATACAGAGGTTCCCCAACGGCCCCCGGTTCCTTGGTGCGATCAAGCACCGCGATGTGTTTAACGGTACCTGGAAGTGCCTCAATACACCGACTGACATCAAACGGTCGGTACAGTCGCACCTTGAGCAGCCCAACTTTCTCGCCCATTCCGCGCAGGCTGTGCACGGCTTCTTCGGTTGCTCCACATCCGGAACCCATCATCACGATCACTTGTTCCGCGTTGGGGTCTCCCACGTAGTCGAACAGGTGGTAGGCGCGCCCGGTGAGTTCCGCAAACTGATCCATCGTCTGCTGAACGATTTCGGCTGTGCTGTTGTAGAACGGATTGGCGGCTTCGCGTGCCTGGAAGAACACGTCCGGGTTCTGCGCGGTTCCTCGGATGACCGGATGGTCCGGAGAAAGTGCTCGGTGGCGAAAATCGGTAATCTTTTGGGTGTCGATCATTGTCCGGATCTGGGAATCCGGTAGACGATCAATCTTGTTCAATTCGTGAGAAGTTCGGAATCCGTCAAAGAAGTGAAGAAACGGCAGGCGCGCCTTCAGTGTCGCGCTGTGTGCGATCATGCTCAAGTCGTGCGACTCCTGCACACTGCTGGAGCACAGCATCGCCCACCCCGTCATCCGAGCAGTCATCACATCGCTGTGGTCCCCGAAGATCGACAGTGCGTGAGTGGCCACGCTTCTTGCCGCGACGTGGAACACAGCGGGTGTCAGTTCGCCGGCGATCTTGAACATGTTGGGGAGCATCAGCAGCAACCCCTGCGAAGCGGTGAAGGTCGTTGTCAGCGCACCGGCCTGCAGCGAACCGTGAACGGTACCTGCGGCACCACCTTCACTCTGCATCTCGATGACTTTGGGGACGGTTCCAAAGATGTTCTTCCTGCCACGGGTGGCCCAGAGATCAGCCAGTTCACCCATTGGTGATGCCGGTGTAATCGGATAGATCGCGACCACTTCGCTCGCGGAATAGGCAACGTGAGCGGCGGCTTCGTTACCGTCGATGGTTACAGCATGCTGGCTCATGAGTACTCCTGATTTTTGGGAACAGGAGCTTTGCTGTAGCAATCGCGATGCCGGAGCACGCGAAGGTGCTGTTCGAGGCCGAATGACGGTCGAACGTGGGATCCATACGAAGCCAAGGCTATTCGTTAAGGAGGTCGCGCATTGCTTCCAGCATCAGCTGTTCGCTGGGGCCGGCGAACGCGTACGTTTGTTCATAGCCACCGCGATCCGTGTAGATTCGATCGCCACCGATGTACCCCATACCGCAGTCTCCATAGCCCGCAACGCAGACGAACTCGTTGGGTCGCATTGCCTGAGCCTCCAGTTGAAACTGCACGAACGGTTCACCTGGAAGATGCAGCATCCGGATTGAACCTATTGTCAGGCAACTTAGCTGAACGGGACGTTGTGCGTGGACGCGTTCGATCCATGCGACTGCGATTGCTGCCTTGCGTCGTTGGCCTTCGGACAGAGTTCGATCGGCCAGTATGTTGCGATTTGTTGACTCAGAGAAGGCTGCGTCCTGCCGCAAAGGAAAATGAATGTCGGTGACGGACCACTGCAGCGGTTCAATCGGTTGATGCTTCAGGTTGGCGATGCTTTGTTCGATCCCTGCCTGCAGTCGATCCGTCAGTCGCTCACGAGCTTCTTTCGAACCATTGTTGTACTTGCCGAATGCAATGTCGCCTCCGCAACCTGTCACGTAGAGCTGAAAGATTCCGCTGCGTTGCTCAATCCGATCGCGGACAATGCCAGGCACGTCAGAACTGGCGCGCCCGTCTCCATAGTAGCTTTGTGGATGCGATGCGTAGTAGTGGAGTTGAGCAACTGCTCCTTCCGGATTCTCCAGTGAGACGGTGCGCACCCAGGGATCGATTCGGCCTTCCTCCATCGCGTGCAGTTTCTCATCCTGCGTGCTGCTGCTGCGTCCCTGAATGGTCCCGTCCGCGAGTTCGAGGCGTCGGCTGGACGCGACATGTTCCACCTTTGCTCTTCCTGTGGCCAGGTGAGTCACCGGCTGCCAGTGATTGCAGCTGTGCTGAATTGCCTTCTCAATCTTTTCCGCGACCGAAAGCAGGTATTCGGCAGATGCAATGCGGCGCGGATCTGTTTCTTCAAGCTGGAGTCGCTGAGCCGCCATGCCGATCGCCGGAGCAGTATGCTGATGCAGGCAGTGCAGTGCGACGTGAGATTCGTCGATGCCGGCCGCCTCTGCGATCTGCTGCCGCAGGAAGTCATATGACTCGTTATGGACTTCCATCCAGTCGACCGTGCAGATCGCACAGGTCGTATTTGAGTCACGAAGAAGAATCCCGCGAGCCAGCAGCGGATGTTCGACCGTTTGCAGAATCGGAATAAACCCCAGACCGATCGGCTGGCCGAGTGGAGGAGTGACGTCAACGGAGAAAGTGGCCGCATACAGACCACTCGCCCTGTCAGTGTCGTCGTCAGCCATAGTCGACGTGGCTGTCGACAGCACGACAATCATTGTGCACGTCAGAATGCGGATATCTCTGTGTCCATCAGATGGCGTCATCTATTGCTTACTCTTCCAGCAAGCCATCTCGTTGCAGCAGACCAAAGATCGTATCAACGACATCGGGATGCTTGTCAGCGATGTTGTGTTGCTCACTGATGTCCCGCGATAAATCGTAGAGTCGCCATTCGGCGGGGCGGTCTTCCTTCTTCCTGCGCTGTCGATACTTCACGAGTTTCCAGTTGCCGTACCGCACGCCGACTGAAGTAGCTCCTTCGAGGCTCGCACAATAGAGGTATTCGTGTGCTGGCTGGTCCGGTTTTCCGAGCAAAGTTGGAAGGTAGGAGATCCCGTCGGTCTCATCCGGCGGATCGATTCCCGCGAGTTCGCATGCCGTCGGCAGAAAGTCATAGAAGCCCGATGGGTGATTTGACACAGTGCCTGGAGAAATGTGGCGCGGCCACCGAGCGATCATGGGAACTCGGATGCCGCCTTCATGCATGGAGCGTTTGAATCCCGTGAGGTCGCCGTTGGAATTGAAGAACTCGTGACTGTGATTGCCTTCGTTGTGTGGGCCATTATCGGATGTAAAGATCACCAGCGTTCGATCGTCGATGCTCAGTTCCTTCAGGAGTTTTATGAGACGACCAACGTCGTTATCCATGTGAGTAATCATCGCGGCGAATCCTTTTTCGGGATTGGGCCAGTCCCTGTCGGCGTAGATGCCGTGAGTCGGAATCTCCATGCCGTCACCGGTCACTCGACCACCTTCGTTGTTTGCGTGAGGAATCGTCCAGTGAATGTGAAGCAGAAACGGACCGGTCTGATGGTCTTTGATGAAGCCGAAAGCGGCGTTCGTTATGAAATCGTGCGAGTAGCTCACGCGCTTTGAAGACACTCGACCACGTCCTGCTGGTGTTGGGTCAATCACGTTACCGGGAAGCGAAACCTGCTTGTCGTTTTCCCACAGGAAGGTGGGATAGAAGTTGTGCGCATTGCTTTGGTTCATGTAGCCATACCAGTAGTCGAAACCATTTCGGTTGGGATGGCCGGGGTTGTCGATTTCCGATGGCTCGTTCACGTGCCCGAGCGACCACTTGCCGACTCCTCCCGTGGTATATCCTGCCTGTTTGAGCAGACGGGCGACTGTTTGTTCTTTGGACGTCAGGCTTCGCGCCCGGTTGCCGGTGAGTCCGGTATGACCGACGTGTTGCCCAAGCCACAACACGAGCCGGGACGGTCGACAAACCGTGTGGCCAGCATAGTGATCGGTGAACTTCATTCCTTCAGCAGCCAGTTGATCGATGTTCGGCGTCTGAATCACCTGCTGGCCGAAGCATCCGAGATCCCCGTATCCGAGGTCATCAACCATGATGTAAATGATGTTGGGTCGGTCGTCGTCGGCTTCGACGTCAAGTGAGACCGTCAGGTTCAGAAGAACCAGAAGTTGCAGACTGGCGGACGAGATTCGCAGCATGTTGATTGCATTTCGGAGTGAGGTCCAAGGTTCGGGTACCCTCGTCAGGATAGCGATACACAAGAGTAGAATCATCTACGACTTCAAAACGCATCCAGGGAGAGTTACAGTGGCGTGCTGTTCCGAAAGGGAAAACGCTCTGGATTCATGTCTCATGATTTTTTTGCTCGATAACTACGATTCCTTTACCTACAACCTGGTTCAGCGACTGGGGGAGATTGACGACACGCTGGAAATTCGTGTTGAACGCAACGACCAGATCACGCTAAAGCAGATTGAGGACCTCAGCCCGGAGCGGATCATTATTTCGCCTGGACCTTGTACGCCGGTGGAAGCCGGATTGTCTCGAGATGTGATTCGCGAGTTTGGTCCTCAACTGCCGATTCTTGGAGTCTGCCTGGGACACCAGTGTCTGGCCGACGTTTACGGTGCCGATGTGATACGGGCCGGGCGTTTGATGCATGGCAAGACATCGTGGATTCATCACAATGGCGCAGGTGTCTTCCGGAACCTTCCGGAACCGTTTGAAGCCACTCGTTACCACAGTCTGATTGTACCGCGCGAGTCAATTCCGGACTGCCTGCAGGTGACTGCGTGGGTGGACGAAGACGAACACGGGTACGAAGTGATGGGATTGCAGCATCAGGAGCACCCTGTTTACGGCGTCCAGTTTCATCCGGAGAGTTTTCTGACGGCGCAGGGACATGACCTACTGCGGAATTTTCTGGCGGTGTGAAGCAGCGGATCGCGTCAGTCAGGACAAAGATCTACTCAGGAGATCAGCCGGTTTTGCAGAAAATTTTCAGATTCTGTCCAGGATCATCGCTGAATCCGCGAATAGGTTCGGCTTTCCGAATTCGAAGGAACGGGTTTCGACTGAGTCGGTGTTGGCGATTGTTGTCTCGATTTCGGGCAAGCGAGTGATTACTCCACTCACGAGCCGAACTCCCGCTTGATTTCGATATGGAATAGGCGAGAGAATCGAGCGAACACGATTTCGACGCAGGATGCGTTGGATCAAATCCCAAGCCCGTTCCATCCTGACGGCGATGAATGCCGGCAGTTGCCAGAACACTTACCCGAGAACAGGGAAATCTCATGAAGTCGATTCGTATGGCTCAATTTGTGTTGCCATTTGCTGTCGTCGCAGCAGTTACGTTGCCGGTGCGGGCCCAGGAAGCCGTTCTGAGCGATCAGATTCTTCCAGGCGACACCTATCTGCATTTTACGGTTAAGAGCGTTGAGGATGCGAAACGGCAATTCGTTGAATCGCCGTTCGGTCAGCTCATCAATGATCCAGCGATGGATGAATTTCGTGCTGAACTGGAAAGAGCCTTTGCCGGGCGCCTGCAGGAAGGATTCGCAAAGGTCGAGGATCAACTGGGAGTTCCGGTCGAAGAGCTGCTGCAGATTCCATCCGGTGAGGTTTCCGTTTCAATCGCAGGAGCAGGAAACCACGTGGGCCTTGTCATCAGGATCGACTACGGCGATTCAGAATCTCAGGTGATGGCGTTGATGGACCTCGCGACGGAGGCATTGAGTGCGGTTACGGAACTTAATCAGGTCGTTGACGAAGTCGATGGCACTGAGATTACGATGTATGAAGTGGTAGAGGACGTACCGACTCCACTGATAAAAGAATTCGGCTGGTTTACTCGCGACAACCATCTGGTCATCAGCAGTAGCCGTAACGTGATGGAGAGCCTCATTGCCAACTGGGCAGGCGACTCATCAGAGACTCTGGCCAACAACGAAACCTACAATTATGTCGTGAGTCGTCTGGAGTCCGAACCGGGGGCAGCTGCCTCCATTCTTTATGCGGATCCGATTGGATTGGCACAAAAGCTGGTTCAAACGAGTTCCTTCGGTCAAGGCCAGATGATTGCCGGGATGGTGGTTTCGCAGCTTCCGATGCTGGGATTCAATCAGCTCAAAGCTGTCGGGGCGGTGTTTGAAGATGCTTCCGGAGACTTCCAGATGACTCAGCGTGCCATGGTGTACGCCGAACAACCTCCGGCGGGGCTGATGCGAATGTTCATGCTGGAGCCAGTCAGTCCTGTTCCACCGGAATGGGTGAAAGAAGATGCTGTGATGTACACAGCAGTGCACTGGAATATCGGCGAAGCTTATTCGGCGATTGAGTCTCTGGTCGATGGATTTCAGGGGACAGGAACTCTGGATGCGCTGTTGAAGCAGGCTTCAGCAGCTGGCCCGGGTGTTGACATCAAGAGCGATCTGATTGAACAGTTGACGGGTGAACTGCACATGGCTGGTGGCGGCATCGACGCAGAAAATGCGACGAACGAAATGCTGTTCGCCATTGGCGTGCAGGATGCGAGCACATTCGGCGATTTGCTCGCACGCGTCAGTAATGATCCTCAGTTCCCCGGTTCGATTCGTGAGTTTCGAGAGTTCACCCTGTACGAGATTGCTGAGGCAGGTCCACCGATCGGCTTTACGGTTGCTCATGGTTACTTCCTGGTCGCCATTGGCGGAACGGTGATGGAACAGGTTCTGAGAAACGATGACGATATTCGACCACTGGCCGAAACAGAGGAGTTTCAACGCATCTCTCAGCACTTTCCGTCCGAAGTCGTCAGTGTGAGTTTTTCTCGACCAGCGGAGCAGTACCGGTCGATGTATGAACTCATTCAAAGCGGCAATGCGGCTGAGCAGTTTCCGGGGATGGATGAGGTCTTTGCCGAGATTGATTTTTCCACTTTGCCGCCGTTTGAGGTCATCAGCCAATACCTGACACCGGCCGGAAGTTTCTCGGTGAATGATGAGAACGGGTTGATTTCAGAAGCGTTTTCACTGAAGCCGTAGTACGGATCAGATGCATCTGTGTCACTCCTGAAGCGATAAGGCACGCCCCGACGCTCTATGTCGAGGCGTGTCTTTGTTTATGATTAACCGTCATCAGATGGGTCAGACATGTGAATGACGAATCCATGCCGGACGAACCGCAGGGCGGCCGACTGCAGTTACCGCAGGACAATGAGTCCGCGGTGCTGTTTGAGCGAGGTGCCTGTCGTTTCAGTTTCGGCATTTCGGATGTGGCGATTCTGCCGGGATCGTTTAATCCGATTCATGAAGGACATCGCCGACTCAGAAATGCAGCAGAGACATTCCTGGAGTGCCGGACGTACTACGAATTGTCGATTTCCAACGTGGACAAGCCGGCACTGACAGCAGATGAAGTATCAATGCGGTTGGGGCAGATTCAGGATGCTCCCGTACTTCTCACGCAGGCCGCACTTTTTGTGGACAAGGCCAGGCTGTTTCCCGGATGCTGCTTCGTTGTGGGATTTGATACGGCAGAACGGCTTCTGTGCGCGAAGTACTATGATGACGACGTCAATCAGCGTGACGCTGCGATGGAACAGCTGAGAGCGTTTGGAACGCGATTCCTCGTTGCAGGCCGTCTGGACAAGACCCGTCCGATGGCCGGGTTCCAAACACGTGAAGACCTGGATCTGGCTCCGGAACTGCGTTCGATGTTTATCTGCCTTCCGGAGAAAGCGTTTCGTGTTGACGTTTCATCAACCGATATTCGGCGGCGTGGAGATCACTCAGGCTGACGCTGCCAGCTTTAGAGGATGTCGGCACTAAGCATGAATTGAATGATCCGGCGGACGACGGGACCGGCGGTGCGGCTGCCGGAGCCTCCGTTTTCCAGGACCACAGTGAAGGCAAACTGCGGGTTTGTCGCAGGCACGTAGCCTGCAAACCAGGCATGGTCTCGGTTCTCCACCGCTGTTTCCGCTGTGCCTGACTTGCCGGCGATGGTGATGCCGTCAGTGCGCACGGTTCGGTACCCTGTGCCGAAGGGCTGTTGAACGGTGGCTTCAAGTCCTTCGCGGATCGCTGCCAATGTTGATTCATGCAGGCCATGAATGCGTCGTCGAGTCAGATCGCGCGGTGCGATTACGACGTCGCCGGTGCGCCGGGCAACGCCTTCCAGCGTGGCCACATGCGGCACGACCAGCCATCCTCCATTGGCAATTGCCGCCATCATCCGAACAATCTGCAGCGGTGTGACCGTGAGTCGAGACTGTCCAATGGCGAGTCCCAGAGCTTCGCGTTCACTTGTTTCGGAATGGAGCGATCGAGGAAGAGTGCCGGAACGTTCAAAGGGAAGGTCAATTCCTGTCAGGCTTCCGAAGCCAAATCGGCTTGCCCAGTTCTGCAACGGTTGGATTCCACATCGACGTGCCGCTGCAAAGAAGTAAACGTTGCAGGACTGTGCCAGAGCATGACGCAGTGTGATGTCGTTGTGACCAACGCCGTTGGAACGGAAGATCAGACATCGATGCGCGTCCGGATCGTCCAGGAAGCCCTGACAGTAGAACGTCGCATCCGGTTGCAGAGATCCATGCTCAATCGCGGCAGCGGCCGTAACTGGTTTGAAGACGGACCCCGGTGGCAGTATGGCACTCGTGATCCGGGATAAGAATGGCTGTCGAGGATCCGAGTTGGCCGCCTTCCATTCATCGGAAGTGCCTGACATGAAAAGCGTGAGGTCATAGCTCGGGGCGCTGGCTGCTGCCAGCAGACTTCCGTCGTTGACATCCATGACAAGAACGCATCCGCCCGTTGGCTGAGGAACATCGGACGGTTGATCCTGTTCGGTTGAATCCGTCAACGGTTCAACGAGTAAAGCCTGGTCCAGCAAATGTTCCACGTGTTTTTGCAGGCCAGGATTGATTGTCAGAACGACATCGTGACCGGCGGATGGATTTCGAGTGACGGAAGATTCCACGATTTGCATTCGGCGATTGCGCACAGTCTTGCGCAGGCCGGCGGTACCTCGAAGTCGGTGATCCCAGGCATACTCGACACCTGTGCGCCCACGTTTTGGCAGCCACACTCCCGATGTCACTGCGGCGTCTGGCTGAAGTTCCGACTGTTCGTTGGCCGTGAGTGGTGTTCTGGATCCAACGACGTGGCTGGCGAGTGATCCCTGCGGCCAGGTGCGCCGTGTTGCTACGTGAATACGTGTTCCAGGGAAGTCCAATGGGTTCGCTCGGATGTGCGCAGCCATTTGCATTGGAACATCTCGAAGAACGGGATGAAAGTCTTCTTGTTCGCGGACCACAATTCGATCGTCGAGTGCTCGGCGTGGAGGAGTCGTCAGTGTACGACGAACGATTCCGGCGAGCCTCAGGAAGATGTTCTCGGAATCATCTGCCGGAGGGAGTAATCGATCTGATTCCGTCGGCTGATTGCGACGTTCGTCACGTCGCCGATTGACGTCATCTGCAATGCGTTCGACGCGATGCTGGATGCGTAATCGCACTTCATCCAGTTTGACGTTGTTGGCAGATGCAAGTTGCTGCAATCGGTTCCAGAGTGTGTTTCGTTGTGCGATGCGCGCTTCCTGGACGTCCCGTACCAGTGCGCGATCCTTTTGTTCAGTGGCGGTCAGTTCAGACCTCACATGCTGTTTCAACCAGGATTCACTGACGGGTTCTTCAAGCCAACGGTAGTGAACTTCGACCGAGTAGAGATCTTCATCGGCAGCCAGAACCGTTCCGTCTGCCAGAATCCTTCCGTCACGTGCCGGCAGCAGTTCGTACTCTGTTGTGGTGACGTTGAGAGCTTTTAGGTAGCCCGCCTGTAGCTCCGACTGGACCCACCCGTATCGAAGCAGCACGAGCGCTGCCGCAAGACAGAAGACAGATGTGAGGACCGAAAGTCGGGTTGCGGAGGCCAGCGCAGCTTCATCGCTCGGAATGTCATCGAACAAAGAATGCGATGGTTGATTGCGCATGAAGGATGTCAGTCAGCTACGCAGAGTAAAGTTTCTGCGTTTGGCACCAGGAACACTGTCGATTAACGACACTTGACGAACGTTCCTAAGTAGATTTGCGAAGTCCGAACTCACCGGCCAGTAGCATTAGACCAGTCAGTAGCAGAGCCCAGGGAACGGCAATCATCAGGAATCGTCCGAGTGTTGAAAGGGCTGCTTCCAATGGCATCTGGCTGGTGGCGAGCCCTGGCCCGAACAGTGCCAGCATGCCGACCAGCACAGGGAACAACGGGACGATCCAGCGTCCCAGGGGCGACCCGGTGGATCGACCGTTTCGTACGCCGTCCTCGGACTGCTGACGCGACAGAATGAGAGTCGCCGTGAATGCGACGGCGATCGGAAGCAGGGCAACGTTGTGAGGGCGGACGATTCCATCCATAACCAGCAATGCACCTCCGAACATGATACCAAATCCGTGGCCGTGCCAGAGCATTCCAACAGAGACCAGCGGAAGCAGGAGGACATCCGCAGGAAGTACATCCGGTCGAGCCTGCTCCAGCATGATGGCTCCCCATGTTAGTAGTGTCATAACGATGGCTTGTTTCATCGTACGGACCTTTGAACTGTTTGCTGAGCCGGTGGTGCAACGCGAGTCTTATTGAGTCTGGGGACAACGACGACGACACGATCAAGATTCTCTGCGTTGATTGTGGGTTCAACATCCACAGACCACTCTCCGGCCGATTGAAATCTGGCTTCTACAACGGTTCCGTAAAACAGCGGTGGCCCAATCAGGCCATCGATACTTTCCGAGACGACAGAATCGCCTTTGGACACGGAAGCAGTGTCCGGAAGTCCGACTATTCGGCATCCGGTTCCCGTTCCTTCCAGCATCCCTTCCTCACCGAGATGAGTGCCACCCGGAGTACGATGCAACAGGCGGACAGGTGCGGAAAAGGATGGATCGGAGACAGGAATCAGTTGGCTGACCCATCGTCCAGTACGTTCGATTCGCCCCACTACAGCAGAGCCAGTTAGTACCGGGCGGCCTGAAGCAACTCCTTCCTGACCCCCCTGGTCCAGCAGAATTCCTTTCGCATCCAGTACCAGTTCAGATCGGGTCATTCCGTGCGCCCGACCGGCATCAATCATTGCGGGCGTCAGTGAAGAGGGCATACCGGAATGGCAGAGAACTCTCGCTAAGACCAGATCGAACTCTGCCAGTGGTCGATAGCGAACACTGGCTTGCTGTGCTGCGCGATGCTGCCGAAGCTGGTTGGTGAGCTGGGCGTTTTCGATCAGCAGTCTGCGCCGTTGCTGTTCGAGGAGTTCGATGCGAGAACCAGTCGCGTGGTTTTCAGACATCGCCTGAACCGAACTCTCCGTTGTCGTTTCGGGATTGGCGAATGCCGCAACAACGAGCCTGCCGGGGCTCAGCGCATCCTGAATGGCAACGCGCAGCCCGGAAAGCAGTTGCAGATTCTCCGCTGCCTGAGCCAGCGAATTCATGAGGACAACGGCACCAAAGGCCAGCCAAATGTAATTGTGTTGAGATCGGTACATATTCAGGTTTATGTTTGAGAGACACTGACAGCCACTAACTTCCACTGTCGAGTCGATCTCCCCATTGATCCAGATGGTCCAGGCAAATCATGGCTCCGCGTGTCACCGTCAATCGTGGAGATTCCGTCACGCGGACCGGGATCCCGAGTTGTAGATTCAGGAATTGATCGATCCCTCGCAGAAGCGCGCTACCGCCGGTGAGTACCAGTCCGGTGTCAGCAAGGTCAGCCACCAGTTCCGGCTGGCAGTTTTCGATCGTTCTACGAACACTGTCGACGATCTTTTGCAGAGGTTCGTAGAGTGCTTCTCGAACTTCTTCGCTCGTGATAACGGCCTTACGTGGTGAACCGCTGGCGGTGTCGAGTCCACTGACTTCCTGGCTGAGTTCATGGTCCAGGGGAGCTGCACTTCCGATGTGGATTTTGAGTTGTTCAGCCGTTCGTTCACCGGTCCGCAGCGAATAGCTGCGACGCAGGTACTGAACGATGGCGGCATCCATTGCATCACCTGCAATTCGAATCGACTGACTGGAAACAACGTCTCCCAGGCTCATTACGGCAACTTCTGTGGTACCACCGCCAATGTCACAAACCATGCTGGCGAGAGGTTCCGATACCGGCAGCCCGGCTCCAATACCGGCTGCGCGTGATTCTTCAATCAGCCACACACGTCCGGCTCCCGCTCGTTCGGCACTGTTGAAGACGGCCCGTTTCTCGACCGCAGTGATGCTGCCGGGAATGGCAATGATGACGCGCGGCTTCATCCCCAGCCTTTGCCGAGCCGCCTTGCGGATGAAGTACTTCAACATGGACTCAGTCAGTTCAAAGTCGTTGATGACTCCGTGACTGAGTGGCCGGACGGCCGAGATGCTTTCCGGGGTGCGCCCCAGCATCTGATGAGCCAGCTTTCCGACAGCCGCACCTCTACCGGCGACCATTCGTGAACCCGCCGGAACAGCGACGACGGACGGTTCATCAATTCGGATTCCTTCCCCGGGCAGCCCGATCTGAGTCGAAGTGGTCCCCAGGTCAATGGCAAGATCAGTACAGAATCGTTGACGCAGCCAGTTCAGCATCCGTGCTGAGACTCCCACGGGAGGTCGGGTTGGAACAATCGTATGGCGGATTCTACCGATGAACTGATTTCAGGGGCAAGATCTGCATCTTGAGCAGGAATCCAGCTGTTTTCAGGGATTCATGCGTCTGCGAGAGTGATTTCTGCCCAGAGCACACCACAGGATTGCCGTGCAGCAACCGTTCATGGCTTTGGAGACTCTCGACAATTCGACCATCCCTTCCGGCATTCTGAGGCGACAATCTGTTCCCACCAAACGGCATGCTTCGACAAATGTAAGTATCGAGCGGTTTTCTGTGACAAAGTTGAAGCGAGGAGGGAAAGTAGTCTGACGCTCGCAAAATACCGGTGCTTCCGCCTTTTTTGGCCAGTCATCACCTGTGCATCACATTGAATCAACTCGAAGCGGAGTCGGGCACCGCACGCGTGGGGTTGGTGCTATTTCAGAAGGAGGAGACTGGGCCTGTTGCGTGACTTCCCGTTGTTTCCGCTTAGGGCAATCTTGACTGAATGACTTTTCTGTTGGTGCGAGGTGCCTGACTACTGTCGTAGTTCGGCGCTGTCTCTGTTCGTGTGTAGTTCTCAGCGATGAGTGGTCAAAAGCAGCCAGTTCAAATAGATATTGGGTCAATTGTCGACAGCGGATGTCTGGCGTTAGAAAGTACGGGAAGACATTTTGATGCTTGAATGACGACGCATGGATAGCGGCGGCCTGGCAATCCTGCGTGTTCTTTTCGGCACAGCCAGTCTCCGGCACAGGAGTTAAACTGTTGAAAATTCTGTTTCTTTCGTCGGGAAAGCGTGCACCATCTTCACGATTCCGTATCCAGCCGTACGTACGCGAGCTCCGCAAAGACGGGCACCAATGCACCATTGCCCACAGCTTTCCAGCAAAGTACGACTACTTTCCGTGGATGGGGTTTCGCCCAAGTCAACTATTGAAACGCAGCGTTCGATGGTGGCATTGGTTTCGTGCGAAGTTGCAGCAATTCGAAATTGTCTACGTAGAACGTGAGATTTTTGATTCGGCTTCCTGGGACATGGAGGAAAGATTCCGCAGCCTCTGCCGCTCAATGGTGTTGGATGTTGATGACGCAGTATTTTTGCGATATCCAGAGAAATTCAATCGAATTGTTCCGTTGGCAGATCTGGTTGTGTGTGGGAATCGATTCATCGAGGAAGACATTCGCTCAATGCACGGTAGCACGATCTGCATTCCGACCTGCATCGATCTGGCAAATTATCCCGAGCGTCTCAAACACTCTGAGGTAGAGAATCCAGTGGTCGGATGGATGGGAAGTGCAGGAAACCTTCAATACCTTGAGGTCGCGGCAGAAGCGTTGCGAACGGTGGCCGCCGAGAAGAGATTTCGATTGCGGCTGGTCGTTCCTGATTGCACTCCTCTTGCGTCGATTGATTTATCCGGAGTTGAAATTGAACATCATCCCTGGACGCCGGAGACGGAACTGGCCGAATTGCACGCCATGGACATTGGCCTGATGCCGTTGTTCACAGATCAGGCTTGGGATCGCTACAAATGTGGCGCAAAACTGCTTCAGTACCTGGCGGTGGGGGTCCCTGGAATTGCCACACCCGTGGGAGTCAATGCGGACATTCTTTCTGGTAATCGAACGGGATTTGCAGCTTCCACGACAGAGGAATGGCGCAGACGATTGCGGGCACTTTTAGATGAGTCGGTGTTACGTCAAAGAATGGGGCAGGCCGGTCGCGCACTCGTTCGAGACAAGTATTCGATTCAAGCGAATTATCCCAGGTTGGCGGCGGCACTCAAAGGGCTGGTCGATGAAGGAAGTTAACGAGGGAACGGCGTCCCTTCGCTGGCCGTTTGTCGATACAAGGTGAAAATGCCCTGAGAGTCTTTGGATTAACAGCGCAGACTGGGATTGAGTTCACAAGCCATAGCAGAGTCGTCGTTCCATCTCGGACGCAGCAGCTTATAAGGCAGAGACCCGGAGGAGAGCCAACCGACTTGCCAGCGTTGGCTGAGGGAATGGTGAAGACCGACGCGACTCTAATCCGGACCGTGAAACGCGATTAGAACCCGTGGCTGATGTCGGTCAGCTGATCATCAAAATTTACATCGCAACTGACCAAACCCCAGACAAGCTCAATGAACGAATCTCAACGGAATCTTTCAACCGTGTTGCGTCTTTTCCTGCGGTTTAATGGCGAGCTACTTAGATACCCTGGTTGCCTGTCGACCGACCGTAGTTTTCCGATAATCAACGCAATGGCGCACATTAGACTGTGTTCTCATCGGCGATGGTGACGGCAGTCAATGACTTGGCATCCATGCAGGTCGAAACGGCATACCAAAGGCCCCGTCGACCGGATGCATTTCACGCAGGATATCTACGTGCCGCGAGTAAAAGTGCTTATACATTTCGTCCCGGTAGACTCTCGTGTCACGAATCATGGACTGACGGTGTATTCGGTACCGCGCTACAATATTTGGAACAAACTCGCAGTCATCTTTGTTGGCTGCGAACCGTAGCCAGAGATCGTAGTCTTCAAGGCCTTGCCAGCCGTACTTGAGAAGCTCGGAAGAATAACCGCCTATTGAAATCAAAGCATGCCGGTTAAACAGGGCCATGGCATCGATATATGGTCTGTGTACCACCTGTTTAACGTTCCACGCATAATTCGATACCAGCGAGGATGGTTCTCCCGTCGAGTGGTCGAATGTGGCAATAATTCCATACGCGGCGGGCTTCGAAACTTTGGCGAGAGCGCAATAGAGTCTCTCGATGCCGTGAGGCAGGACAAGGTTGTCTGCGTCGAGTATAAAGACGTAGTCTCCCCGAGCCAGACGAATGCCGACGTTACGAGCGTCAGCAACACCTGTATTTAGTCTCTTCTGGATGAGACGAACCGGCTGTCGACATCTTTGCAAGAACCGTGATGCCAGTTCGACTGAATCGTCAGTCGAGGCATCATCAACGACTAGAATCTCGATTCCACCCGGTATGGCATCCAATACAGACGATTCAACGCTTGCGAGGCAGTCAGCAATACATTCGGCGTAGTTGTAGAGTGTAACGATAACGGATACCGCTGGCTGAGCATCGCGAAACAAGGGGTTGTCTATAAACGTGACATCCGCGTCAGGGTCATTCGCCCGAAACTTCTCGTTTGTTGCGAGGTTCTGTACCAGTTGAGTCCGACGCCTGTTGGTGCGTTTCATACGGCGACGACTCTGAAGTTGGTCGCATACACCGGCGGTGAACCAGTAGAGACGTCTCGGAACTGTGAGCGGAAGCCTTACGAGACGCATGGCTGTCGAGCGCTTGGTGACAGGAAGCGACGGCGTGATGTCACGATTCGAAACCGACTGAAGATTCTCGACGATACGCTCACATGTGCGCGTGACCGGGATTGAGTTGCTGACATGCTCGAACGCGGACTCTGTCATGCGAATCCGTTCGTTATCGTTGTCAAGATAGTGACCGATGAGCGAGGCAAGTTCATCGATTGACCCTGACGCGAAGTGTATCCCGGGAACCAGCGGATCTGTCGAATCGCTGGTCTCAGAAATCAGCAGGCAGCGATTCGCAATAGCGCTTAGTGCTCTGTGCCACTCAAAGTAGCGACGTTCATAGGAATGTATGTTGATCAGAATTTTTGATGAACGCAGTAGCGTGTTACGCCGGCGCCCAGTCTGAACCATTGATGAATCTTCTGTCCGCGGCTGATCGACCGGCGCCATGATGAAGCGGCACTCGAGTTGGTGAAACAGGTCAGCATGTCTTGCGAAAAAACGATCTCTTCGCGGCGATGAATGACCGAGAAACACGACGTCGACGCACTTCTCCGGTTCGGGTATCCCTGAATTCGTTAGAAACGGATCCCCGATGCCAAGTGGCGTGTGAGTGGCCGTGAAGCCCAGTTTCTGGAGAGCGGCTGTGCCCTGTTCGCTGATATCGAACACTCCCCGTGCGTGAAGTGCCGCGCGGCAGGACGCGTCAAACCAACTACTGCCCGGCTGTTCTGTTGTAATGACGTGGCATTGGCCGATTAACCGGTCGCATTCCTCAGGCCCATATTGCGGCTGAAGACACAATGGAAGATATTCGTGCGGTGCAACGACGATCGTATGGCTTTTCTCGTTGCTTTCCTGTTTCGGGATGCCATCAAATACAATCTCAGACTGCACACCGATTGCGAGGAATCCTTCATGAAACAGTTCGGCAATCTCGATCATGCAATGATTGCCGCGAGACGCAACAAGCAGCTGGATCGATACGCCATTCGCAGATGGAGGTGCAACGGAAACTCCGCCTGCATCAGTCGACATACGTCAGATTCTCCTGAACGGTGGCTGAACAAAACATGATTTATCCGCTATAGGGACCCGATGATTGTGCAGGGATTATGTGGTAAATCAAGAATCTGAGAATGGCTACTTCTGTTCTTTTGTCTTAGCGTTTGCGTATAGCACTGTTCCAGTGGGTGCCATCGATTAAACGCTTTACGTATGGAAACGTTGAACGCGTTTGAGGCGGAAACAGACCGTATTGGTGATACAGCGATATGTACCGAAGCCTTTGAGATGGATCTGATATGCCGCTGCTTGCTGACACGGCCGCTTGGAAGACCGAGTAGTGTGTCATGGCTCAAGGCGTTGGATCGGGCCGACTGCCCCGAACCGAGACACACGTCCGGTCAATCGATTTCGACAGCAAATGAAGGAAGAAACCCATCGGTGATTCCACCCAGGCAGATCAGAACCCCGCTCAAGTCGCACTACCCGGTAAACGCCATCATGACGAATCTCAGGGCAAATTGTCTAAACATTCCAGCAAGTGCATCTGTTCGATTCACACAAGACAACTGGTGATCTAAATGACGGCGATTGAAATCCGGACAGGATTTAAGTTGTCTGGTTGCAAAGAGAAAAGGGAATTCACATCCTGAAGTTTGTTGTTTGGAACAGCATCAAACTCAAGGAGGAATTCCCATGTCAGGAATTGTGCCGCAACTGCGCCGCAGCCGCAAGGAACGACTTTGTCGGCAATTGAGACAGTGTAGGAAAGCGAAGGAACGGACACGGTATTTGATCATTTTGAACCTGCTCAATGGTCGTTCCGTTGCGGACATCATTCTGACGCTGCAGGTTGGACGTTCGACCGTTTATGACGTTGCCAAACGATTTCGTGAACGGGGAGAAGCGGGACTTATTGACCGGCGGGAAGAGAATGGCAACCGCAAGCTTGATGAAGTGTACCTCGCCAGGTTGTATGAGCTTGTCAAAGGCTCTGCACAGGACTACGGCTGGCGACGTCCGACATGGACGAGAGAACTCCTTGTCGAAACGATGGCATGGGAAACAGGTGTGAGGATACATGTGTCGACAATGAGTACAGCGTTGAAAATGATTTCTGCACGTCAGGGGCGTCCCAGGCCCACCGTCGGCTGTCCGTGGTCAAAACGTGTGAAAAACAGGCGTTTGTGTGAACTTCGGCGTCTTGTTGAGTCACTGCCCGACGATGAAGTGGCTGTCTACGAAGACGAAGTTGACATTCATCTGAATCCGAAAATCGGGTTAGACTGGATGGTCTGTGGCCAGCAGAAGGAAGTGCTGACGCCCGGGAAGAACGTGAAGCAATACCTGGCCGGTGCCATCGATTCACGAACCGGTGAACTGATCTGGGTGGAAGGTGATAAGAAGAACACGCTGCTGTTCATCAATCTCCTGTGGGCACTCGTCCAGCATTATCGTGCTGCGAAAACAATCCATGTGATTCTGGACAACTACTGCATCCATTCCACACGGCAGGTCGAAGTGAGTTTGGCAACGACCGAGGGGCAGCGGATCCAGCTTCACTTTCTGCCACCGTACTGTCCGAATCACCATCGTATCGAACGCCTCTGGCGAGACCTCCACTCCAGTGTGACGCGAAACCACCGCTGCGCCACGATGCCGGAACTCATGGCTGAAGTCCGATGGTGGCTCAAAAAGCGAAACCAACTCAAACCACTCTCCGCTTGATCATCCACATTGTCTGCGAATCAAAATCGGTCATTTAGATCCGTGACCTCAGTTGTGTATTTCCGCCAACGGACCAGGCATTGCCGACGTACTATTGCATAAGAATATGGAAAACACGACATGGTGACGGCGTTGCTAAGTTCGCTATACGATGAGAGCGGAATGCCAACTCCCGTGGACTTGTAAAAACGAGTGTTAAAAAGATGCCAAGTCGATCTCCGCTTGAAGACTTTTCCAGGCGAGAGAATCGCTTCGATACGCCGCTGCCGGTTCGCTTGTACACGCCCAGATCGTCGGCTCGTCAGCCAGGACTTCTGGTGACATCCATTTTTGGAGAACTGTGGCGGACCCGAGAATTGATCTGGACTTTGTTCTGTCGAGATCTCAAAGAGCAGTTTCGGCAAAGCGTACTTGGCTATATCTGGTTGATTGTACCGCCATTGGTGACCGCCACTGCATGGTATTTGCTGAATCGTTCCGGGGTGATGAAGATTGAAACCGGAGAGCAACCGGTCGCTCAGTTTGTCTTGGTGGGAACAACGTTGTGGTCAGGTTTTTCTGCAGTTATTACGACACCGATGGACGCAATCGAAAGTGGAAAGGCTGTGTTCACCAAGCTGGATGTTCCTGTGGAAGCATTCATTCTGGCAGCTGTTGGAAGGGCGGGATTCAATCTGTTGATTTCATCCATTGTTCTTGTGTCCGTCCTTTTGGGTCTTGGTGTTGATACGAAACTGACGTTTCTGCTGTTTCCATTTGCCGCGAGTTCCGTCCTCGCAATGGGATTCACCGCCGGCATGTTACTCGCTCCGCTTGGGGCGCTTTATACGGACGTGCGACGTGGCGTTTCCGTGCTTCTTGGTCTACTGGTTTTTACAGCTCCCGTCATTTTTCAGGTTCCGGACGCAGGCACGGGTTTGGTGGCGATTGTGATACGCAACAATCCGCTCACGCCTGCCATTGCGCTCAGCCGCGATGTGTTGCTCACCGGAAGTCTTGAATGGCTGGGAGGCACAGTGTTCTGGCTGGCAGTAAGCCTGCCGCTTTTCCTGTTCAGTCTTGTCATGCTCCGCATATCCAAGCCCCACATCATCACTCGGATGGGGGTGTAGCGCTATGTCAGAGGTGCTCGTTCGTTGTGACAGTGTCGGCAAAGTGTTTTGCCGGGATTTGCGGCGGAGCCTTTGGTACGGGATGTGTGATATCGCGTCTGAGCTAAGTTTTTGGCGTCAGAGTCCTGCACATAAACAGAGCGATTTTCGTCAGTTGAGACTGAACGAGTTTTGGGCGAATAGCGATGTCAGTTTTGAGCTGAAACGTGGGGAATGCCTGGGGTTGATCGGACGAAATGGTGCCGGCAAGACGACCTTGCTTAGGCTGCTTAATGGGCTAATGAAGCCTGATACGGGACGTATCGAACTGCGAGGCCGTGTTGGGGCCATGATAGCTCTGGGCGCTGGCTTCAGTCCGGTATTGACAGCAAGAGAAAACGTCTACGTCAATGGCTCAATTCTGGGTCTCAGCAAACAACAGATTGATGATCGTTTTGATGAAATCATCGACTTCGCGGAACTGGATGACTTCGTTGATTCCCCGGTTCGCACCTTCAGCTCAGGAATGCATGTGCGACTCGGTTTTGCAGTTGCTGCGATTCTCATTCAGCCGGATGTGCTGTTGCTGGATGAAGTGCTCGCCGTCGGGGATGCCGGATTTCGGTCGAAGTGTTACAACGCCATTATTGCAATGGCCAATCAGGCGGCGGTGATTCTGGTCTCACACTCGATGCCTCAGATTGCTCGCCTGTCTTCTCATGTGCTTGTGATGAGTGGCGGAGAGGTGAAGAGCAGCACCGACGATGTTGCTGCTGGTATTCAGGCATACTTTGGTGAGTTTCCCAGAAACACTGTGTCAGCATTTGATGGTCATGGCGCGCAAGTCCGTTCGATTGCTTTCGATGACTCGTCGTCTGTGAGTCCCGGTGGAGAATCGATGGTTAGTCGTCGGCACGACGTCGTAATTCGTGTGGACGTCGAATTAGAAGAGCCACTTCCACAAGTACTGTTTGTCCTGTCTTTCTTTGATGCAGAGCAGAAGAATATCGCAAGGACCGAATTTGTCACTACTGCACTGCCATTCGGTCGCTCTATGATACGGGTAAGAGTTCCCCAGTTTCCAATTACTCCAGGCAGTTACGACGTGCAGATTCTTGTTTCGGATGCCTCGGATCCGAATCGCCCTCGCCACTTGGCTAGATACGATCAGTTTTGCCAAATTGTGGTAACCGGCACAGTTGCTGAATATACTTGCACGTGTCCGATCTTGTTTGATTCATATCAGCTTTCAAATACTGTGGAAAAACTAGAGTGATAACCTTTAAGTTTCTGTCCTATGAATTTGAGATCAAGTGTACACGTTCGAGTACGCTCGACCTTGATAAGTTTGCTGCCCCTTATAACTTGCACTTTGGTCCGGGGCCGAGTTGGATTAAGCCAGACAATTCGTGGATAACAATCGACTTAGATCCGGATCGCGGCGATTTGGTATTGAACTTTCGTGACTTCGAGCACCTTTCACTACCGGATCAGCAAGTGTCGTCGGTCTACGGATCGCATGTCTTTGAGCATGTAAATCCTCACGTAAGTAATTTGCTTTTTCGTGAGATATATCGCGTGCTAATGCCTGGCGGCATATTTCGTCTGGTGCTCCCGGATGTCGAACGTAGTATCAAGGCGTACCTTGAGAATGATTTGGAGTTTAGCCTATTTCGGAGGCGGCGGGATCGTGCCAAGGAACACTGGGGACTAGACTATACAGCGTTCGACTGCCTACGGGAGGACTTCATTTCTCGAGGCATGCAGCATGATCTTCTTGGGGCTCGAACCCTGGCGCACCAAAATGCTTGGGACTACGCTAGTCTTGCTTGTGAACTGAACTCCATCGGCTTTGAAACCATATTGTCTGGTTTTCAGAGCTCTGTCTGTGATGCATTCTCGTTTGAAGGGACCTATCCCTCCGAAGCAAATGAAGTGTCACGTTCGCTCTATGTCGATGCCGTGAAGCCCGGGGCGTGCGAACGCAGTGAGCAGTAGCGGGCGAATTCTGAATTACTACATTGTGGTATTGCGTTCCGGCCAATGGGCTAGGGCACGGTTTGTCAGATGTGCAGGGGCGATTGGTCTGGTTTTCGGTGGACAATCTCACTTTACCTAGAGCAGTTTACTTTTTGTTGAAGTCGTTCTGGCTCGTGGGTATGTTTGTATTACAGGCTCTTTCACGCCCGTCGCGGCCACAAGTCAGCGCGATACGCTGTAGTCTGACAAGCGTTGCGTAAGAGAGTTCAAGTTGAACACATACCCGTCAGTGACGATTGTCCAGAGGTCCAGTTCCGGTGACTCGTTTGGAGGTCGATATGCGTCCCTTTTGGTGTGCGGTCATTCAACATCGTCGTAAACAGATGCGAATGGTTCAATGGGTTACTGTAGAAAGTTGTGTTTGGTGAGTCGTTGAAAAAGGCGACGTGTTTCGCGATGAATTGGTTACCGACAAAAGTTTCCAGCTCATTTACGAAAGGCACGTCACCCATGTCCCAGA
>Ga0180430_10000034_pt1 | contig 174559 bp, 180 predicted proteins | sample SS_ome_9_FD_132999 | JGI IMG/M metagenome (GOLD analysis project Ga0180430, IMG submission 132999) | Hypersaline lake sediment archaeal communities from the Salton Sea, California, USA - SS_1_S_2 metaG | ecosystem: Environmental > Aquatic > Non-marine Saline and Alkaline > Hypersaline >...
GCTTTGAAACTCTTTGATTACAACATTCAAAGCGGTGGCAAAAGGGATTGCTATTAATAGCCCCAAGACTCCCAAAAGAGTGGCTCCGGTAACTAAAGAAATAATGACCACTACAGGATCTAGCCCAACCGCCTTTTTCATTATTAAAGGAGTAAATACGTGATGCTCGAGTTGTTGGATTACTAGATAAAGCAAGGCAACTAAAACGGCAGTTAAAGGAGAGACCGTTAGCCCAATCAGGACGGCTGGCACAAATGAAATGATTGGCCCAATATAGGGAACGACTTCAAAAAATCCTCCTATCAAAGCCAAAATCAAAGCATAAGGAACTCCCAGGAGAGATAGGACTAAAAACTCTAAACCAAAAATCAGAAAAGCAATTGAAACTTGACCAATTAGCCAGTTTCCCATTTTATTTTGGATTTTCTTAGTAAGCTTTATGGCGTAAGCCTTGTGCTTATTGGGCAATAAAAATTCTATAAAACCTTTTATCCCATTTTTCTTAACAATCATGTAGAAAGCCAAGGCAAAGATTATCAAGCCCTTAAAGAAACTGGTTAAAAAAGTAAAAGAATTGGAGAAAATCTTAGTAATTAGGTTGGTTAAGTTTTCTGAAATATCTGTGACTAGAGAATAAACATTGAGTTGCAAGTTTGAGCTAGCAGCCAAGGCGTCTAGATTGAGGAGGAAATTGTTTAAATTTGAGAAATAGCTTGGAAGGTTGTTTCCTAGTTGTTTTACTTCGAAAATTAGGATTGGAATAATGAGATATAGAGAAAAAACAATCAAGCTAAAAAAAATAAAATAGAGAAAAATAGCACTCACGAAACGAGGAATTTTATTTGACTCCAATTTATCCACCAAAGGCTCCAATGCACTAACAATAATAAAGGATATAAACAAAATTACTAAAACACCTCTAATTAAAAATAAAAGCCAGACGATCAGAATTATCGCTGTTATTTTCAATAATGTTTGGGTTGAAATTTCTGGGACTTTGCTCATTTTTTGAATGTTAAATGTTTCTCTAGTTCAAAATTATTTTGATGGGGACCAATTATTGCTAAATTCAAAGTCTCGTCTTTGAAAATATTCCTTGCTACCCTCTGGATATCTTTAGCCGTAACGGCGTCTATTTTTTTCAGAACTTCTTCTGGGCTTTTCATTTTTTTATAATAAAATTCTTGATTACCAAAAAATGAAGCTAAGGCTGAAGATGACTCTAGGCTCATCAAAGTTCTTCCTTTTATGTATTCCTTGGCCTTTGAAATCTCTTTGGCTGGAATTTTACTTTGAGTGGTTTTTTTGAATTCCTTTAAGATCAGTTTAATTGTTTTTTCTAAATTTTCATGTTTGATCCCAGCGGTAGCAAAGAAATATCCGCTGTCGGTTGTTTGGTCAGCTCCAGAATTTACATAATAGGCCAAGCCTCTCTTTTCTCTCAATTCGTCAAACATCCTACTGCTCATTCCTCCTCCTAAGATAGCAGCCAAGACATTGACAGCATGTCGATCTTCATCAAACATATTGACTGACTTTGTTCCTAAAACAAGGTGGGTTTGGTCAGTTTCTTTGGCATGGATTTTAATCTGCGGTCTTTTTTGATTATGAACAACCTCTGGCTTGGTGGTCTTTTCTTTTGATTTCTTTTCTTCAAAATATTTTTTAATTTTTTCTAAAACTTTTTTTTCTTCAAAATTTCCTGAGACCACAATAAGGGTTGATTCTGGGGTGTAGAATTTTTCCAAATAATCAATAAAATCTTTTTGCTTAAAGTCTTTTATGTTTTCTAGGGTCCCGATAATGTCCCAACCGGCTGGCTGATTTCCATAAAAAAGGCTCTCAAAAATGTCCCAAATATGATGCATTGGAGTATCTTCATACATAGCCATTTCCTGGATAATGACCCCCTTCTCTTTTTCGATTTCCTTTGGATCTAAGTTTGAATTTAAGTGAATATCGGATACAACATCAAGAGCCATTCCCCAGTGTTTTTTGGGGACTTTGACAAAATAGTTGGTTTGTTCTTTGCTGGTAAATGCGCCGAATTCGCCACCTACTCCTTCCAGTTCTTCTGTGATCGCTTTACTGCTAGGTCTTTCTTTAGTTCCTTTGAACATCATGTGCTCAAGAAAGTGAGAAATCCCATTATTTTCAGCGTTTTCGTATTTTGAACCGGCTTCTACCAGAACTTGAACAGTAACTGTTTGAGTGTTTTTAACTGGGACCAAAACAACCCTAGTTCCATTTTTCAATATCTTTTTTTTGTATTGCATTATAGGTTTATTTATTTCTAGAGTGTCTTATTAATCCTCCAAAAGGAAGTATTTTCAAGCCCTTTTTTTCTAGTTTGTCAAGAAAAATATTCATTCCGACTGAATCAGATGAAATATGTCCTGCGATTATTACATTCATGTGGGCTTTTTCAGCACTTTCTCGATGAGCTTCACTTTGATGCATAGCCAAAACTGTTCCAAATCCAAAATTTGATAAAGTTTGATAGATATTTTTTACCCCTTCTGTACCCCCTGTAATTTCAGAGATAATCACTTTTCCGCATCTATTTTCTGGGCTCCCAGAAAAAATCATTGGACCGAAGGCCTTTTTTTTGGCTTCCTTGTATTCAGGGATTTTCTCGATAGCTTTGGTGATGTCCTCAACATACCTAGGTTTTATTTTCTCAACTGTATTCACTATCAGCTTGGCTACACAATTATCAGCAGGGGTGTGAACGTTTATTAAATTAATGTCAATTAATTTAGCTGCATCCACAATATTAAAATGATTGGCTGGGTTTACTCCTCGAGCCACTTCTGAAATTCTTTTCTTGGTTAGTTTCTCGGCAATGTTAACTGGGATTCCATATTTTTCATACATATCTATTTGAAGATTCATCACATCGTCTAGTCGGCTCAAGGACTTTCCAATTGGATGATGATTGATAACCAAGTCAGCCCCCAGCTCTTTCGCCAATATCAATCCACCAATGGTGATGTCAATGCTAGCAAAAACTTTTTTAATGCTTTTTCCGTTGTCATGGTGGATTGCTGAATCAGAATAAGGATTTACCAAAGCATCTTTATCAAAAAAATCTTTCTCCTCTTTTGTCATTTTTTTAAACTTTTCTTTTCTTCTTTTTAACAAATCCCTAATTTCATCCTTAGTTCTAAAGTCGTTTTCAATTCCTATCTTTGTTGCTAGGTCAAAAATTTCTTTTACTTTCATTTAAGTTTATTATTATGTTTATTTAATAGCTTAATTTTAGCACAAAAAGCCTGTTTTTCAAGATAAAAAAAGAGGCTCTTTCGGAGCCTCTTTTTTAATCAACAACTAATTCCCAGTCTCCACTGATTATTTTTTCGTATTTATGAGATATTCCTTTTTCATCAATCAGTCTGATTTTACCTTTGATTTCTGGAATCCCTGATTGTTTTTGAATCATCAAGCGATAGTCCTCAAAAGTAATTCTTTCAGGCAGTCTATACTCATAATGAAAAGTCTTGGTTTGTCCCAATGGCACTTGGATTAAAGTTCCGAAGTATTTCTTATTTAGCTCTTCGCCAAATTTCATTGGATGATAGTTATTAGATTCCAGGAGCCAACTTTCTTTTGGCGTATAGATTCTCAAATAACTTTGATAGTTGTTCGTCATCCAGTCTTTTTCTTGAGCGGTGTGTTTGTAGGTTAGGTCAAGAGTGGCGATAGGGGCTTCTTTTCTAAAGTCAACTTGATACTCAAAAGACCGCACCATTTTGGCATCACTTTTGTAGGCCGCTAAGTTGGCATCTACCATCATTAAGTAGTCATTTGAGTAATTCTCGTTTACTTCTCCACCCCAGTTCAAAGATTCAATTTTCTCTTGAAGCTCAACATCAAAGAAGTTGATCAAGACATCTTTTTCGTTTAAGTGTTTTTCTAGGCGAAGAAGAAGATCTTTTTTTTCTGTTAAGCTCAGTTGGCTGGCCTTATTGAGAATCTCTCTAGCCAAGTCTTTCATGATATATTTCCTTTTCCCTTTTTCGATATCTTGCTCTTTGTAGCCTTTCTCGACATGATATTCAAGCTTTAAAATAGCATTTTCGCTAGTATATTCACCGGGAAAGCCTGGGATCGCTATCGGACCAGTAAATTCCAAAAAAGAAGTCAAAAGCCTGGTTGATATTGCAATGACCCCGTTAAATTGTTCTTCTCCGCCTTCTAGGGTGTAGAACTCCACTGCCTTATGAGCATTTTCTTCAAAATCAGGAGACCAGTTGCTGTCACGCATTTCCCAATTCTTCACTCTCAAAGTTTCAGTCATTGGATAAGGAGGCATAATTCCAGTAGAAATCCTATCGTCAAAAATGTTGGTATCGTGGACCTCGATAGAAATAACTTGCCCTTCTTTTAATTTCAAAATCCCAAATGACCCAATGTATCCGCCTCCCGGTCTTATCTCTAAGTTATTTTGAAACAAAATCAAAAAAGTTTGAACTTCTTTAACCTCAGACATTTTTGAAGCAATCTCAAAAACCGCCCTGAGTTCTTCTTTTTGCTTTTCTTCAATTGGGGCAACTTTCAAAAGAGGGTTCATTAATTTAAAAACCTCAAAGACCCCACCTTTTTGAAAATTAAGGAAGATGAAAAGACTAACTAGAAAGACCACGGAAGTTGACCAAAAAAGGGCCCAAAACTTCCAACTCTTCCCCCCGGATTTTTTTCTGGATAAGTTTAAATTATTCATTACAATATATATTTAATTTTCTTAAAACGTTCGTTGATATTGCTTTTTCCTAAATTTAAAATAATTCCATACATCAACCAAAAAACTATTGCCGTAGGACCAAAGATTAGGACATTACTAGTCAGACCTTCAAGCAGTAATGAGACAAAACAAGACGCAACAACTACGAACCAGACACGCTCCCCCTTTTCTGTGCTTTCGTATTTTTTGTAAATGTCTTTGAAATAGGACCACAAAACTCTAGCAAAAATTAAAAATCCAAGCAAGCCGTAGGTTCCCCAGAAAAGTAAATAAGAATTGTAAATAGACACAAAACCTCTTTGAGCTGGGTTAATACTGTTTCCAAAAATCCAATTAGACCCAATTGTTTCCAATGAGTTAAACCAGTGAATGAGGTTTTCTTTTGAGACAATTTCAATCGAGGAATGAATACTTGGGAAGACGACTGTCAAAAAAACTAAATAGATCATAGCAGAGGTGATCAGCTTTTTTTCTCTGGTTAAAATTCCCATAACTATAACTCCGATTCCCAAGAAAACCAAACTGGAATAAGAAAATGTCAAAAAGAGAGCAATCGCCTGAATCAAAACTAGCCCGATCATCCAAACTCTATCTCGAAACAACTTTCTATTCTTCAATTTCCCCCTAAAGCGTCTGACCTTATGAAGGCCATCGAGAAATCTTATTTTCTTTTTCCTCCCAACTTTTTTCTTAACCAAAACCTTCTCCTGTTGTTTGTTTAAAGTCATTAACCCTAAAGTGGATAAAATGCTGACAACCAAAAAAGAAGGAAGCGGATTGGCTCCAATTTCATCTTCTAGGCCTATTCCTAAAAATCCATTTATCTGATAGGTGTTTTGATCAAAAATTAGATGTTGGCTAGATCCACTGGAAATTCCCATTCCGATAGAAGTTTGCCAGCCACCTAAAAACATCAAAATTCCAAAAACTGAATGAATAGTAGCTACAGAAATCAGTAATATAAAAAACCTTTTAATTCTTTTTTGAGTTTGAAAAAAATATTGAAAGCCAACCAGCAAAAACCAGATCATCGCCATATTAAGAATTATTTTCCACAGCATGCTTTTTATTGCTAGTCCAAAAGCAAGGCTAAAAAATATATAGGAAAAACTAACCAAGAACAACAAAAAGAAAGGAAAGGTCAGTTTGTTTTTCAAAACTTTTTTATCAGTCAGAGCGAGCTTCAGCATTCCGATTATTGAAATTAAAGCTAATAGCATATCAAATAAAGAAATTCCGCTTGAGCCCAATTTTATCGTCGGGAATAACAATGTTATTCCTAGCAAAAAAAGCCAACCCCTAGAAAAACTTTTAGAGAAAATAAAGATAGCGATCATCAATAGAATGATCAAGACAGTTGCTAAAACATTTAGCGTTAATACTAAATTCAACAATGCTATCATTAACCCCAAAAACAAAAGTGGGACTGAATCTTTCCTAAAAAACCTTTTCGTTTTTAGAAAGTTTTCTTTAATGAAATTCGAAAGCTTTATAGAGATTATTTAAGGCGTTAAAGTCGAAACAACAAAACTTGGAATTGCCGAAAATCTTCATTGATTTTAGCTATCACAATAACATAAAAAATAAAATTTGGCAATAGAAAAACCCCTTTTTCCTGGGAAATGGGGTTTTGTGCCTAAAACAGTACTCTTTAGCGGTTTTTTTCGATGATTACATTCCCTTTCTTAACTGGCATTGAACTCAGCCAAGAAGGGCTATAAAGCAAAACAGCTCGATTTATTTGCTCTAAGCTTGAGAGATATTCTTTAATGCCTTCGTTATTTTTCTCAGATAATTCGTTTTTCAATATATTTTCATCTAAAACTGGCCAATAATCCCCTTTGGCAGTGACGTTGAGATCTAGCTTCTTAGCTGAATAGTCGGCTACATCTTTCATGAATTTTATGTCTGATATTTTTTCAAAAACTAAATCATCTTGACTTTCTTCATCAAATGAACTCTGGAGAATTTTTTGAAATTCAGTTTCATTAAAAGTGATGACCTTTATTTTTTCTTTGATTTTGTAGTTAAATTGGTCGATAATGTCTCCCGGTGCATAAGAGGAGTCATTGAAGATAATCTCCTTTTCAATGGAGTTATAAGCAAATGTCTCGCCTTCTTCCAGATTTTTTTTGATATTTTCTTCCAGGCTTTCATTGAAACTTTTAATGCTTTTTTCTCTGGCTAGATTGATATCACTTTCTGTTACGATTTTTACTTTTTTATTTTCGGTGTCATTGGCTCCTCCTGTCATTTTTTCCTCAGAAATAACTTTGAATTTATCATATTTATCTCCCCCCTTAAAACCTTCTATGGTAAATTCGCTGGCTTCAATGTTGTAGCTTTGGCCAATTTTATCAGCTATGACCTGAGCTTCAATCATTCCAGGCTCATCTCCATTCTTTCCTGGAACGACAACATTTTTAATTAGTCGGAAAAGTTTTCCCTCTTTTGACAAAAGGCGGGTTGTTGCAACCAGGGACTGATTGGAAGATGAATAGTGATTGTATATCTTGACTGTTCCTCTGGCCATGCCTTTGTCATTGCTGAACTTTTCTCCTGTTGCTGGATATTTATCACTAGTTTCTATTAGAATTTCCTTGTAGCTTCCTTTTAAAGAGCAATTGGAGTCAATTTCTACATCCTCGCATACCATAATTGAAGAAGAGGCGCTGGCTTGGTGTTTGTTTAAATAAAGCTGAGCTTTCATTTTTGGCCAATTTAAAAAAACCCAGTAACCTAAAATAACTGCTCCAGCCACAAAAACTGTCGCCAGGATTGGGAAAACTTTTATTTTTTTGGGGAAATTAAAACTAATTTTTTTTCTTTCTTTCTTCTCAATTGGGTTTATTTCAGGGGTCTTTTGAATGGTTTTTTCTTGATAAAAATCATCGATTGAAACATGAGAAGAGACTCTTGGCTTTTCTGGTTTTAGTTTTGGCGCTCTTAAGGTTCTGGAGAACAGTTTCTTTTTCTCTATCTTTTTTTGGTTTTCATGATTTTCAATGAATTCTTTGCCAAAACTATTCGGTGTCTTTATTTTTATTTTTGTACTTGATTTTGGCTTAGGTGGCTCAAGAGCAGGCTCTTCGATCTCTTCCTCAAATAAATTTTCTTTGTCTGGTTTTGTCATCGAACTGCTATAAAAATCAGAGCTTCCAATTTCCCGCTTCTTTTTCTTGACTGGCGGGACAACTTCTTCTCCAATTATTTTTTCCGAGGTTTCTTTTTTCTTTGAGGCTTCTTCTTTTTCTGGCGTTTCTTCCTTGATAAAGTCTTGGGCTGATTTATTTTTCGCTTCTAGTCCAACTGCCTTTATTATTCTTCTGGAGTGCTGATCTGAGGTCACTAGAATTATGTGTTTTCCCATCTTATCAACCTCTTTTTTTAATAATTTCAAATTGACAATTCCTTGAGTAAGCAATGAATTTTTCGGAACAACCAGAAATATCTCCGGGCTTTCTTCCTTTCTAATTTTATCAATTATTCCTATGATTTCTTCCTCTGTGTCAATATAAATAGTCTTGTGCATGTTTATTGGAAATTAACTTTGAATAATTTTCATTGCCTTATTTAGGGCTTCTGATAAAGCATCCTTTTCATCTGATTCTAAAATTAAACTTGCCAACCCCATTGGAGTGATGTCTTGTGGGTTATTTAGTTTGTTTGTTTTATCAATGATTTTTATAACGTCTCTGGGTTGGATATAGCTGATAGTTGGCTTGTCAGGAAAAGGAATGTTGGCCAACCATTTTTCCGATTTAAGCTGTTCGTAAATGCCGGGCAAGCCACTCCCCCCTCCACATAACAAAACTCTTGGAGGCAATGAATCAAGTCTGGATGAGCAAAAATTTTCCAAGGCAATTTCCACTCCTGAGAGCCAAACCTCACAATCATTCTTTAGGGCATCATTAATTTTTTTTATGTATTGATCCTCAATTTTTCCCTTTGCATAAAGAAGTTTGGCCTCCTCAGCTTCTTCAAGAGAAAGATGGAACTTTTTGGCCAAGCTTTTCGTGAAGCTTCTTCCCCCTAAACCAAAAATTGAAGTTCCTTCCAGGCTTCCATTTTTTATGACTGCAATGTCAGTTGTTCCTCCTCCAATATCAATTAAAATTGCTCCAAAATCTGGGTGATTTTCAAGACCCATTCCGTTAACTGCCGCATAGGGCTCAGCTGCAATTGAGATTAATTTAAGATCAAGCTCTTTGGCAATGCTTTGAATTGCCCCCAAATGAATTAAAGGAGCATAGGCATTAAAAACGCTCATGGAAACATCCCTTCCTTGGAAGCCAACCGGATTGTTGACCTTGTATCCATCAATTTCAACGTTAACAATCGAGGCGTTGATAAGCTTCACTTCTATGTCTGCATGTCCTGATTCATAAGCTAGTTGTTTTTTGATTCGTTCAAAAGCCTTCCATTGAATTTTCTGAATTATGTTTTTAATTTCAGGCATGTCAATTCGAATTTCTGGCTTAGCCCTTTCATAATGAACCGTGGTGGTTGAACCTTTGACGAATTCTCCGGCTATTCCAATGATAGTGTTTTTTATGCTTTTAATCCCTGCTTCCCTACAGGCGCTAGCAATTGATTTTCGACAGGTTTCAATAACACCTGCAATATCGCTAACTGCTCCGCTAGTCATGTTTCCTGGTTTTTGTCGGGCTTTTCCAACACCATAAACAACCCCCTTGGGAGGATCTCCTTCTATTTTATAAACTAAACTTTTTACAAATTCAGTTCCTATGTCTAAAGCGAGAAAAAAATCCTTGCTATTCTTTTTTTCTTTGCCAAAAAATAAAGACATTTTTTATTTTGTTTTACTAAAATCTAGTGAATTGATTCTTAATAAATTGTAGCACACCCAGCTATTTTTTGCGAGCTTTTCTACCAGCCATGCAACGATTCTTGGTTTTGTAAAGTTTGCAATATTCGAGCATAACTTTTCTGAATTTTCCGCTAACTATTGTTTTTCCGTTTTCCATCAAAGTCGCTTTATCAGAGATTAATCCGGCCTCTTCTCGATGAGTTATTAACAAAATTGAACAACCAAGTTCATCTTTTATTTTAAGTAATAAATCATAAAGTTCATTATAAACGATAATGTCCAGAGAGGCATCTGGCTCATCCAGGATCATTAATTTTGGTTTCATTAGAAAAACTGACGCAAGCTCAATTCTCTTTCTTTCCCCTCCGCTAAGCTTATCATCCATTTTTCTTGCTAAGATTTCCTTTGAAAGTCCTATAAAATCAAGGGCTTTTTTAATTTCTGAAGTCGAAGTTTTTTGAATGGCTAAAAAATCCCTTACCAAAAGACCTTCAAACCTGGCAGGTTCCTGAAAAGCCAAAGTCATTCCCATTTTAGCGATTTCATGAATTTTTTTATTATTAATTTTTTTGCCTAAAAACAAAATTTCTCCCCTTGAAATCAAGTGAGAATTTATTCCCATTAGCGCTTTGGCCAAGGACGACTTTCCGCTACCATTTTTCCCCAACAAACAGTGGATTTCATTCTCTTTTATTTTTAGATTGACTTTATCTAGAATGATTTTCCCCTCCCTGGGTGTTTTTAGGGTTAAATTTTTTATTTGAAGCATGCTATTTTTTTAAAAATCAGATTCTTCTAGAACAATCTTAAGAGTTTTTTCCTTGTCTTTGCTTAAAACTTTTAGAGTAATCTCCTCACCTACTCGTCTTTTTCTCAAAGCCTTGGCTAGATTATTTTTTTCAGTCAATTTCTCACCGTTAATCTCTAGGATTATATCGTATTCAGATAAACCAGCTTTGTCAGCAGGACTTCCCGGCAAAACAGGAAGCTCACTTCGGGAATTTCCACGCAAAATCAATGCTCCATGATCAACTTTCAAATCGTTTATTTCTTGAATTTGTTCGTTAATCATTAAATACCTAACTCCAAGATAAGGGCGAACGATTTTCCCATTTTCTTTCACGCTTTGGTAGATGTCCTTAACCTGATTAATCGGAATGGTGAAGCCTATGTTCTCTGCTCCCTGGGCTATTGCTACATTTATTCCGATCACTTTTCCGCTTAAGTTAAAGAGTGGGCCCCCGGAGTTTCCCGGATTAATCGCTGCGTCAGTTTGAATGACTTCTTCCAAAAGCTCTGTTTGACCCAAGGAGTTGCCGGCTTCAACTTGTCTTTTTAGGCCGGATATAATTCCCTTAGAGACTGTGTTGTCAAACTCTCCTAGGGAATTTCCAATAGCCAAAACGGTTTGGCCGATATTTAAATCATCTGAATTCCCAAGCTCAACTGTCGGAAGATTTTTTGCTTCGACTTTCAAAATAGCTACATCCAAAAAGGAGTCTTTTGCTAGAACCTCAGCACTCAGAGTTTCTCCATCATTAAACATAACGCTATAATCAGCTTTTTCATCGTCGACAACGTGCCTGTTGGTTATTATGAAGCCATCTTTATTTACAATAAACCCCGTTCCTCCTCCAATTTCCCTGGTTTCTGTCTCAAATTCAAGTTCATCCCCAAAGTAAAATTGTCTGAAAAATGGATCGTTAAAAAAACTATCCACTTTGGGAATGTCTTTGGTGACAATAATACTGACTACTGCCGGAGAGTTTTCTTTAACAATTTTAACCACGCTCTGCTCTTCTCTTTCGAGCGAATATTGATTTGAAAAATCAGATGCATCCTTAATTTCCAAAGAAATGTTCTTTTGAAAATCCTCTAATCTTTGCAATCTTTCCTCAAAAATCTTTTGCCCGACAAAAAATCCAGCTAAACCGCCACTTAAAATGCTCACTAAAAACAAGATCAACCAACCCAAAGCTATTTTCCGGCCAACTTTTTTGGCAGGTTTTTTCTTGTGGGATTTTTTTATTTTTTTATTTTTAAGCATTCTTCTGAATTAACTTTTTATTCTTCGATGACAATCGCACTGGCGGGACAACTTTCAATAACGTCTTCTATTTCACAGTTACAATCTCCGGCCTCATCTTTTATTGCTTTTGCCAGTCCGCCTTGGACCTTAAAACACTCGGGACACTTTGATTCACAAAGTCCACATCCAACACAACTTTCATCTATGATTCTTAACCCCATCTTTGTTTGTTAATTATTATCTTTATTTTAATAGAGACTTGGGTCTCCCTCTGACTTATCACGTAAAACAGTTTCTTGTTTTTTCATTTCCTCATTGGAAAAATCTAAACGAGCATCCTCTTTGTTCCAGCGATAGTCTTTGGAAAAAATTTTTACAGACAAATTTGATTTCTCCTCGTTTAGCCAATCCAAGAAGCTGCCTTCGTTAGTAAAAATTTGTTTTATCTTAAACTCTTCTTGGTTGCCCTCGCCTCTTTTATCTTCTAGATAGACAATGTGGTTTCCCAGGGGGCTTGTGATTATCTTGGAGAAATCTCCAGGTTGCATGGAATAAATCTCATTTGCAATCGGCTCTATTAAATAATCTTTTTTAAACCATCCGAGATTTCCGCCGTTTTCCGCAGTTTCTCCCTCGGAGTATTCTTTGGCTATTTTTTCAAACTCCTCTCCTTTTTGTAGTCTCAAAAGAGCCTTCTCTATTTCTCCTCGATCAAAATTTTCTTTTGATGAATTGCTCTCGTAATATTCAATCAATTTTTTCAAATAAATCCTAGGGATAACCACCTTATCTCTAAAATCCGTTAAATTCCATCCGTAAATTTTCTTTAAATTTAAAGCCAAGTTCTCGGTGCTTCCTGAGTCTTGAGCTTTGCTCACCAGATCTTCACCAGCCTCTTTTTTGGAAACATAGATTCCTTTTTCATTAGCAATGATCTCGATTAATTTATTTTCTATGAGCTTACTAAAAACTTCTTTTTCTTTTATTTTTAAGCGGGTTTCGCCTTCTTCAGTTTCAAAATCAATCCTCATTCCCATTTCAGAAAAATCTTGAGACAAATAAAATTTTTCCAAAGACTCTAAATTGAAAAGCAGATCTCTGGTTGAAATAACTTCATTTCCATTTATTAAAGCCAGAGGGTATGGAGCTACTCGAAAAAAGGTTCTGTTGAATTTTGAAAGTGGATTGCAGAAATAAAAGATTACCAAGAACAGAAGGATGAAAAGACCCAGCCAAAAAGAAAATTGGAGGACTTTTTTAGAAAAAATTTTATTTATTTTTTTCATATAATTGAATACTATTTTTGTTTTCAACTCTCTCTATTTTAACAATTTCTTGTTTTTTTTCAAGATGTCTATTCATTTCTTAAGGCTTCGATTGGAGTTAACCCAGAAGCCTTTTTGGCCGGCTTGAAGCCAAAAATTATCCCTGTGATCATAGAAAAGCCAATTGCCAAAACAATTGAAAAAATCGTAACAGGAAAATCTAAAATAAAATCAAAGCGCGAAGCAACCACTTCGGCTGTTTTTGAAAAAGCAAAGCCCAAAATGATTCCAATGAACCCCCCAATAGAAGTCAGGATAATGGACTCGTAAATGAATTGCATTAAAATATCTTTCTTGCCTGCCCCAATCGCCTTTCTTAAGCCTATCTCAAAAGTTCTTTCAGTCACTGCAACATACATAACATTCATAATCCCAACTCCTCCCACAATAAGAGATATCGAAGTCAAGCCGATTAATAAAATATTTAAAACAACAAAAACTTGACCAACAATTTCAGTTGCTTCTGACATTGAGGTAATCGCAAAATCATCGTCAATTTCCTTATCGATGTCATGTCTGTCTCTCATGATTTTTTCCATGGCCTTGATGGTCAAAGGATCTTTTTCGGTGTCTAGGCTTTTGTAGACCACCCACTGAACGTGATCGATATTTAAAAGCTTTTTTTGAACGGTTATTAGAGGGATATAAATCAGGCTATCAAAATCAAAGAATCCGCTTGACCCTCGAGGCTCCAGGATTCCTTTAACGCTGTATTTCTGATTACCAATTTTAATTTTTTCACCGATAATATTTTTTTGAGAACCAAAAAGATTTTCGGCAACGGTGCTTCCTAAAATAACATTTTTTTGAGCATTATTATCATCATCTTTATCAAATTTTTGCCCTTCAGCAATTTTCATATTTTTATCAATTTCAAATACCCCTGAAGTCACTCCCATAATCATTCCGGGCTCATTTTCTTGCTTGTATGAAACGATTTTTTGGTCAATAATTCCGGCATACCAAGTCCCAAGGTTTTTGAGTTTTGCCAAGGCCTCTGCGTCATCCAGAGTCAGAGTTGTGATTTCTGTTCCACTGGCGATCCCTCCGGCATTTCCAGATGAGTTCTTAGCCTTCCCTGGAACTTTTATTTCAATATTAATAATATCGCTTCCAAATGATTCGATTTCGCCAAGAACATACTCTTTCATCCCAGCCCCAAGGGATAAAACCACGATGACCAACATCACCCCAATCACCACTCCCAAAAGAGACAAGGCGGTTCTCTTGCTGTTTCTCATCAAGCTTTTAAGAGCTAGTTTAAAAGCAATGTTTTGTGATTTAAAAAAATTTCTCATAAATCCTATTCATAATGCAAGGCTTCCATTGGACTGATCTTGGAAGCTTTGCGAGCTGGATAAATTCCAAAAATTATTCCGACTACAACAGAAACAAAAACCGCTATAAAAATAGACGTCAAAGAAATCAAAAATTCCCATTCATATCCCAAATAACTAACAATGATAAAAATCAAAAAAGACACCAAGATTCCCAATAAAATTCCGACAAAACCACCAATCAGTGAAACAAAAATTGACTCAATCAAAAATTGTAATAAAATATCTCTGTTTTTCGCTCCGATTGACTTCCTTAAGCCGATTTCCTTGACTCTTTGATTAACTGAAATAAGCATTATGTTCATTATTCCCACCCCCCCGACAATCAAAGAAACAGAGGCTACCGCTAAGAGAAAATACCTGATGACATCAGTAATTTTTTTAAGGGTTTTAAGCGCAGTAGCTTGATCTTTTATTCCAAAATCATCTTTACTTGGATCATCAATATCATGTTCTTCGCGAATAATTTCCGCTACTCTTTCTTTGACTGGTTCGATTTGACTGACTTCGCCAATTTTTATCCTAATAAAATTAAGATGATCAGTTCCTAAAATAATTTTTTGGGCAGTTTTAAGGGGAATCACAATTGAATCGTCTTGACTAGATGCGCCAAAGGCCGAAGTCCCTTCTTCTTCAAAAACCCCAATCACTCTGAAATAATGTTTTTTAATTTTAATTTTTTTGTTTATCGGGTCTTCATTGGGAAAAAATTTTTCTACTACCTTTTTTCCAAGAATGGCTACTTTTTCAATGGCATCATCATCACTGGGAGTTAAGAATCTTCCCTCTTCAACGGAAGTGCTATGAATTTTCAGATAATCGCTAGTAGTCCCAACCAAACTAATATTTTCTTCTACGCTCCCCCTAGAAACTAAAACAGTCCCATTTGAAAATCCGGCAATAGCTTCGATTCCCTGAAGTGAATTGTCCCTTTTGATAGCTTCCATGTCATCATTAACCAAAGTTTTGATTACAATTCCATATACTGAAGCAGGGGGACCATTCTCTTCAGAAGCACCTGGAGTAACAGCAATTAGGTTTGAGCCCAATCCCTCAACTTGCTTTAAAATCAATTTCTGAGCCGAGTTTCCTATGGCCATAATAATGATAACTGCAGCCACCCCAATAATTATCCCTAAGATAGTCAAAAAAGAGCGAGTTTTATTCGCCAATAAGTTTTTTTTAGAAAACTTTAAAGCATTTAGAATATACACGTAAAAACTCAAAAGTTAAAATGCAAAATTCAAAAGTTATTTCTTTTGATCCTTAACAATTTTCCCGTCCTCAACCCTAATAATTCTCTTGGCATATTTAGCTATGAAGTCTTCGTGGGTAATTAAAATAATGGTTTTGCCCTGTTTGTTGAGTTTTTGAAAAATTTCCATTATCATTTGACCCGACTTTGAATCAAGGTTCCCAGTCGGTTCATCAGCAAAAATAATTTCGGGGTCATTCACCAATGCTCTGGCAATGGCCACTCTTTGTTTTTGTCCTCCAGAAATTTGATTAGAAAAATAATCAAGTCGATGAGTCAAATTGACTGACTCTAAAGCTCTTACTATTCTTTCCTTGTTTTCTTTTTGGCTAATTTTTTGAGGATTATAAAGAAGAGGTAGCTCAACGTTTTCATAAACCGTTGTTCGAGGAAGAAGATTAAAAGACTGGAAAACAAAACCAACCTCCCGATTTCTAATTTCAGAAAGTTCATCATCAGAATAGTTTTTTACATTTTCACCCTTGAAGAAATAGTCGCCTCCAGTTGGTTTATCCAAAAATCCTAAAACCTGCATTAGAGTCGACTTCCCTGATCCACTTGGTCCCATGATTGCAATGAACTCACCGCTTTTGATTTTGAAAGTGGCATCACAAAGAGCCTTGGTTTCGACTTCTCCGCTATAATAGGTTTTGCAAAGATTTTTTACTTCGATTAGATTCATTTTGGTTGAATCCGATGAACATTCATTGAACGTTCATTGAACGTTACTTTGTATATTGTTTTATTTTCTCCCAAATTTTTTCACTAATTTCCTCTACTGAAAGAAGTTTATTGTCTTTTGTGCATTTGATGTCAATCCAGTTGTTTTTTTCTTTTACTAACTTCAAGGCACCTTCTCGAGCGTCCTCCAAGTGGTCAAAGTCTGCCTCGTGAATATCAATTTCATTCTTGGAATAATCTCTTTTCCTGTTTTTTGCGTCTGCATTTTCAAGCAATTGCCTGGAAAAATCACTGGGCACGTTAAGAAAAACGATCAAATCAGGCCGAGGAATTTTAAAAACTCCAAATTCCATTTCGTCCAACCAATCCAAAAATTCTTTTCGCTCCTTGGAATCTTTGATCTTGCCTCCCTGGTGAATTTGATTAGAACTAGTGTATCGGTCAGCAATCACAACCTTGCCCTCATTCAGCCAGCTTCGAATCTTCTCGCTAGATTCAAAGCGGTCGGCTCCATAAAGAACTGAGGCGATGAAGGGACTGACTTCTTTGGCTGAACCAAGCTCTCCAGAGAGATAGCGACTGACGGTTTTTCCAAAAAAATTAGTTTTGTATTGAGGAAAATCAATAGTTTCTACGGAATGTCCGGCTTCTTGAAGTTTGTTTTTGAGAGCTTCGGTTTGAGTTTTTTTGCCACTTCCATCGATTCCATCAATAACTATAAACAGACCTTTATTTTCTTTCATAAAAATGATTAAGTCTAAATCTGGGTTTCCTTTTTATCAGCGGTCACCCTTCCTCCCTGCCACTGTCCTTTGTATTGATTTCCTTCACCAAAGACTTCATGGAAGGTAATGTGAACCACTCTGGCCCCAAATGAAACAGTGATGTTGCTTTTCCCGAGATTGCAAATTCCAAAAGTCAGCTCTCCTGAGTAGCCAGATTGAACAATCCCATTAAATAAAGCTAGTCCACTTCGAAAAAGAGTTGTTCTTGGAAAAATAATCCCCGAAAGATTGATGGGCAAATTAACCTTTTCTTTTGTTTTGACTAAATAATATTTTCCTGGCTCGAAGACAAATGAGTTTTCTTTTTCATTTTTATCTGGATTATTTTTGGCAATTAGTTTTGAAGTCGGAGTTTGTCTTTCCTCAACCCCCAAAAATCCATCACCTTCAATTTCATAAACCTCATCAAGTTGTAAATCAAACCCCGCTCCCTCTGGAGAATTCAATTCTCTTTCACACAAACCTTCAACTAATTTTTTTTTCTTTACTAATTTGTGCAGTTCTTTTATTCCTAATAGCATATCAAAAATTAATTGTTATTTATTTCCTTAAATCCCTTTTCTATTGATGTCTTCATTAAATTGGAAATTTTAAGATCATTTAAATTTTTAATCTTTGTCCACTTTTTATCAGTATGAGATTCAGAAATCTCAATCTCACTTAAAGAGCTTCCTGGTTTTGTCAAATACTGAATATCCACAGTATGCCTCATCTCATCTTGTGAAACATATGAAAAAAGATTATAAGGCTTAATGGCTTTTATCTTTAAATTCGTTTCTTCAAAAACCTCCCTGGCAATTGCTTCGTCTGGAGTTTCTCCAAATTCAACTTTTCCTCCAGGCATTTCCCAATAATTTGGCAAAAATTCTTCTTTTGAGGATCTCTTTAGCAGTAAAACCTCGTTTCTATCGTTGAAAATAAAAGCGGTAACACAGATTTTTTGAAATTTTTTCATGATCTATTTCAAGACTTTATATTTCAAAACAATTGAGTTGTCATTGGTCTTCTCTGTCCCAATCATTTCCAAATCAACATTGAAGTCCCCCTTGAAAAGAGAAAGTCCGTCTCCAAAAAGCTTTGGCTCAACAGAAATATAGAGCTCGTCAACTAATTTCTCTTTTAGAAAAAGTCCATTAATAAGAGCTCCTCCACCCAAAACCACCGATTTAAAACCCTCCTTCTCCAGGTCTTCTAAGACTTTTTTTGGTTCCCCTGAAACAAATTTCACTCCTTCTCGTGGTTGGGGATTTTCATCTAAAGTAAAGACAACATTCAATCTGTCCTTCAAGGGAGCAGGAAAGGTTTCAAAGGTTTTATCCCCCATGACAACTGCGCCATGTTCTTTTGAGACTCTTGCAAAAAATTGCTTATCCTCTTTGCTGGTCCAATCGGGAAAATGGTCGCTATCTTTTGCGATTCTTCCGTCAGCGGTGACTGCCATTACTAAAATTACTTTCATTTGTTTTTCTTATTGCTTTTCACAAACTTTTCCCAATCTTTTGATTTTTTACCGCCAGTTGGCGAAAGCTCTGCCTTAATAGGAGGATGGGCTTCGTAATTCTCCAAAACAACGTGTTCTGGGCGAAAATCACTCAATTCTTTGACGTCATCCGAGATTTTGATTGTTGGAAAAGGCTTGGGCTCTCTGCTGAGTTGCTCTTTGACCTGGTCTATGTGATTAGAATAAATATGCACATCTCCAAAAGTGTGAACAAACTCTCCTGGCTCAGTCCCTGTTATTTTGGCTAAAATATATGCCAATAAAGCATAGCTAGCTATATTAAACGGAACACCCAAAAAGATGTCGGCTGATCTTTGATAAAGTTGCAATGAAAGCTTTCCGTCGCTTATCCCACATTGATACATGTTGTGACAAATCGGGAACCTTGACGACTCTTCCGGTAAAGCCATTTCATAAAGATATTCAGGGTTCCATGAATTAACTAAAGCATTATGGCAATGTGGATCTTTTCGGAGCTCTTCCACCACCCATTGGAGTTGATCTATGGTTCTATTTTTATCTTTGGTCGGCCAGTTTCTCCACATTTCTCCGTAAATATTCTTGAGTTCACCATATTTTTTTGCAAATTCATCATCCTCGGAGATTTTTTTGATAAATTCCTCTTTGTCCATTTTTGGAACCTCCCCCTTCTCCATTAGCTCAAGATAAATTTTATAGGGATAGTCGTCCCAAATATGGACATCTTTGTCTACTAAATACTTTATGTTGGTTTGTCCAGATAAAAACCAATACAACTCCTCCAAAACACCCTTCCAATAGACTTTTTTTGTTGTAAGCAAGGGAAATCCTTTTGATAAATCAAAGCGAATTTGGCGGCCAAAGACACTGTATGTCACCGCTCCGGTGCCCATATCTTCTTGTTTTGTTCCGTTCTTAAGAATATCTTCCATTAATTCAAGGTATTGATATTCGGGGTGATTTTTTTTATTTTCCATTTTTCTTATTAATCTTTAATGTGAATTTTTCCTTTATATTGCCTAACGACAATCCCTCTTCTTTTGGCCAATTCCATTGACTCATCTTCGGTTTCAGTTGCCTTGCCTCCGGTCTTGATTCTTTCATAGGGTTTATAATAAACAATCTCTTTGATTCCAGCATTATTCATCGATTTCATACAATCATAGCAAGGAGTCAAAACCATGTAGGCACTGGCTCCTCGAAGTCTCTCTGCGTTTTGACAATTTATTATTCCATTGATTTCAGCATGAGCTCCACGGCATCGCTTTAGTTTTTTGGTGTCTGGGTCACCGTCCACTTTTGCACACCCGACTTCAAGACAGTGCAAATCTCCCTCAGAGGGGCCATTATAGCCCATGGAAATGATTTTTTTGTTCTTATCAACATACACCACTCCTGCTTCATGAAACTTGCAAGCAGTTCTTTTGGAAATTAAAATTGCCAGATTGACAAAAGTCTCATCCCAACTCAATCTCGTCTTTTTTCCTTTTTTCATTTTTCTTTTAATCATTATTTTTTATACTCAAGCGCTTCAATATTTTAACAAAAATACAAGCAAAAAACAAATAACAAAAAACCGGATTTTGACAATCCGGTCTCTTGAAAGTATCAAGAGTCTATCTAAAATCTCACCGTTTTTTATAAATTCGTAACTTGTTGACTAAAAAATTGAAATTTTTACTATAAATTCTTCAAATCTTCGTCAAAATATCTTGATATTCTTTCTAGATTTTCAAAATTTCTAGTTAAAAATTTCTTCTTTTTAGTCAAACATGAGATCTTAGACAGACTCTAAGAATCTGTTTAAAAAATCTAGTTTGTTTTATTCAATCCCAAACTTTCCATAAATTTATCAGTTTCAGACAATAAGTAGTCTAAATCTTTTTCGTTTTCAATGGTGAAATCAGCCTGAGCGCCAATCTTGGGAACATTTACTTCGGTTGATTTTAAATCAATTTTCTCAAAGTTTTCAAAAGAAGTGCTGTCGTCACTCTTTTCGTCTCTCTTGGAAGCCCTTTCCCATCGAGTTTTGGTAGAAGCGGTGATGTATAAAACCTTATTATTCTCAAAACTTCTAATAAAATCCAAGTCTGGAGGCATTCGAAGCCCATTGACTACTACTATTTGACTTTCTTCGTCTTCAATCTTTTTGCGGATGGCTTTACTCAAAATATCGTCTCCGAATCTTTCCTGAAAAGCAGTAAAAAGCCAGTGTTGATCAGCCCTTGAAAGTTTATCAAAATAAATTGAAAGGGTGTCTTTGATTGGGTCGGCAAATCGAACCTGCTTGGCGCCATATTTTTCTTCCAAATACTTGCCAACAGTGTCTTTTCCTGAACCAACTTCTCCAACTAACCCGATAACAATCTTGCTCATTTAAAATAATAAATGGTTAAGTTAACAACCCCAATATTATAATACCAAATTGAATTTTAGGCAATACAAAAAAGACTTTCCGAAAAGAAGTCTTTTATTCGCTACCTTAACTAGTCTTTATAGAGAAAATAGCCAATAACAAAAAGAAATGCTGTAATAAATAGAATTTCTAGACCCTTGGCATTATAGAGAGCAAACCAAGTCCCTATTACGAACAAAGAGACAATAAGGGCCAAAAAAATAAAATTATAAATTTTAGACAATTTGAGTGCCACTTTCCCTTTTGAGTTAAAGAAAACCAACAGCCAGCCTAATAGGATAAATAAGAGTAAAAAATTTAAATTAAAGTTGCTCATCACATATCCTGGAAGAATCGACTCGACAAAAAATAGAACCAAATAATCAATAGACAGGACCAGAAGAGTCCCCAAAATAAAAGTGTCATGTTTTTGTATTATTTTTTTAAATGAAGGGAATATGCCCACGATATTTTTTTATTAATTTTAATTTTATATTTTCTATACTAACCATCAAGTTGCTTTTGAGATTATCTCCCTTTGAGGTGGTGGATAAATTCAAAGAAGCCTTTTCTATATCACTCTCCCCAAGACCAGAAAGAATGAAAATATAGTTAGATTTTTGATTTTGTGTTGTTTGTTCAAACACACATTCCAACTGGTTTTTAGTGATATTCGCTTGGCATTCGGCAAAAGGGTTGGCTTTCAGAGTTTCTATCTTGATCGGAAAATTTCCAGTATATTTTTTCGTGTCAACTTGAGGATCGATTGACCAAAGCTCGCCCCTCCAAACTAAAAACTTTTCCCCTTTTGATTCAACCACCGTTCCATCAGAATAAGCCCAGCCATAATTCCAGCTGCCTTTGTCTTCAAGCTCACCAACAAATCCAGGGTCTTTTTCTATAACATCCTCCCACTGATAACCCATTTTTTCAAAAAGTTCAGCAGAAAAAATACTTTGATAGGAATTTTCTGGCAACAAAATATTAACTGCTAGAGGAAGAGCAAAGAGTCCGCCAACTGGAATGTTAGTTTTATTGTTTTCAAAAAGCATTTTTTGAATATCTTCTCCGCTTAAATTCTTTTCTTGTTTAGGATAAAAAGATATCAGAAAATTTTGATAGGCTTTTATCTTAACTTCTTTTTGGCTGAGAGAATTATCTGTTAAATCAATTTTCAATCTAACCTTATCAAAGATGTAGTTTTCTTCTTCCGGAAAAACTAAAGCGGTTTGCCCACCTATTTCTCTTAACGTTATCTTTACTCCCGATTGAGGCTCTCCTACGGAAGAATAGTCAAAAGACACCATGGCAATTCGCCAAATAATCCACAGGGGAATTGAGGCGCCAATTACGAAAATTAAAAATTTATTTTTTTTAGACATCTTCTTCTTGCTTTTTCTTTTTTATTTCAGCTAAAATTTTCTGCATTACTTTTGGATTTTCTTTAAGGTATTTTTTGGCCGCCTCTCTTCCTTGGCCAATTTTTTCACCTTGGTAACTCAACCAAGAACCTGATTTTTCAAGTACCTTGTAGTTAACTCCCAAATCCAAAATATCACCTTCCTTCGAAATTCCCTGATTATACATAATGTCAAACTCTGCTATTTGGAAAGGAGGGGCAACTTTATTCTTTACTACTTTAACCTTAACTCGATTCCCAATAATTTGCTCGGCCTGCTTGATTTGAGCAGCTCGCCTGACTTCCAATCGAACTGATGAATAAAACTTCAAAGCATTTCCACCTGTTGTTGTTTCTGGGTTACCAAACATCACTCCAATTTTCATTCTAATCTGATTGATGAAAATAACCATTACATTAGTTTTGGCCACGATGCTGGTCAATTTTCGAAGAGCCTGGGACATTAATCTTGCTTGAAGCCCCATGTGAGAGTCCCCCATATCCCCTTCAATCTCAGCTCGGGGAGTCAGAGCTGCCACTGAATCAACAACAATTACATCTACTGAATTAGATCGGACTAAAGTCTCAACAATTTCCAGGGCTTGTTCTCCTGCATCAGGTTGAGAAATCAACAGTTCTTCAATATTCACTCCAATTTTTTTGGCGTAACTTGGATCCAAAGCATGCTCAGCATCCACAAAAGCCGCCACTCCACCATCTCTTTGAGCGTTAGCAACCACATGCAAAGCCAGAGTAGTTTTCCCAGAAGATTCTGGACCATAAATTTCAACTACTCGCCCTCTCGGCAAACCGCCAATTCCCAAAGCAATATCCAAAGAAGGGGACCCGCTAGAGATAGAGGCGACATCAACTTTTTTAACTTCTCCCAATTTCATTATTGAGCCTTCGCCAAACTTTGTTTTGATCTCCTCTATTGCTTCTTTGTAATCTCCTCTGGTGCTAATCTTCTTTGATTCTTTTTTTGTCTTTTTTTTCGCTGTCATGTTTATTTTTAATTTTTATTATTAATTCTCCCTTTTGTTTAAAACAATTTTTTTGAAACCCGAAGTTTCTTTGTCAATCGGAAAAAAATCTTGCTCGTCTATTCTAACATAAGTATCGCTAGCATTTCCAGTTTCAATTTGAACCTGATCCACAACCCTGATTTTTATCGAAGAATCGGGAAAGAGATTGGCTCTTCTGGGTTCCCCCTCATCAATTTTTAAAGTCACCCAAACAGAATTTTCCCGACTTTCTATTTCCACAAGAAAATCAAGATTTTCTTGTTCCTCCTCTTCCTTGGCTTGCTTCCCTAAAATCTCTACTTCATAGTCCGCCACAACATTAATAATTCTCTCAGTGCTTTTTTCAAACTTATTTGAGGCCTTGATGACTATTTGATTTGGTCCTTTTTGTAAGCCAATTTCTTCTGAGAATTTTCCCGTTGAATCAACATAGACCGGCTGACTGTTGATGACAATTTTATTTTCAAAATCTGTTGATCCGCTTACTTTGACTGAACTTGACTTTAGCGTGGTGTTGACTTTTGGCGAATCAATAACTAGATTGGGTTCTTTGGAAAAATGATCTACTTCAAAATAAAAATACAGGGCTCCTATTGTCACCAAAAGTGAGGAAAAAAGCAAAGAGGCTATTTTGGGTGTGATAGTGATACTGGGAAATTTGAAGTCAAAACCTTTCTTCTCCCTGTCTTGATATTTTTTAACATTCTTCCTGACTCCAACCTCTTTTTCAAATTGAGAAACTATTTTCTTTGAATTCAAGCCTAAGTATTTCGCATAGCTCCTCAAAAAACCCTTTACATAAACATCAAACGGCAAGTCATCGTAGTTTCCTTGCTCTATTTTTCTTAAGTAGTCTTTTTTGATTTTGGTATGACTAGCGATCTCTGCCAGGGAAACTCCGGCGTTTTCTCTTATCTTTTTCATTTTCTCGCCCAGAGTCAGAGATTTTACTTTTCTTTTTATAAACCCAGCCATGGTCTGTTTTGTTTAGCTTTTTTATTGATGTCTTTAAAATAGAATACACTAGAAAAGGGTTTTTGTAAAATAGTGATTTAGCCTAAAATATCAAGCACAACAAACTCGTACCTACGAGCGTACTTACTTTCGTAGGTACGTTAATGTATATCAAATAAAAAAGCCCCTTGCGGGGCTTTGTAAAAAATAAAATTATCGCTTTCTCCACTGAGCAGAACGTCTCGCTTTTTTGAGTCCTGGTTTCTTTCTTTCTTTTTTCCTTGAATCTCTTTTCAGATAGTCTAGGTCCCTCAAAGCTTTTTCTAGATTTTCATCGTATTTCACTAGGGCTCTTGCAAGACCAAGCTTGATAGCATCCGCTTGACCACGAACTCCACCTCCTCGAACTTTTGCGGAAATGCCAACTTTTTTAACTAATCCAACAGCTTCCAAGGGAGCCAAGATCGTGTTTTGAAACTCTTTAATTGGAAAAAATTCTTCAGATTTTCTTTCGTTAACAACAAAGCCAATTTTAGAATCGCTAAAAACTCGCACCCGAGCCACGCTCTCTTTTCTTCGTCCAATTCCTTCGAAATATTTATCGTTTTGTTCGCTCATTGAAATTAATTATATCTTAATATAAAACTATTTTTCTAACTTATCCTTATAGGGATGATCTTCGTTCTCAAAAACTCGAAGTCTCTTCATCGCTTCAACGCTCAACTTGTTTTTTGGCATCATTCCCTTAACCGCTTTTTGAATAACCAGAGTTGAATCTTTTTCCATCATTTCCTTGAAGGTCGATTTGTAAATTCCCCCTGGAAAACCTGAATGCCTCCAATAAACTTTTTTACTAGCTTTTTCTCCGGAGAGTCGAACTTGATCTGAATTAACAACCACCACCCAGTCTGATCCACCCAATCGAGGCTCAAAATCAACCTTGTTTTTCCCAGACAAAACCTTAGCAATCTCGCAAGAAAGCCTTCCCAGGATTTGACCTTTGGCATCAAACAAAATAAATTTTGGAGATTTTTTTTCTTCTGATTTCTGATTCATTGGTTTTGCTTATTTCTTCTTATTAACTTCCTTTTCTTCTTTCGAGCTCTTTTCATCCTTTGAGGTTTTAGCGGAAGCGCCTTTCTTATCTTTTTTGTCCTTCTCTTCTTTTTTTGGCTCTGTCTGTTTGGGCTGATCAACCCATTCAATCATTGCCATTTCAGAAAAATCACTTTTTCTAGGCATTAATTTGACAATCCTGGTATATCCCCCAGCTCTTTTGCTAACCTCTGCAATTAAAAAAAGTTCTTTGATAGACTCAACTCCCAAATCTTTCTTCAAAAGTCTTAGAGCAGCTGAGTTTTTGTCACTTTTTTGAGCTAAGCCTTTTTTTGCAAGAGAAAGTTTCTTTTCAGCAAAAGGTTTGAGTTCTTTGGCCTTAGCTAAAGTAGTCACAATTTTTTTGCTTTCTATTAAGCTAACGAGTAAAGTTCTCATCAAAGCTTTTTTTTGATCTTTTTCTCTTCCCAGGCTTCTTCCTTTTTTCCTTTTATTCATACTGATCGATTCTTATTTAAATTATTCACCTTCTACCAAAGAATAACCGAATTTCTTCATGGAACTTTTGATTTCTTCAACTCCTTTATTTCCCATTCCACTCAAGTTTCTCAATTCTTTTTCATTTAGCTTAGACACTTCGGAGACTTTGGTTAGTTGATTAGACTCAAGAACGTTGTGGATTCTAGTTGAAAGCTCGAGAGCAGAAATTTCAAAATCCTCTTTCCCATCTTCCTTAGCTTTTTTAGGAGTCTCTTTTTCTTCCTTTTCTTGAGCTTCTTTGTACTCCTCAATTTCCGTAATTGCATTAAATTGCTCAAGTAAAACTTTGACCGCTTCTTCATAGGCCTCTTCTGGAGTTATTGTTCCATCAGTTTTGATTTCCAGAATAATTCGATCATAGTCAGTTCTTTTTCCAACTCGCATGTCCTCAACCTTGAAATTGACTTTTTCGATTGGACTAAACAGCCCATCAATAGCAATTACTCCAAGCTCTTTTTCTTTCCTCTCTCTTTGTTCAACGGAAACATATCCAATTCCTTTTTCAATTTTAATTTCCATTTCCAATTCAGATTTCGGAGAAGTCAAGCTGGCAATGTGTTGCTCTGGATTAGCAAGTTCAATTCCCGAGGAAAGCTTGAAGTCCTTAGCAGAAACCTCCTTAACTCCCTTGACTTTCAAGGAAACCTTAGCCTCTTCTTCTTCGTGAAGTCGAAATCGAGTCTTTTTCAAGTTTAGAATTATTTGAACAATGTCTTCCTTAACACCATCAAGAGTTGTGAATTCATGAGTAGCGCCTTTCACTTTAATTTCAGTAATAGAGGCTCCAGTCAAAGAGGAAAGCAAAACTCGTCTCAAGGCATTCCCCAAAGTAGTTCCATACCCAGGATAACAACCCTCAATCAAAAATCTTGAGGTTTGATTATCAATTTTATCAAATTTGGGTTTGTTTGGAGGTGTTATTAGAAGCATTTTTTTAAAATTAATCTTTAAAATATTTATTTAAAATAAATTTATTTTTTATCTTGAGTAAAATTCAACCACTTCCTGAACATCAACATTCAAGCTGTTGTCATCTTTGTTTGGAAGCGCAATTATTTCACCGGTCATTTTAGTCGGATCAAAAGAAATCCAACTAGGCAAATTCAAATCTTTCTTAAGAATGGCTTGTTTGTTTGTGAAATATTTCTTGCCAACCTTGTTCTCTTTGACAGCAATTTTATCACCAACCCTAACATAAGCAGATGGAATGTTGAGCTTTTTCCCATTAACTGTGAAATGTCCGTGACTAACAAGGTTTCTGGCCTCAGACCTAGAAGAAGCCAGGTTCATTCGAAACACAACATTATCCAAACGAGATTCCAGTTTAGTGACAAGATTATCTCCAGCGACACCTTTCTGCTTGATAGCTTCTTTAAGATGTTTCCTAAATTGCTTCTCAGTAATTCCATACATCTTTCGGACTTTTTGCTTTTGTCCAAGTTGTTTCCCATATTCAGTTAAGCCCTTTACTCCCTTGGATCCGTGAATCCCAGGAGGAAAAGGTCTTTTGATCATAGCGCATTTTGGAGAAGCACATCGGTCACCCTTAAGAAAAAGCTTTTCGCCAGCTCTTCTGCAAATTCTACATTTCTTTCTTTCGTGTATTGCCATACCGTTTAAGTATAAAGTATTAAGTATTAAGTATTAGGTATAAATTAAACTCTTCGAGGTTTTTTAGGTCTACAGCCATTATGTGGAACCGGGGTTCGGTCCTTGATTAGATTCAAATTAAAACCTTTTTGAGCCAAAGTTCGAATAGCTGATTCTCTCCCGGAACCAACTCCTTTTATATAAACATCCAAATCTCTCAATCCATATTTTTGAACCTTCTCGGCTACATCAAGAACCACCTGAGCAGCCGCATAAGTAGTGGCTTTTTTTGCTCCCTTGAATCCCAAGTAACCAGAAGAAGACCAAGCCAAAACATTTCCATGCAAATCAGTCAAAGTGACAAGGGTGTTATTATAGGTTGCTTTAATATAAGCCTGTCCTTTTTGAACTTGACGACGAACTTTTCTTTTCTTCTTTTTCTGAATAAATTTTCCTGAGGTGTCTTTTGAGGCCGCTTTAGCAGGCTTTTGAGCCACCAGGCTTTCGCCCTTGAATTCCTCTAGGGCTTCTTTGGCTTCCTTTTCTTCACTAGAAACAACCTCCTTCTCAGGGGCTTTTTTTACAGATTTTTCTTCAGTCGGCGAGTTTTTCTTGGTCTTTTTGTCGTCTTGAGATTCCTTTTTTGAAGTCTCTTCTTTGTTCTCAGGCATTTTTTAAATTTAATTCAATAAAATAATAATTTATTTCGAAGATTTTTGAGGACGCCTAGCGTCTTTTCCTGAATTTTTTGGCGGTCTGCGAATTGGTCTTTGTTCTTTGTCCTCTCGAAGGCAGTCCGTTTTGATGTCGAGCTCCACGATAGCTTCCAATCTCTTTCAATCTTTTAACATTCATTTGCTTTTGTCTCTTCAGTTCTCCTTCCAAAGTGTGCTTGGATTCAATTTCTTGTCGCAAAGAATTTATTTCAGCCTCAGTCAAATCTTTGATTTTTCGATCTCGATCAATCTTAAAAGCGGCCAAGATCTTATTGGCTTTTGATTTACCAATTCCGTGAATATAAGTTAAAGCGATTTCCGCTCTTTTTTCTTCTGGAACGACTACTCGTGCTATTCTTACGGCCATGTTTGTTAGTTAGAAAGTTAGTTAGTTGGAAAGTTTAGAAAGTTTCTAAAGTTGAAAGTTTTTTGCAAAAACTTGCCACTCGCTTTTTAGAATTTCCAATTTTGAGAAAATTTTGAGAAAAAATTGAGCAACGGGCGGAGTTTACTATATACGTAAATGGAGCGAGTCGCGGAAATTTTTGCTCGAAATTTGCCAAAATTGGGAATTCTAACCCTGGCGTTGTTTGTGGCGGGGGTTTTTGCATATAACATAAACCCTTCCTCGTCTTCGAACGATCTTGCAAAATTCACATCTTTTTTTTACTGAGGCTTTTACTTTCATCTTCCTGGGTTTTTATTATTTACAAAAATCTCAAATTCCTTAAACGGTAATTAAAAGTTATATGTTTGAGGGCAATTCGAGGGAAATCTTAAATTACGCATGAGATGTACTGAATTGGTACATTGAAAAGTAATTTAAGATTTGACAAAAAAGTGCACCAAACAGATAGCTTTTAAAGACGTTTGGTTATGCGTCCTTTGGTCAGGTCGTAAGGTGACATCTCAATCTCAACCTTATCTCCCGGCATCAACTTAATAAAATGAATTCTCATTTTTCCTGAAATATGAGCCAAAATAATATGTCCATTTTCCAATTTCACTCGAAACATCGTGCTAGGTAATAGCTCGACAACTTCTCCTTCTAATTGAACAATTTCTTTAGTCATATAGTTTTTAAACCAAAAGCAAAACAACGATAAAATGAAACCGTTGACTAGGAATCACGTTCAGAGACCCTTCTGGCCTCCTATTTATTGCACAAATCAATATTAAGCTAATTTTAAAGTTGTGTCAAGAGAGGATTTGGTCATCAGTCAACTGCCACTGGCCAATAGCAATTCCTTAAAAAGTTTTTGTTTATATTTAATACTAGTATTAATCCTTAGATTAATCTAAGGACTTTATAAAATCTAAAGCAAAATCTTGTTGACAAAAAAAGACATTCGCGCTAGCATAACCCCCTGGTAAATTAACCAGAAGTACATAAAATTTTCAACCTAAAAACAGGGAGATTCTAAAAATGAAGTACAAAATGGTATTCGTTGGCCCCTTAAACTGGGATCCGACAAAGGGCACGGAGGTTTCAATTTGGACAAAAAGCGATGTTCTTCGCGTAGTGGTTGACTCAGTTCATCAGCCTGATTTTAAAAATAAAATCGAATCTGTTTTTTTCAAAAACATCTCGGATTCAGCCAACATGAGCGCTCCGGAGTGTCATCGCCAAAGAACGGATTTTGCTGAAGCTATTTTCAGTGAAAGACGTGATGACATTGGCATCATGATGAACCTGACCCAAATCTTTGTAAATCCTCAGAGAAATCTAAAGGGCTTTGCCGACGAAATCGGCGCGCTTTTCGCCGAGTTGATCGAAGAACACAAGTTGCCCGCTAATATTTTTGGTGAAATCTACGCATCGGAATCAGAGAGCGGTAAAAACATTGTCGTTCCAATACAGCCTGTTGTTCTGGTAATAGAAACATAATGCTTCTGCAACCTGATAACTTCCAGGAACCAAGTTCGGTTCTTGGAAGTTTTTTATTTTTAAAAGTTTATTTATTTTTTCGACAATCCACTAACTTCAACTGCAAACACTCAGTTCCATTCCAACAATTTTTCTCTAAATTAAAAACCAGGTCAATTTTCTCGCCAATTTTCAAACCTCCCCATTCCTCTCCCATTCCAAAACCAATCGCTTCCAAAATCTTTTTGCTCTCATCCTTCACCCACAATTTCAAGTGCTTTTCTCCATTGCCCAATAACTTTTTATTAACCAACTCAACGCCTTTGACTAGCAAATTGGGCATCTCATTTTCTTTGCCAAAAGGCTCCAACATGGAAATTTCTTCACAGAGCTTGTTGTTAATCTCCTCTATTTCAACTTGAGCGTCAATTGGAATTATTTTGAAGTCATCAACTAAGACTTTTGCCCCCTCTTTTTTCAAGAAAGCTTCTTTGAATTTATCCAAATCTTCAAGAGCCAAAGTCAAACCAACCGCTTGATTGTGCCCTCCGTATTTAGTTAAAAATTTATCTTGTCGCTTGAGAGCTTTCAATAGATTGAAGCCCGGAATTGATCGACCTGATCCTCGAGCCACATCCTTGTTTTCTTGAAGAAGAATAACAGGCCTTGAATATTCCTCTGCCAGTCTTCCTGCACTCAAACCGACAATTCCGATTTTCCACTTGGAAGAACTTTCGATAATAATTTTCGGTATTTTTTTCAAACTGTCTATTTCTTTTTTGACTTTCTTAATAATCTCAGCTGTGACATTCTGTCGGTCTTTGTTTTGGGCTTCTATCTCTTTGGCTAGTTCAAAAGCCCGCGCCTCATTTTTTTCTAGTAAAAGTTTAGAAGCGATATTGGCATGCTTCATCCGACCAGCAGCGTTGATCCGAGGAGCAACTTGAAAAGCTACTTGTTCAGCCTTTGGCAAATCGCCTTCTCCAATTTTCATTCGTCCAACCTGAAAAAGTTGCCGAAGGCCCGGTCTTTTTGTTTTAGCCAAAACCATCAGCCCAAAACGAACCAGAGTTCGGTTTTCATCCAACAAAGGAACACAATCAGCAATTGTTCCAACCGCCACCAAATCCAAATACCATTTTAGTTTTTCTTCTTTGATGTCTTTGCTTTTCCTGGCAACTGCTTGAACAAATTTAAAAACCACTCCCACTCCAGCCAAGGATTTGAAAGGGTATTTTTTCTCATTGGGATTTTTTGGATCAATAACCGCCAAAGCCGGGGGAATTTTTCTAACGACATCATGGTGATCCAAGACAATGAATTCTAATCCCAGGCTTTGCCCGTATTCTATTTCCTCAGCATTGGCCACTCCACAGTCCACTGTGATCACCAGATCAGCTCCTTGTTTTTTGATATACTCCAAAGCTTTTTTATTGAGTCCATAGCCTTCAGTCTCTCTCTCGGGAATATAACAAAAATTTTCTACTTTCAATTCTTTTCCCAAAAAATCACTTAATAAAACAGAGGAAGTCACCCCATCAGCGTCGTAGTCCCCGAAAATACAAACTGTTTCTTTTTTCTTCTTGGCTTCTAAAGTTCTTTTGACGGCCTTTTTCATGTCATTTAGAAGAAACGGATCGTGTAAATCCTTCTCATAATCGGGAGCAAAAAAAACTTCGAGATCCCTCTCGTTTTCAAATCCTCTATTTAATAAGATTTTTTCGCTTGCTTTTTCTAGTTCGGGAAAGCGTCTTTTTTTGAAACGTTTTCCTTTTTTAAGCTGCCACTTTTTTTTCATTAGACTGTTTATCTATTTTAACTTTGATGTCGACTGCCAGAGGTCTTTTGTTGGGGTAAAAAAACATCGGATTGACGTCTAGTTCTTTCAACCAACTGTTTTGCCAACCAATTTTTCCAACTTTGGAAATTTCCTCAACCAATTCAGATAAATCAAGTCCCTCTTTTTTGAATATTTTCCCAATTTTTGATTTTTCTAGGTCTTTTTTGATCTGAGCTTTGTCTGCTGGCAAAATCCACAACAACTTTTCATCAAAAATTTCGGTTAAAATTCCTCCGATTCCACAGAGCAGTATTGGGCCAAAACTCGGATCTTTTTTAAGACCAATAATAATCTCTGTCCCTTTTTCAACTTGCTTTTGCCAAATGATTTCTTCTTTTTTAAATTTTCTTCGGAGCTGTTTCAAGTTATTCTCAAATTGAGCTCGTCCTCGAACTCCAGTTCTCACTCCCCCTTGGGCCATTTTGTGTAAAATTCGAGGGTCATCCACCTTCATGACAACTTCTTTGTATTTTTTAAAATCTGGCTTCTTTCTATTGTTGACATTAATAGCTGGCAAAGAATTTATCCCATAATAACGTGTCAATTCCAAGGCTTCATGATAATAGAAAATGATTCTCTCTTCCTCCAATGCCTCTTCAACATAACTTCGGACTCTGGAAGAACTAAGCGGGTTAAACTTGGCTGGAGTTTTTTTATTTACTTTCTTGGCTTTTGCGCTGGCTTGATATCCAACAATCTTGTCCAAGGCCCCAACCAACTCTTGAGGGAATTGAAAAGTTTTAGGATTTTTTGTTCCAATAAAAACTGGGACTATTGGAATCTTAGCTTCTTTTTCTGCTTGAGTAACAACTTTCAAAATGTTAGCAACATCAGTTTGAGCCTGAGGAGTGATCAGGGCTAAAATCGCTCCAATTTTTTTATTCTTCTTTAATATTTTTAGAATATTTTTATATCTTGTTGAATTAGCGTCCCCCAAAATATCAATTGGGTTTTCAACAGAAGCTCCCATAGGCAACTCAAGTCTCAACTCTTCTTTTTCCTTTGAGTCAAAATCATAAAAATCGAGGTTCTTAGTTTTCTCGACCAAATCAGATGTCACCACTCCGGGTCCTCCGGCATTGGTTAAAATAACAATCTTTTCATTTTTGGGCTGGGGGTGTTTGTTGAAAAGCTTTAGGGCTTGCCAAAGCTCTTGAATGTTTTCAAAAGACAAGGCCCCTGATTCCTGGAAGGCCTTTTTGACAACTACGGACTCCCCTGCCATTGAACCAGTGTGAGACATGATGGCGTCTTGAACCTTTTGAGAGCTTCCCGCCTTAAGAATCAAAACTGGTTTTCTCGCACTCACTTGACTAACAGCATTAAAAAACTCTCGACCCTTTTTAATATTTTCTAGGTATAAGGCAATGGCCTTGGTTTTTGGGTCTTTGTCCAAATATTTCAGAAAGTCGACTTCGTCTAAAACTGTTTTGTTTCCCAGAGTGACAATCTTAGAAAATCCAACTTGCTCTTCTTTGGCAATATCAAGCAAAGCGGTCACAAATGCGCCTGATTGAGAGATTAAAGCTGTTCCTCCTTCGGGAACATTTTTCTTAGCAAAAGAGGCATTAATCGATTTATTGACGTTAATGAATCCCAGACAGTTTGGCCCCAAAATATTTAAACCATTTTCTTTGGCTAGCTTTTTCAGAGCCTCTTCTCTTTTTGCCCCATCTTTTCCACTCTCTGAAAATCCAGCAGAAATAATCACCAAATTTTTAATACCTTTTCGAATGCATTCATCGATTGCCAGAAGAACAAAATCGGCCGGAATTGCAATTACTGCCAAATCAATTTTTTCATCAACCTCAAGAACAGAGGTGCGGACTTTCAATCCTTCAATGATCTTGTGCCTAGGATTAATAGGAAAAATTTTTCCCTTATATTTTTTATTTTGAAGGTTTCTAATCAAAATATTTCCTATTTTACTTCTCTTGTCAGACGCGCCAACAATAGCAATGCTCTTGGGTTCCAATAAATTTTTCATTTATTTTTTGTTTTATCTAAATTTTTTTAACTCTTTTGACCAGTTCTCTTTCTTTGACCTTCAGCTCTTTTCTTTTTAAAAGTCCCTTAGTTGAACCAACTTGAGTCAAAACCCCTCCACTGTTGGCAATTCCCCAAGCCAATCCTTTTTTGATATCCCCCTCCTCTATATAAGAATTTAAAAAACCGCTAACAAAAGCATCTCCCGCTCCCACCGTCTCTACTTTTTTTGTTTCATCTATTCCTAAATGAAAACTTACCTTTCCGTCACTAACATAGGCACCCTCAGCTCCATCAGTCAAAGCAACTTGAGCAAACCCAAGCTCTTTGATTTTTTGAAGTAATTCGGCTGGCTCATCTTTAAATTCAACTCCCAAATTTTGCAAAATCTCAATAGCTTCATCTCGATTCAAAAAAACCACTTCGAATTTATTAAAATATTTTTTTAACTCTTTGATGTTGTTTTTGATTTGATATCCACTCGGAACAAAACAAATTTTAGCTTTTTTCTTTTCCGCAAAGTCTATTATTTTCCCAATTTTTTCAACTGAGTTTTTTTTCTGAGATCCAACATAAATCCAGTCGACTTTTTCTCTAAATTTGCTCAAAGCTTTTTCTAAATCAAATTTTTCAGTAGAATCACCGGTTCTTATAATGGTGTGGTCAACATTTTCTTTGTCTGAAATAATTGCTGAGATTGCACTGGGTTCGGCACCTCGGGCTTGTATATAGTTTTTCTTTAGCTTTAGCCTTCCTATTCTTTTTTGAATCCATTTACCAACTTCGTTTTTGCTGACTCTAGAAAAAACAAAGCTTTTAAATCCTCCCAAACTCAAACCAGCCCCAACATTGACAGCGCTTCCTCCGACTTCCTCTGCCAAGCCTTCAGCGTCAACTTTTGCACCAAACTCAAAAGTCATTAGCCTTTTTTCAGTTAAACTTTTTTTATTTTCCTTGACATTGGTTTTATCAAGAAGAATAAAGATATCCTTGCTAGCAGAACCAATACAAACTACCTTTTTCATATTTTAAAAATTAAGTATTTGGTGTGTTTCTTTTTTTATGAGTTTAAAGCTTTGATTCCTGGAAGTTCTTTATTGGCAAGAAAATCCAACATCGCCCCACCACTCATTGAAACATAATTGAAATGTCTCGGAGAACTGAAATGATTCAAAGCAGAAATAGTTTCTCCCCCTCCAACCAGTTTGAAGGCTTTGTGGTTTTGGGCAATAGCTGAAATAATGTTTCTGGTTCCAGTGGCTGATTCCTCGTTCTCATATAATCCCACGGGACCGTTCCAAACAATTGTGTTGGCTTCCTCTATTTTTTCCGCAAAAGCTTTTTGAGTCTTTGGTCCAATATCAAGTCTTTCTGCGGCTTTACTCTCTGGGGCAAAATCAACTGGCAACAAAACATTTTCCCCTAGATCTAATTTTTGATCAAGAACTTCATTGGCAGTTTTTCCGCCAACCAAAACAAAGTCATATTCTTTGGAAAGAGTTTCAATAACTGGAAGTTTGGTTGCAATTTTTGCTCCAGCAATAATTGCTACCGCCGGCCTCATTGGATCCTCCTTAACCTTTTTAAGATTCTCAACCTCTTTCATGAAAAGTTTCCCGGCACATTTTTCTGAAGCATGTTGAGGAAATTTGGTCAAAGAGGCATGGTCCCTGTGACTTACCGGAAAAGCATTGTTAACATAAACATCAAACCCTTCCATTACCTTTCCTGCAAAATCATCGTCAGAGCTTTCTTCTCCGGGCCAAAAACGAATATTTTCCAAAAGAGCAATCCTATTACCAACTTCTTGAGCTGCTTTGATTTCCTCCAAAGTTTCCACTAAGACAACCTCCACTCCAAGATATCCCAGGTATCCCTGAAGTCTCTTGCGAATTGGTTTTAACCCAAGTTCTGCATTCACTTTGCCTCCTGGCCTCCCCAAATGAGAAACTAACAAAATAAACTTTGATTCTTGTTCTAGTATATGCCTGATAGTGTCAACAGAAAATTCGATTCGATCATCCTCTTCGTCAGCCAAAGTTCCATCAACCAAAGGCACATTATAGTCACATCTAATTAAAACATTCTTGTCCTTAAAATTTATTTCATCAAGTGTTTTCATGTTGTTTTTTTAAATTCTTTATATTTTTTTAATACTTCTTTTTTAATTCTATCTTTAAATTGACTTTCTGAAAACCCCACGACTGATTTTCTTATGTATTCTGGATCAAATTCAAGCTCTCTAAATCTTAGTACCGCCTCCATTAAAGATTTTTTGCTTTGCTCTTCGAAAAAAATTCCTGTTTTGTTTTCTTCTACATGCTCAACAATGTCTCCTGCTTTAAAAGCAATAATCGGGCGACCACTAGCCAAGGCTTCAATGGCAACAATTCCAAAGTCCTCTTCTTGAGGAAAAATAAAAGCCTGGGCTTTTGAATAAACTTCCTTCAACTCATCGTCAGAAACTCTTCCCAAAAACTCAACTGTCGATCCAGCAATTTTCTTTAAATTCTTCTCTTCGATCCCTCTTCCTATTATCTTCAAAGACAACTTCATCTCGTTGAAAGCCTTGATAACCAAATCCATTTTTTTATATTTCATCATCCTTCCCGTCATCAAGAAATAATCGCCTATCTCTTTTTCTGGGATTACATAGAAATCATCTACTCTAACTGGCGGATTAATAACGATTGACTTTCTGCCATAATATTTTTTGATTCTTCCTTGAACAAATTTTGAATTAGCGATAAAATGATCGACTCCATTGGTCGAAAAATAATCCCACACTCGAATATAGTTCATTAAAAATGGAACAATTTTCTTAAGCCACGCCGGAAAACCAAACTCTTTGGTGTAGTACTGACAATCATCCCAGGCATAACGCATTGGAGTGTGACAATAACAAATATGCAAAGTCTTTGGGTTAGTAATCAAATTCTTAGCAAAACTGGAAGAATCAGAAAGCACCAAATCAAAACCTTTCAAATCAAACTGTTCAATCGCCTCCATCATCAAAGGAGGAAAGATTCGATGATGTTTTTTGGCAAAAGGAACTTTTTGCAAAAAGGAAGTTTTTATTTTTTCTTCACCTAAATAAGAACATTTCTCAGGATCATAAACCAAAGTATAAATTGGCGCTTTTGGCCAAATCTCCGTCAAACATTTCAATACTTTTTCCGCCCCTCCGTTTTGCACTAGATAGTCGTGAACAAAGGCAATTCTCATATTTTATTTTTAACCCCTCCTGATATTTATTTTAAATACTCAACATTCAATAACCAATATTCATTCAACATTCAATACCCCAACTCCCAACTAAGTGAGCGAAGCTCGCTTATTGAATATTTTAAAATTGGATATTGAATGATTATTGGCTGTTGGTTATTGAATATTATTTCTGATCTTTTTTCCAAAGTTCTGCCACAAACGCCGTTGCCACAAAAATCGAAGAATAGGTTCCAAAAGAAATTCCTATCAGCAAAGCTAATGAGAAATATTTTATTGTTGCTCCCCCAAAAAGAATGATTGCCAATAAAACCAAAATCACGGTCAAAGAGGTGTTGAGGGATCTAGCAATGCTTTCTCGAATTGATTTATTGATTGTGTTTTCAAAATCTTTTCCAGCTCCAAATCGCAATAGATTCTCTCTGATTCGATCAAAAATAACAATGGTGTCATTGACACTGTATCCAAAAATTGTGAGTAAGGCCGCCACAAAAGGAACTCCGATTTCAACTCCTTGAAATCTCCCCAATAAAGCAAAAACTCCCAAAGTGATAACAATATCGTGAATCAAGGCCAAGATAGCTCCCAGTCCGTATTTCCAACTATTGATTGGATAAGAAATTTTTCGAAAAGCCCAAGCGATAAACCAGGTTATTCCGATAATTGAAACGATCACGGCATAGATTGCGTTTCTCTTCAGCTCTGAAGACATCAAAGAACTCACAAACTCAGTCCGCAAAACTTCTGATTCGGGATATCTCTCCTCAATAGCATCCTCTAAGGCTGGGTTAACTTTGTTATTGGGAGATTGATATCTGATAATAAATGAATTATTCTCTGCCGGTTGGACCAAAAGACTCTCTAAGTTCAAATCATTTAAAGTTTCTCTTAGTTCATCTTTGTTAGTTTCTTGTTTCAGCTGCACTTCAGTCAAAACTCCTCCCGTAAAATCAATTCCGAATTTCAAGCCCCAAAGCGAAAGAAAAGCAATGCTGGCAATCATCAAAGCGCTGGAAAACAAAAAGGTGTATTTTCTTTTTTGAATTATTTTCATTTATTTAAAGAATTTATTAAACTCAACTTACACTCATCTCTCACTCAAGTCTCATTAATGTTATCTTAAACTAAAACTTAAGCAGCGTCTATTAAAAATCATTGTATCAGCATTTCAATTTTTCTCGACTGCTGTCTGCAAAGTGCCACTGCCAAAGCATCCGCGGCGTCATCGGGTTGAGGCATTTTTTTTAATTTTAAAATATTCTGCACCATCACCTGCACTTGTTTTTTCTCAGCTCTTCCATATCCAGTCAAGGCTTGTTTGATTTGCAAAGGCGTATATTCAAAAACCGGAACTTTTTTTTCAGCTGAAATCAGCAACAAAACTCCTCGAGCCTGCGCCACTTTGATTGCAGTTTTCAAGTTCTTGAAAAAAAACAGATCCTCCACTGCCACTTCATCTGGTTTATAGGTTTCAATAATATCCCTCAGATCTTTTGCGATTTCCTTCAGCCTCTCCACGTCAGAATTGTTTTTGGGAGTTTCAATGCAACCAAAAGCCTTCAAAACGGATTCGCCTTCTTTTTCCTCAATCAAACCCCAGCCTGTGATAGCAGTTCCAGGATCCAGACCTAAGATTTTTACCTCTTTTTTGTTCATGAAAAAATAGAAGTTCAAAAATTAATAAATCTTAGTTACTAAAAATTATTCTAATTGACCTAATTAATCTAATTATTCTAATAAAGCACCAAAATTCCAAATAAAAAATGGGATTAGAAATTATGCATTGGAGCTTCCTTAGAGCAATTAGTGTAATTAGAGTAATTAGAAATTTATAATTTTTTATCACTAATAAAAAATTATTCAATATTGTCATATATTTCCACCACATCATCCTGCTCCTCAACCTTGTCAACAAAATTAGAATAGTTTTCCAACTCTTGATCACTGACCTCCACTGGATTTTGTGGCAAATAAGTCAACCCAGCTTCTTTGATTTCCAATTCAGCTTTTTCTAGAAACTCTTTAACTTCTTGAAGTTTTTGAAAAGGTGTAAACACAATCAATTTTCCGTCTTCTTCTCGGTAGTCTTCGGCGCCACTTTCGATAATCAATTCTTCAAGTTCATCTTTGCTTTTTTCATTTTCACCAAGAACCAGTCTCCCAGCCTGATCAAACTGCCAACTAATACTCCCGCCTTCCACCATTTTTCCACCATTTTTGGTCAAAATTGTTCGCACTTCACTCAAAGTCCGATTCTTATTATCACTCACTGCTTTGATGAGCATCGCAATTTGACTGGGGCCATAGGCTTCGAAAAGATATTCTTCTAATTTGGCTTCGTCTTTCAAAGCGCCACTGCCTCGCTTAATGGCTTTTTCAATGTTGTCTTTCGGCATGTTCAAAGACTTGGCCTTATCAACCGCGATTTTAAGTTGAAAGTTTGTCTCTGGGTCACCGCCATTTTTTGCAGCCAAAATAATTTCCTTTGAACAAGCAGAAAAAATCTTGGAGCGCTTGGCATCAGTAGCCGCTTTTTTGTGTTTTATTTTTGACCACTTATTATGTCCGGACATGCTAATTCTTTAATTATCGTTTGATTTTCAAATTTAAGTTTAACTTATACCAAAGCTTTTTTCAAGAAAGAAAAAATATTCAACATTCAATAATCAACATTCAATATTTTTTACAAACAAAAAAGGCTGTTCGACACGCGTTGCGTGAACAGCCTTTTAAAAGATTGTTTACGTGAGTTGTTCTACAATCTCACAAAATTTGTCTAAACCTATCGGTTTTTCAAAGAAACCGGCTGCTTTGGGACAGTGCAATTGAGCGCTTCTCAAGCGATCAGCCGCCGAGGAAAGAAAAACAACAGGAACAGCGCCAAGGTCACCGTCAATTGCCTGAATCATCTCAATCCCTTCTGTTCCTGAGGGCATCTGGATGTCAGTAACCACTAACCCCAAAGACTCTTTCTCCCTCCTAAAGGTTTGAATGCCCTCTTGAGGTGTTGTGCAGATAATACACTCTCTGTCAATTGTTTCTAGGAATCTTCCTAGCATTTTACCCACAGCAGGGGTATCATCTATAATCAAAATTTTTTTCACGATACACCACCTTATCTATTAAATTGCCATCCATTTGGCTTTTCTGTTCAACTCTTCAAAAAATGAACCACAGCCTTCCAGCGTATGGAGTCTTTTGTGTTTTGAGTTATAAAAAGAAAACACTATCGGCCTCCCCTTTAAGCAAAAAACTTTGGGTAAACTGGAGGACAAAAACATTTGCTCATCAACCAGAACAACGTCAAATGGCTGCTTTTCCTTTTCTGCCTTCTCTGCAAAAGAAAAGGCCATCGTGGCGTTAATAACAGAATCAACCTTGAATTGCATCCCCCTTTCTTCGTAAAATGAATGCACCACCATAGAAATATAGCTATGAGATGGGACAAAATCACCTACAATCAAAACCTTAACAGGACTCTTGCCTGTAGTTTTTCCTAAAGCTTCTTTTTTCAATCAGCACCTCCCTTGCCTTTTGAAATAGTTAATAATGAAAAGAACTTCTAGCCGAACTTATGATAATACATTTAAAAACAATTTTTGTCAATGCTTTTTAGCCTAAAACCACCATTAGAAGTCTTTTCTTTGAGAAAAGACTTTATAATGACAGTTTTTAAGTTTCTTATTGAATGGCTTTAAACAAAGGCACGCCATTGTCTCCGATTGGGACGTAGATTGTTCCTTCTCGATCTTGAAGATTTCTGATGTAGAGGTAGTTGAGATAATTCGGGGTCAAACTCTGATTGATGATTGACTGAGATTCTCTTTGTCCTTCCGCTTCAATGATTTTTCTTTCTTTCTCTTTCTCTTCTTTTTGTAATACGAAATTCATTTTTTCAGCTTCTTGTTCAGCTTGAAGTTTTTCTTCGATTGAGTTTTGAAGGTTCATTGGCAATTCAACATTTCTCAAAAGCAACTCTTCCAAAACAATTCCCCTATCAGCCAATTGAGAACTCAAATCCTCTGAGATTTTTCCAGCAATTTCTGAACGTTTTTCTGAATAGATCACTTTGGCGTCATATTGAGCAATCACTCCTCGAATAGCGCTCCTGATGATTGGTCGAATAATTTTTTCTTCATAATTGAGTCCCACTTCTCGATAGATGTCAGAGGCTTTTTCTTCTTGAAGTCGGTATAGAACAGTAATATCCAAAGCCACCTCCAGCCCCTCCTTGGTCAAAGCTTTGATCGAATCAATTCCCTGAACCTTTCCTTCATTACTGACTCCGCTCATTGTGTATTCTTCGGTTCGAATTGAAAGTTTGGTGATTTTGGCGAAAGGGTTTTTGATGTGGATTCCTGACTTCAATTCGTTGTCTCTTACTTTCCCGAACAAAGAATAGACTCCGGTTTGACCCGCATCAACGACGACAATCAAAAATGGTAAAAGAATTAATAAAATAACCACTGCCAAAATGACACTGGTTCCTTTCTTCAAACTTTTCATTGTTTCAGAAAAATCAAAATTATTATAGGTATTCATATTATTTCTATTAAAATTTAAATTAGACCTTCTTAAGAGTAAAATTATTAGAAAAATAGCTATCAAGATAGCAAGAGGATTTTTTGTTGAGAACAAAAACAAAACTGCTAGCGCCCCCCAAAAAAATCTTTGCAAATTTTCTCGATCAAAATTCATTTTGAAAAATTAAAATGATTTAATGTATTAGTTTATTATACATCTCAAAACTTTTTTGGCAAACAAAAAAGTTTCGAACAATTGCGATCACCCGAAACTTTTTCATTTAAACCTGCTGAGACAAAATGATGTTGAGGACATTTTCCTCAAGCCATGCGGCGAATCCCTCGAAAACTTCTTTCTGAGGAATTTCATTCCCGGAATATTTTTTTTGATCATTGTTCACAAAGCAACTCGTTTCTCCATCAAGAATAAAATTGCCTCGAACGCTCGAATAGATCAAGTAGCTGTTCCCCATATAAATTTCCAAGACAAATCCTTCGTCAGTCTTGTATAAACACTGTCCTGGGATTGAAATCTCCTCCAAGCAAACGAGATAGTCTATGGGAAATTTAATTTCGAAACTGTCCCCCTCGATAAAAACAAGAGTTGATATTTTCTGCTGACCTTCATTCAACAACTGAAAGCCCGCCCTCATCCCCAAGACTTTGTATTCTCTTTTATGAAATTCCTCAATAATTCTGCTCAAAACCTCACTCAAAGCACGATTTTGAGGAAACCTCACACCAGAGTCATTTAATCTAAAATCTAACATTTGAATAATCCCTTCACTTTCAAAGTTCTTTTTTAAATTTTAATAATTATAAACTATTTCCAGGAAAATGTGAAGGTTGTATGGACAATTTTTTGATTTTCTGTTACTATTACTCGTCATGGAAGTAATTTGAAAACCCATTTATATAAGGAGCTATGTTTTTTTATGCAAAGATTAGTTGATGACAGAAAGATATTTAATGCGATGTTGGAAGTCGCTAACTCCTACGCCGAAAAAAATCAATTGACAGTTGGAACTCCCGAAGAAGTCTGCTTCTCTGTGTTTGAAAGGCATTTTGCTCCCAAGAAAAAAGTCGATAAAAAGAAATTAGAGACGAAAAAGCAAAAGGTGACGACAAAGCCGATTACTGAAGGAGACTTGCTGGAAGGGGCATTTGGGGTGACTCAAGAAGTAATAGAAATTACTAAAGAAAACGCCTTGGAAATAAAATTCTTATTCAGAGCAGCCGACAATCCAGAAGCAAAAAAGTGGGACGCGACACTCAAAAAAAATGAAAAAGGTGAGATTGTCTTGGAACCTCAGTTCGTTGGACACACTCCCTCTTAAAAATTGTCAACTGACAAAACAAAGCCCTGCCGGTAAAAACTGGCAGGGTTCTTTGTTTATATATCCAACTTTAATTAATGTATCAATGTATCGATACATTGATACAAATAATTTATTTTTTCTTTTTGAATCTCCAGTGTTTTTTTACCCTGTTAAATAAGATTTGAGTCTTTTTTTAAAAAACATTTTACCATGATAAGTTTTTAAATACTTTTCTCGGTGAGTCGCGTCTTGCTGATTTATACAAGCTTCATAGTAAATCAACCTTAAAGGCCGTCTATCCTTTGTTGATGGAACTCTTCCTTTTTTGTGTTTCTCAAATCTTAATTTTAAATTTTTTGTATAGCCTACATAGTTTTTGTTATCTTTTTTGCTTTTAAGAACATAAACATAATAAAAAAATTTAAAATTATTTAACAGGGTTAATGTAAACCACTTTCCACCAATACTGCCCCAAATAATAACCTCCCACGACCCCCAAGATTAAAAAACTGTACTGAGACCAAACCGGCAAAGCGCACCAGCCGACTCCCAAGAAATAAGTCCCTTTGATTGACGCCCCTTCTGCAAAAGCTTTTTGAATAATCCAAACTTCTGCTAAAGCATGGGCAATGAAGCTCAATAGAACACCAAGCAAAATGCTCAAAGCAATGTAGACTTTCTTTTTATTTTTTTGTTTCATTTTTTCCAGTCATTGATTGCAATGCCATTTTTGGTTTTTTTAATCACGACCTTTTGCTTTTCTCGCCATTTCAATTCACGAACAATTTCAACTGGAAGCGTAACCGAATAACTTCCTCCTTTTTTGAAAATTTTTCTTATAGAGCGGTCCTCTATTCTTCTTCTTATATTTTTAATTAATTTTTATTTGTGTATATTAAAATGGCCATTTAAATGGCCATTTAATTTAGAACACCATTTTGCTTATTTCCACTCCAAGGTAGTAAGGCCAAAGAAGAATGGCTAGGATTCCTTTCCAAAAAAATGGAATGTTCAAGAACCCCAAAGTAAAGAGCCACCCGGCAAACCAGGAAAAAGCTCCCATACAGTGGTTTTCAACTTTAATTTTCTTTTTCATTTTTTTCTAACCCGCCTGCCTGCCGGCAGGCAGGTTAAACACTATTTTTAACAAAGTTAAAAATACTATTTAACTGGGTTGTTTTTATTTATTAGACTACCTTAATTTTAGCATATTTCACTAAAAAATCCACTTCAAGACAAAGCAAAAGACCCAGGCTGAACTGCTAATCAACCTGGGTCTTTTCGATAGCTTTTTGAGATTGTTACCGCGGACGATAAATTTTGTTGCAATTAGAACAATCCAAAAGACTTTTCGGCCCTTCATCAGTGGTCATTGTCTTGAGTTGATTGTAAGTTTGACCGCAAAAAGGACAGTCGTGATCAGGTCCACGATATAAAGCCCTTTTCAAAGTTTTGAAACAAATTGGAAACGGGATTTTCACCTCAAAAGGCCACTGAGTGCTTCTCCATACACCAAAGTTTCTACCCCGAGACAAAATCCCCAAACGCTTACCGGTACGAGCGTCTTTGAAGGCAATAAAATCACCCGGCCTTTCAAGCTTGCATTGATGCATCGTAGACATGATCGTATCTGTTGTTAACATGGAACTCTCCTTTGCTCTTTGAGCTCGAGCTCGTTAATATAAAGTACTGCTTATTTCAAAAGATTTAATTTAAGCATATTGCAAAGAAAAAATCAAGCAAAAACTAGTTAAGCAATTCCCTGATCCTCTTTTTTCGTTATGAAATTTCCAAATTTATGACGAAAAAAATAAAAGGTTTGACTGTAATTATTTTAAGCAATTTCCAAATCCCCTTATTTCGTCATGAAATCTTTGGATTTAATACGAAGAAAATGAAAAATTTAGAGGCGTATTTTCATACGTCGAAAAATTTTGAGTTTTTTGCAGTTTAAATTTGAAAATTGCAATAGAAAACAAAGGCGCAAGAAGGTTGCTCACGTCGGGATGCCGGGAATTGAACCCGGGTTACGTGACCCCCAGCCACGTGTACTACCATTATACTACATCCCGGTGAAACTTTAGTTTCACAATTTTTAATTTATAATTTTTAATTTCAAAACAATTTTCAACCTGCCTGCCGGTAGGCGGGTGTTTTAATTTCTAAATTCTTAAACACTCAAGAAAATAATGAAAATTAAAAATTATCATAAAACCAGAATATATATTAAAATCTATATTGTCAATTATCTCAGATAAAGTTAAACTTGATATAGCCTACTAAATAAAACTTAAATATAGAAATGAATTTAAACCTCAAAAAATCTTTGATTATCTTAGTTGGAATTTTGCTATTAGGTGGTTTTTTGCGGATTTATAAACTAGACAATGCCTCTTTGAGGGCTGATGAGTTTATTGGAGCTAATATAAGCTATGGCCTAAAACAATCTGGCGAATGGAAATTTTGGAACTGGAACAACGAAGAAATGACTGGCCATGGCTACACCCGAGGCCAAGTCTATTATTGGCAAAGTGCTCAGGTTCTCAAATTTCTCCCACCAACTGAATTTAACTTCAGATTAGTGAGTGTCTTGTGGGGAATTTTTGGAATTGCTCTTATATTTGGTGTTGGCTATTTTTATTCAAGAAATTTTGTCATTGCCCTTTTGAGCGCCTTGCTCTGGGCAATCAGTCTCTCAGCCATCACTTTTGATCGACATTTCAGAATGTATTCAATGTTTGCTCCGGTTTATCTGGGGCTTTCAGTCGTTGTTTTTCAATTCCTGGAATCTGCTCCCAAAAAAGCAAAGGGTTGGATTGATGAGATGTCTTTGAAAACAGGATTGAATTGGAAATATTTTTTGCTAGTCTTAGTTCTTTTGATTCTTTCTTTTGCTACTCACTTGCTTTCTATTAATATTTTCCCTGTAATAGCCGTTTATATATTCCTATTAGCTCTTTGGGGATTCAATAGAAAAGGAAACTGGAAAAATAAATACACTTGGCTTCTCTTGATTCCCCTGGCTTCCCTGCCGGTTTTGTTTTTTTCCGGTCTGATGAAAAAAGCTTTGAATTTCTTTGGTTTTATGGAGAATAATTTTGGCCATATAGAAAATATCACATTTGACTACAGCCATGCCTTGATTGCGCTTACCTTTTTGGTTATTGGGGCATTTGTCTTAATTAGAGAAAATCTCAAGAAAGGTCTTTGGCTCTTGCTTTCTTTCTTGGTTCCACTTTTCTTGGCAATCTTTTTCTGGGACCGTTCTTCAGGGGCTCAATATATTTATTTCATTCAGACTTTTCAAACAATTTTGATTGCAGCCGGAATCTATTTTGCCGCTTCAAGAATTTCAGAAATTTTGCTACCCAAAAAATGGTATCAATTTTTCCAGAAAAAAAATCAAAGAGGAGTTTTATTGATTGGGGGAATAATTTTGTATCTTTTATTAATTTTATATAATTTCAGCTACTTTTCTGACCCTGACAGTTTTTACCAAGAAAGTCGAAAGTGGGATCGATCCAACTATCGGCAAGTTTTTGCTTATTATCTCAAGCACCGAGAAAAAGATGCTTTGTTAATCACCAGAGATTTTAGAAATTATTATTATTCAAAAGCTCACATTCCGGTCTTTGATTTTGGAGGAGAGCACAAACCAGAAAGGAAACTCACCCTCGAAAAACTCAAAAAGCTTGAGACGGAGAATCCAGTGATTTGGATTGTTATCGACACCAATGACCATGACTACATCAGAGGCGAAGCCAGAAAATACATTCGAAGCACCTATCGACCGATTGAAACTACCTACACTAATGATTCGATGGAGATTTGGAAGTGGGAGAAAAGTATTTAGTATTTAGTATTAAGTATCAAACAAAAAATCGCCTTAGGCGATTTTTTGAATGTCAATGCAAAAATTTAAAACTTTTAGATTTGAGTAAAGTTCGAGGAAAAGCCGAGTATTTTTTCGAGGTGCACTTTTCTGGTGCGTCGAGAAAAAAACGGAGGTGGCGCCTGCCCGCCTTTGGCGGGACAAAGAAATTTGCCAAATAAAGAAGTTTTCTATAAGTATTTTTTTCCTCTTTCTTCGAGCTCCTTGATAACTTTTTTTATTTCCTTGGCTTTGGATTTTGAACAGACTAATAAGGCATCTTTGGTATCCACGATTACAACATCATCAAGCCCAACAGTGGCCACCAATCTTCCGTTCTCACCATAGATGATTGAATTGGAAGTATCAATGTTCAAACGCTCTCCTCTAACCAGGTTTCTTTTTTCATCTGTTTTGGTCATCAGGTTTTCGTGCAAAGTCTCCCAGTCTCCAATGTCTTTCCAGTCAAAATCTCCCTTGATTATCAAAACATTTTCTGGTGACATTTTCTCCATGATGGCATAGTCGATTGAAATCTTTTTCATTTTAGAATAAATCTCATCAACTTTCTTTTCGTCTCCAGCTTCAACAGCTTTTTTGATTTTCATCAAATCTTCATGAATTTCCGGAGAATGTTTTTTATAGGCCTCGAGAAAAAGCTTTGGAGTCCACATGTAATAGTTGGCATGCCAAAGATAGCTTCCCTCTTCAAGATATTTTTGAGCAGTTTTGAAATCTGGCTTTTCAGTATGGCCTTTAAATTCATAGAATTCCACCCCGTCTTTTTCTAAAACTCTTTTGCCTACTTTGGTATAACCAAGGGCAACATTAGGAGCGGTGGGATGAATTGAAATATCCAAAAGCTTTCCTTCTTTTTCTATCACTTCTCCAGCTTTTCGAATTGACTTAACGAATTTATCAACTTGACCAATGTAGTGATCCGAAGGAATGAAAGCAATCGGCTCGTTTTCATCTTCCAAGGAAAGTCTTAGGGCGGAATAGCCCATGGCTGGAGCTGTGTCTCTTTTGTCTGGTTCAACAATGATGTTTTTCTCAGGAAAATCTGGCAGGATTTTTTTCAAAGGCTTCAGGAGGCTTTTGGTGGTAGCAATGAAGATTTTTTCTTTGGGCCAACTTTCAAATCGATCCAGGGTTTCCTCGATCATTGTTTTATCTGAAATAAGTTTGCAGAACTGCTTGGGTTTGTCCCCCCGGCTCATTGGCCAAAGTCTGGTTCCGCCACCGCCGGCTAAAATAATTATTCGCATAACTTTTTATAAAATTAATTCTAAATATTGCAAACGGTCTTCAATGATTAAGTTTTTGATTAAAGTTCAAGGCGAAAATGAAAATTTGAGAGAGGCGCACTTAAGTTGATGCGACGAACTCAAATTTTTATTTTCAACAAAGAAATTCGCCAAAAACTTAATTATTGACCAGCGTCCATGGCTTTGTTTGCGAGTAAATCAGCTTCTTTATTTTCTTCTCTGGGAATATGAACAAAGCGAACCTCTTTGAAATCCAGCATCAAATTCCAAATTTCAATAAAAAACTTTTTGATGTTTTCATTATTGAGCTTGTATTGGTGATTGAGTTGTTTCACCATCAGCTCTGAGTCTGCGAAGCATTCCAGTCCTGTTTGCTTGGCTTTGGCCTTCCCGAGAAGTTGCTTGGCTTTTTTTAAAGCAAAAATCAGTGCTTGGTATTCAGCTTCGTTGTTAGTGATATTGTCGCCCAAAAAATCACAATATTTTTTTGATTTGCCATCAAATTCTAAAACAGCTCCTATTCCAGCTATTCCAGGATTTCCCCTTGATCCACCATCAGTAAAGATCTTGATCTTATTGCTTTCTGTCATTTTTTTTCTTTAGTTAAAATAACCTCAAACCCACAAATTGTCTCTGGAATCCTGTCTATATCAGTTGATTTTTTTTCAAAAACTAATTTAATGAAAGGTTTTTTCCTCTCCATCCCCACCTGTTTTCTTTCCATGCCAGCACTAATAAAACCATCTAGCTCTTGAAGCGTTTCAAGGTGATCTTTCAAGGCTTTTAGAGATTTTTTGTTCATAGGGACGTCCTCATCCGTTCTTCGATAAGTATTATCCTCAAAGCAATACTCATCTATTTTTTCTTTGCCATAGACTTGGAAAAGATTCATTTGAACTGCCAAAATCGGCAAAGAACCAAAAATTATTAAACTGGTCAAAAGAGTTATTCTTGTTTTGACATTGCCGCTGTTTGTTTTATCAACTTTATATTGTTCCTCTGGTTCAATAAATTTCATCGTCTAAGAAACTAGCTTCTTAAAAAGATTGCCGAATTCTTCTTCGGAATAGTAATTTAAAATAAATTTTCCACCCTTTCGGCCTTTTTTAATCAAAACTTTTGTCCCAAGGGCTTTGCTAATTTTGTCTTCAAATTCAGCCATTTTCAAATCATTAACCAACCCTTCCTGGGATGGTTTTTGTGTTTTGTTTTGTATTTGCTTGGCTTTTTTCTCGCTCTCTCTAACGCTCATTTCTTTTTTGATCATCTCTTCAAGCAACTTTTCTCTTTTTTGCCCTGGTATACTCAAAAGCACTCGGGCGTGACCCTCAGTAATTTCTCCTCTTCTTACTTTTTGTTTAATTGGATTTGAAAGCTCCAAAAGCCTTAGGAGGTTAGTGACGGTGGAACGGCTTTTCCCGACTTGTTTTGCAACTTCTTCTTGAGTGTAATCAAAATTTTTCACTAGGTTTTGATAGGCCTCAGCCTCTTCTATTGGATTTAGGTCATGGCGATGAATGTTCTCAATCAAGGCCCATTCTAGCTTCTCTTTGTCACTAATTTTTTTGACAACAACCGGGACTTTGCTCAAACCAGATTTCTGAGAAGCCTTGAACCTTCTTTCCCCAGCAATCAATTCATATCCACCTTCAGGTTTTTTTGTCACCACCAAGGGTTGAATCACTCCATGTTTTTTTATTGAAGATGCTAGTTCTTCTAGTTTTATTTCATCAAAATATTGCCGAGGTTGAAAAGGATTGGCTTTGATTTCATCAATTGCAATTTCTGAAATTTGGCCTCGGGAACTTTCTTTGTGTTGGCTGGCGGCTTGTTTCTTATAGCTTTTCGGCGTCATTTCACTATCAAAATCCTTCGAAACAAATTTCTTCTGATTCGATTTTTGCTGTTTTTTGTTGTTGTTTGTCTGAGGTATCAAAGATGATAAACCTTTTCCTAGGCCTCCTTCTCTTGGCATTTTTAATTTCTTATTTTTTAGATATAACTTCCTTGGCTAATTGTTTATAGGCTCTAGCTCCTTTATTGAATTGATCGAAATGCAAAATTGACTTCCCAAAACTTGGAGCTTCCGCTAAACGAACAGTTCTAGGAATCACTGAATCAAAAACATTGTCAGGGAAATATCTTTTGACCTCTTTGACAACCTGTCTAGCCAAGCGATTTCTCTTGTCATACATTGTTAGAACAATCCCCGTTATTGACAAATCAGGTTGAAGGTTTTCTTTAACCAAATCAATAGTGTTCAAAAGTTGCCCCAACCCCTCCAAGGCAAAATATTCGGTTTGAACTGGCACAATGACTTCGTCAGAGGCCACAAGTCCGTTGATGGTTAGTAATCCCAGACTAGGAGGAGAATCAATGATAATAAAGTCGTAGTCATCTGCAACTTCATTTAAGATTTTTTTCAAACGAAATTCTCTTTTGTCCAATCCCACCAACTCAACTGCTGCTCCTGACAATTCTTGATTAGATGGAAGAAGACTCAGCCCGTTGTTTTTATTCTTAACAATAACGTCTTTGGGATGAATCCTGGAAATCAAACTGTGATAAAGGGTTCTGTTGAGATTTCTAGTGTCTAGTCCCAGACCACTTGAAGCATTTCCTTGAGGATCTAAATCAACCAACAAAACAGATTTGCCCAAAGAAGAAAGATAGGTCGCTAAATTGACCGCTGTTGTGGTTTTTCCAACGCCTCCTTTTTGATTAACAAGTGATATTATTCTAGCCATAAAATTTTAAATCTCTTAAGACTCTTAGATAAGTATATCAAATTTTCTATTTATTCCAAAGTTATTTTTCTTAACCTTTTTTCAGCTTTGACTATTTCCTCCACTGGAGTGGAGGCTCCGGCAGTCAAAAAGACCCTGGCTTCATCAAAAAACCAATCTGATAAAATGTCCTCAGCTTTTTCAACATGATAGGTTTTAATCCCTTTTTTTCTGCCAATCTCTGCCAGCTTGTTTGTGTTGCTTGACTTCAGTCCCCCCAAGACAATTAATAAATTGCTTTCATCTAGCTCCTCTTTGAGCTCGTCTCTTTTCTTATTAGTGTCCAGGCAAATGGTGTCCTTAACTTCTGCCGCTACTCCCCATTCATCAAGAACATTGATTATGCTTTCCAAGAGTGATTTTTTTTGAGTGGTTTGACAAACAATTCCCCACTTGCCTTTTAGTTGGTCTTTTTCTGATACTAGCTCCTCCAAGCTGTTTATAACCAAAACCTTTCCCCCATTTCGAGCCCAAGACTCGATCCCTTTGACTTCCGGGTGGTTTTTGTCTCCCAATATCAAAACATTAAATCCTTTTTCTTGAAAATTCTTTGCCTCCTTTTGGGCTTTATTTACAAAAGGGCAAGTCGTATCAATAATTGAAACAGCCTTTTTTTCGATTTCTTTTAGGTTCTCCAGGGAAATTCCGTGACTTCTAATGACAAAGACTTCGCCCTCTGGAAAATCCTGGACGTCTTGGATTATTTTTAAGCCCTTTTTTTCTAGTCTTTCTTTAACTGAAGGATTGTGGATTAAATCTCCCCAACAATAAACTTGCTTTTCGCTATCATTCAATATTTTATCAACTAGTTCGACTGCTCTTTTAACGCCAAAGCAAAAACCAGCCTCTTCCCCTATTTTGATTTTAATATTTTTCATTTCTTCGAATTTATTCTTCTTAAAGCTTTTGTCAATTTGAAATAAAAAGTTAGATTATGAATAGAAGCCAGTCTCGCTCCAAGTGGTTCCTTGACATCAAACAGATGTCTCAAATAGCTTCTGGAAAAATTCTTACAAAGCGGGCAATCGCAATTTGGGTCAACGAGATTTAGATTGTTTTTAAATTCAGCGTTCTTGATATTAATAGTCTCATAAAAATCTTTTGTTTTGTTTAAGTCTAGTTTCGAAGCATCTTGTTTCCACAAAAACAATCTTCCGTGACGACCTTCCCTGGTTGGAATCACACAATCAAACATGTCCACCCCAGCAAAAACACCAGCCACAAGCTCCTCTGGTTTTCCAAGCCCCATTAAATAGCGAGGCTTGTCTTCAGGCAGATGCGGCAATGTCCACTTCAAAATTTCTTTCAGTTTTTCTCGAGGCTCTCCAACTGCAACTCCTCCTATTGCGTAGCCATCAAACCCAATTTCAACCAATTCTTTGGCTGATTGAATTCTTAGCTCTTCATAATTAGAACCTTGAACGATTCCAAAAAGCAAAGGTTTCTTTTTGCGCCCCTTCGTTTTCTTTTCAAAATATTCTTTGCACCTTTTGGCCCAACGAGTAGTTAGCTCCAATGACTTTTGAGCTTCTTTCCGAGAGCAGGGATAGGGCGGACATTCATCCAAACACATTATGATGTCAGTGTCTAAATCTAACTGAATTTGAATTGAGTCTTCTGGGCTCATGAAATGTTTTTTACCATTTTCTGGATCAACGAAGTGGACCCCTTTTTCGGTTAATTTAACCCCGGAAAAACCAAAGCGAGTTTTTGCTCTAGCTCCCAAAGAAAAAACCTGAAATCCTCCACTATCAGTTAAAATTGATTTTTCCCAATTCATGAATCCATGCAAACCGTTTTTGAATTTTTTGATCAGCTTGGTTCCAGGCTTTAGCCAAAGATGATAGGTGTTCCCCAGGACAACTTCAAATCCAATTTTTTTTATTTCACTGGGCAAAAGAGTTTTAACTGTCCCTCGGGTGGCGATGGGCATAAAAAGCGGAGTCGAAGCTGACCCGCTTTTGGTTTTTATTTCTCCCAACCTGGCCTTGTTTGTTTTCCCCTTGATTTTAAAAACCATAATCCTTAATTCCGCTAAGTCTTAGATGATTGACTGTTTTTGAAATTGGTTTTTCTATAAATTTTTCAAATCCTTTGAAGTTAATTTCGTTCAAAAAATTAATATCTCTTCCTATTTGGTTAGCCTGAGGAGTCACTCCGATTTGAAAAACCAATTCTTCCGCTGGATATTTGTAGCCAATTTGAGAATCCAATGAACCCAAGTTCCACTCGATTTCATTACTCCTCTTATTGAAACTCACCGACCCAGAACTTCTCTGAAAACTGTCTTTCCAAATAATTCCAGAAGGTAGCTTGATTGTCAACTTAGAATCATCAATTCTATTAAAATTATTTTTCAAAAGAGCCCTAATAGTGAAGGTTGTTTCCTCGTTCACCTTAAGAGGAACTGGTCCAGTGTTTTTAAAAACTCCGCCTCCATATTCCCCTGAAATCTGAAGATCTAAGTTAGTCCGCACCTTGAATTCTTCAATCCCGGAGCTAATTTCTTTGTTTTCTGGTAGCACTGAGCTAATATTCAAACTGCTTATCCTCGACTGAGTCGAAATTTTTTCATTAATTTCACCTTCTGGTACATGGAACTCTTTCAAGGCAAAGTAAAATTCAACCGAACCACTTTCTCCGGGATTCAAATTTTTCAAGCTATAAACATCAGAAGCTCGCCAAGTAATTTCTTGCTTATTTTGATCATAGAATCCTGTTCCCGCCTGGACAGAAGAATGATCGATGAGATCAGTTTCTATTTTTTCCTTAAGAATCAGATCTGAAAGAGGATAGGTCGAATTATTTTTGAAATTAATTTTACACTTCAAGATACTTCCAAGAGAAGTTGACTTTGAATCCAAGTCAATTCCGCCAAAGAACTCTTGCTCTATAGCGATTCTGGATGGAATCACCTTAACAACTTCTTCAGATATAGAGATTTTGGAAAAATCCCCCTTTTTATTAATAACCCCAACTGTTCCAGTTAATTTCTTAATAGAATCCACTGCTCCAGAGAAAGAGCCAATGATTTCTGCTTCTAGCTTTTCATTGCTTTTCATTGAAGGTAGCTCGAATCTATTTGCTGAAGAATCGATTTTTTCTAAAGTAGAACTAGAGAAAATAAAGTCTTTAGGGTAATCTAGCTCTAAAATTAAATCGTCCAATGATTTATCTGTGTTGTTGGTAAAAACAGCTATGAATTTGACCGCTTCGCCACTTGAAGCTTCTTGCTGAGAAACTAAAGAGAAGTCAACTGAGGAACCTTCAACGTTTAATGAATGACTTTGGTCTTTGCTGAAAACGCTGCTAAAATTTGAAGGTTCATAGCGAAAATCAGATTTTAGGTAAACCTGGCTACCTCTTGGAGAAAAAACACCAAAAGCTAGAGGATATTCCTTTACCTCAAAAGCTTTTATTTTTCCAACATCGATATAAAAACTTCCAATCGTATTTTCTTCCATAAAGTCAGCAAAAATTGGCTCTACTTCCTGAGGATATTCAACCTTGATTTGAGAATTTTTCAAAGAAATTAGATTTTTGTTTTGAATTGAAAGCGTGTATTGAGCCACCTCGCCACTGCGAAAAACATTTTCTCCTTTAAATTCAATGAGAATGTTTTCTTGGCTAAAGGCCCTTTGCTTGAATTTTACATAGCCGGCTCCCAAAGCTATTAAAAACAAAAGAATTCCTGCTCCAGCTATTGTTTTTCTTTTGTTTTGCTTGGAAATGAATCTAGACAAAAACGATACTTTTGGTAGCTCATTGCTTTCGTTGGCTTCTCTCAAGAACTTTTCTTCCTGTTTTATTTTCTTTCCCTTCTTCTCGTTTTTATTTTCTTGGGAACTCAGACTTTCATCAAATTTGAATTCGTCTTCCGATTTTTCCCTATTAGCTAATTTTTCGCCACCATGACTATATAACTTGCGATGCAAATCATTCAAAGGAGACATTTTGGTTTTTGTTACTTATTTGATAGAATTATAACACATATTGAAAAATTAATACACAATTTATATTCAATAAAACTGATGTGATTTTTATTTTAAAATAAATTAAAAACTTGAAAGCCAGAAATCCTAAATTCAAGATAGTTTGGTCTCAATTTTTATTGAGAATTTTAATTTTGTTTTTGATTATAATAATGTTTGGTTTTGGCTTTCTTTTGGCTAAGCTCTTTTCTACGGAAAAGGCAATCTCTATCGACAGCCCACAAAGTCAATCTGATTTCTTGAACAAAACCAAGAACCTTCTCACCCAAACAAAAATTCCCTTGAAGGGGTCTCAGCGAAATCGAATTAACATTCTCCTGCTTGGAATGGGCGGCGAAGGTCATAGTGGACAATTTTTGACTGATACAATAATTTTAGCTTCCATCAATCCCGAAACTCATGAAGCTTCTTTGATTTCAATCCCCAGGGACCTTTATGTTAACATCCCAGAGACTAGAATTTACACAAAAATCAACGGGGTCTATACCTATGGTATTCGCAACGCTGAAAGCACGCCTGATTCTCCAATCTCCTCAATTCAAAAAACAGTTGAGGAAATAACGGGTCAACCAGTCGACTATTATTTAACAATAAATTTTGAGGGCTTTAAAAAGATAATCGATGAGCTAGGTGGAATTATAATCCAAGTAGAAAAAGACATTGTCGATCATTCTTATCCCGGACCAGGAAGATCCTATGAAACTTTTGCAATCGAAAAAGGAACCCATTTGGTGAATGGGGACGTGGCTTTGAAATATGCTAGGGTTCGACATGTTCCTGGGGGAGATTTCTCAAGACTTGAAAGACAACAGGAAATTATCTCGGCCGTCAAAAGAAGAGCTCTGAATATAGGGAACTTTCTAAACCCAATCAAAATTAACAACCTTCTGTCTATTTTGGGAGAAAATCTAAAAACAAACATTTCTCTAAGCGAGATTCCAGCCTTTTTAGATCTTGTTAATAATGTCAATACTTATGAAATGGATGCTGTTGTCTTGGATGCTTGGAGCCCAGACTCTCTTTTGGCAGTTTCTCACGTATATCTTGGAGGAGTTCGAGCTTTTGTTCTAGTTCCTCGAACTGGGAACTACCAAGAAATTCAGAAGTTATCTCAAAATATTTTTGATTTGGAAAAAATTAAAAGGGAACAAAAAGAAATTGCCTCTGAGTCAGCTAAGATTGTTTTGGTTTCAGAAAAATTTTCCAATAGAAATCAAATCAAGAAAGTTTTTAAAAAAATGAACTATGAAATTGAACTTGAAGAAGACTTTGAATTGTCACGAAACTGCCGAAAAGAAATTCTTATCCTTGCTAATGGAAGCGATAAATTCTATACTTTGAGCGATTTGGCAACAAAATTTGAATCCGAAATTGACAACTCCCTGACCTTCTCCTTCCCTGCTGATATTGTCTTATGCTTACCCGCCGAAAAACTAGAAACCATAGAAAATCAAATTAATCAAAACAGCGCTGATGAGTTTGAAGATAGACAAGTCTTGGATGAAAATGGTAACATACTATACAATGAGAACTGATTTAGACGATAAATATTAATAATTCAATGTCTTCTTCGGCCTAAAAGATATTTGGAATAATTTTTAATGTATAATTTGTAATTTTTAAATAATTTTTAATGTATTAATTTTCAAAACTAGATTCCCGCCTTCCTACCTACCGGCAGGCAGGCGCGGGAATGACTAACTATCAATGTATTGAAAGTTTTATATATTCAAAATTAAATTTTAGAATAGAAAACATTATGAAAATTATCTTTGGACTAGGAAATCCTGGTGAAAAATATAAAAAGACTAGGCACAATTTGGGGTTTATGATTTTGGACAGGCTAGCCGAAAAATTTTCTGTGAATTTTGAAAAAAATTCAAAATTCAATGCGGAAACTGCTGAAGTGAAAAATGATTCGGAAAAAATTGTCTTGGTCAAACCTTCAACTTTCATGAATAACTCTGGCCAAGCTGTTCAAGCTATAATGAGTTTTTTTAAAGTTTCTCCGCAAGATATTTTAGTGGTTCATGATGAAATTGACTTGACCTTCGGAAAAATTAAAATAGCTACAGACTCTGGCCCAGCTGGACACAAAGGAGTTTCATCAATCATCGAAAGCCTTGGAACCAAAGATTTCAAGAGAATTCGATTTGGAGTACAAAACGAAAACAAAACCCTTCCCACTGAAGTTTTTGTTCTAAAAAATTTCTCCAAAGAAGAATTGGCTTTTATTGCAAGTCTGGATTTGGAAGAATTATTTGAGGGTTTTATTTAACAAAGCTTTCAAAAATAAAAGCGACTTAATGTCGTCCATGAAATTCAGGTAAGACTAGGAGGGAAATTGTCTTACACCAAACTCACGAACGACATCAAATCGCCTTTGAGAATTTCTCTTGTTTTCAGCTAAATTTTTAAAGTCTCCTATTCTATCAGAACTATTTTTTTAGTCAAGCAAAAACAGCCCTTCGGGCTGTTTTTAAATATTTCAAACCTGCCTGCCGGCAGGCAGGTATCTTTTATAGCCAATTATTCCAAATCGCCAAAGACAATAATAGCAAGACAATCCCGGCAACTAAGCGCATATATTTTTTTGTTTTTTCTCGCCAAATTTCAACCTTTTCAACTTTTTTCCACACAAAGATTGTTCCCAAAACAATCACCACAAGAGGGATTATGAAAAATAAATTGTATAAAACTAAATAACCAAAAACCCACACATCTCTGGTGCTCAAAATTGAAACATAAGCCAATGGGATTCCGGAAGTGCAAGGCAATTCAACCAGACTGGATAAGGCTGCCAAAATGACTGCACTAGCAATGGTTCCTTTCTTTGTTAGTTTTTCTAAGGTTGGTTTTACTTTTTCAGAGATTTCGAAAGAAAACCATTTTCCATAAAAGAAATAGTCTTTGATCATCACTGCTCCGACTAAAAATGCAAAAATGGAAATTGCGATTCTCATTTCTCGCTCTATTTGCAAAACAGAAATAATCTTAATTAGCCCATACATGAAAAGAAAATAAAATAAGAAAGTGGTTATGATGAAAGCAATCCCAGCCTTCAAGGCCTTTTTGCTTGAACCAATTCCCAGAAGATAGACAAGCAAAAACATCAAAACAGAAAACATACATGGATTAATTCCGTCAGCCAATCCCAAGAAAGCTCCCAGGAAACAAATTGATTTGGGGTTTTCCAAACAAATTAATTGACCAAAAACTTGAACTGTTCTGTGTCCTTCATGAGGGTCTTTTTTTTCTTGATCATCAGAAGGCTCTGTCTCTGAACTTCCTTGAATAGGGACTAGCCCCAGCTCTTCATCCAAAAATGAATCACAGACTTTTTCTGAGCACTCTTGGATCCTTTTGCTTATTTTTCTTCCAACCCCTAATTCATTGTCAAAACCGACCAACACTTCGTCCCCGATCAAAGTCACCGGCACTCCTCCTGACAAGCCAAATTTATTGACAACCTGCCTGAAAATTTCCTGGTTTTCTTTTTTGTTTTTTTTGTCATCTAAGAGAAATGATTGGATTTCCAAGTTGGGGTAGTTTTTCTTTATTTTATCTAAAAATTTGACTTCTGATTTGCAATGAGGGCAAGTTGAGGTGTGAAAAAAATATAGCCTAACTGGATTTGTTTCAGCTGCCTCAGCCTTCAAAGAAAAAAGAAAACCGACTCCTATAAAAAATATTGAGGTAAACAATATTAAAAATTTATTCATTTTTGCTATTAAAAATTAACTTCTAGTTATCTCCCCCTAGGACCATCTTTCTTCTCTTGCTCCAAATGTTTTGAGAAATTCCAAAAGCAATCATTGTTGCTATTAAAAAACTTCCACCATAGCTCAAAAATGGCAATGAAATTCCAGTGACTGGAACAATACCAATATTCATTCCGACATTAATCACCACTTGATAGGCCAGCATTGCTAAAATTCCCCCAGCCACTAAACGACCAAAGCGGTCTCTGGCCTTCACAGCAATCACAAACAACCTGAAAAATAAAAACCAAAAAAATCCGACTACCGACACCGATCCAATCATCCCAAAAATTTCATTAACGGAAGCGAAAACAAAATCGGTGTGTCGCTCTGGAAGAAAATTGAGTTGACTTTGCGAACCATATCCAACTCCCTTCCCACTAAAGCCTCCTGAGCCAACAGCAATCATTGACTGAATAACATTATAACCACTTCCTAGCGGGTCTCTCTCTGGATTCAAAAATGTCTGAATTCTCTCTTTTTGATAATCTTTCAAAACTACCCCCCAGCTCAAAAACAAACCTAGGCAAGCAATTAAAATTAATCCAAATAAATATTTCTTGTTCACTCCAGCGAAAAAGGCCATTGAGATCCAAATAGCGATCAAAACTGAGGCTGAACCCAAGTCAGGTTGCCTCAAAGTCAAAACTACTGGCAAAAGAATTATCAAAAAAGAAATGAAAAACTCTTTTAACCCAATTCTCATTCCACCAATTCTGACAAAATAGCTAGCTAAAAATATAATGGAAAAAATCTTCACCAACTCAACTGGCTGAAGATTAAAAAATCCCAAATCAAACCACCCAGAAGTTCCTCGAATATTGCTTCCCCAAAGAAGAACTGCAAAAAGAAGCCCAACGCTCAAAAAATATAAAAAGTTGCTATATTTTTTCCAAGTCCGATAATCATAAAAGCTAAAAAACAAGAAAAGGGCAATTCCCACCCCAAGAAAAATCAGTTGTCTTTGAAAAAGATTAATCTCTTCCCCGGAATCTGCATTAACCGAAAAAGAGTAGATAGTAACCAGTCCAGAAATCAATAAAAAAAATACTGCCCCAACACTTCCCCAGTCCAATTGCATTATTTTTTTCATTAAAGTCCGTGTTTATATTTATTTGAATTATGTTCTTCTAAAGTTTTTGAGAAAACTGTTTCGCCTGTCTTGGGATCACTTAAGAAGAAATAATAATCACTTTCTTCAGGGGAAATTGAAGCTTCAATTGACTTGATTCCTGGATTGCTGACTGGACCTGGGGGAAGACCAATATTTTGGTAGGTATTGAAAGGAGAAACAATTTGAGTATCTGCAATCGAATACTGTTTTTTATCTTCACCTAAGATATAAGCCAAGGTGGCGCAACTTTGAAGCAAATAGTCATCGTCGACTCGTTTCCAAAAAATCCCGGCTACTCTTTTTTTGTCCTCGTTTGACCGAACTTCTTTTTCCACAATTGAAGCCATTGTCAAAATTTCATGAAGATTTTTTCCTTGAGACTCGGCCTTGTTGATCAAATCAGAAGAAACTTTTTTTTCAAAGTTATTTAGAAACTTGGTAACTAGTTTCATGGCGTCGTCTTCCGGATAAACAAAATAGGTGTCTGGGAAAAGATACCCCTCCAAGTCAACTCCGACAGGCAAACTTTCAAAAAAGCTATATTTTTGAATAAGGTCTCTGCAGGCACAACTTTCTTGACCAGCACAAGCGCAACCAATAATAGCTTCGAAGTCCTTTGCCAACTTTGGATCAATTTCATTTATCCTTTCAACTATTTTAGCATTAGTAAAGCCTTCTGGGATGACTAATTTTTCATAAGCTAGCTTTATCTCTCCATTAACAAATTTATCGGCTATTTCTGGAATGGGCATATCAGGAGTTAGCTCATAAGTTCCAGCTTGAATTTTTTGAGTCAAGTTCTGTCGCCAAAGATAATAATAGAAATGATATTTGTTTTTAATTAGACCAGCTTCAGCTAAATTCACACTAATAGTTTTCGCTCCTTCATTTTTTTCTACCTCAAACAACTTAGATAGATTAGACTGACTAGCTGGTACATTATAAGCTCGATAATGAAAAATACCCCCAATAATAATTAAAAGGGAAACAAAAAATCCCCCTCCCAGCAAAGCCAACCTCTTGGGATCAAATTTGATTTTCATCTTCCCTATCTGAATCTCTTTTTTCTCTTCCATTTAATTTATTTATTTTATAGATCCTCCTTACTCAAATAAACTTCTTCGCCTTCAGCAAGCCCTTTCAAAATTTCCACAAATCCATCGTCTCCAGTCAATCCTGTCTCGATTTGCTTTTCAACAAGCTCGTCATTTTTTACTATTTTTACTTTACTAAGACCCTCTCCTTCAGAAACGAATTGACTTGAAACCCGAAGAACTGACTCCTTGGAATTAACCAAAATATCAATGTCAGCACTCATTCCCTCCTTCAAATCAGAACCAGGATTATTAACTTTTAGCTTAGCCTTATAATAAATCACATCCTGAATAACTGTTGAGGCTGGTTCAATTTCAATTACTTTGGCAGAAAACTTATCCTCAAAATCAAAAGCATCAAAAGTCACTTCAGCCATTTGACCCAGTTTGATTTCAGAGACATCTGACTCTGGGATATCGGCCTCTAAAATAAAGTCTTTTGTGATCATTTCTCCAAAAGAATCTCCCAGAGAAGCGCTACCAATCACCTCACCTGCTTCATAATTAATTTTTGTCACTAGCCCATTGAGAGGCGCTTTTAAAGAAGCTTCTTCCAAGGATTCTAGTGCTATTTGATAATCTGCTTGGGCTGCCTTAACTGCAGCATCTCGACTCGATTCAGCAAAATCTGATTCAACAGTTTCTAAAGATTCTTCTGCCAAGTCAAGAGAGTTGTCAGCTGAAACGATGTTTAGATCTTTGTTCTTTCTGGCAGTTTCAAGAGCTTGCTCGGCTGCTTCTTTGGCGTTGGTGGCGGTTGTCAAAGTCAATTTAGCACTTTTGGCCTCAGCACTTCCAGCTCCTGAGTCAGCTACTATCTGATCATAATAATCTTGAGCATCATCTTCATAATCAGAGGCATTATCATATGCTACTTGGGCTGCATCTACTAATTGACCATAATAATCCTCTATCGCCTCTAGATAATCTTCAGCATTATCCACTTTCTCTTCGGCTTCTCTGGTTGAGTCATCATTACCCTTGGCGTCCATGATGGCTTTGTCTAAGCTGGCCTTAGCTTTTTTGACTCGCTCTAATAAAACATTGTTGTCTAAAACTGCGATGACATCATTTTCAATGACTTTGTCTCCCACTTCAAATCTGATTTCACTCACCCTTCCAACGTCTTGAAAATTCAAAGCGATTGGACTCTCAGAAACCACTGAACCTGTAATGGAAATAGTTTTTTGAACCTCCCCGACAGAGACGACTTCTTTTTCTAGGCTTTCTAAGTTCTCTCCTTTATTCAAGAAAAAAATCAAGCCTCCAACAATTATTACGGCTCCGACTCCTAGAAAAATCCACTTTTTTGTTTTAGCAATCATCAAATTATTTCTTTAATTTAAATAGCTCTAATGTGTTTCTTAATAAAATTGCGACAGTAATTGGTCCGACTCCGCCCGGAACTGGAGTATAGAAATTCAGCCTATCTTTTATTTTGCCTGGCTCAAAATCACCTTTCACCTTTTTGCCTTCCCTGGAAATTCCAACATCAATTACGCCAGCTCCCTTTTTTAGCTGTTTCGATTTAAACAAGCCAGCCTTGCCAACTGCTGAGATTATTAGGTCGGCTTCGGAAATTTTCTTTTCAAAATCATCACTGTTAGGTTGAACCCGGTTGGTCTCCCCGCCTTCTTTGTTTAATATTTTTTTTAAATTCCTAGTAAAAATTTCCGAATTGGAAATAATAAGAATTTTTTTGTCTTTAATATTATACCCTACTTCTTTCAAAATCTCCAAAACTGCTCCATGAACCGGTGAAATTATTTTATCAATCTTTTTTCCTTGGTTGGCCGGATGAAAAGAATCGACGTCCTTTTTCCGATCAATAGCTTCAATGATTTCGTCAGCATTGAACTTATTCAGTAAAGGAAGTTGCACTAAGATTCCATCAATCTCTTTGTCTTTGTTCAAAATTTCTATAGTTTTCAAAATATCCTCCTGGCAATCTCCTTCGCAAAATCGATATAGATGGGTGTCGATTCCAACCTTCCTAGCTTCTTCTTGTTTTTTCTGGACATAGAGTTCGGACTCTTTATTTTCTCCAACTAAAATAATTGCCAAATTTGGTCGAACGTTGACATTTTGAACTTTTTGTTTGTTTAAAGCCAAAACCTCTTTGACAATTTCGTCTTTGATTTTTTCAGCTATAGCAACTCCGTCAACAACTTGGGTTTGCTTTTTGCTAATAACCATACTTTATACTTAATACTACTTTGAGCCCAGTTAAATAGGCTCCGCCTAATTTTGGCTTTGCCAAAATTATTTAACGGGCTAAACGCTTGGTATCGGAAATCCTTTTGAAAACTCTTTCACTTCTTTTTGAATTTCTGCCAAAACTTTTTCGTCATCTCGATTTTCAATGGCTTTGTCAATCCACTCAACAATCTTGTTCATTTCTTCTTCTTTCATTCCTCTAGTGGTGATGGCCGGGGTTCCAAACCGAACTCCAGATGGCTTCATTGGTGGATTAGGATCATTTGGAATAGTGGAACGACTAACAGAAATTCCGCAACTCTCCAAAGCGTTTTCTGCGGTTTTCCCATCAATTTCTTTGGCTTGCATGTCAACCACAATCAAATGATTGTCAGTTCCTCCAGAAATCACTCGGTATCCCTTTTTCTCAAATTCTTCACTCATTACTTGAGCGTTCTTGATGACTTGTTCGGCCCATTCAGCAAATTCTGGTTGCAAGGCCTCGCCAAAGGCAACGGCCTTGGCAGCAGTGATGTGATCGTGAGGTCCTCCTTGCATTCCTGGGAAAACGGCCTTGTCAACTTGCTTGGCATATTTCTCTTTGCACATAATCATTGCCCCTCTTGGTCCCCGCAAAGTTTTGTGAGTAGTGGTTGAAACCACATCAAAAAATGGAACTGGGTTTTTCATTTTCCCCGCTGCAATGAGTCCGGCAGTGTGAGCAATGTCAGCAAAGGTGAACGCTCCAACCTCATCAGCAATTTCCTTGAACTTCTCCCATTCGATTTCTCTAGAATAGGCACTGTATCCAGCCACAATCATTTTTGGTTTTTCTTTTAAGACGACTTTTCGAACCTCCTCCATGTCAATTTTTCCAGTTTTGGAATCAACCTCATATTGAACAAAGTCATAGAGCATTCCAGAAAAGTTGACTGGATGACCGTGAGAAAGGTGTCCTCCATGATCAAGCTTGAGTCCCATCACCTTGTCTCCTGGTTTTAAAAATGCAAAATAAACCGCAGCATTGGCTGGTGAACCAGAGAGCGGTTGAACGTTGACATGTTCAGCATCGAAAAGTTTTTTGGCTCGATCAATCGCAACGTTTTCCACATCATCAATCACTTGGTTCCCACCATAATAGCGGTGCCCAGGATAGCCTTCGCTGTATTTATTGGTCAAAACAGTTCCCATTGTCTCCAAAACTGCCTTGGAAACATAGTTCTCTGATGCAATCAATTCGATTTCATTGATCTGTCTTGTCTTTTCTTTTTCGATAATATCAAAAACCTCTTTATCTTGATTTTCTAAATTTTTATAATCCATTTTGTTTGTTCTAATAATAAAATCCCCCTAGAAAGTTTTTCGGAAATATCAAGATAATTACAACATTGTGATTAGTTTAAATTTTAAATTTATAATTTGTAATTTATAAACAATTTATAATATCCAATTTTAAATTTTAAAAACCAGGGCCTTGTAATCAAAAATTAGATTTAAAAAATTAGATATTTAAAATTGAAAATTGTTTATAAATTACAAATTAAAAATTATAAATTGGATCCAAGTATTTTTTCTCCTTGAATTTATCTGACCTACTACTCCTCAAAAGAATTAGCCGAGCTTGTCTCCGGCTTTATCCCAAAAAAATAGTGCCACCAATAATAGTAGTTGGGTCTTTCAATTTTAACTTCTGGTTTATTCTGAGTCGCTTCTGAAATTTCTTTTTCGATTTCGTCCTTTTTTACTATTATCACTTTTTCCCCTTCCTTAACAAGAGAAAGTTTTTCCTTGGCTTCTTTTTCTTTGAAATCATCAGTTTTTAGATACTCGGACAGTTTTTCCAGGCTTTCATTCTTTTTTTCAAACTCATCAATCTGGGCCTGAAGAACTTTCACCTCGTCACTGATTTCATTTTGTTTTAATTTGGTTTTCAAAAAATGATAGCCGGCAAAGCTTATCAGAAATAAAATAAAAATCAACAGGATTTTAGTTCTCAGAGAATTAAAATTCATTTTTGTTTTTATGACTTAAAATGACTGAAAGAGTGGAATGAGAGTGAACCCAACCATTCCAATAATCCCTAAAATTCCGACAAAAATCCAAATGATTTTCATCATTTTCTTCCTTCTGTTTATTAGCATTTTATATAAAAAATAGTAATTATTTTGTGTTGAGGGCAACGAAATTACACCACCCTCAACGAATTGTTTTTCCAATTGATTTTGCTCAGTTCATATCCCACAGAATCTTTAATAATCCAGAAAATTCCAACAAAAGCAAAAATCACCCCACCTGACATCATTATAGCAATCATCAAAACAGGCATCACGCAAAAAATAGTCAAGACAATATCTGGCACAATCACCTCCTTTGCAATATTAGAAGATTTTTTTGATGAAATTAAAAAAGTGATGAAATAAAGTTAACATAACCCAAACAATCACCCCTATTAGAATCAAAAACATGTTCATAATAAGAGTACCGTAAAAAACAGACCTTACGATAATATAGGCTATCATCCTCCTCCTTTATCTTCAAAAAATTTTATTCAACTAAAATAAAGAACTGTCTTTATTTGATCTCATTATACAATAATAATTAAAAATTTTCAATTTACCCTGTTAAATAATTTCAAAAATTTTTGAAATTAGGCTCCGCCTATTTAACAGGGTGAACCCCATTAAATAGACTCCGTCTAATTTTGATTTCATCAAAATTATTCAACAGGGTGAACCCTACAAACAAATTCTACCGTTAGGGTAACGGTACCCTACCGTTACTCTAGCCCTGCAAATCCAATGAACGTTCATTGAACGTTCACAGTGTGTTCAATAAACATACCAAAAATTATTAAACTTCCCATTATAAATTTTCAGTACTTCTATAATTCGAATTATAGAAGTATTAACGAATCACTCAGAAGTAAAAATTTGGACGCAAAAAAACCAGAATATATGTTGCATTCTGGTTTTCCTCTTTGAAAATTTGATAACGGCGTGGTGGTTCTGGCGCACCCTTTCATCCTCTAATTTCTCTTCGCTTTACGGTTCAGTTTCCATTCCCTTACGCGACACGGACTCCGTTTATCCAAACTTGGACTATATAAGCACTTCTGGCTTATTTTCTTTTCCGCATCGGCCCCAGGAGTTGTCTCTTTCCCCCGTACCGACTTTGCGCCACTGGTTATCCCTCTCTTACGCAGATTCAAGAGGTTCTTTTCCATTCCAGTAGATTGGGATTTAAAACATCCCTCAGTAAATTTATAGTCAAACTGGTCTTTTTATTAGACCGATGGAATTTTGACTTGAAGACCCTAGACTAACACTTCGTTTTTATTGCATGCAGGATTTCTTCTTCTCGCAGGCCCTAATTTTACCAAAGTGTGAACATAAGACTCATGGACTTCTTTCTTTGTTGCAAAAAATTTGTCCAGCCTTCTGTCAGCTATTTGATGAGCCATCAATTCGACAGTTATCGAACCGTCTCTACGATTCCGGTAAATATTCTCAACTCTGCCTTTCCAAGTACTTTCTGAATCCAGCGGGGTTTCAAACAAAACTACGTCGCCTTTTTTCAAGCTAATTTTAAAAGTTAAGGCCATTTTCCATTCTCCTTATTGTTTAGTAAAATTATTTTTTTCTCGGCTTACCTTTTAAGGCGAGAGTTTTGAAAAGCTTCGACAAATAAAAATATTAATATTGAGCTTTTCAAAATTCTCGCCTCTGGTTTTTTTCAAAGTTCTTAATCTTAATTTCCCTATTATATCATATTTCACCATTCTTGTCAATAGAATCGGTTGACAACGAAAAAACCGAGAGTGTGCATTGCGATACACACTCTCGGTTTTTAAACTTCAATATTCATTAATTAAGCATCGACAATAAAAATCACCGTGCGAAAAACTTCTGGATCACACGGCGATTTAGCCAATTTATTGGTATAGATAGGTAATTTGACCTTTTATAAGGTCAACGACCCAATTTTCGGGGACTACATAAAGTTCCTTATTCCACCGAAAAACTTTGCTGTCTCGGCGTTCGGGCGGGATGGCCCATCCGTCAGTGAACATTGCCCCGTCAGACCGTTTATTAGTACATTTTTTAATGTAATCATCGATCTTTTCAGTAATGAGAAATCGAAGGTTCCGGCCCTTCAAAACAATTTCAGCCCCAGGATTCGCTTTGCAAAAAACCCCTAACTCACTTAGTGTTGTCAGTCCCTCTAATTTATCCCAGTATTTCTCTGGGGTTGTGCAGAAATCCCATTTAAATTCTTTTTCTTTCCTCTTTTTCATTTTTCTCTCCTAGTTTGTTTGTTTCCCTGAGCGTTATTGCTTTAGGATAATCACCTCCATAAACGGTGCCTAGGATAATAGTAGTCATATTTTAAACCTCCTTTTTTATTCAACTACTAATTAAAAATATTTTATTTATATTTTTAATTAGTAGTTGAATTTTTTCAAAGTCCTTAATCTTAATTCCCCTATTATATCATATTTTACCATTCTTGTCAATAGAATCGGTTGACAACAAAAAACCGGGAAGTGTAGTGTGATACACGTTCCCGGTTTAATTCTTTTGGGCCAGAAATATCATGGAAGCATAAAATATACTGAAATGATAGCACCTATGAGACAAGTCATTGCACACACCATCGCCTTAAGATAAAACAATAGACCTTCTTTCTCATTCACGGCCATTAGAGCTACGAAAAAAGAAGCCATTGTTCCAATGCCAAAATGCAAACAAAACACATATGATAACTTTAATCCCGGTGAAGAAAAAAACCCTGAAGAATGAAGAAATTGCAAGTAAAAAACACACCCTGGGAAGCCCAAGGCTCCAATCAGTAAAAGTATCCTCGCTACCCTATTCATATCCCCCCCCGATTTAAAAGTTTTTCCGTAAATAGTTCTTTGGAAAGAGCTAGCGTTTGTCTCTTTTTGCCTTCTCTAATTTATAAATCATCTTACCACTGTTTTTTACTAAGATCAATAAAACAAACCTACTCTTTTAGCTTTTCGTCCACACCCATTGACTAAACCAAAAGCCTTTGCTAAAATGTTTAGGAATAACACGCATAATCTTTATTCCAAATAGAATGCCAAAGCGAACTTATCAACCGAAAAAGAAGAAACGAGCCCGAACTCATGGGTTTCTTAAGCGATCTTCTAGCGCGACAGGAAAGAATGTTTTGAAAAGACGAAGACGAAAAGGGCGAAAGTCTCTTACTGTTTAGTCGCCTTCAACAGACTGGATTCCCGCCGGATGTTTACCCTCGAGTAGTCGGGGACGGGAATGACAAGGGAAGAGTGGGAATGACAAGGAGGATGCGGGAATGACAAGGAGAGCAGAAATGAAAAAATAATATAAATTTCTTTTATATACAATGTTGCCCAAAAAATATAAATTAAAAAGCAGTTTAAAAATAGACAGAGTCTTCAAAAACGGAAAAACTGTTAAGAGCAGTTTTTTGTTTTTGAAAACATCTCCTGCTGAAGAAGAGCTCCCGCAAATTGCTGTTTCTATTGGCTTGAAATATTCAAAAAAGGCCGTGGAGCGAAATCGAGCTAAAAGAATTTTGCGCCAAGCTGTCAATGAATTTGTCCAAGAAATAAAGCCAGGCAACAATCTCGTTTTCTTTTTTGAGAAAAATTTTCAAGATTCAAAACAAGTTAATTTTGAAAACATTAAAAAACTCATGAAGGATTGCTTAATTTCGGCAAATTTATTAAAATAAATGAGTTGGAAAGCTCGCCCCGTTAAATAATTTCAAAAATTTTTGAAATTAGGCTCCGCCTATTTAACAGGGTAAATAAAAATTAAACTAAAATAATGTCTTTGATTACCAGCTTCTTTTCAGTGACTATTTATCAACCTCTGTTTAATGTTTTGATTGGAATATATAATATTATTCCTGATTTGGGGATTAGTATTGTTTTGGTTACTATTATTATCCGAGTTCTCCTCTTGCCACTTTCTCGAAAATCAATCGAGTCTCAAAAGCAGATGCAGGAGATCCAACCAGAAATCAAGAAGATTCAAGCCAAATTCAAAAACGACAAACAGAAACAAGGCGAGGCGATGATGAATCTCTACAAAGAAAGAAAAATCAATCCGGCTTCTGGGTGCTTGCCATTGATTGTCCAGTTGATCATTTTGATCGCCCTTTACCGAGTTTTCTTGGCAGTCATTGACTATGATTCTGCAACCACTTTGCTTTATGCTTTCATTAGCAATCCAATGGAGATTAATAATATTTCTCTGGGATTCTTGGATGTGACTGCAGTCGGAAAAGTCAACTTGCCTCTTGCCCTAATTACTGCGGGACTTCAATATTGGCAAGGAAAAATGATGATGTTTCGAAGCAATAAAAACAAACCAACAACTCCAACTGATCCTTCAAAAGAACCTGAGTTTGGTGAGATCATGCAGAAGCAAATGCTTTATATGGGGCCAATCTTGACTTTGGTGATTGGACTCAGTTTCCCTGCTGGACTATTGATCTATTGGTTTGTGACTACTCTTTTCATGGTTGGTCAGCAATGGTTCATTTTGCATAAGGAAAAGGGGGGCAAGGAAAAAACAGCCTAATCTTGGCAATTTTGAAGGTTCGATGTATAATTAGAAGTAAACAATTAATTTGAATAAAATGATTACTGACGAACAAAAGAAAGTTTTGGAAGAAGTGACAAGGGAGATTCTTGAAAAACTTGATGTCAAAGGGAATGTTTTTATCATCACCAATGCCATGCCGGATGATGACGATTCTGTTTGCGTCCAAATCCAAAGCAAAGATTCTGGCTATTTGATCGGAAAATCTGGGTCTAACCTTTTTGCTCTTCAACACTTGATTCGAATTATTGTCTCCAAGAGATTGGATGAGAAAGTCAATTTTGTCGTTGATGTTAATAGCTATATTGAAAATCAACGAGAAGACATCATGGATAGAGCTTCTCAGGCCATTGCTGAGGTAGAAAAAACTGGAAAATCAGTTGAGCTCAACCCAATGAACAGCTATGAAAGACGCTTGGTTCATGTCAAAGTTTCTAAGAAAAACTCTGTGGAAAGCGAAAGTCTTGGAGAGGGAGAGGACAGACGAGTTCTCATCAAGCCCGCTGAATAGCCTTCAACTTTAATGAATAGATTTTATCCACACCCATACACTAGAGTATGGGTGTAAAAGAAATAAGTTAAAAATAAAAAATGAGTTTATCGCAAAGAATAACTTATAATGTTGTTTTTTCGTCTGTTGCAAAAATTCTAAGCACCGCTACGGCACTTGTCGGAATCGGGCTAATCACCAGACATCTTGGCCAAGACGGATTCGGACTCTATGCCACTGCCTTGGCTTTTTTGCCTTTGTTTGGAGCGGTTGGAGATTGGGGATTGCCTCAAACCACCACCATGAGAATCTCCAAACCAAAAGCCGACGAAGAAAAAATTATTTCGAACACAATCGGATTGAGAATTTGTATTTCTTTGGCGGTCCTTGTTTTAGTGCCACTTGTTGCGCCCTTTCTTCCCTATCCCGCTGAACTGAAAATGGGAATTATCATTGTCTCGGCTGCCTATGTCCTTTCTTCTCTCTATCAAGTTTTGATTGGAATGTTTCAAAAGAGGCTGAGGATGGACCAGGTGATGGGGGCTGAGTTGACCGGAAAAATTATCCAGGTGATCCTCATCTTCCTTGGAGTTCGATATAACTGGAGTTTTCAAATGATTGTTGGAACTTTGTTTGTGAACATGTTTTTGAACTTCTCTTTCGTTTTCTTGCTTTCAAGAAAATTCATTCGCTTCAAACCGGCTTTTGATTTCAAATATTGGAAAAACATCTTAAAACAATCTATCCCCCTTGGACTAGCAACTGCTTTGACTTTTGTCTATTTCCGCTCCAGCACCATTCTTCTTTCAATTTTGCGACCGGCAGAAGATGTTGGAATTTTTGGCGCAGCTCAAAAAGTTATTGAGAACATTAGCTTTTTCCCAGCGATGATTGTCGGACTCACGATGCCTTTGTTTTCATATTATATTGTCAAAGACAAGTCGAAATTCAAATTTTTAGTCAATGAAAACTATAAAATATTTTTTATTTTGACTGTGCCTTTGGTGATTGGAGGGATTTTGTTGGCTGATAAAATCATTCACTTGATTGCCGGACCAGAGTTTGTAGCGTCTATTCCAGTCCTTCAAGTCAATCTTTTGGCTTTGGCCCTGATTTTCTTTGGAACTTTGTTCATGAACATCATGATCGCAGCCAAGCTTCAAAAATCAATCTTTTGGGCCTTGTTGGTTTGTGCGGTTTTTAATGTTGTCAGTAATCTCTATTTCATCCCTAAATTCCCCTCTAGCGCTTATCTTGTTCCAGCGGTTGTTTCTGTCATCACCGAGCTTTTGGTGGTTGGATTGACTGGATATATTATTTGGAAAAAATTAAAGTTTTTCCCTCGAGTGGAAAAATTCTTCCGAATCGTTTTTGCTGGAATTTTGATGGGTACAACGATTCATCTTTTGAGGGATTGGAATTTTTTCATTTTGGTTTTAGTGGGAATATTTGTCTATGCTATTTGCCTGGCCGGCTTGAGGATAATTTCCAAGGAAGAAATTTTGAATATAATAAAAAAACAGGCTTCTTAATCAGGTATCAACCAAGAAGCCTGCCGGCTAAATTATCCCGAGCTTTGTAGTATCATTTTCCTGGCCAGATTAATAAAAACCTGGCAACTAGATCACTGGAGTTAATGCGATCAAGGGTTGCAAGTTTGTTTTTTAGAAAAAACAATACCGAGAATCACCCAAACCGTAAACAATGCCGTAAAAGGCATAGCCAAAGCTCTCAAAAAAAAGGCCCCTACATAGTAGATTCCCACACCTACCCCTTCAAAATAAATAAAAAAATTAAAAATAGTGCCGCTTACAAAAACAAGTAAAAACAGGACTAAAATAATTTTTATAATCTTATTGTTTTTCTGAAGGTCGATTATGCCTGAACCCCATCCAAGAAGAAAAATCGTAATTGCCCAGGGGGAGAAAGCAAGCCAAAAGTATACAATTGCATCTCCAAAGGAACCGAACTTTTTCCACGCCTCCCCCCAGCTTAGAAAATCAGACTGAATCCCGGTAGGAAGAATATTCCCTATGAACATCACCAAAAGAATAACTTCCACAAAATTTATATTTTTCATAATAAACGATCTCCTTTTCTGTGTAATTATTTTTAAAAACATTTATTTTAAGAACTGCTCTTTTTTATTTTTAACATTTTATTCTTAATTTGTCAATAGAGAATCAAAAACACTACCGTCTAATTAAACTCAATACCCCTATTGAAGTAACTATCCAATGAGAATGTATTACTTCTTACAAAAAATCTTTGTTTTTATCTCTAATTCAAATAAATTATTGGGTACGTAAAATTTTTATTGGACAGTAGTACGTAGAATATGGACTGTACCAAAACTAGTTGCCTTGATGATCCATGAAACTATTGATACAATAATGAGCGTTAAAACTTTTAATAAACTTACCGTTGAGGTGAATAAAGAAATAATCTTTAGATGATTTTATGAAAAATGATTGTCTAACCTGTATCTTCAATCAAGATGCTAGCAAAGCTCCCGGGGGACGGATTAAGGAATATGAATATTGGATTCTTGAGCACATAAATGAGCCTATTCCTGTTTTGGGATGGCTAGTTTTGAAAACAAAAAGACACACTGAAGGTGTTGTAGGTTTGAATAAAAATGAAGCGAAGGAACTTGGTCATATTTTGCATGTTGTCCCCAAGGCTCTAAAAAAAATTGTTCAGGCTGAAAATATTCACATCATCTCTATGAATGAATTAGTCAAACATATACATATACACATAATCCCTAGGTGCAAAAAAGATGAAGTGGATTCAAGCATAATTTCATTGATGGACAAAGTTAAAGAAAATAAAGACTTAGCTAAAAATACTGAAGATGCTAAAAAAATAGTTGAAAAACTATATAAAAAACTATAAATATAACCACAATAGCCCTTTTTAAAAATCGGGTTGCCCGTTCAAAAAAGAGATTTTGAATATAATGAAAATCACTAGCTACGCTAGTGGTTTCTATCTTACTAGCTATTCGCTAATTAGATTAATTTGAGCTGAGTTAAATCTACTTGGTGATGTCTTTTGTTGTTGATGTAATTAGCTATTTGGTGTTCGTTTATTCCTATTGTTGATACAAAATAGCCTCTGGTCCAAAGTACTCCTTTGGGGAATCTTTTGGTTTTCTTTTTTATCCAACTTGATGATTTTCCTTTGAGAATTTGAATAGCGTAAGATATTGAATATTTGGGAGGGGTTGTTAAGTATAGGTGGATGTGGTCATTACCTATGTGCCAAGCGTGAATTTTGAAGTTTTTCCATTTGGCTATTTGTTTGAATATTCTTTTGAGTTCTGCTTTAATGAAATTATCGACGAGACTATCGTTTCTATATTTACAAGTCCAAACTATGTGGTAACTGCATTGGTAAGCGCAATGCTCTAGTTGGTATAATAGTTGTCTTGCCATAATTAAAACCACCTCCTTTCCAGACCTGTTGAGGTGGTTTTAGTTTATCATGGTAAGTTGCGATGCTTTAAAACGCACACACCAGCTGGAAGCTGGTGGTTTATCTGGTTAATTAGAAAACCGGTCTTGAGTCTAATAACTACGATCCAGTCAAAGAAATCAACCGATTTCTGGACTGGTTGGCTGAAAAATATATCTAGAAAATTTAAACAGGGTTTTGGAAAATCGTTTCCAAAACCCTGTTTCTGTCTTTTTTAAGCCATTGTGGCTTTTTTCTTTTTTTCTAAGGAAATTTCCTTGACCCTTTTTGCCGCTCTCGCCTTCATTGGATGCCCTTTAGGGCAGACTCTCCGTAACTCTTTCCAGCGATATACAGAAGCTCCTTTCTTCTCATCAAGCTCTGTACAAATATTATAAAGCTTGTTGATGACCTTCTCCCATTTCTGAGGAAGTTTTTCCCGCAACTTCATATGAGGTTCAGCCAATGCCTTGAAGTGACTAAAAGTTTTAGCTCTTTTAAACATATCTCCAAGAAAAATCTTCTGCCACTTTTCATCTTTTTTCCAAAAAAAAGTTATATGGTGATTATCACGCGAAGCCTGAAAAGTCCTTGAAACGCTTCTTAATTCTCTCCAAAGATTTTCAGGAACCTTTCCTTCAATACGATCTATTTCATCACTTACTTCCCATTGTAATCTCTTTGCCATGATGGTCTCCTTTGTCAATTTACAGTTTTTGTTTTTCACCTTTAAAATAATCATAGGCTTTAAAATAAAAATTTGCAAATCAAAAACCGGCGTTGCGCCGGTTTTTGGGTTTATGCAATTTACTTAACTTGTTACTGAACAAGTTAGGTAACAAATTTTTATCGCATCCTTCGACTTCCTCGACCTCGGTATTTCTTGGCTAGTTTGATTCGAGCAGATTGTTTGTCGAGTTGGGCAAGGATTGTGGCAAACTGATTTTCATCCATTGATTTTCGCTCAGCCTGCTTGGCCTCGGTGGCCCTTTGACGAGCCTTCTCGGCTCGCTCAAGATCAATCTCTTCGGCTCTCTCTGCAGTGTCAGCAAGAATAGTAAGTTCGTTGTCATGAAGCTCAATGAACCCACCAGAAACCGCCATTTCAACTTCTTTGCCTTTTTCCTCAACAATCTCAAGAATCCCTGGAACCAAAGTTGAGATCAAAGGAATATGGTCCGGCAAAACAGTGATTACTCCACTTTCAGTGGGAATAGTGATCTGATCAATTTCTTTCTCGGAAACTAACTTTTCCTGAGTTGCAATTCTCAAATTAATTTTCTTGTTATCTTTGCTCATAATTTTATCTAAAAATTTTTCAATCTCACAATCAAAACTCGAGATTCAAGTTTTGAAGAATGGTATTGACTAATAAAATCTTTTACTGTATATTAAAGCCTTATTGAAATAAGTTCTTAAATTAAATCATCAAGCGAGAGGGTCAAACTATGTCTTATAAAATAAATGAAGAAACGGGGAACGAGGCCTGGAAAATAAGGCTTTGCTTTTTCCTCGGAGCATTATTTCTTTCGGCTGGCTCTTTTGGCTTAATAACAGCAGTCTTTTCTTTTTCTTACAACGACTTCTTTATAGCAGAATTATTAAATAAAGATGTTGAGAATCTTGAAACTTTCTGGCCTGTTTTTATGGCGATTATTGGAATTCTATTTGCGATTTGTAGTTTCTACTTTTTTAGCCTGAGTGCTTTTTACAGAAGACTACTTTTCTCAAAAAAGCCTTAATAGAAAGCCAATTAAAGAACGAAAAGGCCTTGCAATCATGAACTATTTGATTGCAGGGTCTTTTTTTATCTTCAAAGTGCTTTTTCCTTAAAACATTCCGTCAAAAAAACCTCTTCAGAAACTTAAATATTTAGATGGAATTCGAAGCGAAATCAATAATTTTCCCAAAGGGCTTGTTCAAAAGGTTTGATATTTAGATGGGATTCCGAGGCAAAGCTGAGGATTTCGGTGAGACGTACTAAAATTGGTACGGCGAACTGAAACCGGAAGCTTTAACAAAGGAGACCGCTAAATAGCAAGTCTTATCGCTATTTGCCTACTACTTCTTTTATGCCCCCTTTCATGTAAAAGTCGTTTTCGTTACGTGCATCATGTTTTCCGTCAAGAATCTCCTTAAACCCCTGAATCGTATCTTTCATTGAAACATATTTCCCTTTTGATCCAGTAAACTGTTCAGCGACAAAGAAAGGCTGAGACAAGAATTTCTGAATCTTTCGAGCTCTGGAAACTGTCAACTTGTCTTCTTCTGAAAGTTCTTCCATTCCTAGAATCGCAATGATGTCTTGAAGATCTTTGTATTTCTGCAAAACTCTTTGAACCTCTCGGGCAGTGTCATAGTGCTCTTGGCCAACAATTTGAGGATCCAAAATGGTTGAGTTGGAGTCTAGCGGGTCCACAGCTGGGTAGATTCCTAATTCAGAAAGGTCTCTTGAGAGCACCACGGTTGAATCCAGATGTCCGAAAGTTGTTGCTGGGGCTGGGTCAGTGATGTCATCGGCTGGAACATAGACCGCCTGAATTGATGTAATTGATCCTTTGTTGGTGGAAGTAATTCGCTCTTGAAGTTTTCCCATATCTTCAGCCAAAGTTGGTTGATATCCCACTGCTGATGGAGTTCGTCCAAGAAGCGCAGAAACTTCCAAACCAGCTTGAGTGAAACGGAAAATGTTGTCCACAAAGAACAAAACATCTCGTCCTTCTTCATCTCGAAAATATTCCGCCATTGAAAGTCCAGAAAGCGCAATTCGTTGTCTCGCTCCTGGCGGTTCATTCATTTGTCCAAATACCAAGGCGGTTTTGTCAATCACACCCGAGTCTTTCATTTCGTGATATAGGTCATTTCCTTCACGAGTTCGCTCTCCCACTCCAGCAAAAACTGAATATCCTCCGTGCTCTTGAGCAATGTTTCGGATCAATTCTTGAATCAAAACAGTTTTTCCTACTCCTGCACCACCGAATAATCCAATCTTTCCACCTTTCAAGAATGGGCAAATCAAATCAACGACTTTGATTCCAGTTTCCAAGACTTCTTGTTTGGTTGATTGGTCTTTGAAGTCTGGGGCTTCTCTGTGAATTGGATATTTTGGTGCATCTTTTGGTGCGCCTTGACCGTCAATTGGATCACCCAAAACATTGAACATTCTTCCGAGAGACTCGGGTCCCACTGGAACAGAAATTGGAGCTCCAGTAGCTTCAACTTTCATTCCTCTTTTCAAACCATCAGTTGATTGCATTGAAATAGCCCGCACTTTGTTTGATCCAGTGTGTTGAGCCACCTCAAAAACAATTTTTTCTTCTTCTAATTTGAGTTCTAGAGCGTCATTGATAGCTGGTAAGTCGCCTTCTTTGAATTCGACATCGACAACCGGACCAATTATTTGGACGATTTCGCCTGTGCTTTTATTCATGGTTATAGTTTATTAAGTTAGTTATATAATTATAAGATGTAATTTGTAAATAGTAATTAGTAATTTGGAAAAAATTTCTTCGAAATTTTTTACTTAATTACCAATAGCGCAATAGCGAATTGCTAATTACTTTCCTCAATCCCACAATCAAAACTCGAGATTCAAGTTTTGAAGAATGGTATTGACAATTTTGTGGTTATGTGATATACTGAGACTTGCAATTAATTATTAATTGCATTACAATACACAGTAATTTAGAAAATTAATTTAAAAAGGTACAGAGGTGCCCCATGAGAGCATTAGAAAGAACTGTTTCTTCCCCTGGCTTTGCAATCCTTGTGTTTTTGGTAACGTGCATTGCAGTTGCCACAAGCCCGGCCTGGCTGAGCGTTTTGTTTTAAAATAACAATAGAATTCTGCCAGCCCCCGAAAAAGCCTAAGTGATATTATTTCGCTGATGGCTTTTTTGTTTGTCAAAATTTTAAGGTCCTGGATTCCCGCCTCCGCGGGAATGACATTATTGCTCCATTGTCATCTTCCCTGACGTAATTTCAGCGATTTCTTGAGTAATTACCATCTGTCTCAACTGATTATATGAATATTGTAAATCTTCCATCATCTCATTAGCGGCTTCGGTCGCGTTTTTCATTGCCATCATTCTAGATGACTCTTTTGATGCATTGGATTCCAAAATCGCATGATAGAGCTGCATCTCAACCAATCGGGGCAAAATGTGATCAATCACTTTCTTTGGTCTTGGTTCAATCTTATATCCAATTCCTTTCCACCTGCTCACTGGATCTTCGATTCGATCTTTCGGAGCTCCTTCTTTTTGCTCTTCAATTTCTTCAATTTGCTTTTCAATATCAACACTTGAAATTGGAAGCAATTGTCGCAAACGAGGAGTTTGCTTGATGGTGTTCACGAAGTCAGTATAGGCCACAACCACTTTGTCATATTTCCCTTCGGTATAATCATCAATCACTATTTTAGCCAAGGCTCTGATGTCTTCTAGGCTCGGATTATAGTTATAGTTTTCAAACAGTGATGTGATTTTATTTTTCCTACAATCCAAATAGTCAAATCCCTTCTTTCCGACTGCCACGAACTCAAAATTGAGATCCTGGTTTGGCACCTTGGATTCTATTTTCTTGTCTTTAATTCGATTGATTTTGATCTTGTCTGGATTTTTTACTTGATCCATCAATTTTTTCAAAAGCTGAGAATTAAAACTTCCGCACAACCCACGGTTTGAAGTAATCACAACAACCAAAATATTTCTAACTTCCCGAACTTCCAAAAGGCCGTGGTGAGAACGTCGAAGACTTTTCGAAAGGTTCATAAGAACATTCCAAGCCGACTGAGCATAGCTACGAATTGCCAAAACATTATCGATCTCTTTCTTCATTTTGGCAGCAGAAACCATCTCCATCGCTCGAGTAATCTTTCGAGTATTGTTGATGGATTTGATTCTTCTTTGGATTTCTTTAGTGCCCTTGGCCATAATAGTTAAAATTTTTAATTAAAAATTTTATCAATTTTAAATTTGTAATTTATAATTTATAAAAAATTTATAATATCTAATTTTCAATTTTTAAACACAAAGTTTATCTTGAAAAAAAATTTGTTTTAAAATTAGATATTTAAAATTGAAAATTGTTTACAAATTATAAATTACAAATTATAAATTCCTGTTTTATTTACACGCTTCTTCTTTTTCTTCGTCTTTTTCAATCGTTCCCTTGAAATCTTCAACAGTTTTTTTGACGTCTTTTTCTAGATCTTCAGTTAATTCTTTCTTGCTAGCAATTTTTTTCAAAACATCACTTCCAGCTTCATGGAAATATTTCAACAAATCTTCTTCGACTTTTCTGATATCTTCAACCTTGATGTCATCAAAATATCCGTTATTCAGAGTCCACATTGAAATCACTTGCTCTTCCATTGAGAAAGGCGCATATTGTTTCTGTTTCAGAATTTCTCGAGTCCTGAACCCTCGATTAATTTTTTGTTGAGTTTGTTCATCAAGCTCTGAACCAAATTTGGTGAAAGCTTCTAATTCTCTAAATTGGGCTAATTCCAATTTGACTTTTCCGGCCACTTTTTTCATCGCTTTGGTTTGAGCAGAAGATCCCACACGAGACACTGAAAGTCCCACATTGATCGCTGGTTTGATTCCTTGATAAAAAAGATCGGCTTCTAGGAAAATCTGTCCGTCAGTAATCGAGATCACATTGGTTGGGATATAGGCAGAAAGGTCTCCGGCCTGAGTTTCAATCACGGGCAAGGCAGTCATTGATCCACCACCAAAGTCTTTGTTGAGTTTAGCTGATCGCTCCAATAGTCTTGAGTGAAGATAGAAAACATCTCCAGGATACGCCTCTCGTCCAGGTGGTCGTTTCAGCAACAAAGAAATTTGTCGGTAAGCAACCGCATGTTTTGACAAATCATCAAACACAATCAAAACATCTTTCCCCTGATCCATGAAGTGCTCTCCAATGGTGCATCCAGAATAAGGAGCAATAAATGAATAAGCCACTGGGTCAGAAGCACCAGCCACAATCACAACAGTGTGGTCCATCGCTCCATGCTCTTCAAGTTTTGAAACGATTTGAGCAATCTTTGATTTCTTTTGTCCAATCGCCACATAGATACAGATCATGTCTTGCCCTTTTTGGTTGATGATGGTATCGATTGCAATGGCAGTTTTTCCAGTCTGTCGATCTCCAATGATGAGTTCTCGTTGCCCTCGGCCAATTGGGATCATCGCGTCCAAAGCTTTGATTCCGGTTTGAACTGGTTGATTCACTCCCTGTCTGGTGATTACTCCAGGAGCAATTTTTTCAATTGGATAGGTCTCATCAGCCTCGATTGGCTCTTTTCCGTCGATTGCTTCTCCGATTGGATTGATGACTCGTCCGATCATTTTTTCATTGGCTGGAACTGAAAGAACCTTCCCCAAAGAAACAGCTGTGTCGCCTTCTTTGATTTTTTCAATTTCACCAATCACCACGGCTCCGACATTGCCTTCTTCCAAGTTCATGACCACGCCATAAACCTCTGCTTTCTTGTCAGCGGTTTCAAATTTGATCATTTCTGACATCAAGGCTTCATCCAATCCGATGATTTTGGCCACACCGTCCCCAACCTCAACCACTCGACCAATTTTCTTGGTTTCAAGTTTGGTGTCAGCATTCAAAATCTGCTTTTTTAAATTTTCGATAATGTAATCTTTGTTCATAAAAATTTGTTAAAATTGTATATAAAATAGTGTCGTGTTTAATACTTGATTAATAAAAATTTTAATTAGCTTTGTCGAATTTATAATTTGTAATTTATAATTTATAAATAATTTTTAATTTTCAATATCTAATTTTAAAACAAACTTTCTTTTTTAGATGAAACATTAGGTTTAAAAATTGAAAATTAGATATTTAAAATTGTTTACAAATTATAAATTATAAATTTTTTAATTATCCAACTAGGGCTTTTTTTACTCTGGTAATCTTATTATCCAAACTTCCATCCAATATCTCATTCTCAAATTTCACCACAAACCCACCTTTCATTTCTGGATCAATTTCATTTTTCAAAACAATCAATTTGCTCGAAATTCCTTTGTTCTCCGCCACTGCTTTCTTGATTTTTCCTAACTGATTTTCATCCAGCTTTCTGACTGAATAAACAACGCCTTCCATTTCTCCAGAATATTTTTTCTTTAAACTCAAATATCGATTTTCTATGTCACCTATTTTGTTAATGTCGCCATTTTCCTTGATTAAACCAGCCACTCCTTTTAGTAGTTTTTTTCTCTCACTTTCATCAGCCTTTGAGGCTTCATATAAAAGCTTGGCGTATTGTTCGTTGGTGACTTTCATAAATTAAATAAGATTTAGGATTTAAGAATTAGGAATTAAGACCGCCTTTGGCGAGAGATTGCGAAGCAATCTTTCATAAATCTTAAGTCATAGTTCTTAAATCTTCTAATTAGAGGTCAATTCCCTGGATCAATTTACTTCTTTTTCATCTCGGTTATGGCCTTTCTAATTATCCGCTCATCAACTTCTTTGCTTTGCTTTTCTTCTAAAACTTTTTCCAAAGCCAATCCAGTCAATTCTCCAATTTCCTTTCGAACTTCTTTGATCATTTTTTCTTTTTCAGATGCAATGGTTTTTTTGGCTTCTTCTATTACTTTCTTAGCTTCTTTTTGAGCTTTCGAAACAGTCGCTTCTTTGTTTTTCTCCGCCACTGCCTGCATCTTCTCTAAAACTTCTCTGGCTTCTTTTTTGGCTTCTTTGATTTTTTCATCTCTGGTTTGTTCAGCCTTTTCCAGTTGCTCCTGAGATTTTTGAGCGTCTGCCAATCCTTTTTCAATTTTCTTGGTTCGTTCATTCATTGTTTTCAAGAGCGGCAAATAAACCAATTTATACAGAACCGCTAAAACAATAGTAAAATTGATGATTTGAGCCATCAAAAGCTTGATATCTAAATGAAAAGCTTCGATTATTCCTTCCATGAAATTTTTTTAAAAAAATTAATTTAGAATTTAGAATTTTAAATTTAGAATAAATTTTGAATGTTTTAATTTTGTAATTTTTAAACATTCTTTAATAAAATTTTCCCAAAAATTTAAATCCAAAACCTGTCCTCTTTTGACCCCACCTTTTTGACAAAGACAGGATCTCAAAAGACAGCTATTTGATAATAAACGCAACCACCAAAGCATAGATAGCGATCGCTTCAGCAAACGCAATAGCAAGAAGCATTGGGGCCATGATTTTTCCAGCAACTTCTGGATTTCGTCCAATAGCTTCCATGGCTTTTGAACCAATCATTCCGATTCCAACACCAGAACCGATTGCTCCTAGCCCGATTGACAAACCTTTAGCCATCATGGTTAGGTCGACGGCTGTTTTTGCGATTTCTCCTTCTACCATAGTTTTATTGTTCTTGATTAGCTTGCGGACAAACCAACAAGAATTTTATTAATTAATAAATTAAAACTTTCAATTCTTAATGGACTTAAGAATTGGGATTTAAGATTTAAGAACTTGCTTCGCAAGAATTCGCCAAAGGCAATCTTAAATCGTAAATCTTATCTCTTAAATCTAAAAAGTTAATGACTTTCGCTAACTGACATAGAAAGGAAGACCAGGGTAAGTATGGAAAATACCGCCGCCTGAACCATCCCAACCAAAACTTCCAAAAAGAAAAACGGGATTGGCAAAATGAAAGCAAAAATTGCAGCCATTGATGCCAACAGAACTTCTCCGGCGAAAATATTTCCGAAAAGCCTTAATGACAATGACATCACCTTGGCAATCTCTCCAATAATTTCCATGAACCCAACGAAAAATTTGACTGGATTAATGAAAGCTACATTTTTGTCGTGCTTAAACTTTTTTGGGATTTCCATCAATGTTTCAAAATTGATGAATTTGTTGATGTGCTTCCAGGCTCCGATTGTGAATACTCCCAGCATGTGACTGAAAACGACCGCAAACAAAGCCAACGCCAAAGTCATGTTCAAATCTGCAGTTCCGCCTCGGAAAATTGGAATAAAGGCCATATGTCCATCGTGCATTGCATGAAAACCAACTGTCCCAATCACTGGCAAAAGTCCAAACCAGTTGTTCAGTAAAATGAAAAGAAAAAAAGCCAATACCACTGGCAAAAGCTTTTCGGACATTTTTCGATCTCGAGTGATGCTGTCTGTGAAGTTCAAGCCAAATTCCAAAATCATTTCAAAAAAGTTTTGCAATCCTTTTGGAATTTGTTTGATCTTGGTTCGAACTAAAATAAAAGCAACAACTAAAGTAATTGTCACTAACAAACTGCTGAATATTGAATTGGTTATGGTAAGACCTCCTATTTGTATAATTGGTTCTGCGTAGACGGTCGGTTCATGAGCGACTTCTGTTTGAGCCTCTTTTTGAACTTCTTGCGGTTGGGTTTGAGTTTGAATCAATTCTGATTCTTTGGCGTTTGTTGCCATTTTTCTCCTTGTTAAATAGAAAATCTTTTGAAACCATAAACGAACTCTTTTCTTAAAATGAAAAGAATTCTAGTCTCCTTATTATGCTCTAGAGCTTTTTCGTTTGCGTAAAGTTCGAGGAAAAACTGAGCAACGAGCGAGGCGCACTAAATTGGTGCGTCGAGCGAGTAGCGGAAGTTTTGACAAAGAAATTTACCAAACGAGAAAGCTCTAGTCTTTCAAGTCTTTTGTGGCCTTTAAGGCCTCCCTAACTATTCCAACGCAAGTAATTATAAACGCAATCCCGACAAAAGTCAAGGTAAAAAAATATTCTTTCCCCTGCTTTTCATCCAACCAATTGCCAATTATCAAAGCCAAAATGATTGGACCAGCGATCCAGCTCATTCCAATCGAAAAAGCTTTCATTGCATTGCCCCAATCGGTGGAAGAATTTTTATTAAACATAGTTTTAAAAAATTAATGACAAAATCCCTGCCTACCGGCAGGCAGGCAAATTAATTTCAAATTAGTTTCAAATCAAATCCAAATATCAAATGACTAAAATCTGGATTCCTGCCTGCGCAGGAATGACAGACTGCTCTTGCGTGGGTATGTTCGTAGGTACGAACGTAGGTACGATAGTATATACTATAGTACGTACTATAGTGTACACTATAATGTACACTAAATAATATTTTCTTTTTCCAAGTATTCTTTCACCTTTTGAAATATTTTCTCGTGACCTTGGGCGTTGGGGTGGAGGCCGTCAAATAGATCATTCTTTGTCAAAACATCCTGCATTGGAATAAAAACTGCGTTGTTTTCTTGACAAAATTCTTCAATTACCAAATCATATTTTTTTGACTCCTTGTCATAGTAAAAAAGTTTATCGTCCCAATCAACTGGAGTCAGAAGATTCTCATCAAAAATTGAAATTCCCATGAAAAATACTTTTTCAGTAGATTTCCTAGCTATCTCTAGAATTTTTTCTAAATTTTCTTTAAAAATTTTTATATCAACCCAATTTTCATCATTTTCGATTAGTGAATCGTTTACTCCAACATTTACAATAACGACTGAAGATTCTCTGGGCTTTAGTTCGTTTTCAATTCTATTTAAAAGATCCCTTGAAGTATTTCCGTTGATACTCAAATTGAAAACATCTATATCCTTATCCTTTTCCATATTATAAATAAGTAGCCTGCTTGGCCAGCCACATTTTTCTAAATCATTGTAGCCCTGGGCTATGCTGTCACCAAAGATACAAATTCTCTTTGACATGCTTGAAAATATTCAATGATCAATATCCAACATTCAATAAATTGATTATTGAGTAGTTGAATGGGTGTTGCCTGCCTACCGGCAGGCAGGGTTATTGAAAATTGAGTGTTAATGATTATTTCTTCAGCACTTCGAGAAATGCTTTTTGCGGGATCTCCACTTTTCCGGCTTGTTGCATCCTGGCTTTCTTTCCTTTCTTTTGTTTTTCTAGAAGTTTTCGCTTTCGTGTAATATCTCCTCCATACATTCCGGCGGTCACATCCTTTCTGAATGGTCGGATGTTCTCTCTAGCCAAAATCTTTCCACCAACTGCCGCTTGAAGTTTGATCAAAAAGTTTTGACGCGGAATGACGTCTTTGAGTTTCTTGACGATTTTGTTTCCGATTGCAACGGCATCTTTGCGGTGAATGATTTGAGCAAAAGATTCTTGCTTTTCTTCTGCTACATATATATCTAATTTTACCAGATCGGCCGGTCTATAATCAACTAATTCATAACTAAATGAAGCAAAACCGGAAGTGGCCGACTTCAAGTTGTCGTGAAAATTAACAATGATGTCAGCCAAAGGAGAATTGAAAGAAAGGCTAACTCGTTCAGCATCCAAATATTCCGTTGAGATGTAGTCTGATCTGGTTGTTTTTTGAACTAGCTCCATCACTTCTCCCAAAAACTTTGAGGGGGTGATAATGTCGAGTTTCACTCTCGGCTCTCTGATTTCTTTTGTGTGAGTTGGATCTGGCATTTCCCCAGCTGAATAGATTTTGAAAACTTCTCCGGTGGTTTTTTTGATTTCATAGACAACGCTGGGGGTGGTGATGACCGGTTCAAAATTGAATTCTCGCAAAAGTCTTTCCTTGATGATTTCCAAATGTAAAACTCCAAGAAAACCAATCCTAAATCCTCTGCCCAAAGCCGGAGAGCTTTCTCCTTCAAAAACCAAAGCGGCATCATTTAGTTTTAATTTCTCTAAAGCATCTCTCATTTGATTGTAGTCTTCTCCTTCGGTTGGATAAAAACTGGCATACATCATGGGCTCAACCTCTTTGTATCCCGGCAATGCCTCAACTTTTCCTGCTTCATTATCTTTATATAAAGTTATTGTGTCTCCCACTCGACATTCATCAACACTTTTAAGCCCTGTCGCAATATAACCAATGTCACCGGCTTTCAAGTCCTCTGTTGCTTTGAGATCGGGGGAAAACTTTCCAACTTCAATTGAATGAGCCTTCTTGCTTCCCGCCATTAAATAGATGTCATCTTCTCTTTTGGTTTTTCCTTCGAAGATTCTGACATATGCTAGGACGCCTTTGTAGGAATCATATTTTGAATCAAAAATCAAAGCCTTCAGTGGAGCATCTTCTTTTTGTTCTGGTGATGGGATTCTTTCCGTGATGGCTTGCAAAATTTCTTCAACGCCTTCACCTGTTTTCCCACTGGCTTTCAAAATGTCTTTCTCATCGCAACCCAACAAATTGACGATTTCGGTTTTGGTTTTTTCAATTTCAGAATTTGGCAAATCAATTTTGTTGACTACTGGGATTATTTCTAGGTCTTGTTCAAGGGCTTGGTAGAGATTAGCCAAAGTTTGAGCTTGGACTCCTTGAGTTGAGTCAACAAGCAAAATCACTCCCTCAACTGCTTTGAGGGATCTTGAGACTTCGTAGCCAAAATCAACATGCCCTGGTGTGTCTATTAAATTGAGAGTGTAGCTCTCATCTCTTTCCTTTTGACCTTTGAATTTTGACTTTTGACTTGCCGAAGGGCGGTATTTCATTGTCACTGGCTGGAGCTTGATTGTGATTCCACGTTCTTGCTCCAAATCCATGGTGTCCAAAAGCTGTTCTTTCATATCTCGATCTTCAATTGTTTGAGTTTTTTCCAACATTCGATCGGCAAGGGTGCTCTTGCCGTGATCAATATGTGCTATGATTGCAAAATTTCTGATTTTTTCCATAAAAAGTTATTTCAGATATCTTTATACCCAGCTATTTTAGCATAAAAACTGGGATTTTCAATGGTAAATCCGAAAGAAGTCCTCTCAAAATTGATTTATTTAACCTAGATGATAGAATTAAAGACAATTAAATGGAAAATATGGAAAAATTAATTCAAAAATTTAAAGAACACGTTATTGATAAATCAGAAAATCCTGACTTTATTCATCACAAGTGGTTTGTGAAATACCATTTTGAAATTGTTGAAAAAATCGCCTTGGAGCTTTGTGATGTTTATGAGGAAGCTGACAAAGACTTGGTGCTGGTTTTGGTTTGGCTTCACGACTATGGAAAAATATTAGATTTTGATAATTCAGAAGAAACTACTTTGGTTGCTGGAAAAGAGAAACTTCTGGAAATCGGATTTCCAGAAAAATTTGTTGACAAGGCTTTATCTTTCGCTGAGATGATTGATAAAAAAATGGAAATGGATTTGAATCAAGCGCCAATTGAAGTCAAAATTATTTCATCGGCAGATGGCGCAGCGCACTTGGTTGGTCCTTTTTATCAAATTTGGTTTTATGAGAATTCAGACAAGAATGTTAAGGAACTTATGACTGGAAACATTGCCAAAGCTGAAAAAGATTGGGAAAGTAAAATTGTTTTGCCGGAAGTGCGAGAGGCTTTTCAAAACCGTCATGATTTTTTGTTGGAACAGAATGGAAAGTTTCCGTCTAAGTTTTTAAATTAAATTCTCATATTTATGCAAAAAATCATTCTTGCAACGTCATCACCTTATCGACAAGAAGCGTTTCGCTTTTTGGATTTGGATTTTGTTGCTGAAGACAGTGCGGTTGATGAAAAATTTGAAGGAAGGCCAGACTCGCCCCAAGAGCTTGTTCTTCACTTGGCAAAATTGAAGGCCGAAGCGGTGGCCAGAAATCATAGCTCTGGAATTGTGATTGGATTTGATTCTGTCGGTTGGTTTGATGGAAAAATCTTGGAAAAACCTGAATCAAAAAAGGAGGCCGTCCAAAGATTAAAAGATTTGTCGGGAAATTCTCATCAATTTTTCACCGGGGTTTTCATGAAAAATCTGGAATCGGGAAAAGAAATTTCTAAGCTTGTTGAGACTGAAACTGAAATAAGAAATTTGAGCGATGCCGAAATTGAAAAATATTTAGAGCAAGACCCGCGTTTCAATACCTATGCTTTGGGATATGACCCTTTGGGTCATTTCAGTTCGACTTTTGTTAGGAGAATTAACGGAAGTTATAACAACATCTTGAGAGGCATCCCCCTTGAAGCGATTGTTGAAATGTTGCCTGAGGTTGGGTATGAAATTATTGCAAAAAAATGAGCAAAATATTTATCATCACTATCTTGGCTGGAATGGTTTTGATTTTATGGGAATTGGTTTTTCCTAAAAGAAAATTCTCTGCTGATTTGAAAATCAAATCCTATTTAACTGATGCGATGATTGCGGTTGGTAATAACTTGGTGATTTTTGTTTTTTCGCTGGGAAGTCTCTATGGAATTTCAGAAGGTTTTTGGGGAAATGGATTGATGAGCGGGGTTGATTATGAGAATCCGTTGATTCTTTTTGGCGTGTTGGTTTTTTTGGATTTTATGATCTATTTTTGGCACTGGCTTAATCACAAAATTCCTCTTTTGTGGATGTTTCACAAAACTCACCACACTGAAATCTATTTGAACACTTTGAGTGGATTGAGGTTTCATGTTGGGGAATTGGTTTTGTCGATTTTTTTCAAAGCTTTGTTTTTGATTTTAATTCTTGGAATTCCTGTTTCGGTTGTTCTCTTGAGCGAAGGGATTATCGTTTTGTTTTCAATGTTTCAACACGCCAACATTTCTTTCCGCGGTGAAAAGTTTTTGTCAAAATTTTTCATGGTTCCGTATTTGCATCAAATGCACCACTCGATTGAAAGAAAAGATCATGACAGCAACTATGGAGTAGTCTTCTCTTTTTGGGACCGGATTTTCAAAACTTTGATTGACCGGGAGAATAAGAAGATCGGACTAGGAAAAATTGGATTTCAAAGTTTTAAGGAGTTTTTGGCTTTTGGGGTTAGGTATAGATATTGAGAATATTTTTGATATGAAAAAGGGCTTGGTTTCGATGAACCAAGCCCTGATCTTTTTAAGAACAAATAGCTCTATCCATACCGGAAGTAAAGAGAAAAGAATCCTATGACCGCAAAGAAGAAAGAAGATACCAAGGACGCAAGTCCGGCGTAAGTGATGGAATCTTGAAAAACAATTGTCATGAAAGACTGTTTCTCCTTTCTCATTATATCAATGGTTTTTTCTTGATACATATTAGTCAAAACCATTCCGATTGCTATCAAAACAAAGAGTATCACAAAATAGCTTATTTCAAACCACAATATTTCCCTGGATTGGAAAAGAAGCACAATGTCATTAAAAAGTGATTCTATCCACAATCTTCCCATGAGAAAGAGTGAATAGACAGACAGGCCTAATCCGCATAAAGAAATTATCATTTTAAGGAACTTCATTCACAATCCTCCTAATAAAAGATATGCCAAAAAATTTTGTTGAACCAATTATACACTAAATTGATAAAAAAGTGAACCATTTTTACAACTCAAAAGGCCGGTGATCAGTTGATCATCCGGCCATTGTATTGTTGGCCCAAGTTGCCGATAAGTTTAATAATTTTTGATATCCGTAATCCCGTGCACTGGAGTTTGCGACAAGTTGTGAATTCGCCTGTGAAATCAAAAACGTTCAAAGTTATAATTTCGGCAACATGGGGTGTTGCAAAAGCTGGCCGTCCCGGTTTAATCCTTTATCTGCTCGAGGCTTTCAAGGGGTCCCCGGCCTACGGCTAGCTCAATGCCCAGTCATTCAAATCAATAGCATTATCATTAAAATCGACTGGACATTAATAAATAATATTAAAAATGAGTTAGTTTGTCAATAAATTAAAAGACTGGCAAACCTAAGATTCAGGTTCACCAGTCTTTTTGGATACTCAAGAAAAAAGTTCTTTGCCTGCCAACCGCAAAGAGAGCTTTTGAGAACTCTTAAGCAAACTTGACGCTAACTATCCCCTTGGATATTCTCAACCAAAGAAATTATCCCCACGCCTGAATCTTCGCAAAGATCCAACATCGGCTCCACCTAGCACAACGCTCGCGAGTTGCTAGTGTTTCGTAGCCAAAGTTTTTAGTTTCGTCCATCAACTAGCTTAAGGGATCATGAGAATTTATTTCAGGCTCTTTTCGCTTGGCATAGCCTGCTCGTCGGAATTCGACCTAAACTAAAGCCAAATCATCAATCTCCAAAAAAACGAGAAAAATAGATTCCGTGTCGACACTTCATGATCTCTTCCCTCAACTCAATGAACTCATCCTGCTTTCCCGGCTGCGCCCTAGTCAGTACCGACACCCACTAGGCAACCTGGATTCAAGATGTTCCACCATTCTATTCCTTGAGGATGATTTTGTCAATATTCTGTTGAAATTTTTATATAAAAGATACCCACCTAACGGCCCGCTTCGCCAAAGCTTTAGCGAGGCGAGCAGGCAGGTTCCAAATAAGTCAAAACGGGAATTGCGTGATTTACAATTCCCGTTTATTGTTTTTTGACACCGAGATCATTTTTATTCAAGATCCCCGGCCATGTCCAGTTGGATTTTCAACAAGACTCTTTCGACATCAGCATTGTCATTGCCTAAAAATCCGCTATCTTTGTTCAAAGAGAGCAGTTCGGATAATTTTTTAACAACTTCTCGTCTTTCGATGTCATTCAGTCTGGAATACTCCAGATACTTCAAAGTGCCTTCCACAAGGCTAACAAAAAATTGTCCGCCAATTGTTTTCCAGAAAAGTCTTCTCATTTCAAAGGCCTTTTCTAGTTGGTTTAAAACAACCTTGTACCAGGGCTGACAAAACTGACCTTCAGCTTCAAAGCAGATTTTTTGGTAATCTTCTTTCAGATAGGTCGCCTTGAACCAGTCGAAGATTTCTCTGGTGGTTTTGCCTTCCAAGATGGATTTTTTGGCCAAGGCTGTGATGATTGTGCTCAGGTCACAGGTTTTAACAAAGCCCTCATGTCGATCCCTAGAAAGACCTCTCCATTCACCCTTAAGCTCCATCCACTCTTGCCGAAATTTTTCAATCTTTTTGTGAAGATCTTTTAATTCATCAACCATAAAGTCACCCCGCTATTTAAATTGTTGAAACATCCCAAGAATCTCAAGTAAGCCTCCCTAGAACTAAAAGCTCTCGAAAAACTTCTTATTGCCGAATTAAGCACCGCCTTTTCTTCTGCTATTAAAAGTTTTAAAATATTGCGATCCCGAGAAATTGATCTTGCAATTGCATTTTCATGGAAAAGCCAGTACTGCTTCGCTTCCTGCCAATTTTTAAGTGCAATAAACAGCGCTTCTTCAGCTTTAATTGCTCCAGCTCTTGCACCGAAAAAGAAAAAGTCTTCTGAATCCAAGCCATATCGAACTTTTATCGGATCTTTGCGAACAAAACCGGCTATTTCCATGCCCGTTGTATCTTTTTTAACATGGTCCGGTTTAGTAAATATGAGGTCTTCTTTTTCTTGATATCGAGGAATGAAGCCAGAATTTGAACAAATTGCGGTTTTTAGGTGGATATTGGAATAACCAGATTTTTGCCTGAACAAAAAACCATTTGGATTTCTCATGATCAGCTCCTTTTTTATCAATTTCAATGTTCATTCAATTAACTCAATACTATACATTTTTTTGAGAAAAAGATCAACCCCAGTTTCTCATTTTGGGCTTTTGCTGTTATTATTTATATATCTTTTAATAAAAATTTATGAAGGAAAGATTTAGAGCATATATTGCAGTTTATCTGGTTTTGGAGGAAGATGGAAAGATTTTGATGGGAAAGCGCCAGAACACTGACTATCAAAACGGAAGCTATTCTTTGGTTTCGGGACATCTTGAGGGAGGAGAGTCCTCCAGAGATGGTTTGATTCGAGAAGTCAAGGAGGAAATTGGAATTGATCTTGAAAAGCAAGACTTGGAAGTGATTCACGTGTTGCATCGCTATCGAACGGATCGTGAATATTTTTGCATTTTTATAAAAGCCTCAAAATATGAAGGTGGAATAGTTAATCTGGAGCCTGAAAAATGTGCAGAGCTTGCTTGGTTGGATAAAAACAATTTGCCTGAAAATATTGCCCCGGAGGTCAAGCTGGCATTAGACAAGATTGAAGAAGGCGAATTTTTTAATGAAGATGGTTTTGGTAAAAAATAATTAAATAAAAGTTATGAAAACAATAACAAAACTTCGGATTCTTTATCCAATTTGGACAATCGTAGGAATTTTTTCCCTAGTTTATGCCCCCATGCTCGCAGCTGAATCTTTCACTTTCAAGCTTGGTCAATTGGGACAAATAGTTGTTCAAATTTTTCAGATAACAATTGCTTTGTTGCTTTATAAGTTATTTCTAAAGACTGACAAAACCCAGGCTTTTTTGATGGCTTTGCTTGGAATCTTGGGCGTCCCTCTTTCTTTGATGGGAATTATCTTCCCAGAAGCGATTCACTTGGCAGAAGTGTTTTGGGGACTTTGGTTAATCCCAATGGGAGCTTTGGCTATCAAATCAAAAATGTTTCCGAGTTGGGTGGGATATCTTTTGTATATAGGATCTTTGGGATATTTCGGAGGAACAATTTTCTTCTTTATCACTGGATCAGTACCAATTTATATTGAAGCCTTAACTATAGGAGAATTGATTTGGGTCTTTTGGATTACTTTCTTGGGTGTTAAAAAATCTTCTTCTTAAAAAATACACATGAAAACAAAAAAAATTTTAGTAATTTTTGGCCACCCTAGCAAAAAAGGATTTGGTGGAAAACTTTTAAAAGAATATTTGCGAGGACTTGAAAAAACCAATGCTCGGGTCAAGGTTTTGTATTTGTCCAGTCTTCCCTTGGAATCTCATTTGAAAAATAAATACACTGAAGAGCTTCTTTTGAGAGGAAATTTATTGAAAGCTCAGAAAAATATTTTATGGGCTGATCATTTGGTTTTCTTTTTTCCGGTTTGGTGGGCCACTCCACCGGCGTTGCTAAAAACTTTTTTGGAGGTTGTTTTGCAAAGAGGGGTTGCCTACAAATATCAAAAGCCTCTTTGGGGCCTTATCCCCCGCTGGAAAAAACTATTAAAAGGACGAGGTGCCAGAGTGATTATGACGATGGATTCGCCTTCTCCTTATTATCGGCTTGTGATTGGAGATCCGGCTGGAAAAATGATGAAAGCTAACCTCAAGTTTTGTGGAGTGAGCCCTGTTGAGTCTCACTATTTTGGTTCAGTGAAGCTTTCTTCAGAAAAAACCAAAAACTCTTGGCTGGCAAGAGCTTTTGAGATTGGGCTGAATGAGTGATTCTACTTTTTCAAGTATTCTTTTAAAGCTTCCTTATAGTTTCGAAGTTTCGGAAAACGATTGTTTTGTAAAATTGAAGAGAGAGGTCTCTTGGCTGGCCTTGGGAATTCGTCACCTTTGACAGGGGTGACTTTGGCTTTGACACCAGCCAACTTGAAAGCCTCCAGAACGCCTGTGTACCAAGTGGCTGGACCTTCATTGATGATGTGATAGATTCCGTAATCAAAATCTCCCTCGAGGAGTTTTTTTGTTGCTTTTGCTAAATCAGGAGTGAAGGTGAAACAGCTCCATTCTTCCTCGTGAACCACATTGAACTCATCTCGGTCCTTTGAGAGATTGATCATGATGTCAAAAAAACTAGGCTTGGCAAATTCGCTCCCGCCTTTTGGGCCAAATAATTTTGAAGTTCGAATCAAAAAATATTTAAATTTTGGATTTTCGAGCTTGACTTTCGCGATCTCTTTTTCACCGGCGTATTTGGTTTCTCCATATTTTTGTAGCGGAGAAGGCGTGTCTTTTTCGTCATAATATTTTCGGCCCTCTTCTCTGCCAAAAACATAATCGGTAGAGAAGTTGATGAATTTTGCGTCCAGGTCGAGGCTTATTTCAGAGAGTTTTTTTGGTAAATCTCGGTTGAGCTTGTAGGCCAATTTGAGCTCCTTCTCGTCTTCTTCGCAACCATCAACATTGTTGTAGCCAGTGGCGTTGATGATTGTCTCTGGCTTCTCTTTCTTGATCTCACTCTCTAGTTTTTTGAAATCTAGAAAATCAACGTCGCTTCTGTCCCAAGCTATCGCTTGATAGTTTTTGTCTTTCTTAAAAACTTCCACTAGTTGAAACCCAAGATTCCCCTGCGCCCCCAAAATCAAAACCTTTTTCATGATTTTAAATAAATAATAATTAGCAATAACTTTTATTTTATTAACCCAATTTTTAATTTTCTTCGATACGACGAAGAATCGAAGAAAATCTATCTCTTCATTTTGTCTATTAAATTGAATATAAGAAAATGTGCTGGATATTTTTGTTTTATCGCTTCCCATTCATTAGTTGGAATAACCTTTCTTCTCTTTTTTTGATTTTCTGCTTTCTTTAGTTCTTTCATATATCCACCGAAACCAGAATAGAGCCACTTATTAACATTATTTATGGTACCAGCACTAACTTCAAGTTTTTTCTCTATATCATCATAGCCAAAGCCTTCTAATAACATTTTTGCAATCTCGATTCTATAAGCGATCATAATTGATTCACCTTGAGTAAGCAGGTCTTTTAAAAATTTTTGAGCATCTTCTTTGCTTTTGATCTGGGATACTATTTCATAAAAGTTTCCCAAGAGATAGTTTCTTGTTTTTGAGTCTATCTCATAAAATTTCTTTTTTGGCATTTTTTTATTTTCTTCGATTCTTCGTCGTATCGAAGAATTTAATACTTATCTTGTTGTTTCGCTTTTTTGTTTTTTGGTTTTTTGGGTTTTTTGGGTTTTTTGATTTTTGGATTAAATATTATTCTCTATTTTTCTGTTTCTCTATTTTTCCTTTAAATATTTGTCTAGTTTGCCTTGGAAAAGGGCTATGGAAAAGCCTACGATTGTTGTTCCGTCGAATATTTCTCCGCTTTGAATCATTTCTTGAACTTCTTTAAGTGAATATTTTTCAATTTCGTGGAGATCTTTGTCAAAAGGGTCTTGTCTGGGATTTTTTACCTTTTTAACATTGTGAGCAATGAACGTGGTGACTTCCAAGTCACTATTGCTGATTGAAGCAATATGACTCCCAACTTTCTCCCAGTCGTCAGAAACCAAACCAGTTTCTTCTTCAAGTTCTCTCTTGGCAGTTGAAATCCCGCCTGTTTTCTCCACGCAACCGCAGGGAAGCTCTAAAGCAACCCTATTGATTGGATATCTGTGTTGTTTGACTAGATAGACATTCCCTTCTGAATCAATTGGAATGGTCATTGAAGCTCCTTTGTGACGAACAACTGAATAGGTTGTTTTCTTTCCACCTGGAGCCAGGACTTCGTCTTTTTCGACTTGATAGAAACCGCCATAATCTCTGGTTTCAAGATTTTTAATTTTTTTCCATTTTTTCATGGAATTACTTTAATTTTTTGAAATAATATTTTCTAAGTATTTTTTTACTTTAAGCTGTTCCTCAAAGGAATTTTCAAGCTCCAAACTAATTAATTCCGGCAAATACTCTTTGAGATCTTTGATGTAATCGAATTCTGAAAGATCTTCAAAGGTGTGCTTGCTATAAATATCTCGAAAAATATTTAAAAACTTTTCGTCATGAACTCTTCGAATTTTTGAACCAATTGCTGAAATATGACTGCACCCAACTGGGAATTTTTTTATAGCTTTTTCCATTTTTTCACATACCTCTTTTTCATCATTGCGTATCATGTCCTGCCAATGACTAAAATCGATGCACAGCCCTCCGTATTTCTCTAACTCTTTATCTTCTGGAATAACATTTGTATTTTCCACATAAATATTAGGCTTATGTTCCCCTAAATCTCCCGTAAACTTATGAGCATCAAGCATGGGGTGGATATTGAAAACTTTTGTTCTAAATTTTTTTACTAAATAATCCGCTTCATCTTTCCCCATGTCTGTTTTCAGATGAACATGGGGGATTCTTTTCACTGGAGAGTTTTCTAAAAGTTCATACAGCTCCCTTCTCTCTTTTAAACCAAGCATTGTTGGAAAAAGTGCAATTTCTTGAATATTCAGTTTTTTGCACTCTTCAACTTTTTCTCTCCAATTGGACTTTGCGGTTGTAGTTAGTCCTAAAAGAATTTTATATTTTTTCATAAATCTCTACAGTTTTTATCGTTTTTATTATATCACAAAACAAAAAGCCCCGGCTTGCATATTTCGCAAACCGGGAACTTTCTTTAGGCTTTAGCCCATTGCCCATTTTTTGACTGCTCTGGCGCAGATCATTTCTACGCCGTCACGGCAGGAGTCATAAACACCACTCCATTGCTCTGCCGAAAGGCCGGCAATTTTTTCTTTCTCTTCGGCCAAGGCCGTAGCAATAACCGGTTCATTGATTCTGTCAGGAGCAGCGTCGTTGGTAACAACGACCACAACCCTTCCTTCACCCAATGATTCACCTTCAACGCACCTGCGCCGATTCACGACTCCAAAGTCACCGTCGTCTCCAAAGCCAAATTCGACAATCCCGGAACCTTCATGTTCAGCCACTTTCACTAAGTGACCGCACGGCATGAAAGCGCCATAAGGCTTACAGGCCCTGACATCATAAAAACCGGAAACAATCGCTGGTGGCTCGCCTTTTTTTAAAACAAGCTGCCAGCCTTTTGATCCTTCGATGTCAATAATGATCTCATCGTGGCCAGTCCACCCCAGAAAAGAGTCTAGAGTTGGGTAAGTCGATTTTTTTTTCTTTACCATTTCAATTCCTCCCGATACTGCTTTTTTACAGTATCCAAAGTTTGTGCAACCTTTATATTCTGGTGGCCAGCACCAGAGGGTTGCGAGTTAATAAAAAAGTGCAACCTAACTTTGAAAAACCAAAAAAAATGGCTTCTCAAAGAAGATTGTCTTTTTGCAAATTCCCCTATTTATGGCATATTTTGAGATTATTGTCAATAGATTTGTCTTGACAATAATACAAAAATCCCAGTAAAAATGGGCTTCCCAGAGATTCATTTATCTATTATTTCACTGCTCCTTCTTCATCCCAATATCTTCTTCTATTTTCATCAAACTGCTTTTCCATCTATCGACCTTTTTACTGTACCCAGTTGCTTCAAAAAGATTAATAAAGGCTTTCATGGCTCTAATTTTGGAATTGGGATAATCGGTCGCTTTGGCTTTTTTGAAAGCTTTTTGAATTAAAGCTTTGGCTTTTTCGAAATTTACTTCGGCTAAACCTTTGGATTCCCTGCTCTTAATTGCTTCCTGTCTTTTGGCTAGGGATAAATAAGCCTCACCTGCCACAGCCAAAGCCTGAGAGGAATCATGCTCGTCTCCTATTTCCTCCATAATTGCACTGATTTTTTCAAACTCTTCCGCTTTCACTTTTGGTTTTAACTCCTTGTTGTAACTCACTCCGAATCTCGCCCTGTTGGCAAAAAAGGGATCGCTGGTTTTATTGGTAATTGCAATATTACGCCTCTCGGCAGAAAATTTATTGTCATAGGCTTCTCTCTCCCAGGTAGCTAAAATGTGCTCAGCTTCAAAAGTAATATTTTTATCCTTAAGTAGGTGAGAATTTTCTTCGATGGCGCTTAAGATTTTGAAAAAAATCAATTCACTTTTTTTATCTTTGATATTTACAAAAACCGCCATTGTGTCTGAAAGGAAATTTTCCGGTAAGCCGGTTTGATGAACCCATTTGATGATGTCATTGTTTTTTGCCTCTAAAAAACCTTCAAGGCTTCCAAATTCTTTGTTTACTAAAAAAATAAAACTTGACTTTAATAATTCAAGATTTTTGCCCCTCTCGCCTTTTCTGATTATCATGCTCTCTCGATTTTTAAAACTCTCTATGACTTTTCTGACCGTCCCCTCATCTTCGCTTTTCAGGGCCTCGTCAAGACTCCCAACAATCTCGATGGTTTGGTCGGGCGTATGCAAAGAAAGATCTCGGGTTTTTTCCAGTTCTGGTTTTTCTGGTTTTTGTATTTGTTCGCTATTCATTGTTTTAGTGATGTTTTTCTTTGATTATTATACCATATTTAATCAAAAATGGAGGTAAAAGATATCTGGAATATCTTTACACCATATTTTTAGTAAAAAAAGACCGCCCGGAGGGCGGTCTTAAGAAAAAAATAAACTTATTTCATCTCTTTGATCGCTTTTTGGTAGTCTTCGTGATTTTCAATATAGTCTTCTCTGTTTGGATTGTAGTTTGTTGATGAAACTGCTAACAAAATTGCATCTTCAGAAAAGTCTTTGAAATGATGCCAAACATATTCGCCAACATAGATAGCAGAGGTTGGACCCTCCATTTTGATTTCTTTAATTCCTTTCCCTTGATCAACCACCGCAGTGCAAGTTCCTTGAATCATAATAAAAAGCTCTTCTTCGATTTTGTGACAATGAGCTCCTGATTGCATTTCACCCTTGGGCTTGGTTATGAAATAAACCCTCTTGGCTTCAAAATCAAAAAAATCTTTGAATTCCACTGGGCTCATGAAAAAATTTGGAGCGTCGATTTTTGGAACTTGTAGTTCTTTGAATTCTAATTTCATGTGTATTAATTTTAAAAGTTAAAAAGTTTACCCTGTTAAATAGACTTCGTCTAATTTTAGTTAAACTAAAATTATTTAACAGGGTGAATAAAGTTAGAAAGCCTGCCTGCCGTTAGGTAGGTTTGGTGTCGCTTCGCGACTATTTTTCTTTTTTTTCTTTTTTATCTTCCTCAAAAAAATCATCTTGAAATTTGTTCATCTCATCTGACTTTTTCCAAAGTCTTTCAACCCACTCTTTGTTTTCTAGATACCAATCCACTGTTTCTTTGAGACCCTGTTCAAATTTTTCTCTGGTGTATTCAGGCTTCCAGCCCAAAGCTTTGATTTTGGTGGCATCGATTGAATATCTCAGGTCATGCCCTGGTCGATCTTTGACATATTCAATCATGTCTTCTCCCTTGCCCATGATTTTGAGGATCATTTTGGTGACATCTAAGTTGCTTCGCTCGTTGTCAGAGCCGATGTTGTAGACCTCACCGGGAACACCTTTTTCAAGCAAAAGATTCAAAGCGTTGGCATGATCATCAACATGAATCCAGTCTCTGATGTTCACACCAGTTCCATAGACCGGCACCTTCTCTCCGGCTAGAAGCTTGAAAATGAAAAATGGAATCAGTTTTTCTGGAAATTGATATCTTCCGTAATTGTTTGAGCAGTGAGTGACAATGACTGGGGTGCCATGAGTGACAAAATAGGCGTTGCACATCAAGTCTCCTCCGGCTTTGGCAGCGGCATACGGCATATTAGGCATCACTGGAGTGTCTTCAGTAAAAGAATTTGGATCTTCAAGTTCTAGTGAACCGTAGACCTCGTCAGTTGAAACATTCACGAACTTTTTGACCTTGTTGTAGCGAACAGCATCCAAGATCATTTGAGTTCCCAAAGTATTGCTTAATACAAAATCCTTACAACCTCCGTGAATGGAACGATCGACATGAGTTTCAGCGGCAAAGTTGATCACATGGTCGACTTTGTTTTCTTTCATGACTTTGTTTAGAAGATCTAGATCAGTGATGTCTCCTTGGACAAATTTGAAATTTGGGTTATCTTCAAAATCTTCGTGGTTTTCTCGGTTTCCTGCATAGGTCAGTTTGTCATAGATAATCACCTGATCTTCAGGAAAATTTTTCAAAATGTATTGGGCAAAATTAGAGCCAATGAACCCTGCTCCACCGCAAACCAAAATCACTCTTTTTTCTTTTTTGTCGCTCATTTTTTAAATTAAATTTTAAGCCTAATGATTATAGATCAGATTCCTTTTTACTTCAAGTTGTCTGATTCAATGTTTTCAAATTTGGTCACTTTTCGGAAAGAAAAAACTTTTCTTTTTAATAAATTCACAAAATAGTCTATTTCTTCAATTTTTAAAATTTTGCTAGCCAAGTAAAACAATATTGTCCCGATGAAAAGTGAGGTAAATGTTTGAGTCAAAACCCCTAACAAGGTGTACATGTTGATTGGAGAGCCAAAGACTGAAAGATTCAAAGAGCCCAAGGCATAGGCAACAAGATATTTTGTGGTCTGAATTCCAATTACTAAAGCCACTGAAGCCACGATCACTTTCCAGACTTTTTTGATTATTGATTTTTCGTTTAGATTTCCAACTTTGGTTCTTAGGATGAAAATTAACAAAAACATATTAACAATCATCGAAATTGAAAAGGCCCAAACCAAACCGGTGATTCCATACTTTTCTATTAAGGAAAGAGCCAAGACGATGTTGACGACTTCGGAAAACAAAGCTGTGAAAAATGGAATTTTGGTGTTTTGAATGGCATAGAAAGCTCTGGTCAAAAGAGGGATAAGGCTTTGCGCAAAAAGTGAAAGCGAGAAAATTCCCAAGGCCTGAAAAGTCAAAATGGTGTCTTCCCAGTCGAATCTTCCGGATCCCAAAATGATTCTGACCAATTGAGCCCTAAGGACTATGAAGATTATTGAGGTTGGAATAACGAAGAAGATGATTTTTTCAAAAACTGAGGAGAAATTTTCCACGAATTCTTTTTTCCTTTTTTGAGCCCAAGCCGAGGAAAGGGTCGGGAAAGCCACAATTGCAAAAGAAACTCCGAAAATTCCCAAGGGAACACTTTGAATGTTGTTGGCCAAATTGAAGACTGCCAAGCTTCCTGATTTCAAAGTTGAAGCCAATATCATCACGACCAAAAAGTTGATTTGGACTACCGCTAATCCCATGGTTCTTGGGATCATCAAAGTCAAGATTCTTCTTAGATATTTATCGTTGAACTTGAAATCGAGTTTAAGTCTGAAGCCACAACGGATCACTTCTGGAATTTGGATCAAAAGATGCAGCAGGGCTCCTAAAACAACTCCGTAGGCCAAGCCAGCTATTCCAAACATTTCAACAAAGAAGAGGGCTCCGATGATAATTCCAATGTTATAGAAAACTGGGGCGAGTGAATAGAAAAAGAATTTCTTGAAAGAGTTTAGGATTCCGCCTAAGATTCCTGAGAATCCAAGAAGAATCGGACTAAAAAGCATTATTTTGGTCAATGCAACCACTTCGCTTTGCTTCTCTGGGTCGAAACCAAAGGCTATCAAACTGACAAGTTGAGGAGCTAAGAAATATAAGATGGTAATGATTACTACCAAAGCCAATCCTGCCAAAGAGATAACTTTATTGACTAGCTCCCAAGCTCTGACTTCTTTTTTTCTTGAAACAAGTGATGTAAAAACTGGTATGAAGGCTGCTGACAAGGCTCCCAGAATCAAGAGATTGAAAACCAGGTCTGGGATTTTGAAAGCAGCATAGTAGACATCCAGGACGTCACCAGCTCCAAACTTGGAAGCTAAGATCCGATCACGAACTAGTCCTAAAAGTCGGCTCACTAGCCCTAGACCGGCCACCAAAAAAGCAGCGTTTAAAATAGACTGGGAGGCTTTTTCTCCTTTCGTGAATAGTCCTGAGATTGTTTTTATCATTTTGTTTTAATCTTTTTGGTTATTAAAATCTAATGCGATTCTAGAAATTTAAAATTTGAGTAAAGTTCGAGGAAAAGCTGAGTATTTTTTCGAGGCGCACTTTTCTGGTGCGTCGAGGAAAAAACGGAGGCTTTGACAAAGAAATTTGCCAAATTTGAGATTTCTCTTTATTTTTTTACTAGTTTCTTTTTGTAGTCTAACCATTCCAAAATCCCCATTTCCAAATTAAAAATATTATTATATCCCATTTGTTCTAGTTGTTCAGCGATGAAATTGCTTCGGCTCCCGCTCCTGCAATACAAAGCGATCTTATCACTTTTTTTGAGCTTATTTTTTTCTAGCTCTTCAGAAAAATTTGTTGATGGCATCAACTTTGCTCCCTTGATGTGGCCTTGTTGAAACTCAAGCAACTCTCTGACATCAATCAGTTTGACTTTCTTGTTTTTGATTAATTCTTCAAAGTCGTCTGCGGACAGTTGTTTTATTGCCATATTCTATATAACTTATAAATTATTTGTTTGAGTGAAGTTCGAGGAGAGCCCGAGCAACGAGTGAGGCGCACTAAAGTGGTGCGGCGAGTGAGTAGCGGAGGGCTCGACAAAGAAATTTACCAAACAAATGATTTACTTTTATTTTTTAGAGGCTTTTAGTTCTTCAATTAGTTTATCCAAATCAATTCCAAATTCGTCAGAAACGTCAGAAAGTTTTTCAAACTGAGCGGCTGCACAACCAACACAAGGGAGTCCGTGTTTCACAAAAATTTCTACTGCTTGAGGATAGTTTTCAATTGTTTCTAGAATGTTTGAATCTTTGTTTAACTTAAAATTTTTTTTAGTCATAGTATTTTTTAATTTTTAAATTTTAATAACCAGCAAATTCTTGCCTGATTTTAAGATACCTACTATAACAATCGTAGTCCTCAAAATCTCGTAAAGCTTTTTCTAGGCTATCTGAGATTTTCGGATTATTTCTGAAATCTGTGTTGCCATATTCATCAAAAACTTCTTTGAGTTTTTGGAATTTTTCTGGATTGCTTTTCCTTAAATTCATTATAACATAATAATCCTCTTCTTCATCGGGCCCTTTGCATTTGTCAATTACCTCGTCATATTCTTTGTCAATTTTTTCTTGCTTTTCATCAGCATAATAGTCAAGAGTCAGTTTGTTTTTGGTTAAATCAACTCTCACAACAGCATGCGACAACCTGGTTCCCTTGAAAATCGCGGAGGGAATCATGAGATGCCGAACTCCATTGAAATCTCGATCCATTTCTTTTTTTGTCGGTTGTTTGTGGCCAGTCAAAACGGCTAGAATTTTTTCAGATTTTTTCTCCATGGCTTTTTGAATTAAATCACCATTGTAGGTATACAGCTCCCCACTAACGCCTTCTTCTTCGGCTACAGAAAAAATTGGCTGATGAAGCAACACGATGATTTTTCCAGGAGCTTTTTCAAGCTCTTCTTCGAACCATTTCAACTGATCTTCATGAACAGCTCCTGGAATATAATGAAAAGCCTCGGGCTCATAAGATGAGCCGTCTCGATTAAATTGCTGATCCAGAACAATAAATGTCAGCCCTTTTTCTTCAAAGGAATAGTAGTTGTTTGGCAAATTATAGATTTCGATGACTTCCTCTTTAGTTGTCGTTTCAACGTCATAATTGCCGATAACATAATAGGTTTTTACTGGATATTTGTTGTAAAGATCTTTTACTGTTTTGTGGAAATCAATTACTTCATCGTGTTCCTTGTGGAAATTATCGATCATATCTCCGGTCACCACATTAAATTGAATTCCCTTCTCGATCATCTTGGGCATCACCCTTTCAATTGCATCGTCACCAAAAGTCGCCAATTTCTCGGCGTGGTTGCTGTCACCCAAATGAACATCCGTCATCCAACCAAAAACTATTTCATTTTCAGAGTTTTTATTTTGAACTTTTTGAAACCACCAAAAAGAAAAACTGATTAAAATCAGAACTATTGCAAAAAAATATACAGATTTTTTATTTATCCTCATTTTTATTTCATCATGGCATTAATTATCGTCTCTGTCGCCTCATCCTCATCCAAGCCTCTCGTCATCAAAGTCTCTAATTCCTTCTGATTGATTTTTCCAACTGAAGCCTCGTGAGTGACTCTGGCTTGGTCATTGGTGACTTTCACAATTGGAACCGCTTTGGCTACAGAATTTTTTCCAATCACAATTTCTTGGCAATCGATGTGACCGAACGCACCTGGAGCATTGGCAAAAGTTTCTCCCTGCATCCAAACCTTTCCACCGTTTTTTGCTGCCGCTCTCATGGTCACCAAGCTTTTGGCGCCTTCTCCTTCTAAATGAATGATGTCGGTGATTTTGACTTCGTCTTTTTTATTAGTTCCAAAAACTTTGGTTTTGATTTCGGTGCGAGCATTTTTTCCCAAAAAAGCTTCGAGTTTGATTTCAACTTTCCCAACCGTTCCTTTGGTTAAACTAAAGTCGCTAATAAATTCTCCACCTTCTTTGATTTCGACTTTCAAATCAGGGTTAACAGTTGCTCCAGACTTCTCCCCGTGGTAATGGTTTTCGATATAGTTGAATTTAGCATTTTTTCCAACCACAAAATTTCCTTCCATTTCATGAAGATTTTTTTGAGAATGTGGAAAGCTGCAATGAGAGTAGATTGTCACTTCGGAGTTTTCTTCTAAGATGATTTTGGGATATATGAATTGCTCCTGCTTCTTTCCTTTGATGCCGAAGCAGAAAAATAGTGGGTCTTTTATTTTTTGATTTTTCTTGATGATTATTTTAGCTCGAACCCCTTGGTCAATTTCTTCATAGCTTGATTTGATTCCTTTTGGAAAAGCCTCAGCCAAAACTTTGTTATCCTCTACATAGAATTTGTTTTTGCCTTTGGAGAGTTCTGCCATTCCACACATTTGAGCAGTTTTGAGAAAATCAGCTGAAAGTTTTTCAACTAGTTTTCCTTTTTTGCTTTTTTTATTTCTTCTAAAAATCATTAGACTACTATGTTAACTAGTTTTTCTTTGATGTAGATTATTTTTTTTGGTTTTTGGCCATCAAGATGTTTGATAATTTTTTCTGAGGCTAGGGCTTTTTTCTCGGCTTCTTTTTCTTCGATTCCTCTTGGAACTTCGATTCGGTCTCGGACTTTTCCGTTGACTTGAATCACTAGCTCAAACTGGTCATCTTCCAGGTTGTCTTTGTTGAACTCAGGCCATTTTTCTAGGAAAATTGATTTTTTGTTTCCTAGGGACGCCCAAAATTCTTCTGCGATGAATGGGGCCATTGGAGCGATTGTCAAAGCTAAGGTTTCTTTGATTTTCTGAGCTTGCTCTTTGTTGAAGTCGTTTGAATTTTCTCTGATCCAATTCACAAATTCCATGTATCTCGCCACGGCAGTGTTGAAAGAAAGTTTTTCAATATCTTCACCGATGACTTTGATGGTTTGATTAATTTTTTGAGTTTTTTTAACTCCCTTGCCTTTTCCTTCAAGCTCAAAAAATGTTTGCCAAAGTTTTTTCACAAACCGAGCCATCCCCTCTGCTCCGTCGTCTCGCCAATCGCCACCTTGAGAAAAATCTCCCAGGAATCGGAGATATAGTCGAACTGCATCGGCTCCATATTTTTCTAACATTTCATCTGGGTTGATGACGTTGCCCTTGGACTTGCTCATTTTGGCTCCGTCTTTAGTGATGAGACCGTGACCGAAAAATCTTTTGTAAGGCTCTTCAAAATCAATGTAGCCCAAATCATTCAAGACCATGGTTATGAATCTTGAATAAAGCAAATGCAAAACAGTGTGCTCTTTTCCGCCGATGTAGCTGTCGACCGGAAGCCATTTTTTGGATCTGGATTTGTCGATAGCCACATTGTCAAATTCCGTTGAAGGATAGCGCAAGAAATACCAAGCTGAATCCACGAATGGGTCGGAGACATCGGTCTCTCTTGTGGCTTTTCCTCCGCAAGTTGGACATTTGGTGTTCACGAAATCTTTGTTCTTGGCCAAGGGGCCTTTGCCTTTCCCCTCTGGCAAAAAGTCGTCCATCTCTGGAAGTTCGACTGGAAGATCACATTCAGGAACTGGAATAACTCCACATTTTTCGCAATAGATGATTGGAATTGGAGGACCCCAGTAGCGTTGTCTTGAAACACACCAGTCTCGAAGTTTGTAGTCGGTTGATCTTTCACCGAATCCTTTTTCTTCTAGCCATTTGATCATTTTTTCTTTAGCATCAATAGTCTTTAAGCCATCCAAAAAATCTGAGTTGATTGCTCGGCCTGGTTCAGTGTAGGCTTTGTTTTTGCCTATCACTCTCAAAAAACCTGTTATGACGTCAGGAAAACTAATTTTTTTTAGAGCCTCTTTTTCTGAAAGCCATACAATCTCATGCTTCTTGGCTTCTTCGGGAGATATTTCCTCGCCCTGCTCACTTTCTAAATAGGCCAGGACTGGTTGATCGAGTCTTTTCCGCCAAACCTTTTTGTGACCAGCATAAAAATGGGATTCTATTTTTCCGCCCAACTCTTTGATTGATTTCACACTAAAGCCTGTTTCTTCTTTCACTTCTCTCTTGACTGCATCCTCAACAGACTCGCCTTCTTTTATCCCTCCTATGACGGGAGTAAAATCCCCTTTATCAAAATCGTCTTTGATTTTTAAAAACAGAAACTTGCCATCACTTTCTCTTTTTATGACAGCGGAAATTGTGTCTCTGTGGACCTCGTCTTCTCTTTCGCCTGTTCCATACATTGGAGTTACTACCTCCTTGATTTCAATGTTGTATTTTTTGGCAAACTCCCAATCTCGCTCGTCATGAGCGGGGACTGCCATTATTGCTCCGGTTCCATAGCCGGACAAGACGTAATCAGCGACCCAAATCGGGATTTCCTCATTGTTGACTGGGTTGATGGCCTTGATTCCTTTAATCTCGACTCCGGTCTTTCCTGCCTGCCGCGTCCGGCCGGCTTTAAATTCACGTTTCAACCATTTTCTACCAAAACCAGTTTTTAAGTCTTTTTCTCTTTTTACAGCTTCTTCTCTTGTTTGAAATTTCTCATAATGAATAATTTCTTTTGGTTTGTGAATTTTAGTATGCCTTGCACCTTTTCCTGAAAAATGTTCCTCCCAACGTTTTTTTAAATCCTGCGTTTGTCCGATGTAAAAAGAACCGTCATCACACAATAATACATAAATGAAATAAAGATTAGGCCGCGGCGCAGGCAGGTCCTTCTCGTCCTCTTTTCTTTCTTGCTCGGATTTGTTTTTGGCTTTGGTGATGTATTTTTCAACTTCGTTCCAGTTCTCTATTTGGGATTTTGATTTTTCAATCAATTCATGCTCTGGGGCGAGGACCATGTAGGTAGCGCCGAAGAGAGTGTCGGGGCGAGTGGTGAAAACTTCAATATTTTGTGAATTGAAAATAGCTTCAAGTTCCTCCAGTTTGATCACTCCTTCGCTTTCTTCAAAATGTTTCTGACCTTTCAGAACCTGGCTTTTGTGTTCAGAAAAATTGGCTTCGTAGTAATCTACTATTTCTTGGGTAATCCAGGGATCTTTTTCGCCAAAAATGAATTGGATCTGACTTGAATTGCTTTTTATTTTTTTGATGTCAATTTTTCTATCTTGGAATTTTTGGAAAATTTCCATGTCTTCTTTGGAAATTTTATCTGCAAATTGTTTAAGATATTTTTTTGAACCCTGTGGTCCAACTGGAGCGACTAGGATCAGTTTTTTGAGTTGATGTTTCTCAGCCAACTTGCAAGCTAAAAGACCTCCCATGCTGTGACCGATCACTGTGAAGTTTTTTAGATTATTTTTCTTGATCTTTTTTTGAATGAAATCAAACCATTCATCAAAAACTGGCTCGTCAGTGTTAGGGGCATCATATGCAAAAACTTTGTGACCCAGTTTTTCAAGATGTTTTTTGGTACTAGGAATCCAGGCAGACTTTGAAGAGTTTTCCCAGCCATGGAGAATCAGAACGTCCTCCTTGTTTGTTGAATGTTGGTTGTTGGATATTGAAAATTTCACAGTTGCTCCTTCAGATTTTCCAATCCAGTTGCGTTGGTTGGTTTTTACGTCTTCGGACCAGTCAATCCATTCAAGATTTTTTAGGAGTCGGTCAGCATAATCAGTGATTTTAAAAAACCATTGTTTTAGTTCCTTTTTTTCTACCTGAGAATCGCATCTTTCACATTGGCCTTGAATGACTTGCTCATCTGAAAGCACGGTTTTGCACCATGGGCACCAGTTGACCTTGGCTTTCTTCTGGTAGGCCAAGCCCTTCTTGAAAAGTTGCAAGAAAATCCATTGGGTCCATTTGTAGTATTCGGGTTTGTAGGTCTCGACTGTTCTGGACCAGTCATACATGTTGCCGATTGAGGAGAGTTGGCGATAGAAGTTTTTTTCTGTTCGCTTGGAAACTTGCTCGATGTGTTCACCGATTTTCATTGCATAGTTCTCGCTATGAATTCCGAAACCGTCCAAGCCGATTGGTTCGAAAACTTCGAAGCCCTGCATTTTTTTGAAGCGTCCAAAAGTATCAACTCCAGTGAAAGTGTATATTCCGCCAATGTGAAGACCTTCCGCAGAAGGGTATGGGAACATCATCAAATTGTGGAAAGGTTTTTTGGCTTTGTCCATGTTCGGTTGGTAAAGCTTCTCTTCTTCCCATTTTTTTCTCCATTTTTTTTCTTGATTTTTGAAGTTGTATTGTGGAGTCGGTTTGTTATCAGGCATATGTTTGTTTAATGCAATATGACTCTAGTTTAGCTTGTTTTCAAGGGCTTTGCAAGATCAATTTCACGTAATTTGAGCTCTTGAAATCTTTATAAAAACCGAAAATTGTGCTATAATGTTCTAAACTTAAAAATTAATAAAATGTTATGAACAAGTATTTTATCTTTATAGTTCTGGTTGTGATCTTTGTTTTTGTTGTTTATTGGTTTGTGAAAGACAAAAACAAAAACATGACCGAAGAAGTCACCCCTCCCCAAGAGACGGTAGAAGCCACCGAAGAAATGGAGCAAAAAGATTCAATGGAAATTAAAGATGGGGTTCAATTGCCAATTGATGTGGGACAATCGACTTTGAAGTGGCAAGCTAAAAAGACTTTGGTGGATACCAACAACCATGAAGGAACAGTTGATTTTAAGAGTGGGTTTGTTTTGATGGATGACGCTGAAAGCTTGGCTGGTGGTGAATTTGTTATTGATATGCAATCTATCACTAGCACTGACCTAGAGGGAGCTGGGAAAGAAAAGTTGGAGGGACATCTGAAGTCAGAAGACTTTTTTGAAACAGAAAACTTCTCTACTGCTAAGTTGATTTTGAAAGAAGTTTCTTCCCCAGAAGATTCTAAGTCATCCATCACGGCTGATTTGACCATCAAGGGAATTACCAATGAAATTTTATTTGATGCTATGAATGAAGATTATGTAGGCGGATCAATTTGGAAAGCTAGTTTGGAAATTGACCGAACTCTTTGGAACATCAGGTTTGGTTCTGGGAAATTTTTTGAAAACTTGGGAGATAATTTGATAGACGATGTCATCAAGTTTGACATTGAAATTTTGGTACCCAAAGAAAAATAGCCCTTCTTCATGATTCATAAAAACCCTTGGTTGTGCGAGGGTTTTTATTTTTTCGAAACTTGGCAAATGTTTTTTCTGACTTAAAATAAAAAACCGCTTTCGCGATTTTTGATTTGTGGACCAGACAGGACTTGAACCCGCTACCTCCTCAGTGCAAATGAGGTGCTCTACCAGGTGAGCTACTGGCCCATGGAAAAACTATTAGAAGCTCTTTCGGTGGGCATACCAGGATTTGAACCTGGGACCTCAACATTATCAGTGTTGCGCTCTAACCAACTGAGCTATATGCCCTAATTAAAATTTCAATAAATTGTTTGTGTTAACAGCCAAGTTTTCCGCACACAACGACAAAAAAGATTATAGCAAAAAACAAAGCTTTGTCCAGAGCTTTGCTCCGCCAATTAATTATACCACAGCCTCAAATGAATTGACAGTTGGACTAATAAAAAATATAATAAATAAAAATTTAGCCAATCAAATGAAATTTAAGATACTAGACAATCTAACCCACACCCCAGAGAAAATCCTCCGGACTTGCGGCTATTTCCCAATATTTGATCACAGTTCCCAAAAAGCAAGTTTTGTCAAAAAAATTACCGCAAACCGCTACCCCCGCTTCCACCTCTACCTAAAAAAGAAAGGTGAAAATTTAATTTTCGACCTACACCTTGATCAAAGCAAGGCGGTCTACTCTGGAGCCAAAGCCCACAACGCAGACTATGAAAGCCCAGAAGTCAAACAGGAACTGGTCTTGATTTTTCAAGCAGTAAAAAAGCACATCCCTTCAACCAAACAGGAACAACAACCCGAACCTACCAACCCACCCCCAATCGCCGATGAAAAAAACCAACCCAACTGGCTCTCAAAACTTTTTAAAAAATGATCCGGGCACCTCAAAACCTCACAACACAAAACAACAAACCAAACAAAAAAATCCCCCGCCGAAACGGGAGATTTTTTATATATGCTCTAAAATTACTCAGCTTTAGTAACATTTGAAGCATTCAAGCCTCTTGGGGTTTCAGTCAATTCGAACTCGACTTTATCTCCTTCTTGTAGGTCGTCAAACTCGACACCTTCCAAAGAAGTAGCGTGAAAGAAAACACCTTTTTCGTGTTCCTCGGTCTTGATAAAACCGAACCCTTTGTCTGTCTTTTTTTCAATAACTCCTTGCATAACTATTGCATTTTTAATTAATAAACCAACTTTAACAGAAACCGACTTGAATCCATCAAAAATTGTAGAAATCTACTCTTAACGTTGTTCAATAAATAAACAACAAGTAGATTCGCTTCAAACAGTCTTACATAAACATCTTCAATTGTCAATAGAAAAGGGAAAAGGCGAGTCTGATAATACAAAACCCGCCTTTACAAAACCCCTCCTAAATTCAAACGACCCCTTCTATTCTATGCTCTTCAATTTCACCAAAAGTCACAGCAACCATTCCAGAAAAGACGACGAGAAGCCTAACGTTTTTTTCTCTTCCATCAGATCCAATAACAACCCTCAGGCCAGTTACTTCAATTCCATTTTGAGGACGATGCCCTGTTCCAGGCTTGGTTTTTTCTTTCAATAAGGCTTTGACCTCTTCGCCCTTGCTTCCCAATTTTTTAATTAGAGCTTCAAAGTACTTGCCTTTTCCTTCATTATAAGGAATCGCCAGCCATTCGATTGCAGAGAACTCCTTTACTCCGAAAGAAACCCCTGCCACACCATCAAGAATTGATTGCCCCTCAAGTTCAACAAAAAAGTCAACTTTCTTAATCGGCTCCTCCGGAGAATCATCAGCAACCACAGCTGTCAGCTCAATAATCCCCTCCTCGCCAGATTCAAGGTCACCAGGATCAAGATCTTTATCTGAATCAAAATCCGATTCAGGATCATCCAGCGACTCGTCGCCAGGATCCGGTTCAGCGTCCTTTCCGAGATCTGTAGCCACACCCTGCTTATCGACAACAAAATCTACTTGAACCTTCGGCTCACCATCTTCCAAGTCGGTTTCGCCCAAGTCATCCTCAGGAGGCTCTTTGCCCCGCTGACCATCATCATCCAGCTCTCCGCTTTCCTTAGCCTTCGCCGCCACATGAAGACCTTTTATATGTTTTTGATAGCCCTCGTCATACTGACTGAAGCAAACAAACCCCAAGGTCTCATCCGGAAAAATTTCCCAGCCATTGTCTTTAATCAGCTCCTCGGCTTCATTTCTGAAGGCCTCCTTGCTCCACTCAATGACAAAACTCCTGAGCCTGGCAGCTTCCGACTTATCCTTCTCAACAAAAGCAATCAGCCTGTCTTCGATGTCATGCATTTGGAAAAAAATTCCGCCCTTATCAACAAGCCATTCAGCAATTTCAGCCCGCCATCTCAAGCGCCAGACCTTTTTGGTCAGCCAAAGTTTTTCCGCCTTTAAAATCAACCCCACGAAAGGAAAAAGGAAAACCGCCAAAACAAAGAAAAGCTTCGAGAGAAAAAAGATTGTTTCCATCCTTAAATAGAAATCCGTGCTCAATGAATTTTCAAATTCCATCGCAAGAACCTGATAACAAAGAACACAAACAACCACCAAAAAGACATAGAAAACAGCAAAAATAATAAATGCCCTAGGCCCAGTTAAAGCCAAAGAAAGCAAGCAAAAAAAAGAAAAGATGCTCCCAAAATCAACAAAAAAACTTTTCATAACACGTCCTCCTACTTTATAATTTGTCAATTTACTAGAAGCATCATTATAAAACCAAAAAGCCCCAAAGTCAACAAAAAAGAGCTTGCCCAGGCAAGCCCCAGAAAACCAAAAACTCAAAACCAAAAATCACTCAATCTCCTTCATAAAAGTGATCCTGCTACCAACAATGTCTTCAATCTCAATAACAGGAGAACCAACAAAAAATCCTTTCTCCCCAGCAAACTTATCCAAAGCTGGATAGACTTTTTTCAGCACAAAAAAGTTTGAGGTCTTCCCCCGAAAAGGAAACTCCGTCACAATATATTCCTTCAATTCAATCTTCTTAACCAAAAAATCCTTCTCCAACTCAGGAATCTCATCAAAATGCTCCTTCTTCAAAACAACTCCAACTTCAGCATAAACCTCATCACTATTCAGCCCAATAGGACTACTGAGATATTTAGCATACCCAAGATTAGTCTTAATCTCAAACTCAATCCGAAGTTCATGATAGAGCTCATTCATCAAAGTACGCACCTGCTTATAATCCCCTTTGACATTCCGATAAACAACAATTTCTCCCCCTGCTTCCTTGATCTCCAAATCAATTCGATTAAAGAGCCCAAAAAATGCCAAAGCCGCCCCAACAAAAATAATAATAATTCCCAATAAAGTTGAAGATGATGTTGTATTCATATTTTCTTGACCCGTTAAATTATTTCAAACAAAGTTTGAAATACGATTTAACTAGGTAATTTTATTTTTAGTTCTTTCTATGATTATACCAAACAACTCCTCACCGCACAAACAAAAAAATCAAACCAATTTGAAAACCGGCTCGTTCATTGAACTCACCGGTCTCAAATCCTTTGCTCTTTAAACAAAATTCCCCTGATTCTGCTCAGGGCAGGAACAGTCTTGATTATCCCCTGATAGAAAATTCTCAACTCTGGAAGAAAAAATCTTTGGTCACTTGACTCAACTGTGATTGTTAACTTTTTTTGATCACAAATAATCACAAGCTCGCAATTAGTATTCAACAAGGCCTGATCGATAGATAAAGAAAGTTTTTGGATCTTTTCTTTGGTCTCCGCAACTTTTTCTTCCAACTCTTTCTGTTGCTCGAGTTTAACTTCAAGCTCTGCAATGATTTCTTTCAATTCTCTGTAACCAACCTTGAGATCAGAAATCAAAGAAGCATTTTTGGCGGTCATCAGCGAATCGGCATGGTCGCAAATCCAAAAAAAGTTATTCGGGATATCTTCCAGCTTGGAAGCCGTGTCAGAAAGTTTTCCATCAAAAGTTTTTTTAATCCCTACAATCTTGCCCCCAATTTCCTTGATGAGTTTTTTTCTCCTTTCAACCAACCGCTCAATTTGAGGACGAAGGTCGGCAAGCTTTGAAAGAGAAACCCTGTTAACGATAAAAAGGTTTTCGTCGAAAACGAAAGTGTTCTTACCAATCAAAAAAGTATTGGAAACCTTCCCTTTTTCTATTTCGGCTTTCAGGTTGTGGGCCGAAATCCTTCTTTCCGTTGAGCCAATAATCAACTCTGGGCTCTTGATTGTGCTGTCTTCAGTCGCCTGAGTGATCTTCACTCTTTCAAGGCTTTCCAGGGCAGACCGAATAACGTGCTGAACACCAATTGGCTTATCAGAGAAAATCTCTCCCCCATAAGATCTTCCAATTGAAACTTTTTCCTGGCTGAAAATTTTTGCATCAACCAACTCGCTTGCCGTGAGTGGTTTTCTCGTCCAAATCTTTACTCGAGGGTCAATCTTTCTTTCAACGACCAATTCAGCTGCAAAAGGATTTTCTTTACTCCCAAGATTGCCGATTTCCAAGCCAATATTTTTGACTGGAACCTTGTCGACGACATCCAAAGAAACAATCTTGCCGTCAGAACCCTTCTTGAAAGAAATAACCCCTTCTCGGCCCGCCACAATTCTGCGAGATCCATCTGGGTTTTTTATTTCAGTGACCCCTTCTCCAAACTTAGCAGGATAAACAAGAGGCTCGCGAGGCTCAAGGACCTTCCCCCTAAAAGACAACCCCTGTTTCCCTTCAATAGGCCTGCTCAAAACAAGCAGAATAGCACCTTTCAGAACCGAAAGCATTTTCCCTAGCTCCAAAAAGTCAAACTTGCCATTAGCAAGAACTTTGCCCGGAGAATCTTCAACAGAAAAACCGGCCTCAATAATCCCGCTGTCTTTTCCATGCTTTGTTGGACGGCCAACCATCTCACAAAGAATTTCATATTGAGCAATCTTGATAATCAAAGTTCGATCAGGCAATTTCCTCTCACCAGGCTCTCCTGGAAAAAGAACAGTCGGAACTTTCCTGGCAACTCTTTTCCCTGAAAGTTTTTTAGAGTTCTTGATTATTTTGAAAATAGTCTGCTTAAGATCATTCCCAAAAAAGCTAAGATCTGCTACGTAAAACTGCTGAAAGAAAAGATACTGGAATTTCTCCCAGAATTTTTCTAGGCTCTTTTCCGCATCAGTGATGTCAAAAAGAAGAAAGCCTCTACTCTCATCATTGCCATCAGGAATAACTTCATCAAATTTAGGATATTTTTTCTTACTGAACCTCTTCAATTCCAACACCCCCTTCCGCGTTGTTTAAATTATTGTCAAAGAATCACCAATTTACATTGGTCAATTATTCTAAACCAAAAAACAAAGCCTGTAAACATTTTCCCAACCAAAAAGACCAGACGGATCATTAACCCACCTGGTCTTTTAGTTTGCAGTTTCCCCACAAGGAAACTACTCATCGGACCCTCCGAAATTCCAGTTATTAACCAACTGGATTATTTCATCTGTTAAATTAGGATAAATAAAGGAAACTTTTTTGCCACATTCGGGACATTTGATAAGCCAACCCAAAACAAAAATGCTCTCCCTTGAATTAACTGTTTTTTTAAATTTTCCGAACTCTCCTTTATCTCCTTTTATAGACTCTAGTTCGGCATGACAATAACCACAGACAGCTTTAATTCCTCCAGGAATTTCATCTGGCAACTCAATTGCAGAAGATTTAAAAATCCCTGATCTTATAACATTCGGCATCCACACTTCCTCTCATAAAATAATTTCAAGCGCTTTTCTTTCCCTCAGATAAATGCTCCGAACAGTCGACATAAAAATTTCAGCCTCGGGATCAAAGCAAGAACCGCCCTCCAACACCCCTGGCCTGCTTTTAACAACGGCCACAATATCCGGAGAAATAAGGTATTCAATGGGACCCCCTTGAAAATAAATCTTATCAGAACGAGGATAAAATCCTCGAAGAACATACCTCGCAAACTGTCCCCCGAAAGTGAAGAAGCCGTCATGAAATTTAGCAAAAATCAACAGCCAAGCCCCTTCCTCGATCCCCTCAAAAAACTCCTTAATCGGTGTTCCATAATAAAAAATTTTAAGATTTCTCATTCTTGAGGAACCAAACTCACTGCAATTTTTTAAAAATTTTTCCTGAAACTCCGGCGGCGCATCAAAAGCCACTTTTGGATTTTCATTGCAAAAATCAAAAAGTTTTTGCTCCAAAGGACTCATACGAAAAACTGAAAAAGTCATCTTCATAACCCATCACCTCCCTCCATATTTTAAATTTTCAAAGAAACCTCAGACTACCAAATCCCCACCAAAAAATCAAATGAAAATTCCAATTGTTACGTAGCATGCTACGTAACAAGTAAAAATAAATACATATTTAAATCAGTATTTAAATCAGTATTTAAATCCTGATTTCATTTTCTACCATTCATCAGTGAATGGTAGAAAAGGTTCGAGTCCCTATTCCCGAACAAAAAAGCCCTGGGGATTCGAGGGTCAGCTCACTAAACTCAAGCGACGCCTTCGGCTTGCTTTCGTTAAGTGGCTCCCTGCCGGCAGGCAGGCTCCCCGGGACTCAGCCCACTCTCTGTAGTTGCTCGCCAGCTCGCAATGACTGCCTCCGCCTTTCGAATCCCTATTCCCGAACAGCAAAAAATCCGCATCAGCGGATTTTTGTTTTGCTGTTCGGGAATAGGGATTCTCCCTCGCTCCGACTCGGGCACCTGGGAGCTACGCACCAAAAGCTCGCCAGCTCTCTTTTTCTCGCTCCCTTCGAATCCCTAACCCTCAACAGATAAAAATAAAAACACCCTTAAAAGGGCGTTTTTCTTTTTATTGTTCGGGAATAGGGATTCGAACCCCAATTGACAGGACCAGAACCTGTTGTCCTACCGTTAGACGATTCCCGAATCGAATAATAATCAAATTTTATTCTAACTCAAAAAAAGAAGCTTGAAAACCCCAAAATAAATGCTAAAATAAACCCAAACTAAAAATCCCCCATGAAAAAAATTCTAATCATCCTCCCACTAGCAATCCTCATCCTACTTCTGGCTGTTTTCGTAGTGAACAAAAAAGCCAAAGACCTGAGTCAGCCGGTCAACTTCATCGAGGCCTCCAAACCAGTCGTCATGGAAAACCCAGAGCTCCACAAAGAAATAGACAAACCAAAAGAAAAACCAACCATCACCCAAGAAGCCCCAGAAAATGAAATCATCCCAGAAAAATATCAAAACCAAGTCGCCTTCACTTCCCAAGCCCCCTATGCCAAATGGGATGATCTCCACGACGAAGCCTGTGAAGAAGCCTCAATCATCATGGCCCATGCCTATCTAACCGACAAAGAAGAACTTGAAATCAGCGAAGCCGAAGATGAAATCCAAAAAATGGTCGCTTTCCAAAAAAACTATTTCGGCTCCCACAAAGACCTCAACGCTGAAGAAATGATCGAGCTAGCCAAAGAGTTTTACGACCAAGAATATAAACTAATTAAACTAGAATCAAAAGAAGAACCAATCACAACAGAAGAAGACCAACCTGAAAACCAAGACCTTTTTGAAGAAGCACCAAAAACAGATCCCCAAAAAACATTCCAAAAAAATATCGACTACCTCATAAAAGAACTCTCCCGAGACAATATCTTCATCATCCCAATGGCCGGAAGAAAACTTCAAAACCCCTACTTCCGCTCCCCCGGCCCTCTCTACCACGCCTTGGTCCTCACCGGCTATGACCAAAACAAAAAAGAATTCATCACCAACGACCCCGGAACCCGTCGAGGAGAAAACTACCACTATTCATACGAAATATTCTACGAAGCCATCCACGACTTCCCCGGCCAAAAAACCAAAATCCTCGAAGGCGCCAAAAATGTCATTTTGGTTGAAAAAAATAGTTTATAATTTAACACTAAAAATGAAAAATGTACTAGAACCAACCTTGAACAAACAAGAGGAACTAAAAATAGAACTGGACCTTTACACTCCAGAAAATATTCCCGATGAAAAAAGAGCTGAAGAAATGTCGACTATTTTTCTAAACAATTATCCAACCATGTATTCAGATGAACTAAGAGAATCTGATCTGGAAAGATACGATTCTCCTGAAAAAATACAGGAACAGGTTGAAAACGGAAATTTGTTTATCACCGCCACATCAGACAATAAAATAATCGGACTATTAAAATTCCGCAAAGAAAGGAGAACTGAAGATCCAGATTGCGAAGAATGGCTGGGCTCTTGGGTAATGGTAGACAAAAGTCACAGAAATTCAGGAGTAGCAGAAAAATTATTCAAAAAGAATTTAGAAATACTGAGTCAAATGAAAAATTCTTCTAATAAAAAAATATTTTTTGTAGCTGACGTTAATAAAGAAAATAAAGCATCAATTGATCTTTGTGAAAAATTAGGTTGCAAAAAAATGCCAGGAAAATCCAAAGAATATTTTTTGTTCAGAAAAGAAATCTTAGAAAACTAACCTAGCCACGACTTCCCCGGCCAAAAAACAAAAATCCTAGAAGGCGCCAAAAATGTCATCTTGGTTGAAAAAAATAGTTTATAAAAACCAGAACAAAAATAATCCACTCCCATATACTGTAATATGGGAGTGTTTTTTATTTACGTTGATGCTTTAACGTATTAACGTAAAAAATAATGCAATCATCTCGCGCCTCTTTCCCTCTCCCCTTTTCTCCCTTTATTCCCCTTTCCTCCCTTTTCCCCTTCATTACTCATTATTCATTGCTCACTATTCATTACCAATCGAAAATTGGCATATTGCTCATTGCTCATTATTAATTACTCATTAGCAGTTCACCGCCCTTCCCCCTGCCCCGTTGAATTTCTTCGAACCATTCAACTGGGGCTTTACCCCGTTAAATTGCGTAGCACCATTTAATTGGGGTTGCTTTTTCCTCAAAAACATGCCATCATAAACCTTCAAACGAAGCAACCTTGAAATCAAAATATTACTTAAAAAGGAGAACACCCATGGAACTAATAACCTCAAACGCTGAAGAATCCATCTTATCAATAATGAAGGCTTTCAGCACTGCAATGCAATTCAACAACTTCAAAAAACCGGGAGATGAAGAAAGATTTCGCAAACAGTTTCTTCGTGACTATCTCAAAAAGAACTCAACAAACCTTGCCGCAATGACCGGTCCCGAACTTCTTGGAATCATTATCAAGAGCATTGAAATTTTCAGCAAAGAAACCAAACCTCAGTATTCCCTGCCTCATTGTCGTCAACAGGAACTTTTAAAAAGAGCTCTACAAAAACTTTTCCCAAAAAATCAGGAACCCGAAGACCTTGGAATCGACAACTTGGTTTCGATTGAAGACGAACCAACTGACTGCCCCGACTGCACTGAACTCCAAAGACTGATCGACCATCTCAGAAAGACAATGGAGACCCTCCTATGCCCCATCTGCCAACAAACAGGCGGAAGACACTTAGGCGGGTGTAAAAACCTGAATGATCTGCTCACCCCAGAAAAGAAAGACTAAATCAAAAAGGAGACCACCAATGGCCCAAATCACACCAAACGCCGAAAAAGCCCTTTTGCCAATAATGAGATGGATCTTCACCGAGGGAGTCAGATGTAACACCTGCGGAACCCCCGATGAAGTAGAAGATGTTTGCAAGAAACTCCTCGAAAAGTATCTTGGGGAACAGCCGTCAAGCTTAACAGCAATGACCGACACCGAACTGAAAACCCTGCTCGACGAAGTCCTTGAAGCAGGAATTGACGTTCAAATGATCCTGCCTCCCAATGGACGGGAAAAAATCAAGAACGAAGCCCTGCAAAAAATCTTTCCGAAAAAACAAGTAGGTGGAGGGATGGGAGCCGACGACTCATTACTGAAAATGACCGAAATAAGGATCTCCGTTACCGATAAAAAACTGGCAAAGATGTTGCAGGAAGGAGGCGAGGAGTCGCTCCAAGCCACTGTTCTTCCACCTGGGGCGATCGAAGATCAACACTGCCAGTTGAAAGTTAAAATCAACCCCTCCCAGCATGAAGCCACCATCAAAGGTTCAGTTTTGTATGAAGACGAGTGGAGAGATTTTGTAGGATATTTCTCCATCGACGACGAGATACTCATATTCCACCTCCCGGCCAGCGAAAACAAAACTCCGCCCGCGGGAAGACGGCAATGGCTAGTCCCTCCCAAGACAAAAGCCTAAATCAAAAAGGAGAAAACCGATGAAAGTCACCAACAAAACCTCTTTCAAAATCTGCGCCTACTGCTGGCATACTAAATATGGCTTCGGCGATCCTGAAGTCATTTTGCCAGAAAAATCAGAAGAAATAAGAGGTCCCTTGTTAATAGATCAAGGCGATGAAAAGGGATACTTAGCTTTTCCTGAAGGTGAGATTATCTGCCATGAACACCCTGATGATGACAATGGCTTCCAGGTCACCCCCAGCCAGCCTCTCACTATTGAAATAAAAAAAGAGGGGGAAAAGGAAATCAAAGAAGAGGACCGAAAGGGAATCACAGTGGAATTCACCACTTCAGACCTCGTTATTTTCTAACCAAAAACCACAACAATAAAGCTCTGCCGGCAACCGCCAGCAGAGCTTTATTCTATTCTTTTAAAACCGTTCCACTTCCCAAAAAACCTGCCTGCCTTTTATTTAATTTTTCCCCTGAACAATCATATGCTTACACATGTAATGACATATGTAACAACATCTTTCATTTACTTCGATACTACGTAGTATCGAAGTAAATCTATTTTCCCTTGCCCTGTTAAGTTATTTTAATTTATTAAAATTAGACGAAGTCTATTTAACTGGGGCTTTACTCCGTTGAATTTCATCGAACTATTCAACTGGGGCTTTTCCCCATTACCCCCTTTTCTTCCCTTTCTTCCCTTACTCCCTTTTTTCTCTTCATTACTAATTACTCATTGACAGTTTTCCCCCGGAAAACCGTCCCACACCCTCCAGAGATCTTAAACCCAGCTTCCTTAGCCTCCCCCTCACTGCAAAAATACCGCTCACCTTGAGACGGATCAATCCTAGTTTGAGAATAGGAAGGACACTCAGGCAAAAAATAGATTTTCTCTCCAGTGATCTGAGAAACATTTCCTTTGATCACACAGTCTTCGTCCTCAGGCTGAACGTTGGTGCTTCCAGCAAAACCTTTCGGCAAATTCCCCTCACACGCTCCCCAAACCCCCAGCTTGTCCATTTCCGCCTCAGTGCCAAACCTCGCCAAATATCTCTTAAACCGAACATCCGGCAAAACCGGCTGGGCCTTGGCAAAACCATTCTCAATCATAAACTTCGCCACAAGAACATTGTCATCATCCTCCGTCCCAGAAGAAACAAAAACATGTCTCAAAAGCCTCCCAAACCCATCCTCCCCAGAAACATCCTTCTCCAGTTTGACTTTCTTGCCCTTCAACAAATCCTCCAAAGCCTTCTTACTCTCCTTATAAAAACATTCCCCACGATCAGGAGCCAGCATATTCAAAACCCGAACAACAACCACTTCGCCATTCTCACTTTCAACTTCAAAAGTGTCACCATCAACAACCCGAGAGACTTCATGCAAATTCTCTTCCACTCCCCCAAAATTATCAACCTTAACCAGCTTATACCCCGTCAAACCACTCGCCGCCATCAATAAAGTAATAGCCCCAACGATCGAAGCAGTTTTAATTTTAGATTGTTTTTTTGTTTTCATTTTTTTACTTGACAAATACTAAATTTTATACTAAACTTAAAATTTGATAAAGCTACTATTTAACCCAGGAAACACAGGAGGATTCAATGAGCGAAAGAGTAAACGGTTCCCTCGAAAAAAACATTAAATGCACGCAATGTCCGTGGCAAGGCAGAGAAACGGTTGAGAAAATTGAACCACAATCAATCGAACAAAATTTTGCATTCCTTGTCGGAAAAGGCATAGATACTCCCAAGAGATGTCCTGAATGCGGAGCGGATACCGTTCCGCTTACAAAGGAAATGGTGTCTTAAAGATTTCACCCGCCCGCCAAAAGCAGAATCCTGCTCCGGTGGGTTTTCTGTTTTTATGACCTTTTTTTTACTTTTCATAGTATTGACAAAATACAAATAATGTATATAATAAAAGCATGAATACAAAAGGGATCCGAACGGTGTCTGTGCCTAAGGAGCCCTTTTTTATTAGGCTAAATTTTTTTCTTTTTTATTTTTCCTTTTCATGCCCCCATTATACCACAAAATTCAATTTGCACCCTTTAAAAGGGTTGACAATTTAGCAATTCTGTGATAATATCTAGATTCAGGTTTTTCACAACATAACTCACCCAACAACAGGAGGAAATCACCATGCCAATCGTTTATGTCTCTGGCTTGATGTCAAGCGAAGAAAGAGAAAAAAGAAAAATCCGCGCTGAATTAAGAGGTTATTTCACAAAATTTGGATATTCAGCGGACAACACCACCGTCGCTTTCAATGAAGATTCCACAACCGGTTCAGATGAGCACGTAATGGCCCAAATGTATTCCAAATCATTCATGAAAATGGACGAACCGTCCTTGGACGAGATGTGCGATGAAGTTGTCGCCATCATGGAAAGATTCTCCAATCATCCCTTTCATGAGGCCTTCCCTGTTCCAGTCCTGGCAATGAGAGGAAGATGGAAAGAATAAACTTCCTTCATCCAGCCCCCCTCCAAAAAAAATCACCCCGCGGTCAAACGACCCCGGGGTGATTAATTTTTGGTTAAGTTTTTTTTCATACTAATCTTGCTTTTTTGTTGATTTTAATATAATATTTATTTTCAACAGAAAGTTGAAGAAACTTTGACATAAGGGGGGTAAAAAAATGGGAGAAAAACTTGGAATAGTCGGCACTCACACCGATGCTGAAGTTGTTGATGGCAAAGATAACCACAGCAGAATAATGGTCAAATGTAATGTATGCCACACCTTTGCTCATGCCTTTGAAAAAGAAGATGCGATTCGCGATTTGGGGAAAAGCGCTTGCAATCCCGATTGTGAAAACTGCAACACCCTGGGAAACAGTTTTGATGAAAAACCAGCAGTCCCTCATGATGGTCGTATCAACGACATATTACACACCTGTCCTTATGATGGAAACAGATGGTGGCAGTGCAATTCGCACTTTCGCCTCTGGAAACAAGTAACCAGTGATTCCGAATGGGAAAGTCTCCAGAAACAATACTAGGAGGCTTTCAAAAAATTTGTCCAAGGAACACCAAAGGCAGATTCACAACCCGAATCTGCCTTTGTTCTTTTTATTCTGGTTTTTTCCATTAACCCTGCCCTCCTTCCAATCCATTGACTTTTCTTCCAATTTACAGTACTATAACCTCTTGGAAAGAAGCAACCTTAAAATCAATTATTTGAATAGAGGAGATTAAACTATGAACAAGAAAGACTTCACCCCAAAAACAATCGTGAAAGATGGTTCAGGCAAAATTGGCGTAATCTGCGCTGATCTGCCCGGAATGATGAATTGCAACGAACCAGATCAAGTCAGTGTGGTTTTTGAAGACGAAACCATCGTACAAGGAAGAAACTGGGAAACCCTCTCAATCATTGGAAAGGAAAATGCCGAAATTGGGATGAATGAAGTAGAAAAATGTGGTGCCGGTACCGGAGAAAGCTGTTGCATTTTTCTGACCTTCGAATCCGGAGAACCAAAATGCGAACGCTATGGTTCAATAAGAACTACTTTGATCATGACACCGATGAGGGCCAAACGACATCCCACGGGACTCTACCCAGCCTGTCAGTTAAAATAAACAGAGGAGCCCCCCCACTCACCCCGCGGTCAAACGACCCCGGGGTGATTAATTTTTGGTTAAGTTTTTTGTTGACAACGAAATCTTTTATATAGTAGAATCCTTGAAACAAGAAAGGGTCATAATGACCAATGCGAAAAACGAGTTCTTTTCACACCAAGAAAATGAAGGAGAACAAGTTCTCTCTTTCGAAGGAGCGCCTCATGAAGAAGTATGAAAAAAGCAGTAAGGCAAATGTTTTGAAATTGCTGAGAAGTCTTCCTCAGCCGGGAAAAATTCTCATCGATTCACTTGAGCAAGGAATTTCTGGAATTTCCTTGAGACCCAAAGTTATTCCAGGAGAACTTCCCAAAAACGAGTTCGGGCAATGCGTTTCGGTTGAACTGAAATTAATGAAAAATGATGTTAATTTTGGCGAAAATGAGCTCAGGCTCAGAACTGCTTCCCCGGCATGGCTTGAGTGGATCAAGTCCCAACCAATCTTCGTTTTGGAAGAAAAAGATATCGGCCAGGAAATCTCGACAATACAGGAAAGACAAAAAACTTTCAACAAGAACACACTCCACCGCTTCCTGGACCAATTCTCCATCACCATCAGGATCAACAGAGACGACCATGACAGGCTTCTCGACGAGGACAACTACCCCATTCTTTTTTGGGACGATGCCACTTGCATATCTGGAAGCGCCCATTTCAGCACCATGCAACATATTCGAATGGTGGCAACCAGCGGTCTTGAAGACAGAGAAACCATAGAAAACAGAGCTCTTCACTTCAAATACTGGCAGATTCTGCCTGAAGAAAAAAAACCACTCATGAATGTCGTCATTAAATGGCACAAAGCCCTCATCAATCTCTATCATTTGATGAGGAAAGGCCGTGTTGAAATCCCAATTAACTTCAAAAAGCTGGAAAAAACCTGCTGGGATGAAATCAACCCCGAACTTGAAAAACTTGGATAATCCAAAGAACGCCAAAGGCAGATTCACAACACGAATCTGCCTTTGTTCTTTTTATTATGGTTTTTTCCACAAACCCTGCCCTCCTCCCAATCTATTGACAAATATGATAATAACTGTCATAATCGTAAGTCGAAATGAATGAAGGAACCTAAAAAAACAAGGTCTACGAAGAAAAGGAGACGAAAATGAGAATTAGCAAGGTAATAGAACGACTAAGCGACATTCTTGAGCGCGAAGGTGACATTGAAACAACCTGCACAGCAAGTACCCTGGAAGATGATCATGGCGGACCGATCCCTGATGTTTTCGAAAGCACTGTGGAAAATTTTGTTGTCGGTGAAAATCCTAAATTCGGAGGGAAAAAAGTTCGTATTTACATGTAAAAACCACCACGCTCCAAAAATAAAGCCGGCAACCCAACAGGTCCCCGGCTTTATTAATTTAAAAAAGTAATTAATCATTTACGTAAACGATTACGTAATTAATTACGTAATCGTCTCTTACCTTTTTATTCTTTCATGAATATTTATTGACTCTCTGCTAAATCTGTTGTATCATAGGTCTTTAAACAAAGAAACCTTAAAACTGACCACTACAGGAGAATACCCAATGACAAACTATGGAAACAAGACACCCACTTCGCCAGAACAAACCCTGGGAGTTGAAAAAATTGTGGAAATTTGCCAAAGACATCAGCTGAGAGAAGAGGCAATTGAAAAAGTATTTGAAATCTTGAGCGACTGGGAGGTTTTGGACGGCAACCAAGAAGCAAAAATACAAGTCGGTGCGTATATTGCAGGACCAGACCCTCAGAGAGAAAAAATCCTACTAGCCCTGACAAAAATCTCCATGGAATTCATGTGCAAAAGACTCGGAATATAAACCAAGCAGCAACAACTGCAAAAAGCCAAGGGTTTAAAAAATCTCCTTGGCTTTTTGATTTTCTATGTACTTACATATGTAAATACACATGTAATAACATATGTAATAACATTATTAAAAACTCACACCCACAAATCAATTCATGGGTGTGTTTTGTTTTTCGGATTTTCCCCTAAACCCATCCGCCAATTAGCGGATTTTTTCATTTTACCTTTTTCAAAATCTCCTCCCGATGCTTTTTAGTGTCACGCAAATTAGTTCCAAGCCCAAGACAAATTTTAGTCCCATTAATGTTCCCCAACTTACCCATGCCCAACACAACTCCCCAATCAGGAAAATCCAATTCCCAATCAAAAAACTCTGGTTTTATGAATTTTGCTGTTAACCCCCTTAACTCTTCAATGCTCTGACTTGTGTCAATGTCAATCTGAAAATGAGGAACCCACTCTCTCAAGGAGGCATCAATCTTTTTGGTCAAAACCAACTCAAAAATGGGACTCTCCTGACTATCCAAATTACAAATAAAAAACCATCGCTGATTTGAAAAACCAGACTCCTCTTCATAGATCTTGAATTTTGTCCCTACTAACAAATTCTTGAAATGATCAATTTCACTTTCAACGTCTTCGCAAACATAACTAATCCCAAGATGATTAAGGCGAACTATATCAACCTGAGAACAAAGTTTTTCCAGCTCAGCAAAATCAACATGCGAAAAATTTTTTTCAGTCGAGTCTGAAAATATCTTTCTACTCACATCTTCCTTGCCAAAAAGCAAAATCGACTCCTCGTTTATCTCAACAAAAGGCTCTCCATCTATTAAAAGCTTCGCAGATTGGCCATCAAGCGTCAAAAACTGACCGGAAATCTCGCCCTCCCTTGTCAATATTGAGATAAATTTAACAACCGCCTGATTGAAGTTCATAGGAATATTTTTATTTCAAAAACCTTTTTAAAAACTTCTCTCTATCAATCTCGGCTACTTTTATTTCTCGATCTTCATGTATAAAATGTTTTTGTCTAATTTCATCAGAAATTTCATAAACCCCAAAACCAACCGCAGTAAATAACCCCGGATGCTTAGCCACCAAATGAGACATGGCTGTTATTTTTTCCACCTCTGGATCCTTTTCAACGATCTCGGCAAGCTTTCTCATCCCCTCACGATATAATCCAAGTTTATTGCCAACAGTCCTGCCAGCAGGCGCATGTAACTGTATCTCGGATCCAATTTTTTCGTAAGACAACAGGCGATTAATTTCAACAAACCCACCAGACTCATTCATGGCACGTGCTTGTGCCTCTTCAAATTTATCAGCATGGGACTCTCTAATTTTCAAAACCGGACCGAGCGCTTTCATGACTGCGTCCAAAAAAAGCTCCTTTTCTGGAATGTCGCCACAAGCTTGAAGATTATTTATTGTTTCCTCTGCTTTTTTCTCAGAAAGAATCTCTTTATCAAAATTTCGAAAGAATTCCTCAATTACTTTTTTTATAGCACCTATTCTTTCTTCGGGTTCACTGAATTCATCAAAAATATGACCAAATTGAACTCTAATTCGTTTATATAATTCCGATTCCGGACCAGTTTCTATTGAATTAGAAATTGAAATTTTTTCCATTTTTGTTATTACTACTTCAACCGCTTTAATTATACCCCCCTACCCTTCAATATGCAATTTAAAAAATCCTCAACCACGCAAAAAGATATTTGAAATATCTTTTTATTTGTTTTTTTATTTTTCAACTTTCAAATTTGACCTTTCTTTTTTAAAGCTCTTTGTATTCTCTAGTTTTTACTATTTAAATACTCAGCGATTCTCTCTTTGTCCTCTCTGTCTTTATCTCCTTTAAAATAAACTTCCAAAAATTCTATAGAATCGTCATCCTCGTAATACGCATAAATTAAACGAAGAGACTTATTTTTTAAATACGCACATGAGAACCTGGCTTTAAAAATATGGACACCTTTCGAGCTAGTTAATTCAGCCCAATTTCTACTGCAATTTCCACAAGGAAAAACAACCAAAATCTCTTTGAATTTTTCCAAATCTTGATCTAACGACTTGTATTTTTTTTTAAATTTTTTGAATTCATTCTTGAATTTAGAAATTTCTTCGAATTGCATAGTTGCTAATATTACAGTTCTTCAAATTCCCTAACGGACAGGTTGTCTGGTCTATAGAAAACATGATCATACTCCAAGTCTGCTCCCGGTTTAGCGGCTGCCCACGGCATATCTTCATGAGAAATTCGAGAAAGTTCCTTGGCCGTTCTGTCTCCATAGCGAGCAATTACATCATCAATCATCTCGAGCTCTTTACCGCTTAAACTGCCCAAATCAGCTTTTTTACGAGGCAAAAACTTTTTCTGATCATAGGTAAAAAATTTACTATTTACAGCTTCCACTTCTTCGTCTTCCTTCATCCGATCTACCACTTTAGCAAATTCCCTAGGAGCAGGCCCGTGATGATTTCTAAAATAAGTTAGCCCCATTATTTGCTCCTCATATTTTTCATAATAATCAAAATCGATAAAATAAAGTAATTTATAAATAACAGTCATTCCTACATTGGGCTTGCTTCCTACTTTTTCTAATAAATAGAGGAAAACTTGTTTAAATTTTTCAATATTTTTTTGCGGAATCGATATCCTAATGTTGGTATTTTTAGACTCGCTCTCGACGCTAGCAACCAAGCCAAAGATGTCTTCTAGTTTTCTTTTCTCAGATATTTTTAAAGGCCTTTCCCCTTTCTCTATTTTTATAAGTGTTGGCCGAGAAATTCCCAAACGCAAAGCAAGGTCCTCTTGAGACATTCCGTAACTATCTCTCAGTTCTTTCGCATTTATTTTTTTTACACTCATCTTATTTTTACTTAATATTACTTATCTCTTTTATTGTCTAAACAATAGCACATCAGCCAAAAATAGTCAACTATTTTGTGAATAAATTGTAAATTTATTGTAAAATTTGACAACATTATCAATGTTTGTTAGAATTATGAAGTTGCAATAAAGAAAATTATGAATAAAAAAATCCCAAAATAAAAAAGAAGCGAAGACTAAGCTAATAATCCCGCTTCTTCCTGAACAAATCAATGTTCCCTAACTAAAAACATTGTAACTCAGGTCTTGGATATTAGCAACTTAATTATTTATAAAATTTATGATTCACGATTATAAAGGGCACTACCCATATTCAGCAGAAATAATAGAAAATTGGGATTCCACTTCTATCGGGGTTTACTATTGCGGATACAAAACTCAAGAAAATAAACTAATACCGCTGTACATCGGCAAAGGTGCTGGGGAGGGAGGAATGAGATCTCGCCTCCTAGATCACTTAAGAGAAGATAACTGGCCAGACATTACCCACTTCGGATATCGCACTTGCGACACTGAAGCCGAGACTGAGGAATTAGAAAAAACGGAAATAGCCAAATACAAACCAAGATATAACCATCAAGGTAAATAAAACCCACCATACATAAAAGGAGCTTGATTTAATTAAGCTCTTTTTAGTATTCACCTCCTTCTTTTCCCCAGGCGCTTTTTAAAAAAGTACGTAAACGTTTACGTAAATTTTTAAATAAATAATTACGCCTATCCTGATGAAGGTAATCATTTCTTATCTTTTCAATAACCCTTCTTTTCTTGAATCCATATTTGCGTTTATAGATGCACTCAACACCATCTATTTCCATTCTCACTCTTCATTTTCTTCGATACGCCTGCCCGCCTTTGGAGGGACGAAGAATCGAAGAAAATATGTTCCTCTCATCTCATCGCTAGCTATCAACCGAAGGTTGTATTATTCATTACTAATTATTTATTATTCATTGGCAGTTTTCTCCCAAAAAACTGTCTCCCCACCCCACCCAAAAACAAGATTCAAAGATATTCTAGGTGCATCAATGTATAAATACATTGATACACCACCTTCAACTCACTTCAACTCACTCTCCCAATCTCCATTCGCTACAATACACTGTAGTATTGTAACACTCAATTTTCATTCCACTCCACTATCATATACTAGAATATGATAGTACTTAAATTTATTTCCCCAACCAAAAAAGGCTCCAAGTAACAATCTACTCGAAGCCTTTTTTCTTTTCCTTTTTCGTTGATATTTTTTATTCTTTTATCCCAAATGGAAGCCAGGAAATACATACATCTTTCGATTGACCCGCATCGTTGTTGTCTGGAGACGTGAAACACACATTTTCTCTCATAAATTTTTTATGTGTTCCCCAATCCACCAATAAAGATGCACAGTAGTTTGTGCCTGGGTCCAGTCCTTTCAATGTATAGTTGATAAAATCCCAGTCGTGCTCGCTTGCTTTTAATTTCACTTTTTTACGTAAACTTGGCTTGTCTTCTTTCCAAATATGAATTTCGAAATTTTCAACATTACTTCCAAAGGTATAAGCGTTCCAGTTTACATTGACCGAAACCTTTTTTTCAACAGGGCTTCCAGCTATCGCAAAAAGAGGCGATAACAGACAAATAAATAATATGGAAACCGCCAATAATTTATATTTTTTCATTGAATTCTCCTTTTCCTATTTTTCAAAAGCCTATCATTTAAAATCAATGTACTGAATAACCATTCTACTCCATTCTCTCCAAAAATCAACCCAAAACCATCTCCAATCCACACAATCCCCACCCCACCCAAAAAAGATTCTAAGTGCATCAATGTATCAATACATTGATGCACTAAATATTTCGCTTATCTCGACTTCTATTGACTTTTTACTTAATCCATGTTATAGTTAAAAATTAAATGAAGAAGCTTTAAAAAACCCACTATAAAGGAGGAAGATTGTTATGGCACTTAAATGCGCAGAGAGTGATTGCAAAAACAAGGTGAATCTTGAAAATGGTACTCCCATCCGAACAGGCTGTCGATCCTGGGATTGGGCCTATCCATGTGAAAAGTGCGGGCGTTTACATTTTTTAAGCGGTATGGATGAGAACCAGCCTCCATCCTGCTTCGGCGTAACAAACCGTAGCGAAGAAAGGGCCTTTTTGATTGACGGCGAAGTCGTCAACAAGCCACCTGTTGAAGCCTAAAAGGTTGCAGCAGACAATTACCCCAACAATTTCAGAAATTGTTGGGGTAATTATTTTGTCTTCACAAAAAGCTATCTCAAAACCCTTCTTATTCTAATTCCAACAACAAAAAATTCCACATTCTCATTCTCCACTTACTACTATACTACGTAGTATAGTAGTAAATCTATTTTCCTTTACCCCGTTAAATTGAGTAGCACCATTTAACCAGGGCCAACCAAAAAAGATAAGAGATGATTACGTAATTAATTACGTAATCATCTCTTATCTTTTTTGCATCCATATATCGATATATGGATGCACTGACCCCTCTCCTGGCAAATAAAATTCGAACTTCTTGCACATAAAAACAGAAAATCCACCAAGGCGGATTTTCCGCTGGTGGACTTTTTGGTTAAATTTAAATTGGCGTGATTGTCAAAACGACGAGCCGGCCAACTTTTTCTTTTTCAGGAATATCGGAGAGTTCTTTACGAGATATTCTTTTGAATCCGTGCTCCTGATCTCTTTCGTATTCCGTAACTTCAAAAGAGAATTTGTAGCCGTCTTTTTCAAAACTCACCTTTTCATAAAAGTCCCCTTCGAATCTTGTGGCACTACTGAATTCGTAGGAAGCCATTACAAAAAGGTTGCCCTCAATTGCTGCCCTGAAATCAGCCCAGGAAACTCTGACAGCCGAGAGATCGACTTTGATGTATCCCAGTCTGGTTCGGTCGATAATGTCAGTGGGAAATAAAACAAAATCCTCCTCCCCGTAACTTTCCAGAATAGCCTGGGCAAAGACACCAAACCCCAACGCCTTTCCAACCACGAGAATATAGAAATAGCCATTATCTGTTATAATCTTTACCTTCTCCATTGGACATCTCCTTGCGTAAAATGGTTTTTAATACGTACATCTTCCGAATAAAAGATGATAGCATATTCATGTTATTTGTAAAGATATCCAAACAAAAATATGACCTTAAAACAGCAAAAAGGCTCCGAGTAACAATCTACTCGAAGCCTTTTTCTCCTCTTTTCCTTTTTTCTCTTTAAGCGGTTAATTTGAAACCGCAAGGGTCGCCGGAAATTTTTACCAAATCAAAGTGAATGCCGTGTTTATTGAAGCTGATTCCGACAAAACCAGCTTCTATCATTTTCATTGCCAATCTTGAAATTTTCCGATAATTGTCGTCACCATGGAATACATTAACCGCAATGGTTTCGGCGTCTGGTTCAAGTCTGCCCTTGATTGCTTCAAACAAAGGATCGAGAAAATTCTTCTTTCTCAAAAACTCCTCAACTTTCCGCTCGAAATATCTAATACCAGGGTTCTTCTCCAGTTCCTCAAAATCAAAGGACCCAATAATCTCTCCCGGCCCGCCTATCTCCAATTTCACTAAAACAAATGTCGGGGGACCCCGATCAACTGTAATTGGCCCAGTATAATCATCCCGCCTCCAAAGAAATCTCATTCCAAAAACCAGTTCTGGAGGACAATCCAGACCAGCCAATTTTAACAAAAACTCCCGGAGCCAGGTGGCACTTTCCGCTGGCAAAGCTTCTTCTATTCTTTCTGGTGCCAGTTCACTACGTTCAGCCCAATTTTTAGGCCCGAAAAAAAACTGTAAAATTTTCATGAATCCCTCCTCTCCTTATTTCAAAAGTCTATCATTTAAAATCAATGTACTGAATAACCATTCTACTCCATTCTCTCCAAAAATCAACCCAAAACCATCTCCGACTCACAATCCCCGCCCCACCCAAAAAAACAATTTCTAAGTGTTCCCATGTATCGATACATTGATACACCACCTTCAACTCACTTCAACTCCCTCCCTCAATTTCCATTTACTACAATACACTGTAGTATTGTAGTGCTTAATTCCTAAAAACAGAAAACCCACCGAGGCAGGTTTCTGTCAATCGATGGGCATTGAGTTTTTGATTTTAGCCTTTGGCACAGCTCTCAGCGTGCCTGGCAATTTCTTCCAGCCAGGAGCTCAGGCCAGGAGCGGGGACTTCAGCTTTTTTGGCCAACTTTTTAAGAAAATTCGCGATCTCCATTTCTTTCCCCTTGGGAAGCTTTCCTTTGAGAAGCATGCCAGCAGATCGTCTGGGCAATGTCTCATCGCTGGTTATTCCATCGATGAGCGCCTGAACGTCCCTGCTGAGATCATCAAAGATCACTTCATGAAACGGCCTTCTTAACAATTCATTTCTGTTTACCCAGGCCCCGTCAAAAGTCCTTTCGATTGCACGGTGATGACTTCCTGTTTCAACTTCCTTGATTGTGTTTTCAGCTATTTCCCAGAGGGAGCTTTCTTTGGATACGTGAACTTTTCCTGCTTCGGGGTCTAATGTTTTAATTTGTCTTAACAACAATTCTTCAGGTTTCATAAGGAGCTCTCCTTTAAAAGATTTCAACTTAATTGTTGAAAGGAAATACTACACCAAAACAAAAAATAAATCAACCCAAAACCACTCTTCAAAACAAAAACGGCGAGCTTTAAAAACCCACCGTTTTTTATTATTCATTGTTCATTGTTCATTATTCATTCCAGTTCTCTATCCGGAAAACTGCTAGTAGTCCATCATATCACCCTCTGGAAGATAGACCTCCCCATAATCAGCAGTAAAGGCCTCTTCAATCCCTCTCCCAACTGGATTTCGGTTGTCTAAAGCAAACTGAAACATCATGCCGCCAAAAAGCATCGCAAAAATAGGCATTAAAAAGAATATCACCGCCAAGACAATTACCAACCAAGTTCTTCTTTTTCTAGTCGGATCATAGACAACAATAGTTCCCGCAATCATATCGTGAAGACCTTGCTTTTTCTTAGTAAACGCAACCATCAAAAATCCAATACCCAAGATGATTCCACTCACAAGCTTCCCCACAATCTCTCGAAGTGACGCTTTGCCAACACTGAGCATTCCCCCATCTTCGGTGGTCACTTTCAATCCCACTGCCATTTTCCCCAGAGTCGCCCCTTTGTTGCTCAACATATAGATGGCATATCCCCAGATCAAAGCATAGGACAAAAGCTTGCCCAAATTTTCACCAAAAATAACACTCACTAATGCGATAGGAATCAATAAAATAAACCCATCTAAAATAGCCGCAGCAACCCTGACAAAAAAGCCAGCATATTCAACTTGCGCTTGTGCCTGCGGCGCTCCCCCTTGAGCTTGTGCCTGCTGTGGCTGTGCTTGAGCTTGTGGTTGTGGTTGTGGCACTTCCCCCTGAACTTGATTTTGTTCTTGCATTTTTTATTTTTTATTTTTTATTTAAAATACCTTTTAATTATTATATCACCACCAAAATAAAAATCCTAGAAAAACATATTCATAATCTTCAAATTAAAAAAATCAGTAATCATTTACGTAAATGATTACGTACTTATTTACGTAAACGTTTACGTAAATTTTTCTGGGCTTTATTTACGGTGCTCTCTAATAGTGAACCCTCCGTGGATTTTTTTGATGGTCACTTTTTGTTTTTCTCTCCAACCAAGATCTTTGACCATCCTGATTGGCAAGGTCACTGAGATTGAATGCCGACCAACCTTGGTCAACTTCCTCACCATCTCATTTTTTGAACTTTTATCCGCCATTTTATATTATTTAAAAATTAATTTAAACGACTCGCTCTAGACTCGAATGACCGGAGGACTTCTCTTCTCCCATTTTCCTCATCCTAGAAATGGCACCTTTGAAAGAATTAATATTTTGTTGAACATAGCCTTTGATCCCGCTTCGAGGATCCTCAAAAATTTTGATCTGGTTTTCGAAAGAGTCTAGGATTTTATTAAAGATTTTTGTTTCAATTTCGGATGGCTGTCCTTCTACTTCTGTGTTCATTCCAGTTAATAAATTTTCAAGATCTTGTTGACTTAAAGCAATCATAAAAAGTGGCACATGATACATTTCTTTTCTAACAATTTTTTGCCTTTCATTTTCATCCAATTCATTTTCAAAATTAAGTCCATATTTCAAATGAGCTCCGCCCTCTCGAGCCTTGTTAAAAACTTTTTCTAACTTTTTAGTATTACCAATCAAGGAATCAGTCCCCCTGATTTCATCAAAAGCTCCCACAACTTTTTGGGTTTTGGCGTCAATAATAACAGTATCTACCCCATTAAAATAGTCATCATATTTAGAGGCTCTGGCAACAATGAATTCTGAGTTTAAAAATTTATAAAAAACACACAAAATTGCTTTTTCCAGTTTTTCTGGCTCCGTGCCTTCTTTTTCCCTCCAGTAGCTTAATCTTTTCTCCGGTGTATCAAGTCCCTTGTCCTTAAAAAAATCCAACCGGCTGGAATTGGTGGTGTGGGCATCACTAAATATTTCTTCTTGTTTCAAAACCCTGCTCTTGTCTTTTTCAACATCAAAGCCGGAAACACTTTCAAACCCTTCCATTTTTATAGAAGAATCAAGATTTAAAATTTCACCATGTTTTTTATTTTGAATTTCAGAAATTTCTTCGACAAGATTGTCTAAAGATTTTTTTGCGACTTCAGGGCTCTTGAAAAATTCACTCATTTTTTAAAAATTAATTATAAATGAATGTCAGTCCCAGACTTGAATGCTGGAGTGTGAAAAAGAAAATATTTCATTTTTCCAATCATGTTATACGGGGTGTCTTTGGGAACAAAAACCAAGTCATTTGGTCCAACTTGGCTTTCTTCTTCTCCAACAATAAATTTTCCCTCACCTTCAAGAATAAAATAGATCCGATCCTCTATCGGAGACTTCACTTTGCCATGTTCCCCATCAATTTCAATCAACGTCCCGCTGAAAGCATCATTAATATTATATTCAGCAAGTTTCATATTCCGAACTTCCTTTTTGTTAGTATCTTCGTGTTTTATAATCATTTTCTCGGTTATTTTTTTAATTACCTAATTATACCCCGTTAAATAGACTTCGTCTAATTTTTACAAGCAAAAATAATTTAACGGGGTAAAACATTTTTTCTTCAAGCTATGCAATTTTTATCAATTAATTTTTAACCAATTTTTTTGACAAAACACCCCATTTCCAGTAGAATTCATCCTCTCTGCCAAACTCACGAATCGCGCTTAGCTTTAGTCTATATCAAGAATCTAGACTAACTGGTAAGACGGGATTCGCCTGTTTTATCCTGTCGGTCATGCCGATGGAATGATTCCCCAGGAGTCATCATTTTGTCCTTTTTAAACAAGGAGGTATTAGAGATGAGAATGGAAGAAATTTTAAGAAGCCACCCGGGCTGGTGGTGGGGTGACGGCCCCAAAGTAGAAATTGTGCGTATGAAAAAAACGCCGTTTATTTTTCCGGGGATTTTACCAGATTATTGCACTCCAAATAAAATAAAAGAGTGCCTGACAACCATCTTTGGAAACTACGCCCAGCGCTGGGCAAAAGAAAACCTGGAAAACACTCAGGGAGCAGGCTATCCCACTTTTCTGCATCGTTGCATTAAGTTTTCCGGCAGACTTTCAGGCAATGAAATCATGAATGGTCTGAATAGCATGGAAAATTTTATAAGACTTCCGATGAAAATTGACAACTCCGTTCTCTGTTTTAAACGGGTGGGAAATTCTCTGGCCATCAAAATCGGAGATCGAAACGGAAACACCCACCGAGATGGCACGGCTATCCTGAAAAAACTGTGCGAGAAGGAGGAAGTCCGACTCGTAGGTCTAAAGACCCGCTATCTGGATGAATTCGTCAAAAAAATCGTCTTCACAGTCCCCCTGGTTCGAACCGAGGAAAAGTCGATTGATTTGAGAGCTCTAGTTTGCGAGCTTGAAAAATTCTGTCCCGGTTTTAAATGGGGAGAAGATTTCACCAAGCTTCCAAGAATGCTAATTGAACACTACCGTTCTGAGCACCCCGGACAAGTTCCAGCTGGAAAATTCGGTCATGCCAAAAGGAAACTCCGACTTGTTCATATGGACTATGACTCACAATCCCCACTGAAGCCTGATCACTCCTCGCGTAGAGGCAATGTTGAACAGGGCAACACTCTCGGCCCCTGGAAATTCATCAATGAAGCTGACCTGTTTCTGCAGATCACAATTGACGGGGGACTCTCTGAGATCAGCGACACCACGGGAATCTCAGATGACCACGATGTGGCCCAGATACGAGAAGACTTGTGGAATTTTTCACTCCTCACATATCACGAACTCTCAGCCATGCTGAAGGCCAAGCAGATGAAAAAATAGAGCCTTCGCATCAAAAAACTTAAGGCCCTGCAAGCAAAGCTTGCAGGGCCTTAGAAATTCCCCCAACCAAAAAACCGTTGAAGCAAAGTGTTGCCTCAACGGTTTTTTATTTTTCACCGACTGATTGTTAATCAGCCAGTCTGTTTTTCCGGCAATTCGGATTTTTTTACAAATTGACCGTCCAGAAAATAGCACCATTCCTCATCATCCTTCCCTGTCCAGACAATTTCTGGAGGGATTGGGTCTGGTTTTTTCGCTAGAGAGTGCACAAGACCACACTGACTGCAGAAAAAAAGATCTTTGGTGAGCTCCTTTGTTCCTGCCGCCGGAATCTCAACTGGCTTGCTTAAATCGATTCTTCCTTCTGCGCAATCAGGGTCCATGCATTCCGGGCCAGCTCCTTCAAAATCAAAAAGTTTTTTCATTTCTACAGAAATGATCTCATCAACCCCTTCGAAATCCCGATCAATCACTGCTCCCAGAATTCGATACACAAATTCTTTGATCCTGGTTTCATTCCCAGGATCCAGTTTGATTTTATACTCCATTTTTAGACCCTCCTTTCCCGAAAAGAATTTCTTCCAGACAGTCGTCGAGGGAATCTGGGTCTGCCGTTAAGTCTGACTTATCTAGATCAGAAGAGCCCATGGTAACACCTGCTCCCGTGCCAATCCAGTGCTTTTTAAGCCTTCCCAGGTCGCCCCTTGTAAGAACAAAAATATCCTGAGAAAGAAGACCATCAACCGAAAATCCTTCCGCCGCTTCACTCAGATCGATAATAATAGTGTCATTGAGCTGAAGCCCCCGTCCAATAGCAATCTGGACGATTTGGTCAAAAGGCTCCTGCGCCCCCGGACTTACCTTGGCTTCACCGCCGATTTTTTCAACCGCCACCGGCTCGCCTTCTCTTTCATGAATCAAGGCTTTGGCCGACTCACTGATGTTCGGCCGCTCCCTTTCAATGTCTGCAACGATCTCCTTGTCCTCTTCCCAGTCAGAAGGAAGAACATAGGCCACCATTTTAAGAGCACCCCCTAATATTCCGTAGATTTTTAAAGATGCTTCTTCATCAACCTCCAAAAACTTGGAAACAATCAACGACCAGTCCTTTGGAAAACCAAACGGAAGTCCGTTTAAACCGCCCAGGAAATTGAAATTATCATCCAGACACTTGACTTCAAACTGATAGAACCTCGCTCTTTCAACTTCAATGAGCAAGGCAAGATCAAACCCCTCTCCCGGTTTATCAAGAAGAAAGACCTTAGCCACTCCTCCTTGATAGTTTGCCAACATCATCATCGCAATCGCCCTTGCCTTTTCCTTGCTAATAACAGCTTTTTCTGCCATCTTTCATTCCCTCCCATAGTTTACAATACTTGTTTCATTCAATTTTCAATGTAAAACATTATTATACCTTTTTTTCACTTTTTGTCAATTCTAATTGACCATCCTTGCTTGCATCCATAAACGCAAATATGGGTGCAACCATAAACTTGGCTTTTCTTGACTGCTATTGACAATATTGAATAATTATGCTATCATAAAGTTTTAGCATATTATTAAATTTAAACACGAGGAGGAAATAATATGGGAACTATAGCTCCACTTCCAGCAGACAGAGTAGCTGGTTTTATTCCTGGGGTGAGATATGAGTTCACTCCAGCACAGCATCTTCTTGCATTAGAGATTGCATTAGAGATAAAAAGCTCTGACGGAAAACCGAAAGCAAGGACCTTTCTGGAGGGTTTATGCAAAAGTTATGACAGAAAGAAAAAAATTGGAGTATTTGTTGGACACTCCATCGAAGATGGCGAAGAAAAAGAATTTATGTTCAGGGTCAAATACGGCACCGGGGGAAGCGTTGCCACTGAAAAATGAGAGACCAAACTCAATTCCAAAAGCCAAGGATTTCAACAATCTCCTTGGCTTTTTAGTTTTTTCTATGTACTTACATATGTAAGTACATATGTAATGACATATGTAATAACATTATCTAAAATTCACACCCATAAATCGATTTATGGGTGTATTTATTTTTTTGTCAAAATAATACGTTGATGCTTCAACGCATCAACGTAAAGTATTTGAGAAAATTTACGTAATCATTTACGTAAATGTTTACGTAATTAATTACGTAATCGTCTCTTACTTTTTTTGTTCCCATGTATCGATACATGGGAACACTGAAACATTCCAGCGGGATTATTTATTTCTTGCTTTCACGATGAAAACAAGCTTGGTTATTTCGACCAGTGAAATGTTGATGACAATAATGACCGCCAAAATCAACCAGCCTTTGAGGTCAATGGGAACAGTTTTGATCAGAGTTTGCAAAAACGGAACATAGATTGTTGACAAGAAAGCAAAAACCACGAAAACCGAAGAAAGATTCAGCCACTTGTTGTTGAACAAATCAATTTGCCAAATGTTGCGATTGAGGTCTTTGAAGGAATAGATAATGAAAGCGGTGTCGAGAGCAAAAAATCCAAACATCAACGTTCTGACATAGGCCAAATCCCAACCCATTTTTCTCCACAACAGCCAGAACATGAAAAGGATTATGAATTGCTCAATGATTCCGGTGAAGAAAATCAAAACTTTCATTTCTTTGGTGAGAAGATTGGTTTTGATTGTTTCAGCTTTTTTCTTCATCACTCCCTTCTCTGGCGGTTCAAAGGCATAGGCAATGGTCGGGAAAGTGTCTTCAATAAAATTATTCCACAAAATCTGGACTGGTAAAATTGGGAGAGGCCAGCCAAAAACCACCTTGGAAACTCCAACCACAATGATTGAAGCAAAAGAGTCGCTCAGGATATAGGCGATGGATTTTCTCAAGTTTTTCAAAATCGTTCGTCCTTCTGCCACCGCCTCAATGATGATGTCGAAACTGTCGTTTAAGAGAACCAAATCAGAAGCCTGTTTGGCAATCTCTGTTCCCGAGCCGACCGCAATTCCGATGTCGGCTTTTTTAATGGCCGGAGCATCATTGACTCCATCTCCCACCATTGCAACCACTTTGTCATTTTCTTGCCAAGCATTGACGATTCTGATTTTGTGTCTGGGCTCTGCTCGAACATAGATTTTAAAATTGTGAACTGTTTTCTTGAGTTGACTCTCACTCATTCCATCCAAATCTCTCCCTTCCAAAACTTGATGGGCTCCAATCTGCAAACCAGCTTCCTGGGCAATGAAAAGCGCCGTTTTCATTTGATCTCCAGTGATGATGACTGGTTCAATTCCAGCTCCTTGGGCTTTCTTGATGGCACTTTTGATTCCTTCCCGCAAAGGATCCTTGAGTCCTGCCAAGCCAACAAAAGTCAAATTTTTCACTTCCTCCAAAAGCTCAGCTGGGTTTTTGAGAGGTTTTTTTATTTCCCTGAAAGCCAAGCCAACCACCCGAAGTCCCTCTTCAGCCAAGTTTTCAGTTTTTTCTCGCCATCGATCTTTATTGTTTGATTTTTCAATCAACTGCTCTGGGGCTCCAGTGACATAGATGAAATATTTATTTCCCTCTTTCACCAAGCTGGCCTGAAATTTGTGATGAAAATCAAAAGAAAATTTTAAAAGCTCATGAGTTTTTTGGACTAAATCTTTTTGATAGACTTTTTTTGAAACTCCCATCAAAAACAAAGCTTTGTCTGTTGGAGAGCCATTGACCACCCAGTCGTCTATTTTTTCATCAGGATTTTCGATATAGGCCTCATTGCAAATCACCCCAATCTTGGTAGCCAGATTTTTGTTCTCACTAACCAATTTTTCAATCTGCATTTTCCCTTGAGTCAAAGTCTTGGTTTTGTCCAAGCAAATGATTGAAGCCGCTCCAAGGGTTTCAATGGAATTCATTTTTCGAACCAAGCCTTTTTTGCGAAGCAGTCTCTCCATTCCAATCGCCAAAATAACTGTGACAACAATCGGCAAAGACTCCGGCACTCCCCCGACTGCAATCGCCACAGTAGCTTCGAAAATTTCTAGAAGAGGATCCCCTCTCCACAAACCACCGACAAACAAAATGCCAACTAGAAAAACTATTACTGCTCCAATAAACTTGCCCAATTTGGCAATCTTCTTTTGCAAAGGACTTTTGAGCTCCTTGGTTTCTTTTAATAAAAATGCGATGTCTCCCACCTGAGTTCCCTCACCCACCGCCGTGACCAGCCCCAATCCCTTTCCAACTTCAACCAAACTTCCCATATAGACCATGTTTTCTCTGTCAGCCAAAGGGGTGTCGGCTGGGATTTTTCTAGTAATTTTTTTTGATTCGTCTGACTCACCAGTCAAAATCGCTTCCGAGACTTGAAGATTTTCTGATGAAACCACTCTTGCATCCGCCGGAATTTTGTCTCCGGAGCGCAAAACAATCAAATCCCCAACAACCAATTCTTCTTGGAAAACTTCTCGCTTCCTTCCGTCGCGAATAACAGTGGCGGTTGTCTTCAAAGCCGAGTGGAGTTTGGCAAAAACTCGAGAGACTTTCATTTCTTCTCCAAAGCCAAAAAATGAGTTGGCCAGAACTGACAAACCAATCACCAATGAGTCAGTGTATTCTTTCATCAAGAATGTGATGATTGAAGCAATGATCAAAAGATAGATCAAGGGCGAGTTGAACTGGCTCAAAAAAGTTTTGATCAAAGAAAACTTTTTGGCCTTAACAATTTTATTTTGACCATAGGTCTCTTTCCGAAAATCAACCTCACTCTCGCTGATTCCTTTTTTCAGATCAGAGCCCAAAAGATTTTCAACTTCCTTGCTCGAAATGCTGTGCCACAGAATTTCTTTCAATTCTTCTTTGTTTTTCATTTTTAATTTATTTTGAATTTATTTTATCATAATATTATTTTAGCAAACTCAACCAATAAATAAAGCCCTCAACGTTTTTAGCGTCGAAGGCCTTATTGACTTTCATTGATGAACTATCTTTTGGTAAAGGGCTCAAGTCGCCCTACAATAAACAAGCAGGTGTCCCTCAAATTAGGAGCACCCGGCTCCCCTTCCTGCACAGCAAGACTCTCAGCTCTGTTGAAAACAATTTTGACCGCTTTCTTGATCTCAGCCAGCAAGTCTGCTGTGTGCCTGAATTCTTTCCCGGCCTGCTTCAGCTCCCCTTCAAGGCCTCTTCTCTTTCTTTCAGATGCTTCAAGTTTTTCAAGAGTGCTCTCAAGGTCATCTTTGAGCATTTTAACTTGTTCTTCTGGCGAAGCTTCTTTCACTATTTGGTCTGTGTTCATTTTTCCCCTCCTTTGAAAGATTCAATGATAAATTGCCTTGGAAATAAATTGTGGCACAAAACAAAAAAACAAACAATATTATTTGATATAAAAATTTAGCCAAAACAAAACAGGGTCGCTGTGTAGTTAACAACTGACCCTGTTTGTAAAAATAAGCCTCAGCGGTTTATCAAACCCTCGCTTCTGACCGCTTGCGAGAAAGAGGGCTGGTCAACTGAGGATGAATGTGGGAAGCGCCTATGGTAGAACCAGCCTTCTTTAAAGGAACGGCCGCGAAAGAGCCGGGCTTGTTACCATTCTCTAGCCCAAGTTCCTTTTGGGCCTTGATGAAACCCTTTTTATCCAGATTAATGATCAGAAAATTTTTAATGCGCATCTTAACTGCATCTGTTACAAGATCACAATTTCCGCCGATCCCTTCGAACATGACCTGATCAATGCCTTTAAAGGCATTGATGGCCCTTCTAACATCCTGGCTTCTGGGCGAACAGAAAAGCTTCTTAAGAGCTTGAATGAATTTCCAGTCAAGCATCGGCTTGCCTCCTTTTGAGCTTTTCTCATAAAAACTGGTTCTCCCCAAAACTTCAATCAAACGAGAAGTTTGCCTTGCATTGATTTTTTTGATAGTCTTTTCGCTCATTGTTTTCCTTTTTGAATAAAAGTTAAACCAAAAAACCTTTGCCCTTGCCTATATTTTCAAAAAAACTAGTACCAGCACTATACCATAATTGACAAATAAATCAAGAGTTTTTGGCCAAAAGTCTTGATTCTGTAAAAAAAACAAGAGTAACATTGAAACTAAATTGACTTTGAAGAAAATTCAAAAAGAGGAGAGCTCAGAATGATGCCCCCGATCGAAAGTTACACAAAACTAGAAACTTTGATAATCATAATTTTTGCCATCTTTGTCTTGTATCAAATCTTCAGACCATCAGAAAAAAAGAGGTAAAAAAATGAGACAAAAAAGCAACCGGCAGGGTTTATCTAAATCCTGCCGGTTCAAGCGTTGTGAAGCTTTTTTAGACTTCCAGTAATGGCTCTTCTCCGACCATTGAGAAAAGAGTCGCCGTTGCTAATGGAGCAAGCGCCCAAAAAGCTATGTATGCCCATGGAAAAAATAATAACGCGACACACAAATAGATTAACCAATAGGCTGGGTAAATTTTATGCCCGCCTATTTCTGGCCAATTTCCGTATGGTTCTACGTAGAATTTTCCCCAGTTTCTTCTTAGTTTAATGGTTCTTCCAAAAAATAAGAAGAAAAAATGAATCACGCCAAAATAAATTGACATAATTACAACGAAAACTAGGAAAAATACAAAGATAAAAATTTTTGCCAAAAAAACTTCTAAAGGACTAAAGCCTGTTAACAAACAATTCCTCATAATCCCCCTCCCCAAGGTTCTGAAAAATTAAAATTAGACTTGCCCCAATATACTTACATATCAAAATTTTTTAGTCAAAGCAAAAAACTGCTTCGTTCGTCAAACTCAAACATCGCTCCGGCTTTCAAGTCCTGACGAAAGTGAAGCAGTTCACTTTCTCCGGGCGTACACAAAAACCGCTTTCGCGGTTTTTTTGTACGCCCGGCAGGACTTGAACCCACAACCTCCTGGTCCGAAGCCAGGCGCTCTATCCAGTTGAGCTACGGGCGCTCTATCTAATTTTTTTCATTTCGAATCCTGTAGCGTTTACACTGAGCGAGTGAAACGAGTCGAAGTGTGGACGCTACAGGATTCGAACCTGTGGCCTTTTGGGTGTAAACCAAACGCTCTAAACCAACTGAGCTAAGCGTCCTTAACAGATAGAAGTCTATTACAGTTTGACAAAATAATCAAGAGTAAAGGGCATTGATTATTAGCGCAGAGGGATTTCCCCTCGCTCCGACCTGCCTGCCGGCAGGCAGGCTCGGGTACCTGGGAGCTGCGCACCAAAAGCCTGCCTGGCCGGCAGGCAGGCTCGCCAACTCTCTTTTTCTCACTCCCTTCAAATCCCTCTGCGCGTACAAGAAAAAAGACCCTGTGGGTCTTTTTTCTTGTACGCGCAGAGGGATTTGAACCCCCGACCGTCGGCTTAAGAGGCCGCTGCTCTACCAACTGAGCTATGCGCGCATATTTAAGCAATAAAAAGATAATAGACTAAATAATAACTTTAGTCAATCTGTTTTTAAATCAACCCAACAATTTGTTTCGCCAATTTTTCCGAATCATGACGAATCAAAGAGCGAATGTCGGTGATTGAATCAGCCTTGCTATATTCTGGAACTGTCTTGCTCAGCATTTCCGCCACTACCACCTCATATTCTTTGGCCTTGAAACTAGAGTCATATTCTACCAAAACCTCCCCCTCTCTTTCATACTTCTTAGAAAGTTTCTCGTCCGGCTTTTCTTTATTATAAAGGACAAAATCAATCCGAGGTTTCGGAAAAAAGGAATTGATTGAATCTGCATAATCCTTCAAATCAAATTTTTCAGAATGCCCCTTCTTATTAACCAAATTACAAACATAGACGACCTTGGCCTTGCTTTCAAAAATGGCTTGTGGAATTTCTTTAACAATCAAATTTGGAATCACGCTGCAATAGTGATTCCCTGGTCCAATCACAATCAAGTCGGCTTCTCTGATTTTTTTTAAAGCCTCTTCGTTGGCTCTGGCCTTTGGAGAGAGAAAGATTTTCTTCACCCCTTCTTCTTGCAAATCATAATAATGATTGATTTCATTTTGCCCTTTCAAAATTTCTCCGCTCTCAAGCTCAACACAAAGTTTGGTGTTGTCATTAGTGACAGGCAAAACCCTGCCCTTGATGTTCAAAACTTTTTCAACCGTCTTCAATCCATCAGCAAAACTTCCTTTCATTTTCTCAGAAGCTGAAAGAAAAAGATTCCCTAAACTGTGACCTTTGAGTTGGCCAGATTCAAATCGATAGTTGAATAAATCTCGAAGTGCTTTCGACTCTTTGCTTAAAGCCACCAAACATTGCCTGATGTCTCCCGGAGGCAAAACCCCCAACTCATCTCGAAGTCGCCCAGTCGAGCCACCGTCATCAGCCATTGAAACCACAGCAGTGATGTCCAGATCATACTTCTTTAGTCCCGACAAAACCGTGAACCCTCCGGTCCCTCCACTAATCACAGCTATTTTTTTGGCTTGTTTTTTCATAAATAAGTTTTACCCTTTTCTTTAAAAAAAGTCACAATTAGTTTGTGGCTTTTTAAAAATACAAGTTTTTATTCCCCTCGAATCGCTTTCACAGCTTCCTCCAGAGCTCGATTAAGTTGAGGGTCCCAATTCCCTCGAATATCAGAATCCGTTATTTCAACTTCTATGTCGGCTTCCAGTCCAGTCTCGTTTATTGATTGCCCCAAAGGAGTCAGCCATTCAGCCACAGTCACTTTCAAACTTGATCCATCTGAAAAGTTTTCCAGCTGTTGAACTGAACCTTTTCCAAAACTTTTCTTGCCCACCAGTTTGCTTCCATTCAAGTCCCTCAAAGCTCCTGCCAAAATCTCTGAGGCACTAGCACTTCCTTCATTAATCAAAACAATCACTGGGGTCTCTGAAAAAACATCCCCTCCCATTGATTTGAATTTTTCAACGTTACCATTTCTGTGTTTCTCTTGGACAACAACGCTTCCTCTTGAAACAAACCTAGAAGCAATTTCGATAGAAACATTCAGGAATCCTCCCGGATTGTTTCTCAAATCAAGAACAATGGCTTTGTTATTGTCTGCAATAACTTTAGTGATTTCTCTACTGAATTCTTCTGCGGTATCCTCCGTAAAACTGCTGATTTGAAGATAGGCAATATTTCCCCATTTTTGTTCATAATAGACGCTAGCCAAATCAATGGTATCCCTAGTTATTTTTATTTCCTTAGTTTCAGTTGCCTCAGAGCTAATGACTGTCAAAGAAACTTCTGTCCCTTTGGGTCCACGAATTTTTTTGACCGCCTCATCAATAGTAATACTGGAAGTCATCTCATCATTAATTTTGATAATTTTGTCTCCCGCTCGAAGACCTGCCTTTTCAGCCGGCATTCCACTGATTGGTGCAATCACAGTCAAAATTTCATCCCGAATTCCCAGCTCGGCTCCAATTCCCTCGAAACTCCCCTCCATTCCAGTAGCAAATTCTTCAGAATCTTCCGGGTCCATATAGCTAGTATAAGGATCTCCGAGTGCCTTGACCATTCCTTCAACCGCTCCGTAGACCATGGTTTGGGTATCCAGGTCTCCATTGCTGATATGCTTTTTTTCTATCTTATCCCAAACTTTCCAAAAAATACTAAAGTCTATTTTTTCATTTTTCCCCTTATCGACATTTTTCAGAAGTTCACTTGGATTTGAAAGTTCTTCCACGAAGCTGGTCAAAGAATCAATCGGACTGTCTTCTGGCTGGCTTTGTTTTTTCCCCCAAGCCAATCCTCCATAGAAAAAAATGACACCGACCAAAATCAACCAAAAAAAGCCATACTGTTTTTGAAAAACAGTATTTAGTATTTTTTTAAAAGATTGACTAACTTTTTTAATGATTTTTCTTTGGTTGAACTTCCCCCTAGTCACCCTTCTCTTCGCTACCATTTTGAAACTTTTATTTTGTTATTACTTTTGTTGTCCAGTTGGGTTAATGTCACTTTGCTCTGGCAAATTGAAAATGTTTTGAACTAAGTTGTGAATTTCGTAATAATTATCTTGTCCAGCTCGAGGAACTAGAATATAACCAACCTCCTCTGGAGCGTCAACCGGATTAACCAAAAGCCCTTCCTCCGAACTCTCCAAAACTCTTTGATAGATTTTAGCATCTTGGATTCCAACATATTTCTCAAAAAACTTTTTCATTTCGCTGGAACTCAGATCAGTTTTCACGTTATCTCCAACTGCATTCAAAATGTTGTTAAGTTTTGAGAAATCAGAAAAAGTGTCCATCGAAATTAACTTTTCCTTAAGTTCCTTTAAGATAAGTTGTTGTCTTTTGGCTCTATCAAAATCACTTGAAGTCACTCTTGATCGAACATAACAAAGGGTTTTTTCTCCATTCAAGGTTTGCTTTCCGGCTGGCAATGAAAAGACTCCTCCGCATTCCTCGATTGGATTACGGCAAAGTGGATAACTGGCTACAATTTTTCCTCTTTCATCCTTCTTGTGTTCAAACTCACCTGTCTCAACAGTGAAAACACCCCCGACATCACCATCACAAACTTTCATCTCACTAAACTGAACCGGTTCTTCAAAAGGCTCTTTCAGATCAACCTCGACCCCACCAACGGCATCAATAAGCTGCTCAAACCCTCTGAAGTTGATGGCTACTGAATAATGAACATCCACTCCGGTGATTTCAGAAACAACTGTTTTCATCTCACTCAAACCAGTTGTGTTCGCTTTTTCCTCGCCGTAATAATAAATTGAATTTATTTTTGAGTGCTGAGAAGTGTTGGGCATCTTAACATAAAGATCCCTTGGGATAGAAACCAAACTAACCTTATCATCATTTCCGCCTTCATTCGCATCAAGTTTCAGAGTGACCAACATGATGGTGTCAGCCAACAAACCACCTCCTGGCATGTTCTCTCCCCTCATTCCCAACAATAAAATATTGGTTCTTCCTTGATCGTCTTGCTGGATGTCTCTATTTCCCAAAAGAGGAAGAACCCCAAAAACACTCCCTAAGGTTGAGTTATTAGATTCTGAAATTTTATTTAAAATATATCCGGTTTTGTAAACAAAAAAACCACCGCCCAACAAAAACAAAACCAAAAGAGCCAAAACAATTTTAATAACTCTTTTCTTCAAAGGTTTTTTGGGTTCCGCTTCGATTTTTGTCTTAGGTGCAGCTGCATTGAAATTAGAAATTTTGCTGAAATTAGAATTATTTCGATTCTTTATTGAAAACATTATCAACTTTTAAAAATTATTTTTGAAAAATAAAATCTCCTATTTGTTGTGAGATTTTAAACAGGCTCTTAAGATAGGAATACTTTCAATGTTTCTCTGGCAGTTTTTTCCCAGGAGTATTTTTTTGAATTTTCAATTCCTTTTTTAATCATTTTCCTTTGAAGTTCCGGGTCAATTATAACCTTAAACAAAACTTTCTGCAAACTATTTTTGTTGCCTGCTTTATAAAATTGAGCAGCTTCTCCTGCAACCTCCTTGGAGCATGGAATATCGCTAGCAACCACTGGGGTTTCTGAGGCCATTGCTTCTAATAGAGGAATTCCATAGCCCTCATAAAGAGATGGAAAAACAAAAATCTGAGCCTTTTGATGAATTGTTGCCAACTCAGAGTCCTCAAGATAGCCAGTGAAAATAAGATCTTGCAAAAAGGCTTTTCTGGTTTCATCCTTTTTGGCTTTTCGAATAACTTCATCGATCCTGGGATCATAGTTATGAGCGTTCAATTTTCCTCCAATCACTAATTGTAAATTTTTAACTTCTTTTCGATTGGAATTATTTTTCTTTAACTCCAAGAAGCCTTTGATTAAATTAGGCAAGTCTTTTCTCGGTTGATGAGTTCCAACATAAAACAAGAATGGTTTTTTAATTCCATTTTTCTTTAAAATACTTTCGTCCGTCTTGGCTTTTGAGGAGAAAATTTTTCGAGCCCCACCATTATGAACAGCTGTGATTTTCTCAGAGGAAACATCATAATATTTGATAATTTCGTCTTTGGTGAAATGGGAAACTGAAACAATTTTATCAGCCCTCCTCAAAGACAAGGGGATCAAAAGATTTAAGAAAAATAAATCAGACTTGGCAATAAATTCAGGGAAGGCCTTGAAAGAGACATCGGCGATTGTTGTTATTAATTTTATTTTTCTAGACAACCAAAAAGGAGTAATGTATTGAACATGAAGAATATCAACATCAAATTTCTTGGCTGCTTTTGGCAAAGCGAAAAAAGTCCATAAAAATTTTGACTTAGGTAGAACTGAAATTATTTTTAATTGGCTTTTTTTAATTCTTGTTCCCTCAAGAATCTTTTTTTCAATCAATTTTGTGTCGCAAGTGTTGGTAAACAAAAAATACTGATTTTTTTTATCAATTTTTAAAAGATTTCTAACTAGATTCAAGGTATAGTATTCGTCACCAGTCCTTTGCTGTCCGATGGCACGAATGTCGATACCGATATTCATAAGATTAAAAGTCAAAAGTTAAGAGTCAAAAGTTCAACTCAAAAATCAAAACTGAAGATTTCCAGCAAACAGCTTGCTTGCTACGTAGCATGCTACGTAACAGAAACTTTTAAATTTTAAATTGAATTTTTGCATTTTGAGTTTTGACTTTTGAGCTTTGAGGCATAGCTTTTTCAAACCAACCCCAAACTAATTCCGACATCAAGTTAATCTTGAATCGACGTTTTTCCCGTAGCGGGGGGGAGATTCGAACTCACCGATCTCGGGCTTATGAGTCCCGCGCTTTTAAACCAACTAAGCTACCCCGCCAGCAAAAATTCTGTAAGAATTTTTGTAATTTTGAATTTTGAATTTTGAAATAATTTTCAATGACTAAATTTTTAAAACAATTTTTAACGAATTTTGCAAAATAAAAATTATTCCATTAAAAATTTATTTTAAATTACCTGCCGGCCGGTAGGCGGGTAAATTCAAAATTTAAAATTTCATAACTTCAATACCGAAAATTCCTCAGAAGCTGAGAAAAATTAAACAAAATCAATAAATCTTAATAAAACTTTGTGGCGGGGACAGGATTTGAACCTGCGACCTGCTGGTTATGAGCCAGCCGAGCTGCCAGACTGCTCCACCCCGCGATAATATTTTTTTAATCTCTCCTTGCCATATCCAGATTTCCAATATTTTTCACGAACCCTTGCCTCATTCACATTTCTACATTTTTCAATTAAACAAACCGAGAAACTGCCCCTATTTTTAGTTGAAATGTTTTTTCCTCTTTTGTGCTCTGCTATTCTCCTAGTCAAATCTTTGGTCATTCCAACATATACACGATCCAAATCTTTATAAAATAAAGCATATATTTTATACATGGATACAAAATAAAAACTGATGAATTTTCTAATTGCCAAAAGATTGCCAGCCTGTCTCCCGTTAGGGAGAACTGCTCCACCCCGCGATATTTTTTCAATCATTACTAAACAATTCTTGCACAAAACACCTCCAGTGTCAACAAAAAATTCCTAGAAATTTAGCTTGTTTTTCTTCAAAGCTGCCTTGATTTTTGACTTCGCCAAAGTGGTTTTCACAAACTTAAGCCAATCCTCATTGGGCGCTTTTTTGTTCTTCTCCGTAATCAACTCAACCACATCCCCATTCCTAATTGAATAATCTAAAGAAGCTATTTTTTGATTAATCTTTGCTCCGCTCAAAGTGTCTCCCAAATCAGTATGAATTGAATAAGCAAAGTCAACCGGCGTCGCGCCCTCAGGCAAATCAATCACATCCCCTCTTGGAGTGAAGGCAAAAATATGATTCTTGAAAAAATCAATTTTCAAAGAAGCCCAAAATTCATCAGACAATCCCCCAGTCTCCTCATGCCAAGATTGCAACTGCTTCACCCAATCAAGCTGTTTTTCAAGCTCATCTTTTTTTCGTCGAAACAACAAGTCCTTGAAAGTTCGATCCCCAGAATAAATCCAATGCGCTGCAATACCATATTCGGCCTCATAGTTCATTTTTCTAGTTCGAATTTGAACTTCCAAAATTTTCCCCTCAGGACCAAAAATAGTCGTGTGAAGAGACTTATACCCATTGGGCTTTGGCAAAGAAATATAGTCCTTAATCCTCCCAATCATTGGATTATATCTTTTATGAACAATCCCCAGCACCCGATAGCAATCCTCAACAGTCGGAACAATAATCCGAATAGCCGCCAAATCATAGACCTCGTCAACTTTCATATTGTGCTTCAGGAGTTTTTGATGAAAACGATAATAATGCTTGGCTCGTCCAACAATATTCAGGATCTCAATTTTTTCCTGCTTCAACTCTTTTTGTAATTCACTGATTGCCCTTTTGGTATATTTTGCTCTGGCGCTCAAAGCCTCTTCCGAAAGTTTCACCGTTTTGGCATAAGCCTTCGGTTCAAGATATTTGAAAGCCAGATCTTCCATCTTATTCTTAATTTCTCCTACTCCCAGCCGATTAGCAATCGGGACAAAAACCTCCATCGTCTCCTTGGCAATACTTATTTGCTTGGCTCTGGAGTGAACGTGCAAAGTTTGCATATTATCCAACCGGTCGGCAATCTTGATCAAAACCACCCGAATATCAGCCGCCATTGCCAAAAACATTTTTCTCAAATTTTCCAAATACACTTCATCAGTTGCCCCCCTCAATCGAATCTTGCCAACCTTGGTGACTCCTTCCACAATAAAAGCCACCTCTTTCCCGAATTCTTTTTTAACCTCTTCGAGTGTAGTATCAGTATCCTCTGGAACATCGTGCAACAAAGCCGCAGCCACAGAGTTAGAACCAAGTCCCATTTGGATCAAAGTCTTAGCCGTCTCAACCGAATGAATGAAATAAGGCTCCCCTGTCATTCTTTTTTGCCCTCGATGAGCTTTTTCGGCAAAATAATAAGCCTTAGATATAAAAGCGGCTCGCTTCTTATCATAAGGCTCTCTTCGAACTGCTAATAATTCTTTGAGACTTAGCATATCTTTTGCTTAATTAAGACTGACTCATTCTACTTCAAAATTAAAAAAATGGCAATAAGACAATGATTTGGGCGCTGAAGGCTCCGCCTTCAGCGCCCCACAAAAACCCAATTGCATTCCCCCCGCGCCCGCCTTCAGCGGTCGCAAAACAAACCCCAAAAGAAAAAACGACATTCATCAGCAGTTTTCAACCGCGCGAGCTCCGCTCGCGCCCCCAAAACAAAAACAAAAGGGGTCTTAAGCAATGTTTGCTCAAAACCCCTTTCAAAACGGAATCTAAAACTTCCCAACTCCTCCTCGATCCCTGGAAAATTTACCGAAGAAGCTGGACCTCAATCTTCAATGACGAAAAAAGAGGATTTATTTAATCCCTGCTCAAGAGTAGATCTTTGCTCTTGAACATTTCCACAAGATTTGGTAATGAGTCGGCCGCGTTCAGAGAGCCTGCGATGTCCCTGAAAACATGACTCTGATGGCAGGTGGGAGATCTCAATAAATCCCCAGCCGCAGACACAAATCCCGTGGGTCAGCCAGCGAAAAGTGGCTAGAAGGATGGACCAGCACAACTGCTTGAAGTTCTCTGATCCTGCCGCTGTGGACCTCGCCTGGAAACTGTATCCAGGGACCCGTTTATCCAGCCAACTTATCGCTCAATGCGCCAAATTTCCACCCAGGCCCCATATCACCGAAAACTGTTTAATATTCCAATAAGAAAAAGATTCGGTAAAATCAGGGTTTACACGGGCACATTCAGCGCTTCCCTGCAATCTCACCGAAGCTCAATGGCGTTCGGATCAACGGCAGAAAAATGATAAACAAAAATGATTTCAATTCGGGGAAATCAAAGAGATTTCCCCGGGCCAGCATGGCTATACGCCGGGCATACGACCATCATGGGTACCGGTAACCTGGTGGTCTGCAGAAGTCTCAACAAAAAATAATCTCTTAAACTTGGACTCTCTGAAAACCGTCGGGTCGGGAATAAAAAATTCGGGCATGTCAGATCTCCTTTCTTTGACGTCTGTTCATCAACCAACAAAAGCGCCGGTCAATGAGGTTAAATAAACACAAGGTGGTACTAAACCGCTTCAAATCAAGAGCAACCTCTCAATCCAAGCGTTCTACCATCCTATCACATCCCTCGACATTTGTCAAGGGAATTTCGGCCTTTCATTACACTGATATAAAGCCTTTTTCCTGGGATCTCCCCTGAAGATCAACCCCTTCTATGATAAAATCTTGGACTTGGCCGTTCAAAACGTCAAATCCACTTTTGGGAATACTCCCGACATGAACAGGATACTCGGCCTGCCCACACACAGGACACTGAAATTTAAGCAGGAATGGAGCCGCTTTGCCGCTGTCATCCAAAGCCTCGATAAATTCAGCTGAATAGGGATCAAATTTCCCCTCACAATGAGAACACTTGCTGTCCAAGTTTTTGATCCAGACTGGTTGTCCTGAAACTGCAGTTGCCGCACCGACTTGCACTTTTTTTTCTGGCATGATAATACTTCCCTCCCTGAAGCTTGTTAATAAAAAGTAAAGTGATTAAAACTATTATTAATCACCTCCGCTAAAACCCTACCACAATCCCCTCAATCTGTCAATCGATTTCAGCCCAAACACCCCCTTTCTCCAAAACGTCAAGACCAAAAAAATGCTACCTTGCATTAATGCATGATAGCATTTCAAATTCGAATCAATCCGCCCTACTTTTTCAACAAAAAAATACCAGAAAAAAATTTGACTCTCTCGAAATCCAATGATAAAATTAAACAAATATAAATTCATAAATAATAAGAAAAAAATATCGAAAAAAATTTTAGGAGGGAGCTAATTAATTTCATTAATTAATAAAGCACTCATATGAAAATAAAAGAAATAACAAAAAAAATAATGGAGGGAAACAAGATGACTATTCTGTTTGGAATGGTTTTTATTTTACTCTTTAATGCTTTCTCGCCAGGAGTCTCCGCAAAGACTTTCACCAAAGATGTGACTTTGCAAAACACTTTCACCAACATCTTAAGCCAACCTTTTTCAACAACCTACACTGCAATCTTTGCTAGCAGAATCACTAATGATGACATCTCTAGCGACGCTGACATTGAATACAAGAAGCTTGACCTGGATGACTCAATCAAATCTTCTGACATCAGAGACGGTGCAGTTGGGGTTGATAAACTAGATTCGGGTGTTGTCACCTTAATCAACAACGCCGTCCCCGTCGGTTCAATTAACAATTCCAAACTTGGAGCTGACGCAGTCACCACCGACAAGATTCTTGATGGAACAATTGTTGGGGGAGACTTGGCAGGAAACATCAGTGTCACAACAACCGGAACCTTCACCGCTCCAACCTTCATTGGAGACTTAAATGGAGATGTGACTGGTGATTTAACAGGAAATGTCACAGGTGATGTAGTTGGAAACGTCACAGGAAACTTGACTGGAAATGCAGACACCGTTACCAACGGAGTCTACACCACCGGAGCCTATGCTGACCCAGCCTGGATAGTGTCATTGGACGGAAGCAAAATCACCGGAACTGTTCCTCTTGCCACCACTGTGGTTGATGGAGCAATCACCAACGCCAAACTGGCTGCTGACTCAGTGACAACAGACAAAATCCAAGACGACACAATAACTGGAGATGATCTTGAGCACAATTTTGTGATGCACGCTGGAACCACTTTCACCGCTCCAACTTTCATTGGAGATTTGACTGGAGATGTCACAGGGAATGTAACAGGTGATGTCACAGGAGACGTAACTGGAGATTTAACAGGAAATGTCACAGGTGACTTAACCGGAAATGTTACCGGAGATGTTACAGGAGATCTAACAGGAGACGTGACTGGAAATGTCACTGGGGATGTCACTGGAAACTTGACTGGAAACGCAGACACCGTGACCAATGGAGTCTACACCACTGGAGCCTATGTTGATCCAGTCTGGATAGTCTCAATCGACAGCGGCAAAATCACTGGCCCAATCAATGCCACTATTGCTGACGGATCAATCACTAATGCCAAACTCGCTACTGACGCAGTCACCACTGACAAAATTCTTGACGGAACAATTACTGGGGCTGATCTAGCCGGGAACTTAAACCTAACAACAACAGGAACAGTAACTGCACCAAGTTTTGTCGGTGACCTAACAGGAGACGTCACAGGAAATGTAGCCGGAAACCTTCTTGGCTCTGTTTTGGGAAATGTAGTAGGAAATGTCACTGGAGATTTGACTGGGGACGTAACCGGGAATGTAACTGGAGATGTAGTTGGAAACGTCACAGGAAACTTGACCGGAAATGCAGACACTGTCACCAATGGAGTCTACATCACTGGAGCCTATGCAAATCCAGCTTGGATCACCTCTTTAGACGGAAGCAAAATCACTGGAACAATCAACGCAGCTGTGGCTGACGGATCAATCACCAACGCCAAACTTGCCACTGACGCAATCACCACCGACAAGATTCTTGACGGGACAATTGCTGGAGCTGACTTAGCAGGAAATATCAGCATAGCTACTACCGGAACTTTTAGCGCTCCAACTTTCCTTGGTGATTTGACTGGGGATGTGACCGGCGATGTAACCGGAAATGTGACAGGAGATTTAACTGGTGACGTAACAGGAAACGTTACTGGAAATATAGCAGGAGATGTCACAGGAAACTTAACCGGAGACGTTACTGGGGATGTGACAGGAAACTTGACCGGAGATGTGACAGGCAACGTAACCGGAGATGTGACCGGTGACCTAACGGGAGATGTGACAGGAAACGTCACCGGAAACTTGACTGGAAATGCAGACACCGTCACCAACGGAGTCTACACCACTGGAGCCTACGGCGACCCAGCCTGGATCACTTCTCTTGCAGGAAGCAAAATCACTGGAACTGTGGCTTTAGCAACCACAGTAGTTGATGGGGGAATCACCAACGCCAAACTCGCCGCTGACGCAGTCACTACTAACAAAATTCAGGACGGAACAATTGTTGGCGGAGACTTAGCGGGAAATATTAGTGTCACCACTACTGGTTCATTTACTGCCCCAACCTTCCTGGGCAACTTAACTGGAAATGTAACCGGGGATGTAACTGGCGACTTAACCGGAGACGTGACTGGTGATGTGACCGGAAATGTAGCAGGAAATGTCACCGGGGATGTAACCGGAGACCTAACAGGTGATGTAACCGGAGACGTGACTGGTAACCTTACTGGAAATGTAGCAGGAGACGTTACTGGAAATGTCGCCGGAAATGTTACTGGAGATGTCACAGGGGATGTCACAGGAAACTTAACCGGAGACGTAGTTGGAAATGTAACAGGAAACTTGACCGGAAATGCTGACTCTGCCACTACCGTTGCAGACGGAGCAATCACCAATGTCAAACTTGCCGCTGACGCAGTCACCACTGACAAAATTCAGGACGGAACAATTGTTGGAGGAGATTTAGCAGGAAACATTAGTGTCACCACCACCGGAACCTTCACTGCTCCATCTTTTGTGGGCGGATTGACCGGGAATGTCACAGGAGATGTCACTGGAGATTTGACTGGTGACGTAACAGGAAACGTTACTGGAGATATATCAGGAGACGTCACAGGTGATGTCACCGGAAACTTGACCGGAGATGTCACTGGCGACCTAACTGGAAATGTCACAGGCAACGTAACCGGAGATGTGACAGGAGACCTAACGGGAGATGTGACAGGGAACGTCACCGGAAACTTGACCGGAAATGCTGACTCTGCCACCACAGTTGCCGACGGAGCAATCACCAACGTCAAGCTCGCCGCTGACGCAGTGACAACAGACAAAATTCTGGATGGAACAATTGTTGGCGGAGACTTAGCTGGAGACATTGACGTCACCACAACTGGAGACATTCAATCCAACCAGTTAACTGCAACAACCATCACTGATGGAACAGGCACTTGGACTGGAGGAAACTTCTCCACCACCAGCAACTCACTAACCCTCTCTGTCGGAAACAACGCGACTGATTCAGATGTCTTTATCACTAACACTGGCTCAGGAAAAGCCAACCTTCAAGTTGAGGGAGACATCACTGGAGGTTCCTTAGGAAACACAGGGTCACGCTGGTCAACAATCTACGCTGACTCAATCAACTTCTTGACTGGTTTGACCAACGCTGACAACACTGCCGGACCAGACTCCACAATCAACTTAGGAACTGCCGGAGCTGACTCAGCCGAAATTCACATTGGTAATGTCAACGCCAACCTCTCAATCACCGACTCTCAATGGTCAGTGTCTTCAACCGGAAACGCCGACTTTGTTTCCGTCGGAAACACAGCCCCGGGAACAGGAGCATTCACCACCCTGAGTTCCTCAGGACTATCAACCTTGGAATCACTAACAATAACCAACAACGCCGACTTCGGCGGAACAATCACCTCTGCTGACTCAATAACGGTTTCATCAAACGGAATCAACGTAACAGGAGAAAGTGATTTCCAAAACGATATCGATATGAACAACAACGACATTGATAACGTCAAAGATATTACTGCTTCAGGAATAATTACTGGAGACTTTGACGCCACCGGTAGCATGGACATGAACAACAATGACATCAACAACGTTGACAACATCAATGCCTCAGGAACAATCTCTGGAACAATCGATGCCTCGGGAGGACACAACAGCGATATCATAGTCAAAGGAAGTGACGGCAATGACTGCACAATCAATATTGATGACGGAATCATAACCGGAACCAACTGTCCATAAGCAGTTTAAATAACACTAATAAAAAATAATGAACGACTTAAATGAAAAAGTCGGAGGGAGATTGAGTTGGAAAAAAATACTTTTCTCCAACTGGAAGAAAGATTTAAAAAAGATTTTGATTCTGGGAAAATGGATCTTGGGGCTGTTGATATTATTTTTACTAGTCTCTTATTTAAGCGGGAATCTCTTTGGCTGGCGAACTGATATTTTCGTCAAAAAAATTGATTACAAGAAATATAATCACATTGCTCCAAACTTCAGCTTTAAATACCCTGCTCACTATAGCATCGACAACGACCCGGACAATCTCTATGGAGACAACTATATAACCGGATTCAAACTAAGCACTGACTCAAGAGCAGGCTGCGACATCAGAATCAATCCAACCGGAATCAATTTCGAAAAGAAGGATAAGGAAATCAAAAAAGTTCTGTCAGAAGACATGGCCAAGTCAGCCAAAGATTTTAGTCTTATCAAAGCCAAGAGAATAAAAATCGATGGCCAGGACGCTTTCTCTCTTGATTTCACTTTTACTGATCCTTTGGGCAGCCAGATCAGACTCAATCAATTAATGACCACCAGCCAAGGAAGTCACTTCGTCATCGTTTGTGGAACAGGGGCCTACCAATATCAATTCCTGGAAAAAGATTTTAAGGATTTCAGAAAGTCCTTCAAGTGGAAGACAATCAAACTTGAAAAATAGAAATACAATTTAAAATAAAAACCGTCAACACCATGGCGGTTTTTATTTTGAGGGTAACGTTAGGGTAACGTTACCCTAACGTTACCCCTGACTCAAAACTATTCTCTAGACAAAATTTGAGGTTTATGATACCATTCTTCATTGGTGAGCACATTATTAACATTTCGGCGAAAGGGGGTGAACACAAATGGAAATCCCGCTGAAAGAGTTCAAGGTAATGAAAATTTTATTTGATTTATACGGTCAGCCCTATGTCGTAGAAAATTTCATCCTTAAAGACAAAGTGTTGGAAGCCGAACTAAGAAGCTCTTCCAATCGAAAAACCTGTGTTTTTCTTCAAATTCGCAAAGGGATGGTTTCTTTAAAGAGATATCAAACTAACTATCCCTCAAAACCTAAAAAGCGATCTGGAATAAAACCGACTTTTTGCCATTATGCTTTCAATTAGAAAGGAGACTCCCATGCTTCAAAAAAATAAAGACCGATTAGTTCTGAATCTAGAACCGATCGGTCTTTTGCTTTATAAAAATTAAATGTTAAAATTAATAAGGAAATATTTCCCAAGCTAATAATTACTTCAAAACCATAAAAGACTTTCTCTGCGAAAAACTAAAAATTTGCAAAAAATCAATTAAACCCAGGCCAGAAGAAAGGTTTGGAAAATTTAATTTATTTTTATTTGCCGGAGTCTTGCTGATCGCCGTTTTTTCAATTGGCCAAACAACTACTCAAAAAATAATCCAAATCGGTCTAACCAACAGCCTTCCCGAATACGAAATTACTAACTCGATTTTTGTTGACAAAAACTCATCAGAATCCAAAGAACTAGGAACTCCATTAAAGCCATTCAAAACAATTAGCCAAGGCCTTGATTTCATTAAACAAAACCAAGGAGTAGAAAATATCTACATCAAACCCGGACAATACCAAGGCATCATAGAAATACCAACCGGAGTCAATCTCTTGGCCCACCAAAGCGAAACTTTCATAACCAACAACTCTCTAGACGAAAAAACTTTGCTCTTGAATGGTAACAACACCATCAATGGACTCACAGTCCAAGGAGGTCGCTACGCAATTTTCATTCCAGAGGAAGCCAAGAAAATCATCATCAAGAACTCCAAAATAGAAAATGCTAGCTGGTATGGAGTCTATAATAAAAAACATCCTGAAATTAATGAAGAATATTCTTTGACTATAGAAAATTCAGAAATTTCAGGAAACTACCGCCAAGGGCTCTATCTTCAAAAAGGAATCTTCGTGATGACAAACAGCAAGGCTCTGAACAACGGCGAAGAAGGAGTCGACCTTCATGCTGACATGACTTCAATAATCAGAAATTCTGAGATTTCAAACAATGGCGAAGGTGGGATTGAAACAGAACTAGAAAACATTAATTTAACCGTTGAGGATTCTTTAATCGAAAACAATGGCTCCAGCGGAATCAACCTTCAATCAGCCGGAGATAATTCTTACGTTAAAATTAGCGGAAATAAAATAAATAAAAACAGCGACTTCGGAATCCGCTGTGCTCTTCATTCAAAAATATCAAGGCCCTATTTCACAAAAGCTTTTGAAACCTATCCATCTAAAATCAACACTTTTTCTTCCAACGGCAAAACCCCCATCGACCCAAACTGCTGGGCCTACTAAACAAAACAAATAATTATTTAATTCTTTACTTCTATAATTCGAATTATAGAAGTAAAATCTAAAACAAATGAAGAAGAAATTTCATGATATAAATGCAAAATTAAGGCAAAAAATGTTTAATGAATTTTACTTACTGGTGTCCAAAATAAAAAATCGGGATGATGCCCAGAATTTTTTCAAAGACCTTTTGACACCCAGTGAAAGTATTATGATAGTTTATCGAATAGAAATCGCCAAGATGCTTCTCCAGGGATTTTCTTATGTTGACATAAAGAAAAAATTGAAAGTAGGCGATTGCACTATCAATGGGGTTAACAGATGGCTATATAATGGATTTGGTGGATATATGAAAGAAATCAAAAAAGCTAAAAATCACAAAGATCGCTACGCCAGCCTGCCAAAAAATGAGTGGGAAGCTATAAAGAAAAAATATCCCGCCCATTTCCTAATATTCAACCTTCTTGATAAATACAAAAAATAAATAAAATGATGTGATCATGTACTAGTACATGATCACATTTAAAAAATCGATCAATTCATTCTCCATTAACCCCAACTGTTGGAAATACTAAAAAAGATATTTGAAATATCTTTTAAGCAATGAAAACCCCTCAAAAGCGGGTTTTTCTATAATATTTTTTTAATCTCTTTTACTAAATCTTCATCAGACAAATTTTCATTGTCCAGGACCAAATCATACTCATAGTTTTCTTCTGAAAAAAGATCGCTCATCTTCCTAATACTTTCCTCAGAAAGCTGGATTTGTTTTTCTGAATCTCTTTCCTTGATTCTCTTTGAAGCAACTTCAGGCAAAACGTCAATTTTAATAATCTTAACCTGATACCGCTCTCTCAATCTTTCTAGAAATTTTTTAAAAGAGTCAAACACTCCGACTGACTCAAGAGATATTTGATCTATTTCTAGCAACCTTTCGTCAATCTTGTTTTCAATTTTCTGCCAAACCTTGATATTCTCTTTTTCATCAAACTCATCTGGATCTCTCAAAGATTTTATAAAAAACTCTTCCACGTTCAAAAACTCAATGCCCAGCTCTTTCTCCATCAATTTCCCAGCATAACTTTTCCCAGAGCCTTTCAGTCCAATTAATAAATAAATTTTTTTCATAAAAAGAAATAAACAAAAAATCCCTCTCGGGACTTTTGTTGAAAAATTAGTCTTTATCTAAATCAACTTCTAAATTCAATTCCTCGAGTTGCTTCTCATCAATCGGCGCCGGCGCATCCATCATCACATCTCTGCCATTTCCATCTTTCGGAAAAGCATAGATATCTCGAATGGAAGTCCAGTCATTGATCACCATCAGTAACCGGTCAATCCCAGGCGCATTTCCACCATGAGGAGGAGCACCATACTTAAAAGCTTCCAGCATGTGCCCGAACTTCTCTTCGACTTCTTTCTTGGAATATCCAGCGATCTCAAAAGCCTTATACATAATTTCTGGATCATGGTTCCTAATTGCTCCACTTGTCAACTCAAACCCATTACAAACCAAGTCAAATTGATAAGCCAAAACATCCAAAGGTTTTTCTTCTTTCAAAGCTTTCATTCCACCTTGAGGCATTGAAAATGGATTGTGTCCAAAATCAATTCTGTCTTCCTCAATCTCTGACATATCAAACATTGGAAAATCAGTAACCCAAAGCCAAGCCGCTTTTTTATTATCCTTCAATCCTAATCTCTCCCCACACTCATCTCTCACTCTTCCCAAACTCTCACAAACCACTCTCCACTTGTCAGCACCAAAGAAAATAATATCTCCTTTGACAGCTTTCACTTCACCAACAATTTTATTCGCCAATTCATCCCCCAAAAATTTCACAATTGGAGATTGCAACGATCCATCCTCTTTAACAATAATATAAGCCAATCCCTTTGCCCCTCTCTCGATAGCCATTGCGGTCAACTCGTCAATATCTTTTCGGCTAAATTTCTCTCCACCGCCATCAACTTTCAAAGCATGCACCACATGACCAGATTTCTCTGCCATATCAGCAAAAACTTTGAAGTCCGAGCCTCGTACCAAATCACTCACTGGAACAATTTCCAAATCAAAGCGAAGATCAGGTTTGTCAGACCCGTATTTGTTCATTGCTTCTCGCCAAGCAACCCTTGGAAAGGGTTTTTTCAAAACTTTTTTAGAACTATATTTTTCAGTCAGCTCCGCCATCAAAGGCTCCATAATTTTGAAAATGTCTTCCTGTTCCACAAAACTCATTTCCATATCCAGTTGATAGAACTCTCCATAGTGCCGGTCCATTCTGGAGTCTTCGTCTCGAAAGCACGGAGCAATTTGAAAATATCTGTCTACTCCACCCACCATCAAAAGTTGTTTGAACTGTTGAGGGGCTTGTGGGAGTGCGTAGAATTTCCCAGGATACATTCTTGAGGGAACCACAAAATCCCGCGCGCCCTCTGGACTAGAACTAGTCAAAATCGGAGTCTGAACTTCCCTAAAATCTTGTTTATAAAAATATTGCCGAATATCTCTAATCATTTCATCACGAACCTTGAGCATCTCTTGAAGCTTGGGTCGTCGCAAATCAACATAGCGATATTTCAGTCGAACATTCTCATTGGCTTCCTCTCCTTTTTCATCATCCAAAACAAAAGGAGGGGTTTTTGATTTTCCCAAAACTTTCAAGTCACTCACCAAAACTTCGATTTCTCCCGTTCCAAGTTTTTTATTCACCATTTCCTCGGGTCTCGCTAAAGCTTTTCCTTCAACTTGAATAACCCACTCACTTCGGAGAGAATCAGCCAACTCAAAAACTTTTTTGTTTTCTGGAACAAATTTTATTTGAGTCAAGCCATAACGATCCCGAAGATCAATAAAAATGATCCCGCCATGATCCCTTCTGCTGTGAACCCAACCGGCCAATTGAACCTTGGAATCGATTTTCTTTTTATTTAATTCTCCACAAGTGTGAGATCGCAACATACACAATAATTATATTATTAATTTTCAATTCACAATTTTCCTGCCTACCGGCAGGCAGGCAATTTTCAATAAATTTACAATGTTTTAATTTTCAATTTTCAAAGTCTTTATGCGAACTGCGTTCGCATTCATTGCAAATTTTTTAATTGATCATTGATTGTAAATTGGTTTATTGTAAATTGTAAATTTATCAACATTTCCTTTATTCTAACCTAACCTCTCAAAAAATCAACAAAAAAAGACTGCTAAACAGTCTCTTCTGCAAACTCACCAGAAATCCGGGAATTAGCAAGGTTGTGAAGGATTATATCCCAAGGGACAAAATTCTTCTCTCCACTCTCAAATTAGGGAGACGAATCCGCCTAAACGAAATTGAAGATTTCACTAAGACCCGAATTTATAGTGACTTTGAAACTCTAAGAGCTGTTTCCAAATCCCATTTCGTTTATGAAATTTCTAATTTTTTAGCTAAATTTTTCAAATAATTTTTTCGATATTAGCATTAGCTAAGGCTAAAAAATTTTTGTAAAATTTAGCAAAAAATTTGGAATTGCAATAGAAAGGGGGTTCGGAAAAAGCTCTAGTTAAACAATTATAGCTTACCTAAAGCCAAAAGTCAATAAAACATTTGACACTTGCCCCCCCGAAAAACTATAATTATTACAAGAGAGGGAGCATAAAAATTAAAATGAAATTATGAAAGGATCTGAAGCAAGAAACTTCCAAAACCAAGATAATCGCGAAGAAAGATATTATCAAGGAGGAGAAAGGAACTTAGATATTGAAACAAGAATTTCAAAAATTAATGAGCAGGTTTTATTAGAACAAATTGAACATGGGGAGCGAGTCATCGAGGAGCTCAAATTGGTTGACGAAATTTTAAAAACCTTAGAACTTCGGGGAGGATACACCGAAATGCGATTTCTAGATCTCTTAAAAGAAATGGAGAATGAAGACGGTGAAATCGAACATGTTTTGCTGTCATCTCCAAGAGACACAGGGAGAATAGGAAAAATGACTAAAATCATTTTAGACCGAAGGCAAAACACAAACTAATCTTCCCTGTATTATATTTAAAAAAGCCGGTGCAAGTTTCACGCCCCGGCTTTTATTTTACTTTACGTAAGTTTAACCCTACTCCCACTCTTCTCCTGCCTCATCCTCTTTACATACAGTAACAACGTTCTCCTCATCATCATGAATGGGAACGATCATCAGTTCGTGCTTTCCACATTCAGGGCAAGCTCTTTTTTCTTCACCATTCATTGGAAATTTAATCCACCGATCAGCCCGAACCGTTTCAGAAAATCCACAACTCTGGCAATCAACGAAAAGCTCCACTTTTTCTTTAGTAAGACACTCGGCTCCCTTCCTCAAAGTTTCTGATGTGTTGCCCGATGCAATCAATGCACGGTTTAGATAAAACAACTGCTCGTCAGCTTTTAGCGAACCCACCTCACCACAGATCTTGCACATAATGTTTTTCAACTTGTCTTCACTGTCCAGCACAGAAACTTTTTCAGAAAAAAGACAATCTTTGCCAGAACACGCCACCTTCAAAGAACTTTCTTCACACATAGCCACCTCCCTTTAGCTATATTAATAAAAAAATTTTACTATAAATTATCTCAAATTTTTACTACTTAGTCAACCATTTTAAACTCGATTTTCCCGCCCCGAGCTTTCGGAATATACCAACCCGCCAAAGTCAAAACATTTTCAATTAGCTTCTCTGGTTTCTCAAACTCTAAATCACCCCCTTCTTTTGGTTTTTCTTCTGGAATTTCCACCTCAACCTGTTTTTTTGAAAAATCAATTTTGCTTTCAAAAAATCTCATTAAAACACTCGGTCCAGGAATTTCTTTGGGAACAAAAATCAAATCTTTTTTGCCCGCCATTTTCTCCAACTGCTCGTTGTCTTCACTGTTTCTCCCGATCAAGGCCAGAACTGGTCTTTTTTTCAACTGAACCCAAAAAACTCTTCCATGCTTCAATAAATCAACATCATCAATAGAAAAGTCAGGAAATTCCGCCAAGGCTTTCTCGAGTCTCCCGCTAAACCCTGGATCGGTCAAAAGACACCCCCCGGCTGGCGCTTCAAATTTTTTTATCCCCAACTCTTTGGCCAATTCAAGCTGCCTAGTTCTTTGTCGACCTCGAATATCAAAAAGTTTTTCTCGGCTCACCCAGCCTTTTTTCTCGGCTTCGGTTTCTGAAAGCAGTTTGGCTGAAAGCGGCCTCAAAACATCTTCCCCAGCCGTTTTAGCAACTTCTTGAAGGGCTTTTTTATTTTGAGAAAAAGGTCTTTGTCCCAGAACTTCACCACTGGCCAAAAAGTCAAATCCGTTTTCCTTAGCAAATTCTCTGGCTCGCCTGAACATCGTGGCATGGCAGTCAATACAAGGATTCATGTTTTTCCCCAATCCATGAGGAGGATTTTTCACTAAACCCAAAATGTCTTTTCGAAAATCTTCGACAAAAAGTTTCACCCTGTTAGCTTTGGCAATCCCCTGGGCTTTTTCAGCACCAAAAAAATTACTAGAAAAACAAATTCCAGCTGTTTCAATCCCCTGACTTTCCAAAACCTTCACCGCCAACAAAGAGTCCAATCCTCCAGAAAACAAAACTAAAGCTTTTCCTTTTTTCATTAAAATTGCAAAAAATTTAGAAATAAAGACTTATTTTATAATAAAACAAAAATCGTAAAAATTAAATAAAAAAGGATCTGCTAAATTAGAAACAGACCCAGTCATTTCATTGAAAGACAAAAGGGGGAATGAGACCAACCCATCCCGGGGAGGTCTCGCTCAAAACTCCATATATTCAACTCCTAAGAAAAATAAACCTTGGTAAGCGAGTCGGAATAAATCAATCTCAAACCCCCTTCAGGTGAACAAAATAGTAAATCAAAAACGGTTTTTTGTCAAGGTTTTTTTTGGATTTGAGAAAAAATTTCCCAAGACTGCCCGCCCTTTTCTATTGCTTATTCAAAAACAAAGGCACAACCTTAGTTGTCTCAGCAGTTCTGTTGAGAATGTCTCTGACCGCAGGATCCGCCCAAAACGACTGCATATCTTTCCAGTCCTTTTCTTTGAATAGCTGTCTAATTAAATCCGCTAATTCCCGTTCTTCTTTGGTTAGCAATGACGGCAAGGCTTGAACACCTAAATATCTCCCCAAGACAACCGAGGGGAACATGCCATTATGTTTTTTCATAATTACCCCCCCTCCTTTTTCGTTAAAAGAACAACAAAAACAATCGTTTATTTTAAACTAAAAAATGCAATGAGTCAATAGCAAACCTACTTCATCATCTTTCCCTTGGCACAAGAAATATATGATCTCATTTTCCGAATCCAGCAACTTGCTCCACTGCTTCCTTTTTCTGGATATCCCATTTTATCCAACATTTCTCGAGCCACTTTCTCGTCTCCATTAAATGAAACAGTTTGGTTTTCAATGTCAATATCAACATTCTTGAGCCCCCGAGCCTCCAAAGAAGCAATGATTCCACCTTTGCACCCCTCACACTTTATATTAACAACTTTTATTTTTTTCATAATTTTAGATTAATTCTTATCGCGATATTATAACACAAAATCCAACTAATTTCTAGATTTCTTCTTCTTTAAAATCAACCACCCCGCAACAAGCAGCAAAACCGCCAGTCCAACCAAAAGAATTTGGACTTGAATTGGAAACTTCCCCGCTTGAGCTAAAATAACAATAACTGGGGTTATCCCAATCAAAGTCGTCACTGCAAAAAGCTTCCAGCCGACATTAGTAAAAAGCCCCAAGGCATAACTCAAAATATCAACTGGAACAGTCACTCGAAGCAAAATCAGATACCAAAAAAGTTTTTGTTCTGGAATATCAGCTAAAATGTCTTTTTTGTCTTTAACAAAAGCCAACTTGTCCACCACCGGGGCTCCAAATTTTCTGGCAATCCCAAAAGCGATCATCGACCCTGCAAACCAGCCAGCCACGCTCAGCGTCACACTCCAAAAAACTCCCCAAACAGAAACAATGATTGGAATCAAGGGAATGCTCGTCAAGGGAGCAACAACAATTGCCAAAATGGTCAGAAAAAAATAGCTCAGCATCCCGACCGCTCTGTTCCCATCAAGAAGCTCAACAAAAAAATCAGAATATTGTCCCGACAAAAAACCAGCCAGCAAAAACACAACCACAATAACCCCGACTGAAAAATATTTCATAATTGTTTATTTAAAAGACTTTTTCAAGCATTTTTGCCTTTCGTACTCACGGACGTACCTACGCACGTACTTACGATAGTATATATTATAGTATATACTATAGAGGCCTCTATTTTAATTTTCCAACAACTTGTTAATCACATCCTCATCAGCACAAGAATGCTCGTTTGAAGCCGAATAGAATTTGCGAGAATCTCCATGACACCCATCATTTTCTTTGTGTAAAACCGCCAACATCGGCATCAAAAAACCAACATCGCGGACCTCAAAATAGGCGTCCAAATTCTTTAAAGTTTCAGCTCTTTTTTCTTTATTCATTCGAGTAAAAATGCTCATATCATCCCCAACCACCCCGCTCCAATCCAAATGAACAAAAACATTTTGGGCTTTATCTTTGAAATCCTCGTGCCAGAGCAACGCCCAGCACCAGTCGCCTTTTTTCTTCCACCACCTTGAAAAACAAGGGCCCTCCTCAACTCTGCCATTAGAATTTATCCCCACCCCTCCTTCAATAAAATCAAAATATTGAAGATATTTTTTCTTATCAATGTCGTTGGTTTGAGCGCCAACCACAATTTCAACTCCTCGAAATTCGGCATATTCCCTGATCTTATCAACAACGTCCTGAACATAAGCTTTTGAAACATCATCTTGATAATGAATCTGACCAAACATGAAACTCTGAACTCCCAAATCAATCGCCTGAGATGCCATATCAAAAATATAGTTTTGATATTCACTTCGTTTTAAATGAGGAATGCAGGTATGCTCACCCCAAAAATTGTCAGTCCCCTTTTTGCACATTTTGTCAAAATCCAGTTCCCTCTCCTTGGTTTTCGAATAATATTCCGCCTTAGTATCAATCGCCTCGGCAATGAACATTCCATAAACAACATTGCCTTTGGTTATTTTATTCATGTTCTCCTCAATCTCTTCAAAGTCAGGCGCTTCCAACCAAGTTTCAATGGATCGATGAAGATAATAGCAATTTGATCGATTGATCAAATTAATGGCATCTTTAGCATCATCACTCCCACCATTCAAAAATCCATCCACCACACAACCCTGAGACTTCATTCGGCTCATTGAAGGTGGAAAAGGTGGAATTATTTCTTTGACATTGAGTTCAGTGTTTTGCGAAATGCTTGAAATCGCTTTTTGCAAAGATTCGTTCAATGCTTTTTGATTTTCGATTCTCTCTTGGGCGATCCTTTTTTCTTCTTCAATTTCCAAAAACTTTTTCCAACCAAAAAGACCCGCGAAACTGGCGATCGCTAAAATAAAAACCATCAATAAAATTTTTGTTTTCCAGTCGTTCATAAGAAAAATTAAAGTCCTAGACTTGTCATTCCTTCATGCGCTTTTGTCATTCCCGCGCAGGCGGGAATCCAGAGTTTTAAATTTAGAAAATTGTAAATTGATTGTAAATTGGTTTATTGAAAATTGTAAATTCAAAACTAAACTCGTTTAGTTTCGATAACTTCCCTCAAAACTTTTTCCGTTTCCTTAATACTCTCATCATCAATAATCGACAAAACCTGCGGCTTCAATCCTGCCTTTTCAAGTTTTTTGACGCTCTTTTTTATTTCCGCCTCTTCAGCCAAATCAGCTTGGCTTAAAAAAACATATTCTTTTCTTTTTAGAAGCTCCGGATTATATTCCCTCAACTCCTTTCGGATCACCTCATAATCCCCAACCGGGTCTTTCGAGCTAGCTGAAATCAAATGAAAAAAAGTATTAGTCCTCTCGACATGTTGCAAAAACTTGATCCCCAAACCTTTCCCTTGAGAGGCTCCTTCGATCAAGCCCGGAATATCAGCTAAAATAAGTTCATAATAAACACCCAAACTTGGCTCTAAGGTTGTGAAAGCATAGTTAGCCACCTTGCTCTTGGCACTAGTCAAAGTATTCAACAAAGTCGATTTCCCAACATTCGGCAAACCGATCAAGCCGATGTCAGCAATCAATTTGAGCTCCAATCGCAACTCCAGATGTTTTCCTTTTTCTCCGGGTTCAGCTTCTTTGGGAGTGGTGTTTCTGGAAGATCGAAAGAAAAAATTCCCTCGGCCTCCCTTGCCTCCTTTGGCCAAAAGCAATTTTTGACCAATTTTTGTCACCTCTTTTTTCTTATCACTTTCTGAAATATGAACAACAGTTCCTACTGGAACGTCGAGTATAAGATCCTTTCCATTCTTGCCCGTCTTTTTCTGATCTCCTCCAATCCCACCTTTTTCAGCTCGATAAACCTTTTTGCCTCGAAATTTCCCCAAAGCTCCAATATTAGAAACTCCTCTCAAATAAACCGCTCCGCCATCTCCGCCATCTCCGCCGGTTGGTCCTTGGGCCATTTTATTTTTATTAAACAAAACCCGACCGTTTCCACCGTCTCCTGAAAAAACTTCTATTTTGACATCATCTATTAACATTTAGTCTTTATTAAATTTAAACTTGTGCCCCATTATAGCACGCACAAGCCATTTTATAAAGCCTTTGAGAAAATCCATCTCAAAGGCTTTATTTTTTTCGTTGTTTTTGTTTTTTCAGTCTCATAATGTTTGCCTCGACCTCTGGCATCAAAGGATGCCAGGAATCAATAAGCTTTTTCAACCTGGTCCAACGACTCAAAATAAATGAGCCCTTGGTCTCTTTGTAAATTCGCTCCACTGCAATTCTGTGAACCGTGTAATTCTTTGGAGTATTCTCAGCTATAAAATACCAGTGAGTCAGACAATTAGCCTCCTTTAACAATTCTTCAGCAAAAATCAATTTCCACCCTTCCATAAAAAGCTCCTCTGCAAGCAAATAACTTTTAGAAACTCTTGTGAAATTTGCCCGAGAAATTTCAAAAAGTTCATCCCACAGTCTGTCCCACGCCCCCTGCCAAATATTTTGATCTCGACCCACCTCTAAAATTTGGCAACAATGATAAATATCTCGAACAACTGCTCCCCAAGTTCTCAAAGGAGACCGGGGTTTTTGCTTTTTATTTTGCTCCATCCCCTTTCTCCTTTTTTATTTTGTTTTTATTTCAAGAAACTATTTTAATTATTATACAATAAAAAGTAGGTTTTGAGAATAAAAAAAGCCCCAGATACTATGCGTAGCATCCGGGGCTTAATCTTTTTGATCAACCGGATTTTTAATTTATCAAATCCAGCCAACCAGCTTTTCCCAGAATTTGTCACAAACACTCCAAACTCGAGGAACCTTCAGTAAAAAAAGGAAAATTGTGTAGAAAGCAACTGGCCAAAAATTGACCACATCGCCCGACAGGACTAATCCTGTCGAAAACACTCCCAGGGAAAAAAGGAGTAATAAAACTATTTCCCCTAACCCCAGAACACCCAGAAAAACAAGAAATAACACGAAGAACCTCAAAAGTGGTTTGCAACACCTCCGAACTCTGTTGATTTTGAGCAGAAAAAGGAAAATGATGCAGAATGAGGCCGTCCGATATTCAATAATCTCCTCCCGGAGAATAAAGCTGTCAGACAGAAATGCCGTTGCCAAAAAAATTATTTCAGCAACTCCTGCTAAGCCAAAGGAGACAAGAACAATAGCAAGCGGCATCCATACTTCTGTGTTCATAAGAGCCTCTTCTGGGGTTTCCTGCAAACTTCCTTGGTTGCTCCAAGTTTGTGAAAATTGTTTCATCTTTCCTCCTTTAGGGCTTTGCCCTAAAATTAAAGTGAAAAAATATACAAAAAATTGTCAAATTTCTTATTTCTTATTAAATCTCATTATATCATGTTTTATCATTTTTGTAAATAGAATATTGCAAAATACCGGTTTTGTGCCTATTGAAAGCCCAAACCAAAAAAGAAACAGCTTTTTCGCGAGAAAAAGCTGTTTTTAATAATCTATTTGAATGTTAGATAACCGGAGCCAACTCTTCTTCTTCCATTTCCCCTTCCTCTTCATCTTCCATTCCGTCTTCTTCATCCATCATTCCCTGATCTTCATTCTCGTCATAATCTTCCAGGGCTTCTTCAACCTCATCTTGAAGCTCTTCTTCTTCCGCCTCATCATCAGAGTCTTGTTTTTCATAACCATTTATCGACCGAAAAACCCAGCCAAAAAGACTAAAAGTGTCCTCATTTTCTGTGATCATGGTATGTATTTGCTCCCTCTCTTGAGTCATTGTAGCCAATTGTTCTTGCAAAACAGTCTTGTTTTCTCCGTCTTCAGTTTGATCAATCAAACGAATTAACTGTCTAATTTGATTTCTATTTTGAACCATTGAGCTTCTCAGTTGCCCCAAGTTTTTATAATCAGTTCCCAAAAGAAAAGTTTTAACTTTATTTTGCTTTTGAATTCCTTTGACAGAGTCAGCGATTTCATCCTGAGTCTCTTCTTGCTCTTCCGCCAATTCTTCCAATTCCTCAGCAATTTCTTCTTCTTCCATTGCTACCTCTTTCAAGGTTTTTGAGACTTTTTTACTTGTCTTTTCAATTTTTTCAGCCTTGTCTTTCTTCACCTGGCTTTCGTCCATAGAGTTAGTCATCTCCATATTTGAGTTTTTCAAACTTTTATCTTCTCCTGAATTATTAGTCTTCATCTTTTCTTGAGTTTTCACTGCTGATGGAGACGCTTTATCGTCCTTGGATTCTTTAGCTATCTCTTTGTCTAGCTTAGCTGAATTATTACTTTTTTCCTCAGATTTATCATTTTTAGCCAACACCAAAGAACCAGCCGCAAACAATACAACCAAAAACAAAGCCAAAGCACCTATTTTTTTGTTCATATTTTAATTTTATTTTTTAGTTTTCAACCTCTAAGCTAATTATATCACTTTACGAATAAAAACAAAGAAAAAAAGCCAGTCAGTTGACTTAGGCAATTAGATTTTACTGAAGGGGATAGTGTCGCGAATCACTCCCCCTTCAGCAATGCCCAGCAAACATTAAGGAGTAAGATGAGGGCTTGAAAATTTAATGCTGATTTCAGCAAATAATTACTGTGAGGAGAGCAGGCCTCTGGCAAAACCTGCCCTCCCCCCAGATTTCCGCAATCTAAAATTTTAGAAAGTTAGCTCCTTGGGCTTAGATAAGGAAGGGTCGGCGCGATTGTTAGTCCTCCACAAGGAAGGTTGCGAAAATTGCGTTGGGTTAAATAACCCAAATTCTGGGCCGGAAGAGAGATTGCCTTGCCTAAAGTGGCGCCACTGAGCAAAACAAACCTCAACCGGCAGCTAAAGTTAAGAACTGTTATAACTTTTATAAAACGATACCATACAAAAAGCCACTTGTCCATAGAAAACAAAAAGCGTTTTGAATAATATCCAAAACGCTGTTGTTTTTTTCAAACCGGTCTTTTCTGCCTGATCTTCTGAAATTTTTAAATATTTATGATCTGGAACAGTCAACCGGTGTTGAAATGAATTGGCTCCCCAGCAGGGATTTGGCGGCAAGTTACTAAACCCAAACTTCGTCTGCATTCGCAGACTCGTTTTCGTTAAGTACTTTCTGCCCAGGCTCAGCACGCTCTTCTTAATTGCTCACTAGTTCGCAATCTTGTGCTTCCGCCTTTCAAATCCACCTAGAAAATTTGTAGCCCAGGGAGGGATTTGAACCCCCGAACCCTTGGGTTAACGGCCCAGTACTCTACCACTGAGCTACTGGGAGGCACAACCAAAATTATACTCGCTCCTTGACAATAAATGTCAAAACTAAGAAATTGTAGTGGCTATTCAAATATGTCCTGACTGAATCAGGTTCAGGATCACAAAGAACGCGAAGGAGCGAGATAAGCAGGATTCATCCTTCCAAACCAGAAAAAAATCCAGATGAGCCCCGCGACACCCGTCTTCTCAGCAAAAGCTGAAATAACTCTCAGACAAAAGTTATCCTCCTGAGGGAAGAGAAAGAAAGGTGTATTTATTTTTATGATCTGCTCACCCCACCGGCGCCGAGCCGGAATTGACCTTACAAGCTAGAGAGAGTTCAACCTCCTACCGCCACCAATAGGTTCATAGGCTCAGAGAGGGTGAGCAAAATTAAAAGAACTTAACAACATTCACAGATAATATACCAAAAAAATCTTTTTGTCCAGACAAAAACACTCCGGATTAAAATCCAGAGGTTCAATTTAAAATTTACCTACCGGCAGGCAGGTTTAGAATCAATTTTTAATATTTCAGTTTTTAATTTCCAAACTACTTTGTCATTCCCGACCCCGATCGGGAATCCAGAAACAAAAATCCTGCTACTATATTTCGAAACATGGTAGCAAGATTTAATTTCTAAAACACTTTACTTGCTTCGATAATCTCTAATTTCCAACTTACCCCTGCCCTTGTCCACAACCACAAGCTTCTGCTTCTCTCGCCAACCATATTTTTGAATAACTTCCTTGGGAATCACAACATTATAGCTCCACTTAGAAGCCCTCCCAATTTTTCTTACATATTTTTCTTGCATGTTTTCTTGGCCCGTTAAATCATTTCAAATGAAATTTGAAATGCCATTTAACTGGGTTCTTTTTATTTTTTATTTTAACTCGTACCTACGTCCGTAGGTACGAACGTAGGTACGACAATAGGTATTTTTAGTATAACAATCTTGTAAAGTAAAAGAAAGAGCCCTTTGCACTTCTTCCATGTTTTCATGAAAAAAGCACAAAGGGCAAAATATAAAACCTAAGAACAAGGCATTAACTTGCGAGCAAAGCAATATAGTGACCGCCAGCGAATAAATAGTCGTTAGTATTGCTGCTGGGATAGTTCATATATTTATGGCCAGGGCGACCAAAATCCCACATGCTATCAAACCATTCTCCTTTATCATTGCTTTTAAGACAACGAACACCAAGGCTACCGCTAGAATGGCAATAAATAGTTCCCCAGAAAAATACCATTTCACGCGCCCATTCCTCGGGAATAAATTGATTATTTTTCAAGAAAAAGTCCAGCACATTGGCATTGAGGGTTAATTCGCCTTCCAATTCTTTAAGAAGCTTGAGTCCTTCAATTTTATTTCCATCTTTTTGTCCTTTGGACAAATAGAGTGTAATCTTTGAAATGTCCAGCTTCAGCTCTCCTCTTTTGTGATGCTTCTTTACTTTCCATTTTACATCATCATAACATGAGGGGTCGGCGTCGCAATCAATAACTGGTTTGATGGTCTCAATTTTGTGACTTTTTCGAACAACACCACGAATTTGTCTGAGCTTTTCTTTAGATTGACCAAGCTTGGTAACATCATCTGGCGTAAACCCTATTTCCTCAAGCCTGTTTGCTAACCGATTCATCTGTCCAATACTGTAGATTGAAGACATGTCTTCCTCCTTTTGGCACATGTGCCGTTTAAATTTCTCGCAAGAAACTACCATAAAACGAACTTCCCCAAATTATAAACCTAAATAATGATTTTGTCAACCTCTGAATCCCACTAAAATCAATTTCTAACCATAACAAAAACACCCTTTCGGGTGTTTTTGTTCTGAAAACTGAATAGACTCAAGACATAGAATAGTTATTTACCTAACTAAAATTCTTTGCGGTTAGTCCTTGGCATTAAAAATGCCAGAACCAGCGTGTAAGTACTCCAAACACGACTACAAATTTTCCGTCGCTATAAAAGCGCCGAGGTAAAAATCTTAATATCGTTATAAATAACGATTGGAGATTTAAGGCTTCGTTAGGCCTTTGGCTTGCACCCAATAAAAATTGGGTTTGACCGCCGGATAAATTCAACCTGTTCGATGCTCCACAAAGTGAATACACCTAGTGAACAAGCCTCTCGAATTTATCAATTATCTCCCTAGAAAGGAGGTGATCCATCCACAGCTTCCGCTACGGATGCCTTGTTACGACTTCATCCTGATTACCGATCTTGCCGTGGTTCCTTCTAAAAGAAGGACCTTCAGGCACTTCCGGCTCCCCTGATGTGACGGGCGGTGAGTACAAGATCCGGGAACGTATTCACCCCGACGTGGCTGATTCGGGATTACTAGCGATTCCAACTTCATGAGGTCGAGTTGCAGACCTCAGTCCGAACTGAGACCGGTTTTTTGGGATTAGCTCCATCTTACGATATCGCAGCCCTTTGTACCGGCCATTGTAGCATGTGTGTCGCCCAGGGTGTCTAGGGCCATGCTGATTTGACGTCGTCCCCACCTTCCTCCCAGCATGAAACGCACTTTGCTTCGCTTGGTGCTAAATTCAAAATTTAAAGTTCAAAATTCAAAATTAAGGAGTTTGCTTCGCAAAATTATTTTAAATAATTCGCGTAGCGATACCAAAACTTTTGACTTTTGACTTTTGCCCTTTAAACTTAGCGTTTACGAAGTAAACGCGCTTTATGCTGGGCAGTCTCGTGTGACACGTATAACACACGATAGGGGTTGCGCTCGTTACCCAACTTAATGGAACACTTCACAGCACGAGCTGACGACAACCATGCAACGCCTGTCCTGCACCCTCGTAGGCTTTCCTGATTTCTCAGGACGTGCAGCAGGATACTAACCCTGGTAAGGTTCCTCGCGTTGTGTCGAATTAAACCACATGCTCCACCGCTTGTGCGGATCCCCGTCTATTCCTTTGAGTTTTAACCTTGCGGCCGTACTTCCCAGGCGGCACACTTAACGCGTTAGCTACGACACTGAAAGGGTCGAAACTTCCAATGTCTAGTGTGCAGCGTTTACGGCGTGGACTACGGGGGTATCTAATCCCCTTCACTCCCCACGCTTTCGTGGCTCAGCGTCAGATAAAGCCCAGTCAACTGCCTTCGCATTTGGTGTTCCCCATGATATCAACGCATTTCACTGCTACACCATGAGTTCCGTTGACCTCTACTTATCTCTAGACATAGTGTTTCAATCGCGATTACTAGGTTGAGCCCAGTGATTTAACGATTGACTGCTATATCCGCCTACCCACCCTTTACGCCCAATAAATCCGGATAACGCTCGGGGTTTGCGTATTACCGCTGCTGCTGGCACGCAATTAGCAACCCCTTATTCATAAGGTACAATCATCGAAATTTTTCCCTTATAAAAACGGTTTACAACCCGAAGGCCTTCATCCCGCACGCGACGTCGCTCCATCACACTTTCGTGCATTGTGGAAGATTCTCGACTGCAGCCACCCGTAGGTGTTTGGCCAGTGTTTCAGTGCCAATGTTGGGGGTCATGCTCTCACACCCCCTAACCGTCATCGCCTTGGTAGGCCA